>Ga0209139_10000664_pt1 | contig 12172 bp, 11 predicted proteins | sample BogFormECP14_OM3_FD_188246 | JGI IMG/M metagenome (GOLD analysis project Ga0209139, IMG submission 188246) | Bog forest soil microbial communities from Calvert Island, British Columbia, Canada - ECP14_OM3 (SPAdes) (version 2) | ecosystem: Environmental > Aquatic > Freshwater > Wetlands > Bog ...
CCCTTGTTCGTCCGATGACCTGTGCTCGCTGCGGCGGAGGATAGACCGATCGGCCGTCGCGGTCGAATATTCCCGTCGAGCAGCGCGATACTTCTCACGCCTTGGTGAACTTCAACGCACACGCCCGCCGTTCGTTGCGCATGCCTGATCCGTTATTGGCGTCGAAATGGACGCTGGCGGTGTACCGGATCGGCGATCCCGGGCGTTCGTGATGGAGCGTCATTTCCTCCGGCCCAGTCCTTCCGACCATCGTCAGCACGGCTTGGCCGTCCGGACGGATGCGTCCGCTCAGAGTGCCCATCCCCGAGTTGGTCGGCGACCGATAGTGGCCGGTCAGCACGCCCGATGACACCTGAGCCGAAAAGCGCCAATTGTAGCCGCTCACGTCGCCGACGTCCGGACAGTCGACCTCGACATTCCACGCCCCATCGAACGGCCCGGCGCCCGCGGCGAACCCGCGTTCGGCAGGCGCCAGGCAGAGCATGGCCACGGTCGTGATCGTCGACATGATCCTCATCTTCAGGCCTCTTCGTGGCGCCGCCGACGCGGCGATGGTATGCCGGAGCGGTATCAATCGCCAGCGCCTCGGCGCGCGGCACAGGGGGATTCATGTCGCTTCTCGACCGCATCAACGCAAACCCGCTGCCGTTCGCCCAACTGCTCGGAATCGAGTTCATCACCGTCGAAGAGGACGCCCTTTCCGCGCGGATGACGATCCGGCCGGAACTGTGCACGCTTGGCGACATCGGCCATGGCGGGGCGATCATGAGCTTTGCCGACACCCTCGGCGCCGCCGCGGCCTTCGTCACTCTTCCGCCGGAGGCGAAGGGAACGACCACGGTCGAGAGCAAGACCAATTTCGTCGCCGCCGCGCCGGCCGGCGCGACCGTCATTGGCCGCACCTCGCTCGTTCATCGCGGCAAGAGAACCTCGATCTGGCAGACGCTGGTGGCGACCGAGGAAGGCAAGCTCGTCGCGCTGACCGTGCAGACCCAGATGACGCTGTGAAACGGCCTTCTTGTCTCCCGGCAGGAACTTGGCCTAAGCGAACCAATTGCGGTTGATCATAAGGCCTTGACCGGGAAAGAGCGGAAAGGCCGCCCAGTCGGGATGCGCCGCGGTGAACTCACGCACCGCCCTAACAACCCCTTCGGCACTGCGAAGATAGTCGTCCAAAACAACCACCGATCGATCGATGAGTCGCGGCCGCAAATAGGCCAGAGTTTTCGCGGTCGACTCGTAGAGGTCAGTATCAACGTGTACGAAAGATAGATTTGAAATTTCTATATTTTCGGCGCTTTCAGGGAAATAGCCTCGGACCCAGCGCACGTCCCTCCCTTTGCCCGCCCAAGGCGCCTCGACAGATTCAAAGCTTATGTCTGTAAACTGCTCCTTTTTAAATAAGCGATCGACGCCTGGATCTATTTTCAGATCGCCGAATCCTTCGAATGTGTCGCACACGAATATCGAACGCGTTGGGCAAGAGTTGGAAATATGAAGCGCGCCACCGCCTTTGTACGAGCCAATCTCAATCAGCGATCCCGACGGATTGCTCGCCCGGCATAACATCCACAAATTCGCCAGCCGAGCCGTGTCCAACAACGTGATCCCGCTGACCTCCTTGACCGAAGCCTGGAAAGCAGGGTCATCGAGGATCTCCACGTAGTTTTCATCGATTGGCTTCGCGAGTTTGCTCCGCCCAAGTTTGACGACGTCATATCCGAAGCCTTGGAAGGCCGACGTGATAAGACGCTTGATTCCAGTGGCTTCGATCTGTGCTTGCATTTCGCCCAGCAACTTCCGGCCGGCTCAATTGTTCCGCTGGGGAGAAGAATGTTCTTGCAAAAATCAGAATCATGGGTTATTGTTTTCTCTTTCGCCGGATCGAACCTGATCTGCAAGGACGGCCCGGGCGGCGGAAAGCGCAGACGAGGGGGTAGGCCGATCACGACCGGCATATCCTATTGAAGCCTGAGGGTTTTCTGAGAAAAACAAATTTGGATTTCGTGTCGGCGGATTTGGTTTTTGTTGCGCCGGGTTTGGATTTCGTTGCGTCCGCCTTGGTTTTTGTTGTGACGGATTTGGCTTTCGTTGCCCGTCTAAAGCCTATTGTTTTCGGTACAATCCGGCGGCGGTCGCCTGCGCCAGGGCTACGAACCCGGCGACGTCGACCTCCTCCGCCCGCATCGTCGGCTCGATCCCGGCCGCGGCGAGGAGTGCCTGAAGGTCGAGCCCGCGGGCGGCGGCGAAGGCTTTCAGCGACTGGCGCAGCATCTTGCGCCGCTGGCCGAACGCGGCCTTAGTCAGCGCCGAGAGCGTCTCCGCGTCGCACGGCGTCGGGCGTTGGCGCGGGATCAACTCGACAAGGCTCGAGGTGACATTCGGCGGCGGCGTGAAAGCGGCGGGCGCGACGTCGAACAGGATCCGCGCCTCCGTCCGCCACCCCGCGAGCACCGCGAGGCGGCCGTAGTCGGCGCGCTCGGCCGGGGTCGCGACGATGCGGCGCGCGACCTCGCGCTGGAACATGAGCGTCAGCCGGTCATAGAACGGCGGCCACGGCTCCGCCTCGAGCCAGCCGGCGAGCAGGGCGGTTGCGATGTTATAGGGCAGGTTGGCCGCGATCCTCAGAGGCGCGCCGCCGGCCTTGCCGGTCAGCGTCGCCGGCGCGACGCTAAGCGCGTCGCCCTCGATGACCTCGAGCCGCCCCGGCCAGTGCGCGCTGATTTCGGCCAGCGCGCCGAGCGCGCGCGCGTCGCGCTCGATCGCGATCACCTTCCTCGCCCCCTCCGAGATGAGCGCGCGCGTCAGGCCGCCGGGGCCGGGTCCGACCTCGACCACGGCGACGCCTTCGAGCGGCCCGGCGGCCCGGGCGATTCTGCGGGTCAGGTTGAGATCGAACAGGAAGTTCTGTCCGAGCGCCTTGCGGGCTTGGAGCCCGTGCGCGGCCGCCACCTCGCGCAGCGGCGGCAGTCCATCCACCGCGACGCTCATCGCGTCAATCGGTCCGCGAGCCTGACCGCGGCGATGAGGCTCGCCGGATTGGCTACGCCCTTTCCGGCGATGTCGAACGCTGTGCCGTGGTCGGGCGAGGTGCGCACGAACGGCAGGCCGAGTGTGACGTTGACGGCTTCGTCGAAGGCAAGCGTCTTGGCTGGGATGAGGCCTTGGTCGTGATACATGGTCAGCGCGACGTCGTAGCGCGCCCGCGCTTTGGGATGGAACATCGTGTCGGCCGGCAAGGGGCCGATGGCGTCGATCCCCTCGGCCCTGATGGCCTCGATCGCCGGGCTTATGATCGTGATCTCCTCGCGCCCCATCGCCCCGCCCTCGCCCGCATGCGGATTGAGGCCGGCGAGGGCCAGACGCGGCCGTTTCAACCCGAAGCGGGCGCGCAGGTCGCGATCGACCACCCGCGCGGTCTTGACGATGAGCTCGGCGCTCAACGCCTGGGCCGCTTCGGCGAGCGGGATGTGAATGGTCACCGGCACGACCTTCAGCGCCTCCGACCAGATCATCATGACCGGAAAGGCTGGCCCGCCCCAGGCCTTGGCGAGCTCGCCCAGATATTCGGTGTGCCCGGGGAATCGGAACCCCGCTTCATAGAGAACGGCCTTGGCGATCGGGTTGGTCACGACGGCGCGCGCCGCCCCCTGACGGACCGCTTCGACCGCGCGGGCGATCGATTCGATCGTCGCTGCGGCGTTGGCTGCGGTTGGACAGCCGGGCGCGTCTTCGACCGCGCTCTTCAGCGCGACGACCGGCAGGCCCTTCAGGAACGCCGCCGCGGCCCCGGCGGGATCGGTCTCGATGACCGGCGTCGCGGAGCCGACACGCCTGGCGGCGGCGGCGAGGACGCCGGGCGCAGCGAAGACGAAGAACGGCGCGCTGCCCGTCCGGTCGCGCCACGCGGCGAGCGCCAGCTCCGGGCCGATCCCCGCCGGATCGCCCATCGTCATCGCCAGCGGCGCCCTGTCGTCGGTCATCCGCTTGAGAAGCGGCTTCACAAGTCCGGCGAAGCGCCGACGCCGACGTTCGCCTTGACGTCGCCGAGCGTGCGCAGCACGAGCTCGAACATCAAAGTCTGGTTACGAGTCGCCGGGTTATAGATGACGGGACCGCCGGGAAATTCGCTGTAGACGGCGGGCTGGCTGACATTGGACGAGTATCTGATGGTCAAGGTCGTGCAATCGTCCTTGTAGCCGACCCCGAGCGAATAGCCGACGGGATAGAGGATCGGCGTCGTCTGGCCCAACGTGTCGTAATAGTGGCGCGACATGTCGAGCACGAGCGAACCGTCGACCGACCACCGATCCTGGAACTTGTATCCGATGTTCCCGGTCAGGCCCTCGCGCGGGAACTCCCATCCGAGCTCCGGCTGGGCGGCGTAAAGCGCATAGTCGACGCTGCCGCTGACGCCGGCATATTCCGCCCTGGCGATCCCGTCGAAGCGAGCGAGCTGCAGCGTCGAGCTGTCGAACTGCTGCTTGCTGATCAAGGTAATCGGGTTCGAGGTCGGCTGCAGCGTCTCGCCGAAGACAAAGTTGGAGAACGTCTTGTCGAGGCCGGACTCGAGCCCGACGTTGGCGGGATCATAGAGGGTGTAGGAATTCTGCCCGGCGACCTGGATCGATTCCCCGCCGACGAAATTCGCGTGCCCTCCGTTGGCGAAGTCGGCGGTGTACTGCATTCCATAATTGAGCCGGGTGCCCCCTTCGACCCGGTCGTAACCGGAGAACTTGTTCCAGGCGAACAGGTTCGTTTCATCGAAAACAAGGCTCTGGGAATCCTCGTCCGGCTGGATCCTGGGGATGACCTCGCTCGGCCGGGCGATGAATTGGGCGATCGGCGTGATCGTCTGCGTGCCCCACGACGAAGTCGAGACGAAAGGAAAGCGGTATTCGAGACCGGCGCCCGCCATGTAGCGAGCGAAAGCGCCTTGGCCCGAGCCCGAGAAGAAGGCGGCCTGGCTCGAATTGGCGACGGTGCTCACGCCCACCGAGCTCGCGTAGGTGATCGATCCGGTTTCGTTGAGTTCGGTGGCCTCGCCGTCGAGGCGACCGAACAGGAACGGCTTCCACATCTCGCCGATGGGATCGATGTAGGAGCGCTGCCAGGAGAGCTGTCCGGTCGCGCGCGTGTAATCGCCGGCGATGCCTTGCAACATGCACTTGCCCGGAACATAGGTGTTCACGAAGGCGGAGCCGACTTGCGTCTCGCAGACGTTATAGAGGTGAAAGGCGTTGTCGAAGGTCTGCGTGCCGGTGGATTGGAAAGCTGCGTTGGTCTGGTCGATGCTGGCGACGTTGGTGTCGATCGTCAGTTCGCCGCCGATCCCGTAGGTGCGGTCGGCGGGAACGTTGATGACGCGATTGAAGTCGAACACCGGGGCGGCCGCGAGCGGCAAGGTGCGATTGTCGTCGGACGCAGTCGTGCCTTCGAAATGGTAGGCGCTGAGGTCGAAGAAGCTTTGGGCCGACTGGCCGCGCAGATAGACCGATGAGATCACGTCCTGGAAATAGAAATTGTTGAAGTCGATGCCCTGGAGCCGGTAATCGTTAAGGAAAAATTTGTCGCTCATCCATGTGCCGTTCCAACCGAATTGCCACATGTCGTTGAGAAGGAAGTTGCCGGCCGATTCGATCGATCCGCGCTCGCGAAAACCGCCCGCGCCGTAAGGATAAGCGGGGAATGCGCCGGGCTGCTCCTGATCGATCCCGGTCGCGCGGATGTTGTAGATCCCGTTCTCGGTCCGCTGCCGCCAGTCGGCTTCGCCGAGCAGGCCCTGTCTCGACAGATAGGTCGGAATGAGCGTCAGGTCGTAGTTCGGCGCCAGATTGATGAAATAAGGCATGCTGAAGCCGGTGCCGAGATTGCTGCCCGAAACGATCGACGGGGCCAAAATGCCGGTCTGCTTGTTGACGGTCGCGTCGGGCGACGAAAAATAGGGCCACCAGAAGACCGGAAAGCCCCAGAACAGAAGCTGAGCGTTCTCGTAATAGATCGTGTGGGTTTCTTGGTTCTCGATGATCTTGGTCGCCCGCACCTGCCAGAACGGCGGCCGTTCCGGATGGTCCTTGCACGGTTCGCAAGCGGTATATGCGCCGTTCTGCATCACTGTGATGTCGCCGTTCGAACGTTCGACGCGCGGCGAGCTGAAGCGCGTCTTGTCGGCGGTAAGAGCCTGGACGCTGTCGATGAATCCCTCGCGAAAATCGTCGCTGAGCTCGAACCGGGTTCCATAGACGACATCGCCGTGCTCGTCGGTCATCTTGGCATGACCCTCGGCATAGACGCGCTTGGCGGCCCGCTCGTAAATGACCTTGTCGGCCTGAAGCACGCGCCCCTGGTAGAACAGCTGAACCGAGCCCTGCGCCGTGACCGTGTTTTTGTCCTTGTCGTAGACGAGCTCGTCGGCATCGATGACGAGCTTGTCCTGCGGCTTGGCTTGGGTCGAGGCGGCGGGCGTCGGCGGGGTTTCCGCAGCAGCAGGGCCGGCGATCAAAGGGGCCAACGCCAGCCACGCGACTGCGAGCGCCAGCAGTCCCGGGCGCACCGCCCGCGCTCGCTGCGCCCGGCGGGGAATTGACTCAAAGGAAAAGCTGACGGCGAAACCCATCAACCATCCTCTCGTTGAAGCAGCACATATACGCCAAACAAGCAACCGACGATGCCAGGCGCCCACCCCGCCACTGAGGTGCCGAGGAAGCCGGCTCCGCCTAAATCGCTGACCACTTTGGTCGCCACATAAAGCACGAACCCCGCCACGACGCCACCAGAAACCATATATTCGATCCCACCCATTCGGAAAAATCTTAACGAAAAGCATGCAGCGACCAGGACCATTGACGCGAGCGTGAGCGGGCGCGCCAGAAGTTCCTGATATTTCAGCTGGTAAGCCGTCGGATCGAGTCCGGCGCGCGCGGTCTGGTTGGCGAGCCCGGGCAGGCGCCAAAACGACACCGTCTCAGGCGCGACGAACGCCTGAGCGACCTCCGTTCGATCGAGATTCGTGGCGAGAAGGTAGGTGGAGACGGGCATGGTTTCGAAGCCCGGAATCACCACCACGGCGTTGTGCAGCACCCAATAGCCGTCATGCAGCTCGCCCGAGGCCGCCTCCAGGCGCTCCACGAAATTGTCCTTGTCGTCGAAGTTGAAGATCTGCAGTCCTTTGAATTCGGCGCCGTCCCCGCTCCTCGCATCGGCGCGGATGACAGACTGACCGTCAACGCTTTTCTGCCGAATCCACATTCCGATCGAGCCGTCGGCCGGGCCGCCGAACACGCTCGATTCGATCTGGTCGGACTTTTGCTTCATCCAAGTAGATGCTGGATTATAGGCGCCGACCGAGAATATCCCGATGGCGAGGATCACGAGGAGCGGCGGCGTCAATATTTGCCACACGGAGACGCCCGCCGCGCGCGCCACCACCAGCTCCATCTTCCGTGACAGGTTCAGGAATGCGATCATAGAGCCGAATAGAACTGCGAACGGCAAAGCCTGCTCGGCGATCGTCGGCGTTCGCAGGAACGACAGGCCGGCCATGAGTATGCCGGTTGCGCGCTGAGAGTCGCCCGAGCGACGCAGCAACTCCACCAGATCGACGGAGTAGATGAGGACGAAGACCACCAGAAACGCCGCGACGACCGTGCGCGCGAAGCGTCCAGCGAGATAGAGTGAGAGCGTTCGGCCGATCACGCCGGACCCCTCACGACCGGCCGCGCGCGCGCCGCGACCAATCGCCGCAAAATCAGCGCCAGCGCCGCCAGGCATGCGGCGAGCGGGACCGTCCAGACGAACGTGGCGGCGGACGGATTGCCGACAGAAAGCGTCGTCGCCGCGATCCCCAGCATCCGAAGGCCAAAAAACGCGAGGATCGCCCCGGCAATCGCGATGCCGCGCCCCTGGCGGGTTGTGCGCGCCTCGCCGAGCGCCGCGAAAGCGATGAGACCGCCGACAAAAGCATAGAGCGGGCTCGCCAGGCGATCGAGCAGCTCGCTGCGGATATGGCCGAGCAGCGCCGGATCCGCTCGGTCACGTGCGTCGGGCGCCATCAGTTGTGACGTTGAACGTTCGCGCGGCCTCTTGATCGCGCCGATGGCGTGAATGAACTGCGATAAGTCGATCGTATAGTCGTCGAACGTCACCATCGCTGAATCGCCAGCCGATTGTGGCCGCAAAAGGACGCCTTTCGACAACTGAAGATAACTCGTCCCATCGCGATCGACTGTTTTTCCCGCCTCCGCGATATAGGTCGTGACTTTGGATGGATCCCGCATGTCTTGCATGAACACGCCGTGGAGCGCCCCGTCAGGCGTGCGGTCGCGAAAATGAAACACGAACCCGTTCTCAAGCTGGGAAAAAGCGCCCGGACGGGCGAAATTGGCGATGAAGTCGGCGTGAACGAACGTCGTCAGAGTCTCGATCGCGCCAAAACTCCACGGCAGGACTTGGATATAGAGCGCCGCCACAACCGCAAACACCAGTCCCGACAGGAGCGCCATCGGTCGCAATAGCCGGAGGGGCGACACGCCCGAAGCCGCCATGACGACGAGCTCGCTGTCGCCGTTGAGCTTGTTGAGGGTGTAAAGGATCCCGGCAAACAGCGCCACCGGCCCGATGATGGCGACAAGCGAGGGCAGCGCCAGTCCGGTCATCATAAGGAAGAGCAGAATGGTCTGGCCTTTGCTGGTGATCAGGTCGATCTGCCGCAGCGCTTGGGTGACCCAGACGACGCCGGTCAAGACCACGAGCCCCGAGACTGACGCTGTGGCCGCCGTCCTGAATAGATAGCGTTCGATTTGGATCATTGCCGTCGCGTGGTCCCGTGGCAGAACGAGCGCGCGTCAGCGCGGGCGCGCCCCGGGCAGCGCCTAACTGGTGCGTTCGGTGCTGGCAAGGCGATTTGCTCCTCTCGCTCGGCATGAGACCCTAACCGGCTGAAATGTGCCAACCAATCGCGGCGGCTTATTGACGAGGGCGGCAAACCCCCTGATATGTCGGCGCCCGCCGCCGGCGTCGTCGCATCGGTCGGCTCTAAGTCATGAAATCCGGACCAGGGAAGCGCGTTTGTCATGAGCGGAGTCGTCAAGGTCGCCTTTGGGTCTTTGTCCGCGCCCAAAGGCAGCGCGCTCGTCGTGTTCGTCGCGGCCGATATGAAGCCCGCCCCAATGGTGACGGCCCAGTTCGGCGATCTCGAGCCGTTGATCCGCGCCGCGGCCAAGGCGTCCAACTTTCGCGGCGCCCAGCGCACCGCGCTCGACATCCTGGCGCCGGCAGGCCTCGACGCTTCGCGACTTGTGGTCGTCGGCGTCGCTCCGGGCAAGGACAACGCGCCGGTCGACTTCATCACGCTCGGGGGCTTCACTTTCGGCAAGGTGACCGGCGCGAAGCGGGTCGAGGTTGCGTTTGAGGCCCCGGCCGGAACCTGGGACGGCTCAGCGGCCGCCGATTTCGCCCTTGGCCTTCGGCTGCGCGGCTACCGGTTTGACAAATACAAGACGCGCAAGAAGGAAGTGGACGACGACAGCTCCGAAGCGCCCGATTTCGTGATCGGCTCGAGCCATGCGGTCGCCGCGCGCGCGGCGGCCCAGGACCGCTTCGCCGTCGCCGAAGGCGTCGAATTGGCGCGCAATCTGGTCAACGAGCCGCCGAACGTCCTCTTTCCGGTCGAGTTCGCCGATCGGGTCAAATCATTGGAGAAGCTCGGCGTCGAGGTGGAATCGCTCGACGAGAAGGCAATGGGCAAGCTGGGGATGAACGCCCTTCTGGCGGTGGGCCGAGGATCGGCGCGCGAGAGCCGTCTCGTCACCATGCGATGGAACGGAGCGCGATCAAAACGGACCAAACCGATCGCCATCGTGGGCAAAGGGGTGTGTTTCGATTCCGGCGGCATCTCCATCAAACCCTCCGCCGGCATGGAGGACATGAAAGGCGACATGGGCGGCGCGGCATGCGTCGTCGGACTCTTGCACGCGCTCGCCGCGCGCAAGGCGAAAGTCAACGTGGTCGGCGTCGTCGGGCTGGTCGAGAACATGCCCGACGGCGACGCGCTCCGGCCCGGCGACATCATCGCCTCGATGTCCGGACAGACGATCGAGATCGTCAATACCGACGCCGAGGGACGGCTCGTGCTGGCCGATGCGCTTTGGTACGTTCAGGAGACATTTTCCCCGCGGGCGATCATCGACCTTGCGACGCTAACTGGCGCCATCATCGTCGCGCTCGGCAGTGACGTCGCTGGGCTCTTTTCGAATAATGACGAGCTTGCTCAGCGGCTTGCGGCCGCAGGCGAGGCGTCGGGCGAAAAGGTTTGGCGCATGCCGCTCGGCGCGGCCTACGACAAGCTGATCGACTCGAAATTCGCCGACATGAAGAATACCGGAGGCCGCAGCGGCGGCTCGATCACCGCGGCGCAATTTGTGCAGAGGTTCGTCAAGGAGACGCCTTGGGCGCATATCGATGTCGCGGGCACGGCGATGGGTTCGCAGTCCTCGGACATCAATCAGTCTTGGGGTTCGGGCTGGGGAGTGCGGCTTCTCAATCGTCTTATGGCCGACTCCTACGAAGATTAGGCTCTCGTTGACGATTTGATCGGAGAATCGGCGCGGAGGGCGTCAGGATGCGGTTTCGATCCACGATCTTCGCACTTGCCGCCACCGCCTGGAGCGGGTCGGCTGAGCGCGCGTGGGCGATCACCGGATGCGACGCTTTTTCCGCCGCCCTGCGCACCGAGGCGAGCGACATGCAGGTCGAGTTCGGACGCGCGGTCGTCGTCTCTCGCACGCGCTCCGACTCGAACGTGTTCGACGTGACGACAAAGGTCGACGTCGACGCGACCCTGAGTTGCCGCGGCGACGAATTCCTCCGCTTCGAGGCGCGCATCGGCGAGCCGGCGAACGCCCGCACCAACACGAATTTCGAGCGCTTTCAGACTGCGGCGCTGAAGGCGGCGCTGGGCTGGGACGCGGGCAAGAGCCGCGGCGTCCTGCGCGCCATGACCGCGGATGCGCGGGAATATCTCGCCGCTTCCCGCGAGCGCGGCGACGTCTACGTCGCCGGCAAGACCGAGGAACACCAGCCTGGCGGGGTGAGCCTCGGGCTGATGGCGACCGGCTCCGATCGCACGTTCGTCATCGTCGGCCCGGCGGGCGAGTGAGCGAGGTCCGCTTTCACCATGTCGAGCGGCGGCGCGTCGATGAGGCGCTGCCCCGCATTCTCGAGCGCGCGCTCGAGGAGGGCCGGCGCGTGCTCGTGCGCGCCTCGTCCGAGGAGATGGCCGCGGCGCTCAACGAGCGATTGTGGACCTATGACGACGCAAGCTTCCTGCCGCACGGCGCGGCTGGCGACGGCGATCCGGAGACCCAGCCGATCTTCCTGACCTGCGAGGTCGAGAATCCCAACGCCGCAACGATGCTGGTCAGGCTCTCGGGCGTCGAGGCCGCCAAGAGCGACGAGGCGTTCGAGCTCGCTCTTCTGGTGTTCGACGGACGCGACGAGGCGTCGCTCGCCCACGCCCGCGGCGAATGGCGGCGGCTCAAGGACGAGGGTCGCGCGATCAGCTATTGGCGCGAGGGCGATGAAGGCGGCTGGGAACGGGCGCGGTAGGGTGGCCGCGGCGGAAGAGTTTCCCAAATCCGGGTGAAGGAAAAGCCAAGCCGAGGGAAGGAAAATCCAAGAAAAAGGAAGGAAATCCAAAGCGGGCGGAAGGAATTTCCAAGGACCCATTCGATATTTTTCAATGGCTTAGGCCAGAATCCGGCCGAGTCTGCGATCCTTCCACTCCACCCGGGCTTCAATAAGCACACAGCGCCTTCTCGCCGGCGCAGACGGCGATCCGACCAGACGGAGCCTAGCATAGCCTTCCGATTATCGCAAACAATTGTCGCCGCTTTCTCCTCACCCGACGCTCCGACGAGGTTCGCTCAACCGACCTCCTGGCGCAGGCTGCTCGCGAGCGGGAATTCGCCGCGCCGGTAGGCGGCGAAGTAGCCCGCGAGCTCCGCTTCCGAGCCGGCGATGAACGGGCCGCGCGCGGCGAGTCGCATCTCCTGCGGCTCGCCCGCGTAAACGAGGACGCGCGCGGGCGCGTCGGCGGCGCGCAGGCGGAGCGCGCTTTCGCCTCCGCCCGCCGGCCGGTCCAGCCAGCCGATTTGATCTTTCACCAGGGCCTTCG
>Ga0209139_10000665_pt1 | contig 12165 bp, 9 predicted proteins | sample BogFormECP14_OM3_FD_188246 | JGI IMG/M metagenome (GOLD analysis project Ga0209139, IMG submission 188246) | Bog forest soil microbial communities from Calvert Island, British Columbia, Canada - ECP14_OM3 (SPAdes) (version 2) | ecosystem: Environmental > Aquatic > Freshwater > Wetlands > Bog ...
GGCCTCCCCCCATGAGCTGGGCATACCCGGGGATATTGGGAACGATCGTTTCAGGGGTGCCTGTCGCGTGCATATCCCCTGTGTGATAGGAGAATCGTTGAATGGTAGTGGCATTGCCGACGTAGACATACGTGGGGTTCTTAGCGGGATAGAACGCAATGCCGAAGGGGTGATCGAGTCCCGTAGCGAACTTTTCAATCTGCGCGGCTTTGCCGTCGGGGCCTACGCCGCGAAGGATGAAGATGGTGCCGGCGCCTGAGTCAGCGAGAAAGAGGTCGCCGTTGGGAGCCGTCCTGAGCAGGCGAGGCATCGTAAATGTACCCCCACTCAACTGCATGTGCTCCTTGTTGTCAGCACGTTGCATGGGAGCGGCATCGCCTCCTGCGTAAAGCGTAACCTTGAAGCCTGCAGGAGCAATCGGCCAAGCATCCTTTGGGCGAGGAATCAAATGCGGCGTGTTGTTAACGGCCTCCTGAGGCTTGGGCTCTGGCAGATCGGCGACTGTAATCTTGCGACGGACGCCAGGCTGCTGCTGATTCCAATCGGCGAAGGCAGCCTGACCTGTGTCGATCTGCTGTGCCTGTGCTAAAGGAAGAAATGCGGGAGCGAATGCCAGTAACGCTAGCAGTGTTGCCATGGATGGGATTCTCATATTTCCTCACAACTCCAAATCATTTCAATCGCGCAGGCTTGTATACGAAGGGCGCACTGCGGCTAACTCTTTATATGTTGATTGCGGAAGTTCAAGCGATGCCGAGGCAATGTTCTCCTCGAGATGCTTGATAGACGCAGTTCCTGGGATGGGTAAGATAACCTTCGACCGCTCGAGGAGCCATGCCAACGCAACCTGGAATGAGGTGGCGTGAAGCTGGTCTGCGACCTGCCTGATCACATCATGCGCCTCTCTTGCCTGCCCGATGGGTGCCCACGGGAGGAAGGCGATATCGTTATCTTCGCAATAATCAACGATAAAATCTGATTCCCGGTCGGCAAAGCTGTAGCGGTTCTGTACCAAGACAATCGGCACAATCTTGCGGGCGCGTTCGATGTGCTCACGGGTCACGTTCGAGAGCCCAACATGACGGATCTTGCCTTGCTCGCGCAGCTTTGCGAGCGCTTCTACGGAAACCTCGAAAGAGACAACATTATCGGGGGCATGGAGCTGATATATATCGATGCGTTCCAGGCGCAGGCGCTTGAGACTGCCCTCGAGTGCATCGGTCAGATGTTTGGGACTGGCATTGTGTGTCCATTGGTTGGGGCCTGGGCGTTCCCATCCGCCCTTGGTGGCAATCACCAGGTCAGTGGGATATGGATATAGTGCTTCTGCAATAAGCTCTTCCGAGATGGCCGGGCCATAGGAATCGGCAGTGTCCACTAGGTTTACGCCGAGGTCGATCGCTGTCCGCAGAGTAGCAAGCGCAGCTTCTTTATCTGCAGGTGGCCCCCAGATTCCGGGGCCAGTGATGCGCATGGCGCCATATCCGAGCCGGTTGACGGTAAGATCGCCGCCCATTGTGAACGTTCCGGCGGCTGCGGCAGAAAGTACTTCTTCTTTATTCATATGACTGCTCCTGTTTTCTCCTTGAGAGAGTGAAATAGGTTGATAGATTGGACTTGGTCTTGGCTTCCAGGTGGATGGATTCATCCCCCCTGCGCGCCACTTATCCTCCACCGAGGTGCCCAAGTCCGACACCGATGAAGTAGGTTACGAGCCCCTCGATCGCACCGATGGCTGTCATCTCGAGGCCGCTAGCCCACCAAGAGCGAATCGTAATCAAGGACTTGGCTGCACCAACGGCGAAGTGGGCGAGCAGGGAGACGGCGGCTGCAACGAGAACTGCTGGGATACCCGCCATAAAAAAGAACGGAACGATTGGGATAAGTGCACCCACGGCCGTCGAGACCGCTCCCGATAGCGCGGAGACCCAGGGAGTACTCAGACCTTCCTCAGTTGTATGCAGCCGTTCATGGGCGAGTGCCTTGATCAGCTGCTCGCGATCCTTAGCCAGATGCTCAACAAATCGATCCGCCTCCTCTGCGGGAAGACCCTTGATTTGATAGCTAAGGGAAAGAACTTCGCGAGCCTCGCTTTCGTTGTACTCAACGGCATCCCGCTCCCGGGCGAAGTCGGCCTCAAAAATCTCGCGTTCACTTTTCGCTGCAAGGTAAGCCCCTGAACCCATGGACAGCGCACTCGCTATCATTCCCGCAAGACCCGCAATAAGAACGAAATGACTATTTCCGAGTGTCGCGCCTGACACGCCCGAGACGATACCGAAGATGGCGCCCAGCCCATCATTGATCCCATAGATGGCGTCACCGACCCAACCGGACGCCTGCCGTTGTCCTTTGTCACGAGCGGCGAGTATCTCGTCCAGTGCCTTTTGAGCCTGGTCAGCAGTGACAGCGGGAAGCCTATGGGGAGTGCGGATCAGATTACTGAGAGTCTGGTAGTGCTCCTTCTCGTCCTCCAACACGTTATGAAGGATCGCGAGGCTCGGTGCATCGCCCAACTCCTGCATCTGTTTCGCGTATTTCGCGATATCGCGACTCTCGTCGATCTCGAGTCTGCGAAGTGCAAGATCTGGCCCGACCCTATTTTTCAGCGTAGCGGCTTCACCGTCTGCAGTGCCAGCATACTGAGGCTTCTCGCCTCCCAAAGCTATAAGGCGTTCGGCCCAAAGGTCAGCGTGATGCTTTTCAGCGGTAGCCAGTCCTTTCAAAGCCAGGCGGCGCTGAGGATCTGTCTCCCTCGCGGCAAGACTCTGATAGGTGTGGTGACCCACCATTTCTGCCTGCCAATTGCTCTCGAGCGCTACCATAAGTTGTTTCTGTTGCTTGTCGTTCATACATCCTCGCGACTTACTCGATGGTGACCTTCCGTCCCCCGTTGATGGCCCCTTCGGTGTGAAGCTTAACTAGAGGGAGTTTTGTATTTTTTCTGCCTACCGTAATCGGCACCATGGACGTGGATCTCGTAACTGTCCTGTGTGAAAGCCTGTTTTCGCAAGAACAACCAGACAGGCACGGTGCCGTTGTAATGCGCTCATACCAACTGTCGATGGAATAGTGATTGGCACTGGAGAACGCGAGCAACATTGCATAAACAGCCGCATAAATCAGCTGCAAACCAGTAATCTCCCAGTCCTGGCGCAATCCAGCACCGATGGTAAGAACCAGGATTAATAGTGCTCCGGCAGCAAGAAAGAAACGCGTAAGCAAGCCGAACAGGACGAAGATGCCAATAACGGCTTCAATCCATGGCAAAGAGTACCCGAACCACACGACAAGCCATTCCGGCAGAGGCGTGGCATGAAAAGCCTGACCCAACACAGATGCGAAGTGCTCTGGCCCGCTGAGAATACGCACCACACCGTGAGTAAAAATATTGATGCCGAGAGTAGACCGTAATAGCAGATAAGCGAGTGAAATATCCCGGCCGTTCTCTGGAACTTGAAAGGTCATCGTTTCTCAATTCCCTGGATTATAGATAATTAATAATTAGGTCCGGTTGCAGATTATTTATAATTTCCGAAGGATGGCTGAAAACACACACGCCCTTCGGCGGGATTCAATGGCAGAGCGCGTCAAGCAGGACCTCCTGCGGCGAATCATGCAGGGAGAGTTGGCGCCCGGCGCGCGGCTAGTGGAACTCCAGATCGCCCGCGATCTTAATACGAGTCAGGGTCCCGTTCGTGAGGCTCTACGAGAGTTGGAAGCTATGGACCTCGTCACGACGGAACCATACAAGGGAAGCCGCGTTCGCGAGGTGACTCCGAAGGACATCCAGGAAGCATATGTGGTGCGCGCATCACTAGAAGAATTAGCAGCGCGATTGGCGGCACCACACTTCAAGGGATCTATTGCGACCCTCCGTGATGAGGCAGCCGCCATCCGCACTGCAGCGCGTAAGAAGGATATCGGGGCCTACACTCTCCATGACGTCAACTTTCATCGCCTGATTGTGGTGGGAGCCTCGAACCGTATTCTGCTCAGGACATGGGATTCGCTCGCCTTCGAAGTGCGCATCCAGCTTTGGCTCTCGACAGGCAAATTTGACCTCGTCGGTGCGCAGGAGGCGCACTGGCGGATTATTGATGCGTTGGAGAAAGGTGATGGACAGCGTGCTGGAAAACTGCTCCAGGAACACATCTCTGCTTTTCACGGTTCCGTTCACGGTGTTGTTGGTTAAGCTCACGGGGTTGTTGGTCGAACTGATTCAAGGGGCCCGTCACTCACTTTGGCGCCATTCTTCCAGACAGCCTTGATCATTTGCGAATTACGAAAATCGCCCTGATTCAACGGTCCGGGGTTAATACTTTTGTTTCAACGAACTTCTCCACGTGCCGAGCAGCATAGCAACGACACAGAGATATCTGCATCCGTCCATCGCAGACGTGGCGGATGTAATCAATAAACATAACCGAGACAAATCAGGGATTCACCTGCTTGCGAGCGCATAAAGCATATTCCCGCAAAACACCCCACAATGCCGTATGGGGTTAGCAAGTAAAGTTGGACTAACTCTATGGTTTTCAATTGGCTGCCCCCCAGGGATTCGAACCCCGATATGCTGATCCAGAGTCAGCTGTCCTACCATTGAACGAGGGGGCAGTAAGTGACCTCAGCAGATTCGCTGAGCGATGATTGGTACCTCATTCATAGTAAAAGTTGTAGCGGGTTCGGTCAACCTCGCCACCATCCTGATTCCACCCGCACGCTGAACTATGCAGCAATCAAGTACAATCGCATTGTCGGCTTGGAACTTCTTCTCAATTCCGCATGGCTCGCGCTCTCAACCTCACTTGTCATCCTGTGGATCAGAGGGCTGCGTTTTGTTCCTGCAGGCTCTAGGCAGCCGAGTACGACCGTACAGTTGCTGGCGCTGGCCATGCTCATCGTCATCCTGTTTCCCGCGATTTCGATGACGGACGACATGCAAGCCCTGTCTACTGCAGAAGTGGAGCATGTGACTCGGCGCGCTGACTTACTGCCTAATTCAGATCAACCTGCGGATCTAGCCGTCCCCCCCGACGCTGAGGTATTTCTGACCAGGAGTGCCTTCAATCTCCAGACCTTCGCCCGGGTCGAGCTGTGTATTGAAAAAGCGCGTCCTCAGAAGGGGTCGATCCGACAGTCGGCAAACAGGCCACCGCCGCTCGCGGTGTAGTTTTTCTCTTCCATCTCAACCTGAACCTTCTTCATTTTGTAATCACTTGGACTCATTTTGCAGTCCCGGAAGTGTGTATATGAAACGACTTCTCCACAGAAGCGCCTTTCTGCTTGCAGCCTTGCTCTCGGGCACATTCCTGCTGGCTCAGGCGCCGCAAACACCGCCCCTGACATTACAGCAGGCACTCGACATCGCGCGCACCAGAAATCCAAACCTGCTCTCCGGGCAGCAGCACGTTATCGCGACCAAAGCAAACGAAATCACTGCCGGTTTGCGTCAGAACCCTAACTTCCAGGTATCCGGCACGGACGTAAGCCTCTCAGCCAGCAATCCCGCCAGTCCGTATTCGTATGCCGCAAATGTCAATCGCCTCTTTGAACGTGGAGAGAAACGCCGTTGGCGTCTCGACATAGCGCACGCCACAACCGATGTCACGCAAAGCCAATACAAGGACACAGAGCGTCAGACGACACTCGCGGTCAAACAGGCTTTCACGCAAATGCTCGCGGCCAAAGCGTCTCTGCAGATCGCTGACGACAATCTGCAGAGCTATCGGAAGACCGTCGATCTGAGCAAAGCACGCCTCGATGCAGGCGACATCAGCGCAACAGACTTTGAACGCATTGACCTCCAGCTGGCTGAGTTTGAATCGGACGATGACAACGCCAAATTGAACCTCGTCCAATCGAGCGATCAGCTTCAGCTGCTCCTCGGAATCGAAAAGCCGACGGACACATTCGACATCACCGGTACGCTCGATCCACCTACGTTGACCGCACCCGTCGCGCAAGTCGAGCAGCAGGCCCTGCAATCGCGCCCGGACTATCTTGCTGCACAGCAATCCGTCCGTCTCGCCGACTCGAATATCAAGTTGGCACAAGCCGACGGCACCACCGATCCAACCATCGGCGGCGAATATGAGCGTTCTGCGACATATAACACCGCCGGTTTTCAGGTCAGCATCCCGTTGCGCATATTTGATCGGAACCAAGGCGAAAAGGAGCGCACGCGTTACGAAGCGCAATCGAGCCGCTTCGCCGAAACTGCCGCGCGCAATCAAGTGCTCAACGACGTGGACCAGGCATGGGCCGGCTATGAAACCGCCTTGGCCATGGCAAAGCGCTACCACGGCCATTACCTGCAGGAAGCCACGCGCGTCCGCGACAATCTTGAGTTTAGTTATCGCCACGGCGGCACAACTTTGCTCGACTATCTTGATGCATTACGCGATTATCGCCAGACGAATCTCGACGCGCTGAATGCAAATGTTCAGGTCTGGCTCGCCATTCACCAACTCAGCTTCGCCTCTGCAACGGAGATCGTCCCATGAGCAAGAAATGTCTCACTGCTTTCCTCAGCCTCTGCGCAATGGCGCTCACTGCATGCAGTCATCGTGATGAAGCAGTTGCTCCCACCCCCGCTACTGGCAAAGATGTCGTGGATACGGTAACCGTGCATCCAGCGCAGGTCACGGACACTCTCAGCCTGCCCGCGCGGCTCATGGCGAATCCCACTGACGTTGTGCACGTCTACCCGCCGCTCAGCGGACGCATTATCGCGTTAAAGGTTTTGCCCGGTCAAGAAGTCAGCAAGGGGCAGGCAATCGGAACGCTACAGAGTAACGACGCCGCTTCCGCGCGTTCCGACTTCGAAAAAGCGAAGATCGAAGCCGCCCGTGCCGATCTGCAACTGCAACGCGGCAAAGAGCTGTTACAGCACGAGGTCCTGGCTCAGAAAGACTACGACGACCTGAAGGCCCTTGATGATGCCGATCACGCAGACCTTGAACGCACAAGGCAGACGCTGCACAATCTTGGATTCTCCGAGAACGATACCTCGGCCGATCTCCCGCTTCGTTCGCCTATCAGCGGCGTGGTTCTGGACATAGGCACAGCTCCCGGAGAGATGCAGCGCTCGCTCGATAATGCCAATGCCATCGCTACGATCGCCAATATCGACTCGATCTGGGTCGTCGGCGATCTATATCCCAATGACGTCGATGCCGTGCGCCGCGGGCAGCCCGTTGAGGTTCGCGTCACCGGCTATCCAAATGAAGTGCGTACCGGCACGATCGACTACATTTCCGATGCAGTCGACCCTACAACGCTCACACTTAAAGTGCGCGTTGTGCTCTCGAATCCCGGGCACAAGTTCAAGCCGCAGATGTATGCAACCATCTCCGTCGCTAATCTCAAGCGTCAGGCGATCGTCGTTCCCTCAACCGCGGTCATTCGTGACGGCATTAAGAACTACGTCTTCGTTGCAACACCTGATCACAAATACGCACGGCGCGACGTGGAACTGGGCGAGACACATGCAAAAACCGTGGAAGTCACACATGGCCTTGAAGACGGTGAGCAGGTCGTGAGCACAGGCGCAGAGCTGTTGCGTCAGGCAGGAGCGCAGTAAATATGCAGGCCTTTATTCGCACGCTCCTCCGATACCGCAACATCGTGCTGATCATCTTTATTGCATCGCTCGCCGGCGGTACGCTCGCCTTCCTGCGGCTTGATATCGAAGCCTACCCGGATCCTTCTCCGCCGATGGTCGAGTTCATCACACAGAATCCTTCGTGGTCAGCAGAGGAAATGGAGCAGCAGGTAACGGTTCCACTCGAAGCGGGATTGAACGGAACGCCTCATCTCGAACAGATTCGCTCCATCAGCATCTTCGGCCTCAGCGACGTGAAGCTGTACTTCACTTTCGACAGCGACTACTTCACAGACCGTCAGGAAGCTCTTAACCGCCTGCAGTCCGTCAACCTGCCAGGAAATCTCCAGCCGCAGCTTTCCCCCGAATCACCGATCGGAGAAATCTACCGCTATCAGCTCACCGGCCCTGGTTATTCGCTCAACGAACTCAAGGCCACGCAGGACTGGCTGCTCGTGCGCGAGATGAAGCAGGTGCCGGGCATCATCGACGTAGCTACGTTTGGAGGAACAACGCGCCAGTATCAGGCGGAGGTCGATCCCAACAAGCTGCTGGCCCACGGCGTCACCATGACACAGGTCGTCAATGCCATACAAAACAGCAACGCAAACGCTGGCGGCAACTACCTGACCCTCGGCAGCCAGAGCGTGAACGTCCGCGGCATCGGACTCCTTCATTCCATCGCCGACATGGACAACATCGTCGTTGCAGAGCGTAATGGCGTGCCCGTGCTGTTAAAAGACGTAGCCGATGTCAAGGAAGGTCATCAACCGCGCCTCGGAAAAGTAGGTCGCGACGAACAACCCGACATTGTGGAAGGCATCGTCCTCCTGCAGAAGAATGAGAAATCTCTTCCCGCGCTAGCCGGCCTCCGCGAAAAGATCAAAGAACTAAATGAAGGCAATCTTCTGCCTCCTGGTATGAAGATCAGCACTATCTACGACCGCACAACCCTCATCAACACCACCACACGCACTGTCCGCCACGTCATCATCACCGGGCTCATCCTGGTTACCCTTGTCCTTCTCAGCATGCTGGGCGATCTGCGTATCACGGCCATCGCAGCTATCACCATTCCCTTCGCAGTCCTCTTTTCCTTCGCCATGATGGTCCTCACAGATCACTCCGCGAACCTCATCTCCATCGGAGCCATCGATTTTGGCATCCTCGTCGACGCTTCCATCGTCGTGCTCGAAAGCGTCTACCGCAAGATCTCCCGCCGGGTGCAGGGTGAAGAAGTCGCCGAGTTGATCATGGATGGTGTCGGCGATGCCGCCAAGCCCGTCCTCTTCGCAACCCTGATTATTCTCGTCGCCTTCATCCCTCTCTTCACCATGCAGGGAGTGCCGGGCAAGATATTTGCACCGATGTCAGTGACATATGGATTTGCATTGACCGGCGCCCTCATCTTCGCGCTCGTATTCGCGCCTGTGCTCGGCTCCTTTGCTGTACCCAAACAGATCAAGCACGAAGCGGAAGACACCTGGCTGAGCGGTTTCTTCCGTCGACACTACGATAAGGGACTGAAGCGCGCCCTCAAATTCCGGAAGATCGCATGGATCATCGCATTTGGCGGACTCGTAGTGGCTATGGTGCTCTTCGTCTTTGTAGGCGGCGAATTCATGCCCGCACTTGAGGAAGGCAATCTTTGGATCCGTGCAACCATGCAGCAGGACATAGCCTTCCCTCAATCGGAAAAGATGGCCGACAAAATCCGCGGCACGCTCCGTTCTTATCCCGAGATTACCCAGGTCATCTCGCAGATGGGCCGCCCAGATGACGGAACCGACGTGAGCACTTTCAATAACATTGAATTTCTCGCTAGCTTGAAACCAGCCGGAGAATGGCGGCCTCAATTCCACGGCAACAAAGACACCCTGATCGCGGCCATCGAAAAAGACTTTGAGCAATATCCCGGGATCGACTTCAATTTTTCGCAGAATATTCAGGACAACGTCGAAGAAGCCATGTCGGGAGTGAAAGGTGAAAACTCACTTAAACTCTTCGGAAACGACTTCGACGACCTGACCCGCATTGCCGGTCAGATTCAGGATGTAATGGGGAAAGTGCAGGGCATCGCCGATATTGGAGTCTTCAACGTTACCGGTCAGCCCAGTCTGATGGTTTCCATCGATCGCAGCAAGGCAGCGCGTTATGGACTTCAACCTCAGGACGTGAACGCAGTCGTCCAGGCTGCTGTTGGCGGAGCGCCTGTGACTCAAATCATCGACGGCGATCGCCGATTCGATTTTGCACTGCGCTACTCTCCGGAATATCGCGATACTCCGGAAGCGATCGGCAAAATACTTCTGCCAACCCCTGACGGCACACAGGTGCCGCTCGGCACAATTGCCGATGTCGGCCTCAGGAACGGCGCGTTCATGATCTATCACGAAGGCGGCCGCCGCTACATCCCCATCAAGTTCAGCGTGCGCGGCCGCGATCTTGCCAGCGCCATTCAGGATCTGAAGCAGCAGTTATCCGGCAAGGTACACTTACCAACCGGATACAACTACACCTGGGCAGGTGAGTTCGACAGCCTGCAGAAAGAACAGCGCCGCCTCGCCTATATCATCCCCGTAAGCCTCGCCGTGATTCTCGTGCTCCTCTATATCCAGTTCCGCACCTGGAGGGATGCGTTCATTGTCGTCGGAACGCTTCCCTTCGCGGCGATCGGCGGCATCCTCGCGCTCTTCATCACTCGTACATCGTTCAGCATTTCGGCTGCCGTCGGCTTCACTTCGCTTACCGGAGTCGCCACCCTCGGAGCAGTCGTATTTCTTTCTGGAATCCGTCGCGCTCAACGTGAAGACGGGTTTGACAACGGCCTGGAGAGAGGCTGCCTCGATGAAATGCGTCCCGTGGTGATGGCCTGCATGGCCGCCGGCCTCGGTCTGCTGCCCGCCGCTATTTCAAACGGAATCGGCGCTCAGGCCCAGCAACCACTCGCGCGCGTTGTCGTCGGCGGCATGCTTACGACCGTCTTCTCAATCCTCTTTGTCATGCCGCTGCTCGTGAGAGCCTTCACATCACGCGAAGAATTCGAGAACTCAGCCCACGAATAAGCCATTGAGGACTCCCACTGTCGCAATGGGAGTCCTCACTCCTCCCGCAATACTTCCAGCGGCTTCTGTCCAAGAATCCTGAAGCTGGCAATCCACCCCGTCACGACTGCAAGCACAGCCGTGGCAAAAACAGAAATTCCGCTCACCACAAGCTCGGGATGGTATGGAACCTCCATCTTGTGCAACAACACACGCGACAGAAGGTTTGCGAAGATCACGCCAACCACGCCCGCTAACAACCCCAGCACGACGAATTCGATACTGAAGACCGTGGCGATCCGGTTGCGTGTAGCGCCAAGCGTCTTCAGCACCACAACTTCGCGTATCCGCCGGAAGCGAGTGCTCGCTACACTCGATGCCAGAATGATCGCACCTGAAAATATTGAAAACGCAGCGAGGAACCGAATCACCAGCGTAATCTGGTGCACCACGCCTTGCACCGTATCGAGTATGTCCGCAATGTTGATTACCGTCACAGTGGGATACGCGGCAAACAAAGCGCGCTCCATGAACGGAATCTGTTTTGACTGCACATGCACAGCCGCATACCAGACATTCGGCAAACCCTGGAGGGCCCCCGACGGCAAAATGAACTCGCTACGAGCGAACACATGTTCGCCCTCGGGCTTATAAATCGCGGCAACCTTTGTGTGGATCGTCTTCTCACCCGACTCGAAATCGACCGCCGATCCTGGATGCAGGTTCAACCTGCGCGCAACATGATCCACGACAGCCAATCCGTCCGCATCGTTTCTCTGCCACCACTTCCCTTGCAAAATTTTCACGCCTTCCGGCACCGAATCGGCCCAGGTGACAGAAACCGACGACAGCAGCCGCTTCGGATAATTCTTTAGCTTCAGTTGATCCACCTGAACCCCATCGATCGCCGCAATCCGCGCCGAAACAATCGGAATCGCCTCGAATTTCTTCTCTACCCCGTCCTGATGCAACAGCAGTTCCTTGACCCCCTGCACCTCATCCTGACTGATGTCGATCAGAAAGATGTTCGCAGCGCTTGTCGCCACATCGGAATTCATGCGATTCACAATTGCATGCTGCATCAGAAAGACGCTCAGGATCAGCATGACGCCCGCGCCCAAAGCAGCCAGCACCGCTGCTGATTGGTTTCCAGGCCGATACAGGTTGGCCAACCCATGCCGCACCGCCGAGTGCAGATGAAGACGAGTCTTGTTCAGGAAAGCACGCAACGTTCGCAATGTCACCGCTGCGACTCCCAGAATCACCACCAGCAATCCACACAGCGCCGCAGCAAACCACTTCCCCACCACCATGGAATCAGCCAGCGCAGCCGCAATACCAGCCAGCGCAAGCACGATCACAATGATAGAAATCCACTGTGCCTTGTTCTCCCCAATCCTCTTCCAGAAACCGTGTTTGCCATCTGCATCACCACCTTCCACAGATTTGCGCAATACGATACTCGGCCGAATCTTGCGAACATCCAGCAGAGGCGGAAGACAAAAGAGCACGGTC
>Ga0209139_10000666_pt1 | contig 12164 bp, 5 predicted proteins | sample BogFormECP14_OM3_FD_188246 | JGI IMG/M metagenome (GOLD analysis project Ga0209139, IMG submission 188246) | Bog forest soil microbial communities from Calvert Island, British Columbia, Canada - ECP14_OM3 (SPAdes) (version 2) | ecosystem: Environmental > Aquatic > Freshwater > Wetlands > Bog ...
ACCGATTCCGATTTGAAGCCGGGCCACCGTTCCGATTTGATGTCGGCCACCATTCCGAAATGAAGCCGGCCACTCGAGCTGTTGAAGGCTCAGCCCGTCTGCTCCCCGCGAACCAGCACGCCGACCCGTGGGCCGACACCACGACAGCCCACGGGCGGCTTATTTTGACCGTGCTGGGCGGCTTGGCCGAGTTCTAGCGTGAGTTGATCCTTACCCGGTCAGTCCCGAGGCGAGATCGGTTCCTGCGAAGCTTTGCGTACCGATCGCGGCGAGGCGCCGAACTCGTTGCGGAAGCTTCGGCTGAAGTGGGAGCCGTCGTTGAAGCCCCATGACAGGGCTATGTCCGTGACCGAGCGCGCCCGCCCCTCCGACCCGATGGCCCTTCGGCAACGGTCGAGCCGCTGCTTGAGTATCCAACGCGAAACCGACTGTCCGCGCGACGAGAAGAGTTTGTGGAGGTAGCGTAGGGAGATGCCGTTTGCCTCGGCGATCGCCGCAGGTGTCAGATCGGGGTCCGATAGCCGCTCGAGGATGTGGGCCCGCACGCGCCCGTAACGGTCCGCGCCCACTGTGGGATCGACGTCCTGCTTGGCTCCAACCCCGGCCGCCACCAGTTCGAGCGTCGTGTCCGCCACGAGGCGAAGGTGCCTGTCCTCCAACGATCCGAGTCCAGAGGAAAGCTGCCGAAGGTGCGCGCCAACCAACGGCCCCAAGCTCTCGGTCCCGTCGACACGCATACCCGCGAACTCGTCGATCCCCGGCAGGAAGCGCCGCATCGAGGCCTTGGGCACCAGGATCGTCATTTTGTGGAGCGGCTCAAGGACGCGGAACTCCATGGCCTTCGAGCTGTCCCAGATGACGAAGTCGCCGGGCCTCAGGGTCGCCTCCCGATCGCCCTGGCGGACGATCTCCAAACCGGACAGCTCGAAGAGGATGCCGATGTAGTCTCCATCCCCGCGATTGACATGGCGGGGTGAGCGAAAACCTTCGCACGGGTCACAGCGGCAGCCGATAAGCCGGAGATCGCCGACGGTTCGTTCGACCACCTTCGCTTCGAAGTCGGGCTCTGTTCCGACGAGTTCCCAATCGAGATGCGTCGAGCTCAGCGCTTCGCTCCATGCATCGAAGCGATCCGCGGCCGGAACGTCGGCAGTCTTCCAGGTGCGTAGCCGCATGTTTCCCTCCCGGGCCGGCCCGTCTTCGCGAACGCGGGTGCCCCAAGGGCACTCGGCCGACGCTATGCCCGAGTGCACTCTCAGTCAAATTCGGTGCCTTCACAGGCAGGACGGCGGCTTCTTGTCGTGCAATCATCCCCGCAGATCGAGCCGGCGAGAGACCGGAAGAAAAATGAGGCTTCGCGGCCGCTTCGTGAATGTCGCGGCGGGTAACGCAACCAGGAGAAAGCAATGCGTAAGGACATCGAATACAAGACCGAAGATGGCGTCACGTTGCGCGGCTGGCACTACGTGCCGGACAGCGGCAAAGGCAAGTTTCCGACGATCGTGATGGCCCACGGCTTCTCCGCCGTGAAGGAAATGTACCTTGATCGGTTTGCTGAGGCTTTTGCGGTTGCAGGACTGGCCGCGGTCGTGTTCGACAACCGCAATTTCGGCGCCAGCGACGGCGAACCCCGCCAGGAGATCGATCCCTGGAAACAGGTCCGCGACTACCGCGACACAATCACATACGCCGAAACGTTGGCGGAGACCGACGCAGACCGCATCGGCATCTGGGGATCGAGTTACAGTGGCGGCCACGTCCTCGTGGTTGGCGCGATCGACCGCAGGGTGAAGTGCGTCGTGGCGCAAGTGCCACTGGCCAGCGGCCACGGCAACGCGCGACGCCTGATCAGGGCGGACTACCTAGAAGGGGTGCAAGGAATGTTCGCCGAAGACAGGCGCGCCCGCATGACGGGCAAACCGCCTGCCATGATCCCGGTGGTGGCCGAAGATCCGGCCGCCCCGTCGGCCCTTCCCACGCCCGATAGCTGGAAATGGTTCACCGAGACGGCGAAGTCGCGGGCGCCATCGTGGAAAAACGAGGTGACCCTGCGCTCGGTGGAGATGTTCACCGAGTACGAACCGGGCAGCTATGTGAGCTTCATCAGCCCGACGCCGCTAATGATGGTGGTGGCGCGTGGCGACGTGCTGACGGTTGCCGATCTGGCTTTCGCGGCGTTCGAGCGGGCGCTCGAACCCAAGCGGCTGGTGGCCCTCTCGGGCGGTCACTTCGACGCGTACGTGAAGGATTTCGACGCAGCGTCGAAGCCGGCGCTGGAGTGGTTCACCCGCCACCTGGCATCGAAATAGCCGGGCCGAGCCGTCACCGGAGCATCCACGGCACAGTCGGGGAAGGCAGGCGTGATCGTCGGCGAACACGGTCTACCCTCAACCGACGCAGATGGTGGACGATATTTGGAATCCCCGGCGTGACCAGGCGCGGGGCCGTGAGGATGCGTGAGGTCGCCGTCCGCGATTACATCCTGGTCAAAAAGGAAAAGGAAGCGAACATGCCATTGATTGACGTCATCTGTCCTGCAGATGCCTTGAGCCGCAGCGCAAAGCAAAAGCTCACCGAGACATTGTGGGCGAAAGCACTGCAATGGGAAGGGATCGAAGTAAACGAAAGCACAGGGTCCGTTGCATGGGTCTATCTCGACGAGCGGCCGAAACATCAGATCGGCGTCGGCGGTCACGCTTTGACCCAGAACATCTATCGGATCAACGTGCGCGTCATGGCCGGCTTTATGGACCAGGAGAGAATCGACGGCATGGCTCGTGACCTGACCGACGCGATTGTGGCCGCCGACGGGACGGCCGGAGATGGCAGCGGGGCCCGCGTGTTCTGCATCGTCGAAGAAATACCGAGCGGCACCTGGAGTATCGACGGCAAGACTTGGACGACCGTCTTTACGGCGAAGGCGCTCGGCCTCGACGATCGACGGATCGAGGCGATGGAACGCGCAATTGCAGATCGCCCGCGCATTGATGTGCCGCTCAAGGCCCATGACTCCCTGCGACAGCCCCAAGCCCTTGCGAGCTGACGCCGATCGCTTGGGCGTCCGCCGTCCGCGCGGCTCGCGCCATTTCCGGCCAGAATTTCTGGCCGGAAATGGCGGCGACGATTGCCATGAACGAACGCAGTGTCTTGCGTGGACGGCGCTGCGAACTCATCGTCGAAACCGATAATTCTTGATTTCTGCACGTTCTGCGTCCGCTCGACTGGTCGACGACGCAGAAAAACCTCGAACGCTGCCTCGCATTATTGGAGAAGCGGCGAATCCCATAGGTACCGCACACTGCGGCTACATGCGCCTGCACTACACCACTACGCACGCCTATACCGGGGAAAAGCGGGCTTCGGACTACACGATAGCGCTGGAGACAACGCCGCAACGGCTCGGCGGACGGCGATGGTGGTTCGTTTGCCCGAAGACTGGCATCCGTGTCGCCAAGCTTCATTTGCCAAAATGGCGCTTTCACTTTCGCGTCACGGCGCGCCTATCGGCTCGGATACCGCTGCCCGCCGACAGGCGCGGCTTGGAACCCTCGGCCCAGTTGTCGACGAGCCTCTCGGCCCAACGGGGTTCAATCGATGGTCCCAGTCTCACGCAGAGTCTGGCGGTCCATCCTGTTAATCTCTGGGCTGCCGCCCCGCGATGCATCCCGTCCGCACCGCACAGCGACAATCCCAGGCGGCTCCGGTTGACGTCCTTCGACCGTCGCTAGCTAGCGCCCGAAGCTCCTCGGCCGAACAATCCTCTCGAAATCTCGCTGCTGACGGCATGGCGCGAAATCCTCCGCGCCAACGGAAATCCCCGTCAATGAGTGAGCCGGCGGGGGCTTTTGGTATAACCGATGCGCCGTTCGGCGCCGCCCAAGCCGCGGATCAACAGATAGCCGGCGCGGTGGTCAACGGCGAAGTGCGCAGGATACGGAGGGAGCCGAGCCCAGCGCCGAGCGGGTCAGGCGCAGCAACGGCGGCATTCGGAGCGGCGGCAAAGAGCCCACCGGTCGGCGTATGAATGGGACCGGGCAGGATCTCCACCGCCAGCGCGCTGAGAGGCGCGGTGGCCGGCAGACCGAGCAGGCCTAGCATTGCAGCGATCTGCGTCTGCTGGAACGTCGCTCTGCCGCGCGGCTCGCGATTTGGCAATAGGGCCGGCGGAACGCCGGGCGTGGTCACCGTCATCACGCTGCCGAGCGTGCGGCCGATCAAGATGTTGCGCTGCGAGGCGCCGTCGGTCTGCGTCACCTGCGTATAGAGCATGAACCACAGCGCCGTCTGCGGGTCGCCGGCGGCGAGGCTGATCGCGGGCACGCCATTGAGCAGCGTGGTTGCAAAGGGCGCGGTCACGGTCAGAGCGTTGTCATTGCGCCAGATCGTGCAGACGAGCGGCGGCGGCGGATGCTGCACCCCGGCCACCCGCAACGGACGGCCGTAGCGCCCTTGCGCCGTGGACCATTTCTGCGCATGCCCGACGCGGAATTCGTAGGTCCAGAAGCCGAAGAGAGCGAGCGCATCCGGCGTCAGGCCGGCCGGGAGCGGGAGCAGGTAATGCACGCCCTCCGGCCCGCTGCTGGTCGCGCTGGCGGGGGTCAGCTCCGTCATTGCGGCGAGCCCGCTCTCGTCGGTGTCTTCCCCGGCGAAAACCACGCGCACCGTCTCCGGATCGATCGCCAGCGGCGGCTCCGGCTCGGTGTCGGGCGCGTGGTTCGGCGGTAAGAGCGCGCCCGCGAGCAGCGGGTCGGGACCGTAGGCGAGCACACGCCCGAAATACGTGTCGTCGGCCGTATCGGCGATTGGCGCGTCGAACTCGATCCACAGGAAACGATCGCGCTGCTCGGTGCTCGAATAGTCGGGCGCGGCGACATAGGCGCTCTCCGCGATGCCGCTCGCGACGATTTTGGGCGTCAGCGCGGGCGTCGTCACGATCGGGAGTTGCAGCGTGGTCCAAGTTTGCGTGATCGCCGGCGCCGTGCGGAAGCTCGCGGTCACGCTGTAGCTCGGGTTCAAAACGACAGGGAAGGCGCCGGGGGCAGGCTGCGGGTCGATCGCGTCGAGGAAGACGATCTGGGTCGTGGTGCGGTCGGCCGGGTTGGCGACGTCGCCGAGCGCGGTCGGCGCGATCACGCCGGGGTAGACAAGGGTCGCGATCGGCGGCGTTGCGCCGTTGCGGCTGAGCGAAAGGCCGGGCGCGGCGAACCCGTCCCAGGTCCAGTCGCGCGCAATGTCGATCGTCAGCGCCACGATCCAGTGGCCGAGCAGCTCGGAGCCGTTGGCGAAGGTGATGCTGCTGAGGTCGGGCGAAAGCGTGGCGCGCAGCGCCCCGGATACCGCGAAGACCGTGCGCACGCCGGGCGCGCCAGTCAACGTGAGACCGTTCGCCTCGAGGCCGAAGGATTGCGCGATGAGCGCGCCAAGGTCGCCGCCCGGCTGCAAATAGGCCGCGCGCAGCTGCTGCACCGGAACGAAGGGGAACAATCCGGTCTCCGACGCGGCTTCCTTGCGCACGATGTAGTCGGAGCTCGGCCCGGGCGGCGGCACGGCCTCGCCATAGTAGCCGCTTTTCGCGGCGAGCAGCGGAACGAGGCGTATGCGCACGTCTCTCGCGGTCGGGATCGGCAGCGTCGTCGCGCCGTCGGAGGGCGGCGACATAGCCGCGATGTTTAGCGTATCGACATAGGAGAGGGCGAGCTGCACGACCGGATCGCCCGGGCCGGGGAAGGTCTCGCTCACGCTATAGATGATGCGCCACTTCGCCCCGTCGATGTCGCCCGGGAGCGCGCCCGGCGGGCCCGCGTCATGATCCGGAATGGCCGCCTCGACGACCACGCTGAAGCGGTCCACATCCGGGTCCGGGACGCCGGCCGAAGCGTTGCCGGCGAAAGCCGAGTTCACCAAAGCGGTGAGCGCCGCGCCCTCAAACTGCGACGGATCGACGCCGGCGAAGAGGGCCTCCGGATAGCCGATGCGCGGGCGCTGCACGGCGAGCTTGGTGATCGTGCGCACCGCGACCGGTTTGGCGGGCAGCGGGGGAGGCGCCGGCGTCGTGGCGACCACCAGCGCCTTGGGCGGGATGTAGCGGCGGAACGGCGCGGTCGCGATCGGCGCGAGGCCCGGATGGACGGGCCCGTCGATGAGCGACGGACCACCGCCGGAGAGGTCGACCAGGCGCACGCGGAAATCGTAGCTTTGCCCATAGCGGGGCGCCGGTGGCAGATTCGCCGGGCGAAGCGCCGTACTTGGGAGTTTCGTGTTGTAGCTGTTGCCGATCGGCTGGCCGGGCGGCGGCGCCTTGTCGGGCGGATTTAAGGCGCCGTAGGTCGGATCGTCGGTGACGAGGCTCGCGCCGCGCCAGGCGGCGAAATAGAGCGGCAGCCAGGTCGGCTCGGCGCTGGGTCCCGATCCGGTCGGCTGCGCCCGCACGGGAGAGGGCGTAACCGTCAATTCCGTCCCCGGCGGCAGGGTGGTCGCGCCAGCGCCGGTCGAGCTCCCGGCCGAGAAGGGCAGGTTGCCGGTCACGCCGCACAGGCTCGCCCAGGCGTTCGCGCCGCTGGGCGAGACGTCGATCCGGTAGCCGACCACGCCGAGCGGCGATTCGGCCGTGGTCGGCGTCGTCGCATGCGTCGCGCGGTCGCGCAGGACGCCGATCTGTCGGTCGAGCCAGATCGTCACCTGCTCGTCGTCCCAAGCGAGCTGGATGCCCGCCTCGGCGCCGGGCGGAATGCCGCCGGCGCCGGTCGCGGCGTCGAAGGTCGGCGGCTGAAAGGCGTGCACGATCTGGGCGAAGCCGTCGTCGTAGATCTGCGCCTCGGCGTCGGGGCCGGCGAGCAGCGCGGACGTCGTCGGCACAACCGGGAACAGCGCGGCCGCGAACAGCCTGCGGTCGCCATTGAGCGGGGGCAGCCGCGCGGCGTAGCTGCGCACGCTGTCCGGATTGGCCGCGACGTCGGACGCGAAGGGGTTGCTCGCGACCGAGGTGTCGATGCTGAAGTGAATCCAGCTCACGTCCTTGACCAGCGTGGCCGGAAGCGCGAGTTGCGTCTGATAAAGAAGGCCGCAAGCCTGAGCGAGCAGCGGCTGCCGCAGGATGTAAGAGAGGAGCTGGCCCCAGGCGATGGTCGGAGGCGGGGGCGGCGGCTTCGGCTGGCTCGGCACCGTGATCGGCGGCGCCTGGGCTTCGACCGCGCAGCCGTAGCCGTCGCCGACGACGAAGAGCGCGGGATCGCGCGGGCGGGAGAAGGGGAAGGCCTGGGTGTAGCTCGTCGGCAGCGCCTTCATCACCCGAACCGTCGCCGGCGGCGCCTGCGCCGCGGTCACCTTGCCGGTGGTCAGCGTCGCGCCGGTGGGCAGCCGGGTCGCCATGGATCTGAGCAGCGGGAGGGCAACCGCGGGCGGCGCCGCGGCGTAAGGCGCGCTCAAGGCCGACGTCGCGGTCGTCGACGGCAACGCGCCTCCCGTCAAGAGCTGGGCGGTGAGCTTCAGCGTGGTCCCGGCGAAGACTGGCACGCTGCCGACCGGCCCGGTCGGATCGCCGACCGGCAGAACGATGAGATTCACCGCCAGCGTGCCGGTCGCCTTCGTCCAGCTCTGCGGGAAGGCCATGAGGCTCAGTTCGAGATCGTCGAGCATGTCAGGCGTCCACCGAAATGGCAGGCGTGTGAACGCCCTGCGAGAACTGCCAGGAGCCGTCGAAATTGACGCTCAGAACCCAGCAGATCGTGATGTGGATGCCGACCGATACGGAGGCGATGAAGGTGATGTCCTCGGCCGGAAAGCTGATGCCGGGCGGCGCCAAGGTCGGAACCGGCACCGGGAGCGGATCGATCGAGACGCCGACCGCCGCCGTCAGCGAGAGCGAAGCGGAGGCCAGTCCCCCTAGCACGTCCACCGACGCTTGGCCGTTCAGGATGATCATGATCGTGATCGTCGAGCCGTTGACGGTGATCTGCACCGCCAGCGTGATCGAGGCCGAGCCCTCGGCGATGCCGAGGTCGATGGAGAGCCCGAGCCCGATGCCCCCCTGGATCATGAAATAGGGCGCGCTGTTCTGCACGCCGATATCGATCGCGCCGTTGCCGGCGAGCGGCGAGATGACCCAGTTGAACGGGTTGTCGGCATCGCCGATGCCGATGATGAACTGCGCCGAGAGCGGTGAGAGCGTGATGTTCAGGCCGAGATCGAGGCTGATGTCCGACAGGTTGCCGAGACCCAGCGGCAGAGTGGGCAGCGCGAACGTGTCCTGCACCGTCAAGACGCCGTCCGAGAGCGAGACGTCGAGCCCGGCGCCGCCGCCCCCGGGGAGGAAGTCGGCGAGCGCCTGGAGCTTGCTGAAGATCGATTGCAGCGTGCTCAACGCGCTCCCGTAGTCGATCACCAGTCCGCTGAGGCCCGGCTTCGTCTTGTTGTCCGCCTCGAAGCCACCGACGATTACGCCGTTCTGGTTGTGCCCGCCGACGATCGTGAGCAGCGGGTCGGAGCCGAATTCCGGAATGGTGACCGCGAAGGAGACCTGCTGGATCGAGAACCACCAGTCGCGCCCGGCCCCGTCGGGCATGGTGTGCGCCGGATCGAGCGCGAAGACGATCTTGGTCGGCGCCTTCCAGTTCCCCGAGCCGTCCTTACCGGCGCTGGTGTCGGCGTAGATCAGGGAGATTTGCAGGATGCCGATGTCGAGCAGCGTCGTCGCCTGCTCGTTGCCTTTGAAATCGTATTCCTTGCGATATTGCAGCCCCTCCTTGATGGTCTGCAGCTGCTCCTCGACGCCGGAGACGAACGTGTTGATCGCCGCCGAAAGCTGCGGGAAGATTCCGGTTGCGTTGAGCAGCGAGCCGAGATCGGCGAGCACCGGCGCGACCCCGCTCGGCAGGTTGATGCCGGGAACCGTGCCAGGCGGGGTGCCGCCGGTCAGGTCCTTGACGAACGGCTGCTCGAAGAGCGTGCGCTGGGTCCCGGTGTCCTGCAGGAGGCCATAGACGTTGGCCGGGCTCGAAAGCTGTAGCACGTCGGCGATGTCGGCGAAGCGCCAATTCCCCGGATCGGACGTCGCCTGCACGAGCGGCACCGGGAAGTTGGTGGGCAGCGCGAGCGGCGTCGAGCCAGTGCTCGCGCGCTGACCGAAGCTCCAGGCACCCTCCTTGGGCAGGATCGGCGCGGCGCGCAAGGCGACGCCAAGCGCCGGGGCCGACGGACCGGTGGTCGCCATGTCGATCTCGAACGCGGCGGCGCGAAGCTGCGTGCCGATCTGGGAGGGCGTGTAGCCGATCTCTGCGACGCAGGAGATGGCGTTGCTGATCGTGCCGACCTTGGCGAACAGAGCTGCGATGTCGGCCGCGCTCGGCAGCAGGTTCGGCGGCGGCGGCCCTGAGGCGGATTCGTCGGGCGTGAGCTGCACGTAACCGGTGAGCCCCTTCGCGGGCACGAGCGTCACCGGATTGCCGGCGGCGTCCGTCTCGCTCGAAGCGCTGCCGTTGGCGGTGACCTTCACACGATGGTCGATGCCGACGTCGGCATCGAACGTGGCGCGCCGGTAGGTGTGGACGTCAGGCGCGACGCCGACCGTCACGGTCTCGAACTCCACCACGTTGCGAACGTTGTAGACGCCCGTGATGGCGCCGCGATTGACGATCGCCTGCGTGAACGTCGTATTCGGGAAGACGAACTTGCCCGGCGCCGCGGCGACCCAGCCGCTATCGCTGCGCGACACCCAGCCGGCGTTCTGGCGCGCGATGGTGATCGTGCGCACAAGCGGCACGCAGTACGGATACATGGTGGTTTGCGCCTTCACCACCTCGTAGGCGGTGCGCCCGCGTATCGCCTCGAACTGCACCTTGACGATCGAGGGACCCTTGGCACCGGTGTCGGTCCATTCGGTGAAGAGGCTTGCGCCGTAGCCGGAGAGGTCGACGCGGTCGATCGGCACGGCCCCGCCGCCGCCGCCGAATTCGCCCTGGAATATGGTTGCGACGTCGGAGCTCAAAACATCGTAGCCGTAGCCGGGCGCGGGGCCGTCGGTGGAGACGGTGGTGACGCCGCTGAACTGCGCTTTCGGAGCGGAGGGATCGGGCGCCACGAGCGAGAGCTGATAGGCGCCTTCGAGCGCGCTCGGGAAGGACGGCCGCACCAGCCCGAACGCGCCGCCCTCGCCCTGAAACAGCGGCTTCCCCCCGCCCGAGCCTGGCCGGTTCGCCTGGCTGATGCTGGCGATGAGGCCGAAGGGCAGACTGAACGTCGCGCCGAAGTCGGCGCCCGCGGCGACGTTGGCGATGTTCTGCAACAGCACCGGCTCGGGCGCGACCGCAACCAGCGTCTGTTGTGCGTCCGCGGTGCGCACGATGGTGGCCGGTCCGTCGGACGCGAGGCTGTCGGTTACGGGTCCGAGCGGCGGCTCCGGCCCGACGCTGAGCATCGGCTCCCACGAGACCTGCGGCAACGCGAAGGTGACGACCTGCGTGTCCGGAAGCGCAAGGCTCAGATCGACGACCGCCGGCGTCGGCGGCGGCGCATCCTCGGCCGTAGCGCCGTATACCGCGACCCCGAAGAGGTCGATTCGCGTGGAGAGATCGAGGAGTGCAAGCCCGGTCGTATCGACGACCCCCAAGCTCGGAGGGCTGACGGGCGGAGCAAGGATCTCCGTGGCCGCGCTCGCCCCGATCGCAAAGCCCAGCGCCGGCGCCGCCGCGCCGTTCCAGGCGACGATCGCCGCGAGCGTCCCGACCGCCCCGTCGCCCTGCTCGCGCAACAACACAGCCGTGTCGAAATTGGCGGCGTAGGGGTCCGGCAGCGTCGGCAACAGCCAACGGGTATCCATCAAGAGCGCGATATCGGCGCGCGTGAATTTCGCGCCGGTCGTCCGACCCGTCACTAGGAACACGTGCGGTGCGCGCGTCCCGATCAGCGCGTTCTCGAGCGCGATGGCGAAGTCCGGCGGCGGGGGCGAAGCCGGCGCGACGCCCACGATCGTCGTCTGCACGCCGGCGCTGGTGAGGCTCTGCGCCAACAGCGCCGGGGCGGCGATCGGCAGGGCGCCGCCGTCCGCCGCCAGCGGGCGATCGAGGAAGAGGCTCGCCCCGCCGGCGACGCTGACAATCTCGCGTCCCGGGGTCGCGAGGAAACTGGCCACGATCCCGGTCGGCGTCAGCCACGTCGCCGTCGCGTGTAGCTTGGACGGAGCCGAAAGCGGCCAAAGCGCATAACTGGCGAACGAACCGGGGCCGACGCCGCCAATGAGCACGAAGAGCTGACTTGGGTCGATGCTGATCGCCCAGCCGCGAACGGCGATCGCGCCGGTGATGGCGGTCGTCGCCTCCGCGCCGTCCACAAGCTCCAAGAGCAACGATCCGGCGCCGCTCGCTTCGCCGAGCGCGGTGATCGTGGTCGCGGCGATCGGCAGCGTCCAGCCCGCGCCGGAGACCTTGGCGGTTCCGGAAGGTTTGAACAGCGTCGATTTGACGCTGGCGAAGTCGAACGTGGCGGCGCTTGGATCTCCGGCGACGATAATGACCGGGGAGCCGGCCGGGACGCTGGCGGCGCGGGTCGGCCAGGATATGCCGATCTTGTCGCCGTAGACTGTCACGCTGGCGTCGGCGAGCGCCGTGATCGTCGCCGCAGTCTCGGTGAAAGTGATGCTGACGGTGGCCGGAAGGGCGATGGTCGCCGCCGTCAGGTCGGCGCCGGGGCTCGTCGGGCTTGCGGCGGTTGGCGGCGCGAGCGTCGCGGTCAAGGTGAGCGTCGCGCCGGCCGGCGCCACGTAGCCATTGCTTTCAAGCGTGAGCGGGGCGGAGGCGGTCAATGTCCCGCCAGCGGTGCGAAAACCCGTGAAGCTGCCCACCGGCGCGGCCGGCGCCAGCAGGGTCGCGAGGAACCAGACGCTGCCCGGCCCGAGCGTGAGCGAGGTCGCCGAAGTCGGCGCGCCCGTCACCGGCAGGACGCCGAAGCCGCTCGCCGCGGCCTCGACCACTTTTGTTCAAATATTATTCGCCTGTGCCAAATAAGATCGATATTGCTCGACTGCGGTGTGCAGCGCGATTCGGAGCCCGATGGAGTAAAGGCCGTTCCAGCCTGACCGCGGGATGCTCAAGGCAAGCTCAAACGGTTTTTGTTTCGAAACCGCATCGGCGGTGAAAAAGCAGGAAGCGTCAAGAGCGGGAATCTCAGTCGTC
>Ga0209139_10000667_pt1 | contig 12160 bp, 8 predicted proteins | sample BogFormECP14_OM3_FD_188246 | JGI IMG/M metagenome (GOLD analysis project Ga0209139, IMG submission 188246) | Bog forest soil microbial communities from Calvert Island, British Columbia, Canada - ECP14_OM3 (SPAdes) (version 2) | ecosystem: Environmental > Aquatic > Freshwater > Wetlands > Bog ...
AGCTGAGGCAACGCGTTTCGATCATTGCACGGCTAAAACCGTTAAGTCGCGAAGAGACCAAAGGCTACATCGATCACAGGCTCGGTGTGGCAGGCTGCGATTTATCGCGGCCATTATTTACGAAACGGGCTCAGGAGCTTATCGCAAGTCAGACGGCTGGAATTCCGCGCAACATAAATAATGTGTGTTTCAACGCACTTTCGCTCGGGTGCGCGGGCAAAAGAAGAACCATCGATGTGGACGTCGTCCGGGAAGTACTCGATGACTTGGATTTAGATCCGCTGCGCTCTGAAGCCGCAACAGGGACGAGACGCGTGGAACCCAAGTCTCCGCCGGTTGCGCGTCGCAATCCTCTATGGCGCCCGTTGGGTCTCGTAAAATGGCCACTGCGTTTCGCGCTGGCCGTGATGCTAGCAACGCTGGCAAGTTGGTCCTTCATCAGAATAAATCCACACCTAGCAGGGGCAGATGCTTCCGTCTTCCGGACGCGTGAGCGGGTGACATCGGCCTCGTCAGAGTCCACGCTCAGAAAGAGCGAAGTCAGCGAGGTGGCTTCTGCTTACGCCACTGCTCTGCCCCAAATCCCTGAATTCGAGATTATTCGCGCCGTTCCCGGAGACACGCTCTACAACATCAGTATCAAGAGGCTTGGCAAGTATGACGCAGATATTTTGGCAAGAATCCGCGAGGAGAATCCGTGGTTAAGCGATCCGACGCAAATTTTGGTCGGCCAAGAGATTCGGATTCCAACCGGGCAGAGCGGCTCACAAACAAATCACGGCGGCCAGGAACGAGTTCCCGCCACTTCTAGCGCAGAATCGGAGAAACCATGAGCAAGAACTTTGAGCTGATGCAACAAGCAGAAACAATCGTCGATGACGCGCCGAGCGAAGAGGCGAAGCCTGCCATTACGGCAAGAGGGAGCAAGACCAATGGAAATGGGAACGGGGCGCACTCTCATGTGCAAGACGAGGTTACTCGAGAAGAATCCCTGAAGCTTGTGCAGAACGTTTTTCTTTCACGCAGCGAAGCGTCGCCGCGGGTGGTTGTTTTCGCTGGGATTAACTCGGGGGACGGTTGTAGTTGGGTCTGCGCCAATGTTGCTCAGGCGCTGGCCGGACAGCAAGTCGGAAGCGTCTGCCTGGTGGACGCAAATTTGCGTTCACCTGTGCTGCCAGACTTGTTTGGCGTTGGCAATCACTACGGACTGACCGATGCGCTCGCCAAGAAGGCACCCATACGGGAATTTGCGAAGGTGGTTCGTTCAGATAACCTTTGGTTACTTTCCTGTGGATCGCTCTCGGCAGAGTCGGCGGGCCTTCTGAATTCGGACATGATGAAGCTCAGGATAGCGGAGTTACGGAAGGAGTTCGACTATGTCCTCATAGACTCCTCCCCGTTGATGACCTTTGCTGATGGTGTCGCCCTGGGGCAGTTGGCCGATGGGTTGGTTCTGGTTCTGGGAGCCAATTCCACAAGGCGCGAAGCCGCCACCAAAGTTATCGAGAGCCTGCGGGTGGCGCAGATCAAGGTTTTGGGTGCGGTGCTGAATAAGCGCACATTTCCAATCCCCGAGACTTTGTACAAGATGATGTAGAGGTCCGGGTTGCGGACAGCCCACCCGGGATTCTCCAAAATTAGGTTGCACGGTTTAACTGCGGCTGGCGGAGCTTTGCCCAAAAGCGAAAGGCAACTGATCCGGCTTTAGGTGGTTTTCAGGCGGGATTCATACGTTGGATGTGGCGATCCAAAAAACTTTCGGAAAGAGAGTCGTCAGGGGAGGTGGTTATGAAAAGATTTAAACTACCGGCAATTCAGTCGCTCATTCTTGTTTTGGTGCTTCAGGCGGGCGCGTTTGGCCAAACAGGACCGTCCGCCCTGAGCTCGTCCGCGGAAACCGCGCATCCTGTGCCGCAATCCGATGGTATGAAAGTAACGGTAGACCGTCCGGTTCTTCAACATCGCAATCCACGTTATCAGGTCATGCGGGATGATGTGATCGCCCTCTCATTTCCCCTGTCTCCGGAATTAAATCAAAAAGTTACCGTGCAGCCCGACGGGTACGTAACGCTCCCAAATATCGGAGGCGTTTACATCCAAGGCATGACGGTTCCGGAGATTGTCGAGGCCATGAAAAAAGCGTACGCCGGAATTTTGCACGATCCGATCATCGACGTGGACTTGGCCGATTTTCAGAAGCCATATTTCGTGGCGCTGGGCCAAGTCGCGAAGCCCGGGCAATATGACTTGCGCTACGACATGACCGTCACGCAAGCGGTAGCCGTAGCCGGGGGATTTGCGCCGACGGCGAAGACGCAGCTGCTGCTCTTCCATCCGGTATCGCCAACGATGATGGAGGTGAAAAAACTCAACATCAAAGACATCCTGAATGGAAAAAACGTGAATGAAGAAGTGCACCTGTCTCCGGGCGACATGATTTTCGTTCCGGAAAAGGCCATCACGAAGTTTCGCAAGTACGTGCCTTACAGCTTCGGTGTCGGCTATAACGTGGGCTTTTACTAGGGCTCGCGTGAAACGAAAACCGTCGGCAGTCGCGTGAATCAACTTACGCAAAAGCGCACCTGCCGAAAGACGAGCATCAGGATGCCAGAGTTGGGTTTAGAGCGATTTCCATTTTAGTGCGGCAGTGCCAGGAGACTCAAAATGAAAAACGGCCACGAAGGTCCTCGCGAGGACGCCATGCCGGAAATCACGCTGCGGGACGTGTTCTCGCCCCTTTTCCGTCACCGGCGCATGATGATTGTCAGCTTTTGCCTCGTATTCCTCGTGGCCACGTGTGCCGCCTGGATGTGGGCCGCGGACTACTACGTGGCCACCATGCAGGTGGTCGTGCAGCAGGATCGTTCGGATCCCACGGTTACCGCGACACAGGTGCAGAACGTGAATAGCAACCGTCCGATCACGACGGATCAAGTGGCCTCGGAAGTCGCGCTGTTGCTGGGCGCGGATATGCTGCGCGCTACCGCAGGGCAATGCGGGCTAGTTGAAGATAAGTGGTCGCCATTTGACGTACTCCTGCCGAAGGATCCCCAGCAGCGGATGGCGATTAAGCGCGAAGGAGCGGCGCGGCGATTGTCGAAGACAATCAAAGTAGAAGCGCAGACGAGTTCGGACGTAATTGACGTCAAGTATGGCCGTTCTGGAAACCCTGAAGTGACCGCTTGCGTGCTCCAAGAGCTGGGAAAGCTATACCTGCAAAAACACCTTCAGTTGGCGCGCCCGGTGGGCAGCACGGACTTTTTCGCGCAGCAAACGGAAAAATACCGGCAATCGCTTGCCGGTGCGGAAAAGCGGTTGACGGACTTTAGCCGCGGAGAAGGCGTGGCGGCGCCAGAGTTGCAGCGTACTGATATGGCGCAGCAGTTGGCCTTGGCGCAAACCAGTCTGAATCAAGCGCAACAGTCCATCGCAGCCGACCAGAAGCGATTGGAAAATATCAAGACGCAGATGGCCGGCATGCCATCACGGTCCTTCACTTCAGAGACGATCAATTCCTCCTATCTCTTGATGCAAAACCTACAGACAAGTCTGCTGGCGGCACAAGTTCGCCGCACCCAATTGCTCTTGAAATATGAGCCGACCTATCCGCTCGTGAAAGAGGTCGACGACGAGATTGCGGAAACGAAGGAGGCGATTGCGAACGCGTCGAACGCCAAGTACGTGAACAGCACCACCGACCGTGATCCAACGTACGAATTTCTCCACGAGGACGAGGCGAAGACGGAAGCGGATTTGGCCTCGCAAAAGGCCGGAGCTGGCGCCCTGACGGCCAGCATCCACGGCATTCAGATGCAAATGGTGAAATTAGACCAGCAGGCGGTATCCCAGGGGGCGTTACTCCGCGAAGCCAAAGCCGATGAGAGCAATTATTTGCTCTATTTAGGGAAGCGCGAAGAGGAACGTACTTCGGACGCACTGGATCAGAAGAAGATCGCCAACGTTGCCATTGCGGTTCCCGCAGTTGTGCCTCTCGTCCCGCAATATAGCCCGCTTCTGATCATGTTCCTGGGAATAGTTGGAGGAGTTTTCGTAGCTATTGCCTCGGCCTACGCGATGGAATACCTCGATCCGTCGTTCCGCACGCCGCAGGAAGTAAGCGAAACGCTCAGCATCCCGGTGCTGGCGGCCATGCCGAAAAGAGCAGCTTAGCCGGACATTGGAGCCGCACTGACCGCTGTCGCCGGGGCACGATTCGGCGTTACACCTCCGAGCAGTCAGAACGATTCGAATCCGCAAGCGCGCAGATCTGTAATTCAACGAAACGTTTGCCAATAAGACTTTTGTTGGAAATTCCGCAGAGAGCCAACTAGTGAGCGACATCAACCGTCGATTCCTCATGAATGTGCTGAAGCTATTCGATATGGGTCTGGTATTCGTGTGCTTCGGGATCACGGCATTTTTGATGGGCTCTTCGCAACAAAGCGTGCCACTCCGAGAGTTTCTTTCCAGCCGCGTGAAGGTATCCAATTGCGCGATCTTTGCAGTGTCGCTGATCGCTTGCCACATCCTGTTTTCTTTATGCGGCTTGTATGAGTCGAAGGAACTCTCGACGGAACGCCCCGGCACACTCGACGCGTTCAAAGCGACATCGCTTTCGACCGTATGTTTCGCAGCAATTTCGGGCTTTTTCGCGCTCAAGACGGTGGCTACTCCGAAATTTTTGCTTCTGTTCTGGGCGATATTCTCTCTGACGGTGCCGCTCTCGCGCGTGGCGTTGCGATACTGGCTCAGAAGTGTACGCGGCAACGGCTACAATCTGCGCCACATACTCATCCTGGGAACCAACGCAAGGGCCATTCAATTTGCGAGAAAAACCGCCGCTGCTCCGGAGCGGGGGTATCGACTTGTTGGATTCGTCGACGATGACTGGCCAAGAATGAAGGAGTTCAAAGCCACCGGATTGGAACTGGTCAGTGATTTTGCGGGGGTAGCCGAGTTTCTGCGCAACAATGTAGTCGATGAGGTGGCGATTTACCTCCCCTTGCGATCCTACTACGAATATGCGGCCCAGATGGCGGCAGTCTGTGAACAACACGGCATCCTTCTCCGTTTCGACGGCGACATCTTCAATCTGAAGATTGCCAAACCTCGCGCCGCGACCTCGCATGATGATCCGCAGATTGCCGCTCCTGACATGCCTAACGAAGGTTGGCCGTTCCTTTTCAAGCGCGCGCTTGACCTGTCCGTCGCGCTGACGACGGTCATCCTTCTGGCTCCCTTGCTTCTGTTCATTGCGGTGCTCATCAAATGCACATCGCGCGGTTCGGTGCTGTTTGAACAAAGGCGCGTGGGACTCAACAAGCGGCAATTCACGATGTACAAGTTTCGCACCATGGTTCCCGACGCCGAAAAGACACAGGAAGCCCTGATGCACCTGAATGAGATGAGCGGGCCGGTTTTCAAGATAAAGAACGACCCGCGAATTACGGCGCTGGGCAGGATCCTGCGAAAAACCAGCATCGATGAGTTGCCGCAACTTTTTAATGTGCTCAAGGGTGACATGAGCCTGGTGGGGCCGCGGGCCATGTCAGTGCGGGACTATCAGTCATTCAACGAGGATTGGCAGCGGCGGCGTTTCAGCGTGCCTCCAGGTATTACTTGCCTGTGGCAAATCAAGGGCCGTAACTCCGTGCCGTTCGATCAATGGATGGAGTTGGACATGGAATATATCGATCGCTGGTCGATCTGGCTGGATTTGCAAATCCTGGCGCGAACGATTCCGGCAGTATTAAAGGGCTCTGGAGCGGCGTAGGAATGAACAGATGATTTATCACCTGCTCTCCGAAGCCGAACCCTTTTCGGAGTACCACGGCGGCGCACTTTCGCGATGGGCCGCTAACGTCCTGCGAGGAGACGAGAACTCCAGGATCGTCTGTCCGTGGGCAGACGCTACCTGGGGATTCTCTCCACAACACGTTTGGAGTCTAACTGGGCTTCGGAAATACGCCTGGTGGTCCAGAATTCTGCGCTCCAGGTTCCCCATTGCTCTACGGCTGCCGATCCTTAGGTCGATTTTTGCGCCTCTTTCGAAGGAATTCAAACGCGGTGATACGGTCTATATCCACAATCGGCCCGTATTCGCTTTGGCTCTCAGCCCCGTGTGCCGCAAAAAAGGCGTGCACATCGTGTTGCACATGCAAAACTCTCATCTGCTCGATCTTTCACCGCAGCAGCAGGCCTCGTTGGATGCCGATGCTATGGTTTTTTGCAGTTCGTTCCTGATGAAGGAAGCTGTCAACTGTCTGCAGCGTGCTCGCACCGCTGTTGTAATACCCAACGGCGCTGACGAAAAGTGTTTCTTCCCTGCGAATCCACCCCCATCAAGGCGCGCGTCCAAGCCGGTTGTGTTGTTCGTCGGTCGTCTGGTGCCAGACAAAGGCATCCACATTTTTGTCGATGCCCTTCGGCTGCTTGTGGAAAGAGCCATAGACGTTTCCGGCAAAATCATCGGCAGCACCGGTTTCGGCCACAATTGCTCGTCGGAGTATGTGGATTCTATAAAGCGCAATCTGCCATCGAATGTGCGATTCGCGAAATACCTTTCGGGCGATCCGCTTGCGGAAGAATTTCGCCGGGCCACAATCTTCTGTTGCCCATCGGTTTTTAATGAACCCTTCGGAATGGTCAACGTGGAAGCCATGGCGACGCGTATTCCCGTGGTGGCCACTTCCGTGGGAGGCATTCCGGAAATCTTTCAAGGCGGTGGTGGAATTCTGATACGTCCCGGGTCGGCCGCCGAGCTCGCTGACGCCGTGGAATTGTTGTTGCACGATCCAGACAAGTGTCGGGAGCTTTCCGAATCCGGCTATCAATCTTACAAATCGCGATTCCGCTGGCAGCTAATCCGCGGCCAGTATTTGGATTTGGTTCATCAAGTGATGGCCATAGCGGCGTAAGAACAGGTACGCCAGAAACATCAGGGGTAATGGATGAATGCCGCTAACGAGTCCCAAAGCGGCAGTTAAATCCGCTCCAACTGTTTACAAAATATTTTGGTTGTAGTTGTGCAACAACCGCAGTGCAGAATACTGGACCTACTTTGGGATTTATCCGACATCACCTCAACCGAGTCGTGAATAGTACCCTGGCGCGCAACGCGGGATGGATGTTCGCGGGACAAGGACTATCCCTCGTTGTTCAAGGAATCTATTTTGTCGTGCTGGGACGCCTGCTCGGTAGCAGCCAGTACGGCATTCTCGCGGCGGCCTTCGCGCTCGTGGCCATCGTCGGCCAGTACAGCAGCATGGGATCGGGGCTGCTTTTTTTGCGGTACGTGAGCCCGGACCATTCGCGTTTTCGGGAGTACTGGGGAAACATAATACTTTCCACGGCCACGATCGGCACTCTTCTGGTTCTCGTGCTGGGTTGGGGCGGGCGGTGGTTAGTCGGAAGCGAGAGCGCTTCCGTTTTGCTCCTCGTAGCGGTCGGGGAATGCCTTTGCGGACAGTTCACGCTTTGTGTGAGTCAGATTTTTCAGTCGTTCGAAAAAATGCGGATCACCGCAACGCTGAATCTGCTGACAAACTTCCTACGTTTACTGCTCGCTTCAGGGATGCTCTTGCTGCTGCATCAGGCAACGGCACGACAATGGGCGAAAGCTTCGATGGCGGTTTCGATCCTGGCTGCAGCCACGGCTTTTGCGACCGTGACGATTCGATTCGGTTGGCCGAAATTTGTACCAAGACTGCTCCTGACGCGGCTCCTAGAAGGACTCTTGTTCTCCGTGGGCGGTTCGACGACCTCCGTCTACAACGACATCGATAAGGTCATGCTGGGCCACTATGGAATGAACGAGGCCAATGGCGTCTACTCCATGGCCTATCGCCTCGTCAATATCTGCACCATGCCGATTAATGCGATCCATGGCGCAGCATTTCCCCGGTTTTTCCGTGAAGGCCTGCATGGAGTTCGCAGCACCGAGCCGTTCGCCCGCAAGTTGCTAAAGCGCACTCTGGTCCTCGGAATTGTAGCAGCGCTCGGAATGTTCGTCGCTGCTCCGCTAATTCCTTATTTGGTGGGGAGGGGCTTTTCTCAGAGCGTTACCGCTTTGCGTTGGCTGTGCCTGATACCGGTGTTTCGATCTCTGCATCTCAGCGCGGGGGACGCAATGGTTGGGGCGGGATACCTGAACTACAGGATCATCGCCCAGTTCATCGTGGCCGCCTCCAATTTCTGCATGAATTTGTATTTGATTCCGCACTATTCGTGGACGGGGGCAGCCTGGGCCAGCTTGCTGACCGATGGAGCGTTGGCTGCAATGAGTTGGACGGTTTTGCTCTGGTTGAAAAGAAATGAGTTGGCGAGACCTCTCGCTCTTGAGCTCGAATCGGCTTGCTTTGATGGTGCTAAGAACGTCTCTACAGTTGCTCCCTAAGCCTTTCTCCGTCTATTCCCGAGAGCTGCAACATGGATAGAGACGAATTTCTGCGGCGACAAGCTGGAGTATCACCATTGCCAACGGCCATCCCGAACGCATCGGCGGCGAAGTTTTTCTTCCTCGTTGCCGCAGTTCCATTCGCGGCGGGCTTCCCAAAGAGAATGATGGAGTTCCATGCGCTTACGGACTGAACGAATGTATTTCATCGCCGAGAAGCTCTTCGTGATCGCAGCCATGCTGTTTTTTATGGGTGCGGTCACTCCGGTCCTCCGAAATCCTGATCATCTGACCGGGGAGATTCAAGCCTCCGATCCCTTCAATGCGATTTTACAGCTGCTGTTTTACGCGGGAGCGGCGCTCTTCATGTTGCCGCAGCGCGCGCGCCTACTGAAGGCAGTCACAGATAACCCCGTGTTGTGCACCCTTTTGCTTTTGGTTGTACTCTCCGCCGCGTGGTCCTCCGTTCCACTCTTTACACTGCGGCGGGCGCTCTGGTTCCTGTTGACGACTGCGTTTGGCTTCTACCTTGGTACGGCCTTCGAGGTCAAGCAACAGATTCGCCTGGTGGCTTACGCGCTGGCTATCTGTGTTTTTCTCAGCGTTGTTCTTATTGTGGCCTTGCCGCGTTATGGAGTTGACGTGAGCATGTATCACGGCGCCTGGCGCGGCGTCTTCTTCCATAAAAACAGTCTCGGATGCTACATGGTGGTGTCCACCGTTACGTTTTTTTGCTTGCGTCCCGAAACGGTCGTCGAGTTGGTCGCGAAATATCTGGGCATAGCGCTTAGTCTGTGCTTGCTGATCGGTTCGGTAGCCAAGGGCGCATATGTGACCATGTTGGTCGCAGTTTTGCTGATTTTGCTGTACCGCCTCCTGCGCATCTATTGGAAGCTTCTTATTCCTGCGCTTGCTGTCGTTTTGACCATCCTCGGCATAGCCGTGGCCTACGTCTTGTCTGATCCTGATGTTTTTCTGCGCGCGCTCGGAAAAAACGCCTCGCTCACCGGCAGAATTCCGCTGTGGACAACCGTGCTGGCCATATCGTCCAAGAGCAGATGGCTGGGCTCTGGCTTTGCCGGATTCTGGGCCGCCAATAGCCACACGGTCTGGTCCATCCTGGGCTGGAAGCCGGCGAAGGCGCACAATGGATTTATCGACCTGCTCGCGGATCTTGGCTGGGTGGGCGTGGGACTCTTTGCGTTGAACTCCGCCCTGGCGTTCTGGCGTGCGGTGACGCTGGCGGCGCGCGAGCGCACCACCGAGTCTCAATGGCCGCTCCTGATGTTGAGCCTGATTCTCGTCTACAACGTATTTGAGACGGACCTGATGCAGGTGCACAGCTTCTTCTGGGTCGCCTACGTCACGATTACCGTGTCCGCGCAGCGCGCCTGGATCTCGAGTACGTCTGCGGCACCAGTCTTCGCTCCGAAGTTGGCTCCGTTATCAACTTCTCGGGGGTGCGAACCATGCCCGCAGTAGCGATATTTCGGGATTGGCTGCTGCCATTCTCGGAGACTTTTATTCAGGCCCAGGCCGACGCGCTCGCGAGATTTGATGCAGTGTACGTTGGCTGCCGTCGCTGCAGCGGCCTGGAGATGTCGGGCCATCCCACCGTCTTGCTGCACCCCGGGCGCGTGGGCCGCATCGAGAAAATTCTCCTGCGCACAACCGGGATTGCTCCAAGACTGGTTTCGGGTTTGCGAAAGCACAATCCGGCACTCTTGCACGCGCATTTCGGGCCTGACGGCGCGTTGGCGATGCCATTGGCACGCGCGCTCAACATTCCTCTCCTGGTTACTTTTCATGGCTTCGACGCAACCGCTGGGGACGAGACCTTTCGCGAATCTTTCTCGGGCCGCTGGTACCTCCGGCGTCGCAAATCCCTGGGAAGAGCGGCGACCTCAATTTTGGCGGTTTCGCGCTTCGTCGCGGAGAGGCTCTTGGTACAGGGATTCCCTGAGGAAAAAGTGCAAGTGCATTATATCGGTGTGGACACCGAGCAATTCAAATCCTCGCAGTTGCGGCGCGAGAAAATAGTTCTCTTCGTAGGCCGCCTGGTAGAAAAGAAAGGCTGTGAGTACCTGATCCGCGCGATGGAACCGATCCAGCGGGAGATGCCCGAGACGGAACTCGTGATTGTTGGAGACGGCCCGCTGCGCGGGCCTTTGGAAAATCTCGCCAAATCGCGTTTGCGACGATTCAGATTCACTGGCTCACAAGACTCCGCAAGTGTTCGCGACTGGATGAGTCGGGCGTCGGTGTTGTGTACACCGAGCATAATTGCGGCCTCGGGAGACGCGGAAGGATTTGGCATGGTCTTCATAGAGGCCCAGAGCTCCGGCTTGCCTGTGGTGAGCTTTTCGTCAGGAGGTATCCCGGAAGCGGTCAGGCATGGTCAGAGCGGTTATCTCGCACCGGAGAAGGACTGGGTGGCGCTCTCGAACTACCTTGCCAAATTACTCGTGGACCGGGAACTATGGGCAAGCTTCAGCCAGGCTGGACGAAATCTCGTGGAGACCACCTTCAACCTTAAAGTGCAAACAGAAAAGCTGGAACGAATTTACGAGGAGGCGATTCTCGCAAAGCAGTTGATCGAGCGGGGCAGCAAATCGCACGAAGCGAATGCCCAGCTCACGGGAGTCGCCAGTTGAGTTTATTCAAAGACGAACTTTAACATAAGACTAGGCTTCTGAGACCAAGAGCACGATGACCCACGAAGTCACGAGGCGCGAATTCATCCGTAGTGCGGGCGCAGCAGCCGGCGCGGGCGCATTGCACCCGTTCGATCGCTCAATATCTTTCGGGAAGAGCGAGGGGACAAATACCTCCTTGAAAGATCGCGCGGCACAAAAGGGGCTCCTATGCGGCTCCGCGGTGACTCAGACGCACCTAACGCACGATCCGGCATTTCAAGCCGTGATCGCAACCCAGTGCAGCATCATAACTCCCGAAGTGGAATTGAAATGGGGCCGCCTCCGGCCAACGCCGGATACCTATGACTTCGCCAGCGCCGACTGGCTCAGCAACTATGCCCAACATCACCACATCAAATTTCGCGGCCACGCCCTGGTATGGCACGAGGAATTGCCTTCGTGGTTCGCGAGCTACGTCAATCCGCAGAATGCCAAAAGCTTGTTGCTCGATCACATCGCCACTGTTGTGGGCCGCTACGCCGGCAAAATTCACTCCTGGGATGTGGTCAACGAAGTCATCTGGCCACCCGACAAGAGGAGTGACGGGTTGCGCGATTCACCCTGGCTGCGCAATCTCGGCCCTGCTCATATCGAATTAGCGTTTCATGCCGCGGCTCAGGCCGATCCCCACGCGCTTTTGACCTGGAATGAAAACTGGCTCGAAGAAGATTCCGATATGGGAGACGCCAAGCGCGCCTCGCTCTTGCAACATTTGAAAGATCTGCTTCCGCGCGGCGTCCCAATTCAAGCAATCGGCCTGGAATCCCACTTGATTGGAGATCACAAAACTATCGCCGGGCCGCGCTTCCAGCAGTTCCTCAGCCAGATAAGCGATATGGGCTTGAAAATTCTGGTTACGGAGATGGACGTCCGGGATTTCAACCTTCCAAACGATATCGCTGTGCGCGACCAGGCCGTCGCCGATCTGTACTATCGTTATCTCTCGACCGTTTTAGAACACAAAGCCGCCATCGCCATGCTCACGTGGGGCCTCTCCAACAAATACTCGTGGACCGCGCAGTTTAATCCGCGAGCGGACCATGCTCCGGTGCGCCCGCTTCCCTACGAC
>Ga0209139_10000668_pt1 | contig 12157 bp, 12 predicted proteins | sample BogFormECP14_OM3_FD_188246 | JGI IMG/M metagenome (GOLD analysis project Ga0209139, IMG submission 188246) | Bog forest soil microbial communities from Calvert Island, British Columbia, Canada - ECP14_OM3 (SPAdes) (version 2) | ecosystem: Environmental > Aquatic > Freshwater > Wetlands > Bog ...
TATACCAGACGCGGCTCCTTCCTCGCCGCAAGTGCTGCAGTAACCCGCGCACTTCCTCCGCAAATGGATGGTCCTCGCGATTGCGCGTACCGAATAACCACCACACTTCACGCGGCGAAGCCTCACCTGCCAAGTTATGCAGCATCGCCAGCACCGGAGTCGCTCCCACGCCCGCACTGAGCAGCGCCACAGGGTTGTCGCCGGGCTTCAGCGTGAAGCTCCCTCTAGGGGCCGCCACCTCCAGCAAATCCCCCACTCTCACCTGCGTATGCAGGTAGCCGCTGGCCGCGCCGTTGGCCTCGTGCTTGACGCTCACGCGATAGTGGTCCTTGGCTGGGAGATCGGAAAGCGAGTAGTTCCGCATCAGCGCTGGGCCGACAGACTGTGGCTTTATGCGCAAAACAATAAATTGCCCAGGCAGCGCCGCCACCAGGGGGCGGTCATCGCTAGCGCTCGGCGACAACACAAAGGAAGTCACGCTGCCGCTCTCGTGTTCCTTTCGCGATACCCGTAGCCAACGAAAGCCTGGCCAGCCGGGTGGTGGACCGCTCGCTGGTGCCAGCCCGGCATTCCCCGTGGCCCCGCCTCCCTTAATCTCTTCTTGCAGCAGCGCTGCAAACGAGCTTTTCCACCCTCCGCTCAACGCGGGAATCCGCAGCGCTCGATCCAGCTGTTCGTGCGTGCGTTTTCGCAAATAGAGCATCGCGTCGATTTCGGTCACGCTCATCTGCTCTGGCCCGTCCGCGACCTTTACAATCTCGTCGTCCGCTCCAACGTCGCCCTCTTCGAGTACGCGAAAGTAAAAGCCCGGTCGATGATGCGCCACCAGTTTCGCGGCCATCTGCGGGTCGTCCAGCCGGATGCCTACGCGGTAGCACGTCACCCGCGGCTGTGACACCTCAAACAAAGCGCTGCCGATCCGGTACCGGTCGCCGACGCACACTTCTGCGTCCGGCAATCCATCCACCGTGAAATTCTCGCCAAATTGTCCGTAAGAGAAATCGTTGCGCACGAGTTCGCGCTCCCAGTACCGGTAGGACTCCACCTGATAAACCATCACCGCCCGATTTACGCCGCCATGCCCGGCTAAGTCCCCCTGGCCGTCACCGTCGATGTTCAGCCGCCGCACCATCACCTGGCCTTGCACTGGCGTCTTCCAGATGCCCGTGCGAACCGTCTTGCCGCGCCATGCAATGTCGCGCGGCAGGCCCACGTTCACCGACACGAGCCGTGCTGTCAATGTCCCTCCCAGCCATTTCCACTCAACAGCCGTACTATTGTACGTCTGCGGCACAGGCGTTCTTCAACCGGCCGGCGCGCGCCTGCTTTCTGCGGAGACGACGCCAGAATGCTATATTCGCTCGTTCCTATTCGCATGGAGTCGGCACCGTGAAATTGTTCTTCCTCAGGATTCTGCATCCGCTATTGCCGCCGGCATCATCGCTTTCGCGCCTTGCATCACTCACTCGGCACAACAGCCCGTGCCCGCCCCAGCGTCTCCGTCCACCACCATGCCCGGGCTCATCGGCATGTGCGAAGACTCTGACGGCTTCTCCGATTGGGGGTTCAACGGCAATCAGGGCATCGGCCTCTCGGCAGACGGCGCGAAAGCCAGCCTCACTATCACGCATCTCGACGCCAAAAGCATCGCCATCCATCGCGTCTTGCACAGCGCGCTGGGGTAACTAAGCAGGCGATAAGCCAACAGGTAAAGCAAATGGAGCTTCAGGGTTACCTGGAGCAGGTTCCGGACCTCAGCGATACGCGCGCCAAGGTGGTCAGAATGACGCCACGCGGGGAGTCGGTGAAAGCCGCGTGCGCCGAGATTAGAGAAGAACTCAATCAAGCCATCGCAATGCGCGTAGGCAAGGGGAAAGCGCAGGAAATGGAGGCCCACCTGGACGCCGCGACCCAGGCGTTCGCCGATATCGCTGCCAAGTCGTAATTTGCAGGCTGCCAGCCATGGGATCGGTAACGGCAAACGCTTCTCGGAACGAACCGCACTCGACTTAGAAATGCAGCCCCATCTAGAGGGTTCGCGCGCCGACTAGCTTGGCGCGAAGCCACGAGCCCAGAGACCAAACTGCATCAGAGCGGCCAATCAGAAACGCGAGGAAACAGAGCACGAGGACCGAGTGGCTGAGCGAAGCTCCGAAGTATTGCCAGAATGGCGCCCCGGCTCCCGGATAATCGGAAGAAAACAGCAGCGTCAGCATGAAGAGAATCCCAAAGACACTTGCCAGGCGCACCTGAATACCCAGCACCAAACCAAGACCAATCGCGAACTCTCCGTAAGCGACGAGAAATGCGATGGGCGTGGCGTGCGGCAGCACCAAGCCGCGCAGCACGGGTACCGCGAAAGGGTAGGCACCGTCTACCAGAAAGCGGTTGATCCAGAACTGAAAGCCGCCGTGCAGCGTGAATTGCGTGCCAAATACTTTGTACTCGCCAAAGAGCAAGAAGAGCAGGCCTACGGCCAGGCGCAAAAACGCTAAAGCTCTTCCGTTATGGTCGCCGGACGGTCGCAGTAAAGACGATTCTGTTTCCATTAGCGGATTCGGAGAGGCTAACACAGTTCATTGTTGAACAGAAGTGGGTTGCCGGACTGCAACTACACTGCTCGGAAGTCCAACTCGCTCACAAATTCGCCGATGACACCGGCTTCGCCGCAGCCAGCTTCTTGCCGTCTCTCGCCCTTTGCCTGCACACAGACTGCTCGCTGCCGGGAATCGCGCCGCACTTTGCGTAAGCGGCCGCGGCTTCAGAATAGCGATCCATGCTACCGAGGGACAACCCAATCACGTAATAATCCGTCGGGTCGGGTCGGGACGCTTGTGCGGTGGCTTTCGTCAATTCCGTTACCGCCCCAGCGAAATTTTGCCGCTGGTAATACACCAGTCCCATGCCGCTGTGCGCCTGAGACTCGTAATCGGATTTCGCAGCAGCAAATTCGGTGGCGGTCATCTTTTCCGGCTTGGTGAGCGTCGGGACAATCTCCAGGACGTGCCTCTCGTAACTTTCCGCCTTTTCCAGTTCTTTGGCGGAGGCCTTCGGAGAGTGTGGTATCACCCACCCCACCAACACCAGCACCGCCAAGTCATCTGGGTTAAGCGTCAGCGCCCGGTCTGCATCCTCATCCATTTTGGCGAAATCGTGCTTTTGATATTCCGCGGTGGTAAGTTGCGAGTACACGGATTCGGTAAACGGCCCGTCCGGATACTTCTGCACGAAGGCATCGCCGACCCTTACCCGCTCATCAACGTCCTCGGGCTTCAGCTTCAGGAAACCTTGGTACTGGTCCTCTTCGTGCGGTTGCACCGTGGCGGCCGCGGACGTCGTCCCGGAGGTGCTTGACGCGTGCTTTGTGGCCAGCTCTCGCATTTGTACTCCGGTGCAAAGCGGCCCGCCCTGCGCAGATGCGTACGGAGAAGCGTACAGTGCGAGCACCAGCGCGACTGCGGACAGCAACATTGTAGAAGGGATCGATGGGATTTTCACGTTTTCCTCCTTATTCCTTGAGAGTCCTCGCGAGCGATTAAGTTACGCTCGACGCGCAAAATCCGTTCGCTGACAACCGAAAGATCACGCTTGAATTTGACCGAATCGTGAAACCTCTTGATGAGAATGGAATCACACTAGCGAAGATTGATGGCGATTCGCCTCCCGACCGCTTTTGGAGCTTTCAGGGACTGATTCGCTTCGATCATCGAAATGCACGATGGTTTCCGGCATCTCGCGACTCTTTTATAGGTTTACAGGCGGATTCTCGGAAGCAAATGACCCAATTCAAAACCCCGAACAGGAGCTAATTAAGGACTTAATGACAAACACAAAGAAAGTGCTGATGGCCAGTGCTGCCCTTGCAGGTTTGCTTGCCGGTAGCAGTGCAACTATTCAAGCGTCGAACCTTGTTCCGGGACTGCGTTCTCAACAAGACCAGTCCCAGGACCAGGTGAAGGAAAAACACGCTTGCAAGGGCCAAAACTCCTGCAAAGGCAAAGGCGGATGTAAGGCAAGCGATAACGGTTGCAAAGCCAAAAACTCTTGCAAAGGCAAGGGCGGCTGCGCGACTGATGGCTCCAAACCGCCGCAAGGATAAGGCACCTCGAACACCGTTTTGACCGATGATCTCCTTCCAGTGGAGTAGGAGGAGAGCCGCCGTACCGTGCGGTCCTCCTCTTATCAAAGGTTCGCAAAGAAAATCTGAGAGATAGCAATCGCTGCGGCTAGGCCGACCTAGTAGAGCGCGCTTTCATGGCCTTTAGATTCCCCATTGGAGTCGTATGACTGCGCAGCATTATGGACATATTTGACTGCTCGTAAGTCAAGGTAACAGTCTTTGGGTTCGAACTTTGTTATTGAGTCGGCATATCGCTATCCCTACTGGCTACAAATTCGAATAGCAGCTTTACGACAGTCACACTTTTTTCTCAAATCGGAACAGATCAGGCCGCGCATAATGACCGGAAACATCGAACGTCATCATTTCCCGGTCAATTTGCGCCAGATCCAAATTCGAAACCAGAAGCTCCTCGCGGTCGAATACTGGAGCAAGTACATACTGGGCGTCCGGACCGATGATTGCGCTTCCACCACGCTCGATCCATGGGGCGTGGTCCGGCCGAGATGTCGCGCCATCCTGAAGTTCGGGTGGCAAGTCCGAAGCCGGCATCATTAACCCGACCGCCAGAACGAAACATCGACCTTCGAAGGCGTAGTGTCGGCTGGCCAGTTGGTGCAATTCGTGGACTGTCGGCCATACCGCGACATGAATGTGTTCCCCGGAATTGTGCATAGCCATTCGCGCAAGCGGCATCCAATGTTCCCAGCAAATCAATCCGCCCACACGCCCGACGGATAGGGGTGCGGCTTCCAGGCCGCGGCCATCTCCATTTCCCCAGATCAGGCGTTCCGTGTAGGTGGGAACGAGCTTTCGATGGTGGTTTTTCAGTCGGCCATCGTCTGAAATTGTGAGCAGGGAGTTGTAGAGTGTTCCGCTTCCCGGACCGGAATCGACTCGCTCATTGACTCCGATGACTATCGCAATTTTGAGATCGCGCGCGGCCTCGCTGAGAAGATTCACTTCCTCACCCGGCACGGTGATGCTGTTATTTCTGAGCCTGGCGAAGACGTCTTTTGCCGATGGGTTTTCCCAGAGTGCCGCGCCTGGACACACATCGAGCCATGCGGGGTAACCGGGCAGCCAAGTCTCACCAAATGCTATGAGGCGGGCTTCTCGCTTTGCCGCGCGTTGGATGAGATCAAGAGCCTTCGCCAGGCTGGCTCGTTTATCCAAGTAGACAGGCGCAAATTGCGCAATGGCGACAGTTACGTGCTTGGAATCACTCTTTGGAGCGCCGGTTATTTCCGTCACGTATGTATCGCCTCCATGAACGGCACACCTCGTGCGGGCCACGAGGTAAGCTTGAGTGCGTCAGTGGCCGTGATGAGACCAGGATGTCGAATGCCTCGATATCGATTGACGTCAGTAAGCTCTAAGGCCTCTGAATGCCCAATGCGTATTTCCCTGATCATCACGGCGAGAGCTCTGTTGAATTCTTTCGTTCGTAAGGCGGGCATGCCAAGGCAGTGCGCGCCATTCCGAAGTACGGGCAGCCACCAGCAACCTTCTTCGACCGGCAGCAGATGGAACATATTGACGGGGAACCCTGCTAGGAGAGTCATTAATTCAAATAGGCGCACGTGCGGGCTCACGCTAAGAACGATATCAACCTCGGTGTATCTCAGAAGCGCTCTAGTTTATCGTTTGACGCAACAAAATGGAATTCGCAACCACTCTTTTCGAGACGTGGAGCGACAACGAGAAACGGTGGCGCTCGCCCGTCAGTAGGACACTAACTTTTTTCGGTGCAACGGCCTTTGCTACAGACATGATTCGCTTTTCCCTGGCGGCGCGCGGGTGGCAACCTGCTGCGTGTTCGAGTCAAAAATCTATCACTGCCGATCTAATAGGATTTTATTACAGGATGCCTTCGACGGGCCGTGTTGTAGGCTAGACGCGCAACGCAAGGATGTTGCAGCTTTTGAAAAAGGTCGTCAATTTTTCTGATTGCCGAGGAAGGGACTTTCACGCTCTCGCGGTCGGTAGACGTGGAGAAGTCTTGAATCGGCTTGTGTCTTTGGTCTTTGGTGTCGATTCTCTTGCCCGTGACGGAAGAAGTGGGAAGGTGCGGAGCCGGGAGCAAATATGAAGCTTGCGGTTCCCATGCTGCTACTTGCAGGATTATTTGTTACTCCAAGCAAGCAGGAGAATCCTCCTGGTACTCACCTCTCCGCTCCTGTGATCGGCCTGGAGGTTGCCCAGGCAGCGCCTGCATTTGTTCTACCCGATCAGTTCGGCCATGAGCAGTCCAACGAGACGCTTAAGGGGACAAACGGCACGGTTCTTCTTTTCTTCCGTTCCGCCGACTGGTGACCCTTCTGCAAAGCGCAGCTCGTGCAGCTGCAAAGCGCAAAACAAAGATTCGAAGCGCAAGGCCTTGGGCTGGTGGCGATTAGCTACGACAGTCCAGCCATACTAAAGGATTTCGCCAATCGGCATAGGATCGAGTTTCCGCTTTTGGCTGATCCGAATTCAGAAGTCATTCGCAAGTTCAATGTGCTTAACAGCGAAGCGAAGGGCATGACCAAAGGGATGGCCTACCCGGGATTCTTCTACCTCGACGCAAGCGGAGTCATTCGCGAAAAGTATTTCACTGTGAAGTACACCGACCGGCTGACCGCTAATAATGTTATCGCCAAGCTTTTTCCAGAGTTGAGTGCGGAGGTGAACCAGAATGTGGAAGCGCCACATCTTCGGCTTACCTTGGCACAATCGGATCGCAGCGTCATTCCTGGAGGCAGAGTCAGCCTGATTGCCGATATAGAACTTCCTCCGGATGTACATGTCTATTCTCCGGGAGTGCAGGGTTATAAACCGATTCAGCTCACCTTGCAGGGAGTTCCAGGAGTCGAATTGCAGCCCGTGACTTACCCAAGCGCACAAGTACTGTACCTGAAAGCCATCCAGGAACAGGTGCCGGTCTTCGAAGGAAAGTTCCGCATCACGCAGGATGTTACGGTAACTCCCTCCAAGCTGTCAGATGCCCTGCGCTCCCTGGTCTCCGCGCAAAGGACGATTTCCATTGCCGGCGAGTTAAAATATCAAGCCTGTGACCAGACGGTTTGCTATCCTCCAACGTCGGTGCCGGTGAGTTGGCAGTTACAGGTTCTTCCCCTGGACCTCAAGCGGTCCCCGGGGGCTATTCAGCACAAGTAGCACGTCGAATGGACCATTGACTCCGCAGTTTTCGTAATCCCTGGCTGAATGAGCGGCGGTTTCGTAAGTGAGTTGGAGAGCAGTCTTCTGAAACCTTTCGGCACCCTGCGAATCGCACGGTATGGAATGCATGGGGTGTGCTTGAGAGCGCAGTACGCGACGCGGTTAGGATGCGTTGCAGCTCACAGGCGATGGCCCGATATCTGCTGGTGAAAATGAGCACTCCGCAATCGCAACTGCAAACGAATGAGGCGCGGCTCATCAGGAGAGTCTGCGATGGAGAGCGAGACGTTTTCTATGAGTTGGTGCGTCCTTATGAACGCATGGTATACGCAACCGCGATTTCAATTGTGAAAAATCCGGCCGACGCGGAAGAGGTTGCACAAGAAGCAGTTTTGAAAGCCTTTTCGCATCTGCCAGGCTTTCGAGGAGAGGCGAAATTCAGTACTTGGCTGGTGCAGATCACCTATAACGAAGCAAGACTGAAACTAAGAAAGGCCCACCTCCACCTCTACGAGTCCATTGACGAGCAGCAACAAAATGACCATGGGGACTATATCCCCAAAGACTTTGCGGATTGGCGGCCCATTCCATCGGAGGCACTCGAATCCGATGAGATGAGGAGAATGGTGCAGAATGCCATCAATTTGCTCGCCTCTATCTATCGAGAGGTATTAATCCTTAGGGATGTGCAACTCTTGACCGTGAAAGAGACGGTGATGGTTCTAGGCATTTCGGAAGCCGCCGTGAAAACTCGGCTTCATCGCGCGCGGCTGCTGCTGCGAGACAGCTTGGCGCCTGGACTCGACGGTTGCTGGATCAGGGGTCAAGCGTATCGGAAAGTTCGACCGTGGTGAACGAGAAGGCACGATGAGTACAATTGAAATTAGTTGTGTCGAAGTGTGGCGGGAAATCTCGAATTATATCGATGGAGATATCTCGCCCGAGCTGCGCGAACGAATGGAAGCGCATCTCGCAAACTGCGCTCACTGTTCTGCGGTCATGGGTGGAACGCGGAATGTCGTGGGACTAGTCGCCGATGGAAGGTTGTTCCAGATGCCCGAGGGCTTCAACAAGCGGCTCTATAGCAAGATTCGGGGTCTTCCATAGCTTTATTCTCCGGGCGGCGAGGCCCGTTCCGGCCGGAACGGGTCCGCGACATCTCGGTTATCCATATACATCCACAATTTCCATTCTCCTTTTTGATTTCTCCGCCAGATCTCCACATAGCGATCCCTGCGGTGGGTTGGCTGACCGCCAGCCTTCGGTGTCAGCGTCCAGTTGTGCCAACCGTAGTCATAGGCGACGTCTCCTTGAAGACGAATCTCTATAACAATCACCTCGAGCTTCGCGGTGAACCGCCGGAATAGGTTTTCTATGCGAGTTTTCAAGGACTCCAATCCACTGCCGCCAAATTCACAAGGTTGGCCGTCGGAGAAATTGACCAAGTCGGGATCGGCGATCGCCAGCAGCCTAGACGCATCCGAGAGATTAAAGGAATCCCGAAATTCACTCTTGGCCATGTTGATTTTATACAGATCGTCCATGCGTCTCCGTCGACAGCTCGGACCAATGTAGATGGTTTTTCGCGGAGGTTTAGTCTACCTTTAGAAAGCTATGACCGCCATTTCGATTCTATTCCGAGGTTGCTCGCCATCCTCACGATAGGAATGACGGTAACCTCCTGACCCGTTCCGAATCAGAAAGGCGCGAGAACTTTCTGGGTCACGCCGCCGTTCAGGATTCTTGCGACCGTGCGGTCACGGCCGATTGCGATAACCCGAACCCCGTGCTCGAACTTGGACATCCCGCGCCCGCCATTCCTGGACTCAATCTGGGAACTGGGGCTGCGCTCGTGGTGTTTTTCGAAACCGACTGTCCGACGTGCCGGCTTGTTGTTCCGTATCTGAACAAACTGGCGCAAGGCGCTCGGGTGATCGGCATCTCTCAGGATGACGATGTAGCGACAAACGAGTTCCGACGGCAACTGGCGACGACATTCGCGGTGCAGCGTGATCCCGGCTTCGCATTGTCCCGCGCCTTTGATCTAAGCTTTGTTCCCTCATTGTTCCTGCTTGGTCGCGACGGTCGCGTCCTGCGGTCCCATTTCGGCTTCGACAAATCCACCCTGAATGAGATTGCCGCGCAAATGGGGTGCACGCCTGTCGCTGAAGAATTTGACGGCGCACCTCATAGCAAACCTGGCTGCATGTCGCGTCATCTCGAACCCCGGGTGGATGATGAATCCGCTCCCGCGCCGGTTATCGGCTCCGCCCATGGAGTTCCGGCTTCCATCGTTGAAATTCCTGACGGCGAAGACCCGTTTGAGTATTGCTTCCAAACTTTTGGCGACGGACTACCGGTGATTCCTCCCACGCCGGAGCGCATTGCCCATATGCTCAACGGAGCGTCACTGGAGCGCACCGAGATTATCGCCCGCGTGCCGCCTTGCTATGGAGAAGCCACGGTGGAGAAAATTGCGGCCAACGCCGTGATGGCGGGTTGCGTTCCGGATATGATGCGCGTATTGCTGCCGCTGGTTCGGGCGGTTTGCGATGAACGCCTCAACATCCACGGCGTACAGGCGACCACGCACTTCGCGGCGCCGCTAATCATCATTAATGGCCCGATTCGCAATGAGCTGCGTTTCGCGTACCGCCAGAACGCTTTCAGTAATGTGGCCCGAGCCAACAGCACCTTGGGACGAGCGCTACAATTGATACTGCTAAATATCGGGGGCGCACGCCCCGATGGCATCGATATGTCCACACTCGGGAATCCCGGCAAGTTTAGCTACTGCATCGCCGAGCACGAGGAGGCCAATCCGTGGGAGCCGTTCCACGTCGAGCGTGGCTTTAACCGCCAGCAGAGCGCCTTGACGCTTTTTGCCGCGGAAGCGCCACACGGCATCAGCGAGCACACCGCGCGAACCCCCGAGCAAGTCTTGAAGTCCATTTCCTACGCGCTTGCCACCGTCTGGACCTATCGCTTGTGTCTGGGCTCGGATGCTCTGGTGGTTCTTAGCCCAGAGCATGCGCTAACCATTCATCGCGCCGGCTGGTCCAAGCAGCAAGCTCGCGAGTTTCTGTTCGAGAACACTGGCGTGCCGCTGCGAGCCTATGAGGGTGCTCCCGATGCCGAAGGCAGCCAGATGGTGACAAAATTCCAGGAGATCCTGATCGATGGCGACCGTTGTTATCAGAAGTTCCGTTCGCCGGAGTCCATTCGCATCATCGTGGCGGGCGGGACTGCTGGGAAATTTTCCGCCGTGATCGGTGGTTGGGTCGCCGGGCCGCGCGGCAGCGAAATGGTCACCTATCCTATTTGAGCATGCAGATAGGAATTCCAATGCGTGGCGGGAGAAAATAGCTCGACGAAGATTTTTTTTGGCCGCCTGAGTTCACTGAAAGGAATGAAAATGTCCGTCAAATTGATCAATCCGATGAACGAAACGCTAGTGAGAGTCTCGGTGCCGCCAGCACGGCTGCGCAACTTAGAGGGCAAGACCATCGGCTTGCTGGATATCAGCAAGACCGGTGGCAACCTCTTCCTCGATCGCCTGGAACAGTTGCTCCGCGAGCAATTTCAAGTCGCGAGTGTTGTGCGTACGATGAAGCCCACCTTCGCGAAACCTGCTCCCCAAGTCGTTATCGAACAGCTTCGTGGCGCGGATGCCGTCATCGAAGCCCTCGCCGATTGAGGGTCGTGCACAACGTGCAGTTTGCACGACACGATCAATTTAGAGAATTTGGGAATTCCCGCAGTGCCCATCGCCACCGGCGAATTCCAAACGGCCGCGCGGGCCCAAGCGGCGGCGCTGAATCGGCCGGACTTTGACGCGATATACGTGCCGCATCCCATACAAGATCAAACCAAGCAGGAGATTGAGGCTCGCGCGGACGCTGCTCTCCTCGAGATCGTCGCTCGGCTCACTCAAATTTAAGGCCGCGCGGACAAATCAGCTGCTCGGCTACGCCCAGGAAAAATTCCGATTGCGAGGGGACAGAAATGGAAATCCTGAGGACGCCGGAAGAGCGCTTTGCCAGCTTGCCGGGATTTGCCTTTGCTCCACATTACGTTGCGCATTTGCCAGGATACGAAGGAATCCGCATTCATTATCTGGACGAAGGGCCGCAGGCCGCCAAGCAGGTATTTCTTTGCCTGCACGGCGAACCCACCTGGAGCTATCTTTATCGGAAAATGATTCCTGTATTTTCTGCGGCGGGCCATCGCTCCGTGGCGCCAGATTTTATCGGCTTCGGGCGATCGGACAAGCCAGTGGATGACGCCGTTTACGCTTTCACATTTCACCGTGACATGCTGCGTCGGTTCATTGAACGCCTGGACCTGCGCAATATCACCCTAGTCTGCCAGGACTGGGGCGGCTTGCTCGGCATGACCCTGCCGATGGACATGCCGGGGCGATTCTCGCGCCTGCTAGTGATGAATACGGCCCTGGCTACCGGAGACCTTCCGCTGGGCGCGGGATTCCTGGCCTGGCGCGAGTTCGTGGCGATGAACCCCGATCTGGATGTAGCCAAGTTGATGGCGCGGGCGTGCGACAAATTGTCCCCCGAGGAATGCGCCGCCTATGCCGCTCCGTTTCCGGATAAACGATACAAGGCCGGAGTGCGACGTTTTCCCCAGATGGTGGCCGACAATCCCGATGCCGAAGGTGCGGGGCTCTCGCGGCGCGCGCGGCATTGGTGGAACACGGAATGGGATGGAGAGACGTTTATGGCCATGGGCATGCAAGACCCAGTATTGGGACCTCCCGCGATGAAATATTTGCGCGAGCAGATTCGCCATTGTCCGCCGCCGCTGGAAGTGGCCGAAGGCGGGCATTTCGTGCAGGAATGGGGAGAGAAAATAGCCGAG
>Ga0209139_10000669_pt1 | contig 12140 bp, 6 predicted proteins | sample BogFormECP14_OM3_FD_188246 | JGI IMG/M metagenome (GOLD analysis project Ga0209139, IMG submission 188246) | Bog forest soil microbial communities from Calvert Island, British Columbia, Canada - ECP14_OM3 (SPAdes) (version 2) | ecosystem: Environmental > Aquatic > Freshwater > Wetlands > Bog ...
TGGTCGGTGTTCATGCCGATGCCGAAGCGCATGCGCAGCACGCGTTCCTCGCGCGGCGTCAGCGAGGCGAGCACGCGGGTCGTGGTCTCGCGCAGGTTCGACTGGATCGCCGCGTCGATCGGCAGGATCGCGTTCTTGTCCTCGATGAAATCGCCGAGATGACTGTCCTCCTCGTCGCCGATCGGCGTCTCCAGGCTGATCGGCTCCTTGGCGATCTTGAGCACCTTGCGCACCTTCTCGAGCGGCATCGCCAGTTTCTCGGCGAGTTCCTCCGGCGTCGGCTCGCGGCCGATCTCGTGCAGCATCTGCCGCGAGGTGCGCACGATCTTGTTGATCGTCTCGATCATGTGCACGGGAATGCGGATCGTTCGAGCCTGATCGGCGATCGAGCGCGTGATCGCCTGACGAATCCACCAGGTCGCATAGGTTGAGAACTTGTAGCCGCGGCGATATTCGAACTTGTCGACCGCCTTCATCAGGCCGATATTGCCTTCCTGGATCAGGTCGAGGAACTGCAGGCCGCGGTTGGTGTATTTCTTCGCGATCGAGATGACGAGGCGCAGGTTCGCCTCGACCATCTCCTTCTTGGCCTGCCGCGCCTCGCGTTCGCCCTTCTGCACCATCTGGACGAGCTTGCGGAATTCCTGGATTTCGAGGCCGGTCTCCTGCGCGAGCGACTGGATCTCGGTGCGGATGTCCCGGATCTGGTTCTTGTCGGCGGCGACGAAATCCTTCCAGCCGCGGGTGCCGAGCTTGGAGACGCGCAGCAGCCACTTCGGATCGAGCTCCGAATTCTGGTAGTTCTTGATGAAATCGTCGCGCGAGACGCGGTGCGACTCGGCCAGCCGCATCAGCTTGATGTCGAGGCCGATCAGCCGCTTGTTGATGTCGTAGAGCTGCTCGACCAGCGCGTCGATGCGGTTCTGGTTGAGCGACAGCGACTTGACGTCGACGACGATGTCCTTCTTCAGCGCCTTGTATTTGCGCTCCTGGGCCGGCGACAGCGTCTCGTTCTTCAGCTTGTTCTCGACGTTCTGATCCTGCAGCCGGCGCAGCTTCTTATAGGCGTCGGCGATCCGGTCGAAGGTCTCCAGCACCTTCGGCTTCAGTTCCGCCTCCATCGCGGAAAGCGAAATGGAGTTCTCCAGATCTTCGTCGTCGTCGAAATTCTCGGTCGGGGGCGGGGAATCGCCGTCGAAGCCGTCGGGCGGGGTCTGCGGCGCCGTGGAGGGCGCGATCCGCTCGCGGATCTGCGCGGCGAGCGCCTCGGCGGCGCCCGGCGCCGTCATGTCGACTTTCGGCGTCTTCTTGCCGTCGGGGCCGGCATAGGTCGCCTCGAGATCGATGATGTCGCGCAACAGGATTTTGGTCTCGTTGAGCTCGTCGCGCCAGATGATGATCGCCTGGAACGTCAGAGGGCTTTCGCACAGGCCCGCGATCATCGCCTCGCGGCCGGCCTCGATGCGCTTGGCGATGGCGATTTCGCCCTCTCGCGAAAGCAGCTCGACAGAGCCCATTTCGCGCAGGTACATCCGCACCGGATCGTCGGTCCGCTCGGCGGGCTCGGAGCTTCGGGTCGCAACCGCGGTGGAACGCGGCGCCTCGACGAGTTCGCCCGCTTCCGGCTCCTCTTCCTCGGCGGCTTCGGGCGCCTCCTTCTCGGCCTCCTCGGCGTCCTCGGAGTCGACGACGCTGATGCCCATTTCGTTGAGCATGGAATTGATGTCCTCGATACGGTCGGAGGAGATTTCCTCCGAGGGAAGAATGGCGTTCAATTCGTCATGGGTGACCCAGCCGCGCTTCTTGGCGATTTTGAGCATCCGCTTGACGGCGCCGTCGGTGAGATCGAGCAACGGGCCGTCGGCGGCTTCCACCGTGACCGCTTCACCCTCGGGCTTCGGCTCGTCGGTTTTGGCCATTCGGCGTCTCCTTAAAAAACCGCGCGCAGCGGAATGAACGTCAGCCCCGCAGCCGAGTCCCCCTTAGGGCCGTCGCGCGGTTCAAATTTCTCGCGAGATCCGGAAAGGATCGCCGCCGCCCGATGCATGCGAGGGCCGCGCCGCGGGCCCAGCCCGATTCGCGACCCGACCATCGGGCATCGCCCCTAACCGCGCGTTAACCCTGAAACATCGGATCAAACGGCGGGTTCCTTCCGACCCGAAAGTTCGCCAAAACCCTCGATCGCCGCTTCGGCATTCGCCAGATCGGCCAAACCCGCCTTTATATCCAGCAGTCTGGCGAGATTTTGTTCGGTAGGATCGGCCGCGAGAGCCCCCTCGGCCATTTTCAATTCCTTATGTAACGCCCCGGACTTGCGTTGCAAGGCTAGACATTGTCTGAGCACCGTTTCGGCGTCCGCGGATGGCGCCTCGGTGCGCAGGCACCACCAGTTCGGCATCCTCGCGGCGGCGGCCAGAACGCGTTTCCGCTCGCCGCCGTCGCCACGCTCGTCGAGCGCCGCCGCCAACGCATCCGGCGCCGCATAGGCCTCGGGCGGCAGATCGACCAGGCGGGCGCGGAAGGCGGTGAGGGTCGTCGAAGCGAGCTCCAGTTCGACGATCTCCTCCCAATGGCTCTCGAGCAGACCCGGATGGCCGATGAGGATGGCTAGAATTGCGATTTCGCGCGGCGCCTCGCGCGGCCTTCGCGCGGCCAGGCCCGGCGCGGGCAAATGCGCGCCGGCGATGCCGACGCGCGGGCCCGGATCGAAAAAGGCGCCGCGCCGACCCCCGCGCGGGCGATCGCGAAACCGGGCCGCCGGCGCGACAGCCGGGGCCGACCCGAAAAGGGCGTTGAGACGTCGAGCCATGTCGACGGCGTAATGCTTGCGCAAGGTCTCGTCCGAAATCGCGCCGGTCAGTTCGCGCAGGCGCCGCTCGAGGCCGGCGCGTCGTTCCGGCGTCTCGAACGTCTGGCCCTCGGTTTCTCGCAGGAACAGCATTTCCGCGAAAGGCTTGGCGCCGCGCAGAACCTCTCCGATCGCCTCGGGCCCGCCCGAGCGCGCGAGGTCGTCGGGATCCTGGCCCTCGGGCAGCAACGCGAAACTCAGGCTCTTGCCCGCGCCGATCAGCGGCAACGCGATATCGATCGCCCGGAACGCCGCCTTGCGGCCGGCGTTGTCGCCGTCGAAACACAAAATCGGCTCGGCGTTCAAAGCCCAGAGCAGCGCGCATTGGTCCTCGGTCAACGCGGTGCCCAGTGGCGCGACCGTTTGGGGAAATCCGGCCTGACTCATCGCGATGACGTCGACATAGCCTTCCACGACGATGATCTGCTGGCGCTCGTGCGCGGGTTTGCGCGCGCGATGATGATTGAACAGCAGCGATCCTTTGTGAAAGAGCTCTGTTTCCGGCGAGTTGAGGTATTTGGCCTTGGCGTCCGGATCGAGCGCGCGACCGCCGAAAGCGACGACTCGGCCGGAGCGATCGTGAATCGGGAACATCACGCGGTTGCGGAATCGATCGTAGGGCACGGCGATCCCCTCGCCGTGATGCAGCAGGCCGGCCTCGATCATCTCAGCGGTCTCGACACCCCTGGCCGCCAGCGCGTCGCGTAGCGCGAAGCGCTCCGGTGAGCTATAGCCCAGGCCGAACTCGCGTTGCGTCGCCGTATCGAGCCGGCGGTCCGCGAGATAGCCGCGCGCCTTCGCCCCGACCGGATCGTGCAGGAAAGCCTCAAAGATCCGCGCGGAGAGAGCCAGCGCGTCATGCAGGGTGGCGCGCTGCTTGTCTCGAGCCTCGCCTTCAGGGGTGCGCCGCGGCATCGGCAGCCCGGCCATCCCGGCGAGCCGCTCGACCGCCTCGGGAAAGCCCAGGCCTTCGACATCGACCAGGAACGTAAAGATGTCGCCGCTCTTGCCGGAAGAGAAATCGTGATAAAATTGCTTCTGGTCATTGACGAAAAACGAGGGCGTGCGCTCCTTGTTGAACGGCGAGAGCCCACGCCATTCGCGCCCAGCCTTCTTGAGCTGGACGCGCGCGCCCACGACCTGGGACAGGGGGACCCGGGCGCGGATTTCGGCGAGGAATTCAGTCGAAAACTTCATTCCAGGCCAGACATCGGCTTCGCTCCGCCGTTTGACAAGTGCGAAGCCGGCTTCTCCCCAGTGTCCACAGCCGGCGCCTCACTCTGTAGCCGCCCCCATCAATTTGCGAGCCTGCTGCGCCGTCATCGGTTTGCCGAACGCGATTCCTTGTGCGAATTCACAACCCATTTGCGAGAGTTCGACCGCGTCCGATTCGGACTCCGCGCCATCGACGATCACGTCCATCCCGAGGTCGTGCGCCATCGCGACGACCGAGCGAAGGATGACCGGGCGCCCGCCTGTTCCGTTCGGCCGCGCCAGCGCCGAATCGATCTTGAGCGTATCGAAGCGATAACGTTCGAGATGGCTCAGCGACGTGTAGCCCGCGCCGAAATTGTCCAGCGCCAGGCCGGCGCCGAGCTCGTGCGCGCGGGGCAGAAGTTGCGCGGCGTATTCTGGGTTCTCCATCACCAGGCTCTCCGTCATCTCGAGCTTGAGCGTGCCGCGCTGCACATTGTGGCGGTTGAGTGCGGCCCTGACATCTTCCAGCAAATCCTGTCCGAGCATCTGGCGCGCGGAGATGTTGAGGCTGGCGAAGATCGGCGGCGTGACCTCCAGAGCTCTCTGCCACGCCGCGAGTTCGCGCGCGGTCGCCTCGAGCGCCAAGGCGCCGATGTCGGTCAGGACGCCCGACGCTTCGGCCGCCGGCAGGAACTCGCGGGGACCCAACATCCCCAAGCGAGGATGCCGCCAACGCGGCGAGGCTTCGAAGCCGGCGACCGTGCGATCCTCCAATCGGACGATCGGGTCAAACAGAATGAGGATCTCGCCGCGCTGGAGCGCGTGGCGCAGATCGTTCTCCAGTCCGCCGCGGTTCTCCCGTGAGGCGCGCATTTCACGGGCGAACAGCACGGCGCTATCCCCACCCGCCTTCTTCGCGTTGGCCAAGGCGATGTCCGCGTCGGCGAACAGATCGACGCCCTTGGCGTGGAGCGCGGGTTCGTAGAGCGCGAGGCCCAGCGAGGCGGTCAGCGCCACCTCGCGGTCGCCGAAGCTTATCGGATGGGCGAGCTGCGCGCGGAGCGCCTCCCCCATCGCGCTCGCCCGGGCGGCATCGCCCTCGATCATCACGATCGCGCCGAACTTGTCGCCGCCCAGCCGCGCGAGCGTGTCGCCCGGCTTGAGATCGCGCGCCGCTCGGCGGGCCGCCGTCAACAGCGCGGAATCGCCGAACGACATTCCCATCGAGTCGTTGACGGTTTGCAGACGGTCGATGTCCATCACGATCACCAGCGGCCGCGGCGAACCGGCCCGGCGCGCTTGGATCAACGCCGCCTCCAGCCGGTCGAAGAACAGTTCGCGATTCGGCAGGCCCGTCAGATTGTCGTGGATCGCGTCGTGCAGGATGCGTTCCTCGGCCTCTTTGCTTTCGGTGACGTCGGAAAGGGCACCGATGACCCGAACGACCTCGCCCTGCGCGCCGATCACCGGACGCGCCTTCAGGAGAAACCAGGAATAGTGGCCGTCGGCGCCGCGCAAACGGATGTCGTGCTGGATACGGCCGGAGCGCTGATGCAAGAGACCGTCGAGCGCCGCGACGTAACGGTCGCGATCCAGCGGATGCAATACGTCCAGCCAGCTCGCGGCCGGCCCTTCGAGCGTCCCGCGGTTGAGTCCGAGTTGGGTCTCGAGTTCGCTGCTGACATAAATCTGGTCGCCGCCGACGTTCCAGTCGAAGATCGCGTCGCCGCACCCGGTCATTGCGAGCGCGCGCCGCTCCGCGTCGGCCCCTGTGCGCAAGATTGCGCCGCCGGAAAAGGCGCTCTGCATGATCGTGAAACCGATCAGCATCACGATCAGCACCAGCCCGCCGATCAGTCCCGGCGAGGCGAGGTCGTTGGTGATTTGCCCCATCGCCGTGGCGCCCGCCGCGAAGACCCAGACGACGAGCAGGAACCAAGTGGGAATCAGCATGACGGCGCGGTCCGAGCCGCTCGCTGCCAGGCTGAGAATCAGCAGCAACCCGATGCCGGCGACACTGGCGATCGAAATGCGCGCCACTCCCGCCGCGACCGGCGCGTTGTAGACGGAGAGGCCGACGACGACCGCCATCATCAGAAGCCAGACCATGCCGATGTGCAGGAATCGCACGTGCCAACGGCGCAGATTGAGGTAAGCGAACAGAAAGACGATCAAAGTCGCCCCGATCGTCGCCTCGACGCCGGCCCGCCAGATTCGCTCGGAATCGTCGTCGAAGGAGAAAATCTTACGCCAGAACCCGAAGTCGATGCAGACGTAGGCGAACACGGCCCACGCGAGCGCGGCCGCGGCGGGAAAGACCAACGCGCCGCGCACCACGAACACGATCGTCAGGAACAGCGCGAGCAGACCGGCGATGCCGATCAGGATGCCCTGATAGAGCGTCAGACTCGCGCCGTTGTCCTTGTAGGCGTCCGGCTCCCAGAGATAGAGCTGGGGCAGGGACCGCGCGCGCAACTCGGCGACATAGGTGACGGTGGTGCCGGGGTCGAGCGTCAACCGAAACACATCGGCGTCGAGCGCGTCGTCGCGCTCGGGCGCGTTCCCCTGGCTGGCGGTGATCGTCGTGATTCGCGCCGAGCCGAGGTCTGGCCAGAGGATGCCCGAGCCGACGAAACGAAAGTGCGGCGCGACCACGAGTCGCGTCAGCTGCTCGTCCGAATCGTTGGTTAGCGCGAAGACGATCCAGGACGGCTGTCCGCCCGCCTCCAGCGCGCTCACCTCGATGCGCCTGACGATGCCGTCGGGACCCGGCGCGGTCGAAACCTGGATGCGATCGCCCTGCGCGCCGAAATGCTCGACCGCCCCGGTCAGATCGATCGCGTCGGCGTCGGCGGGCACGCGCACCGACTCCACTGCGAGGGCGCCCTGCCCGCTCAGCGCGAGCCAGATGAACAGGCAGAGCGCCGCCAAACGCGGAACGGCGATCGGTCCAGCGGGGTCCGGGCGCATCATCGGTTCAGCCAAAGCGCGCCGCCTCGGGTTCGACGAGCGCATACAGCAAGTGGTCCCGCCACGCCCCGTTGATCCTTAGATAGGCTCGCGCGAGGCCCTCGCGCTGAAAGCCGTTGCGCTCCAAAAGGGTCTGCGACGCCGCGTTTTCGGGCAGACACGCCGCTTCGATCCGATGCAGCCGGAGCGTCGAGAAGCCGAATCGCACCGCCGCCGCCACCGCGCGCGTCATGCGCCCCTTGCCGGCGTGCGGGGCGCCCATCCAGTAGCCCAGCGTCCCCGATTGGGCGACCCCGCGCCGGATGCCGCCCAGCGTCAAGCCGCCCAGCAGCGTATCTGCGCCCGCGTCGAAGATCAGAAAGGAAAAGGCTTCGTCGCGCGCCATCTCGTCCGATTGCCGGCGCAACCGCCGTCGAAACGCAGCGCGCGTGAGATCGTCCTCGGGCCAGATAGGCTCCCACGGCGTCAGGAATTCGCGGCTTTCGGACCGCAGGCGAACCCAGGCAGAAAAATCCCCGAAAACCGCCGGGCGAAGATAGATCCCGTCGCCGCGCAGCAGCGGCTCGGGTTCGGCGATCTTGGACAGTCGGAACAGCGCCATGGCTCGACCTTACGTCCCGAGCAGCCGGCGCGCGATCTTTTCCGCGCCGATCACCCTGCCCACCCGGCCGATCGCGGCGAGCGTCGGCGGCGATCTCAGCATCGACGCGCCCGCCCGACGGACCTCCTCGACATTGATCGCCTCGATCCGCGCGGTCATTTCCTCCAGCGTGAGCGCGCGCCCGTAGACGAACATCTGCCGCGCCAATTGCTGCACGCGTGCGCCAGGCGATTCGAGCGCGGTCAACGTGGAGACCTTCATCTGCGCCTTGGCGCGCGCCACTTCGACGTCGTCGAGGCTCATCGTCGCCTCCGCCAGGCAGTCCAGCGCCGCGGCCATCAGTTCGCCCGCCCGGCTCGCCGCCGAACCCGCGTAGAAGCCGAACAGGCCCGCTTCGGCATAGGCCCAATGAAAGGCGTGGATGGAATAGGCGAGCCCGCGCCTCTCTCGTACTTCCTGGAACAGCCGGGAGGACATGCCGCCGCCCGTCACCGCGGCGAAGACATGCGCGGCGTCATGATCGAAATCGCGGACGCCGCGGCCCTCGAAGCCGACGACGAGATGGGTCTGCTCGAGCGGCTTCTTGGCGAGCGTTTCGCCGCCGAGATAGCGCGCCGGGCTCGGCGCCTCGCCTTCCGGGCCGTTCAAGGCCGTCAAGCGCGCTTCCGCCAGGGCTACGAGCCGATCGTGTTCGACCGCGCCCGCGCCCACGACGACGGTGGCCCCGGCGCGGTAATGTCGCGCGAGGTAAGCATCGATCGTCGCGCGATCGAACGCGGCGACGCCCTCGCGCGTGCCAAGAATCGGGCGGCCGATCGGCTGATCCGGCCACGCCGCCGCGGTCAAGAGATCGAACACGAGGTCATCGGGCGTGTCTTCGACGGCGCCGATTTCCTGCACGATGACGTTTTTTTCTCGCGCGAGTTCCTCGGGGTCGAACTGGCTGTCGGTGATGATGTCGGCGAGCACGTCCATCGCGAGGTCGACGTCCTCGCTCAGCACATGGGCGAAATAACCGGTCTGTTCGGGGCTTGTTTCCGCGTTGAGATCGCCGCCGACGTTCTCGATCGCCTCGGCGATCTGGCGCGCGTTGCGTCGGCGCGTACCCTTGAACGCCATGTGCTCGAGGAGGTGCGAGAGACCGTGCTCCTCCAGCGCCTCGTGTCGCGATCCCGCTCCGACGAAGACGCCGAGCGAGGCCGTCCGCAGGTGCGGGCTCGAATCGGTGACGATGCGAAGCCCCGACGGCAGGCTCGTCGCTCGCGCGCTCAAGCCCCCGCCCTCGCGTGGGCGCGGACGAAACGGGCGACGGCGGCGGCCTCGTTCGGCAATAGATCGAAGTGCTCCTCGGCGTCGAGAATGTCTTGCATGTGCGGGGGCAGCGCGGGCCGCTCGCCGGTCGCGCGCTCGACGGCGTCGGGGAATTTGGCGGGATGCGCGGTCGCGAGCGCGACCACAGGGGCTGCCCGATCGCGCTTCAGCGCGGCGCGCGCGGCCGCGACGCCGATCGCGGTATGCGGATCGATCCCGACGCCGCTTTCCCGATGCACGCGCGCGATTTCGCCGGCGCATTCCGCCTCGGAGACTCGAACGGCGTCGAAATCGCGACGGATCGCCGCCAGCGCCTCTGGGCGAATCGCGAATTCGCCGGACTGCTGGAGACTGCTCATCAACGCTCGCAACGCCCCCGCATCGCGGCCATGGGCCTCGAACAGCAGCCGCTCGAAATTGGAGGAAACTTGGATGTCCATCGAAGGCGATTGCGTCGGCTTGACGCCCGAGGGCTTGTATACGCCGCTGGCCAAAGCCCGCGCGAGAATGTCGTTCTCGTTGGTGGCGACGACGAGGCGCTCGATCGGCAGCCCCATCCGCTTGGCGTAATAGCCCGCCAGAATATCGCCAAAATTTCCGGTCGGCACAGCGAACGATACTTTTCGATCGGGCGCGCCGAGAGTCGTCGCGGCGGTGAAATAATAGACGATTTGTGCGAGGATGCGCGCCCAGTTGATCGAGTTGACGCCCGAGAGACCCAGCTCGTCGCGGAACGCAAGGTCGTTGAACAGCGCCTTCACGATGGTCTGGCAATCGTCGAACGAGCCTTCGATCGCGATCGCATGAACACCCGGTTTGTCGATCGTCGTCATCTGACGGCGCTGCACGTTGGAGACGCGCCCATGCGGATAGAGAATGAACACTTCGGTCCGCTCGCCGCCGCCGAAGGCTTCGATCGCGGCCGCGCCGGTGTCGCCGGATGTCGCCCCGACGATGACGGCTCGCCGACCGCGCCGCGCAAGCGCTTGGTCCATCAGCCGGCCCAACCACTGCATGGCGAAGTCCTTGAACGCCAGCGTCGGCCCGTGGAACAGTTCCAGCAGAAACAGATTGTCGTCGATCTGGACCAGCGGCGCCTTGGCCGCATGCCGGAATCCGCGATAGGCGTCCTCGGCCATCGCGTCGAGTTCGTTTCGCGTCAGATCGTCGCCGACGAAGGGCGCGACGAGGCGCGCGGCGGCCTCGGCGTATGATAAGCCCGCCAGCGCCCGGATGGCCTCCGGCCCGACCTGCGGGATTGCCGCGGGCATATAGAGACCGCCGTCGCGCGCGAGGCCGGCGAGCGTCGCGTCGAGGAAGCCGAGCGCCGGCGCCTGGCCGCGCGTCGAAACATATTGCACGTTCGAAGATATCCTTGGGGCAATGCCCGCTTCGTCTAGCGCATCTTGCGCAAAAGGTGAAATTTCAAAAGGCTTTGCCCCCAGAAATGGGGCCGAAGCAAGACTTCGGGCGAGGCGGCGAGTTGTCACGGTTTCGCGAGGCCGTTCGAAAGGCTCCTCCTGGCCGGGAACCGATGGCGCGGTTTGCAAAGGACCGATTCTCATTCCAACGTTGGAGGCATTGTGCTACGGTGCGCCATGGACACGGCGATCAAATCCGCGACTCGCGGTCCGGACACCTATGTGGTTCCTTCCCTCGCGTTGGAAGAAGTCGCAGCGCTCTCGCCTGAGGAGCGGGAAAAACTGCTGACGGAGTTGAGGGCGGCTGAAGCCCTCATCGAGGCGGTCTATGATCGCGAGGACCAACGCCGCCGGTTTGAAAATATCTATTCCCGCCGCTCCTAAACGGCGGATGCCGGCTTATATTTATGTGGCGCTCGGCTTTGAGCGCTGAAAGAATCCGCTGGAACGTGCGATCGGTCGGGCTTGCTTCTGGATGCAGTATTCGGCGAAGGAGCCGAGCGTCTGCATTAGCACACGGCCGGCCGGCCGGCCGTGTCGATTGACTCAGTCAGCGACAGGTCGCTGGCTCGCGCTTTCTCAATAAGCAGAAAGCGCGGCTTATGGACCTTTCCAAACTACTCAGATAGTCTGTTGTGGCGGCGATATCGGCGTCAGAGGGCGATCGCTAGCCGGCGACGAGAGGCACGCTCTGCTCGAAGCTGAATATGTTCTCCGGGTCGTATTTGGCCTTCACCTGGCGCAACCGCTCGCGGTTGGAGCCGTAGTACTCGCGCTCCCAATCCGAGGCGGCGGCGTTGGGCACGTTGATGTAGGCACCATCACCAAAGGGGCGCAGTGCGCGCCAGAAGTCGGCCGCCCAGCCCAGAGCCTTCGAGTTCAGCGCCGGGTCGTCCCATGCCGCGCCCGGCTCGCAGTAGAACAGCGCGTCACGGTGGGGGAACGCCGACCCTCCGGGCGGCACATGCCGCACGGCCCCGCCGAAGCTCGAGCAGAAGAAGTTGCTCGGCGCGCTGGGCGTGTTGGCCATGTAGCGGACGACGAGCTCAATCGCTTCGTCGGGGAACGGCCGTTTGACGAACTGGGAATAGAACTTCCAGAACGGCAGGTCGGGCGCTCTGTCGACATGTTGGTAAATGGTCGGCCAGGCATCGTTCATGTAGGTCACGTCGGGCTTGCCGATCGCCAACAGTGAGCGCAGCCCGTCGTCCAGCTCTTGGCGCGAGCCGCCGTGCAGCACCGCGGAGAGCTCGACCGCGGTCGAATCCGCCTCGAGCGCACTGGTCAGACGCTCGTCGGCGAACGGCGCGTCGCGCTGCCACGTGCGAAGCAGCTCGCCCAAATGCTCGTGTCCAGTCCACCTGGCGATCGCGAACTCGACGTGCTCGAGCTCGTGCAGTTTCAACGTGTAGGACGTCGCGATCCCGAAGTTGCCGCCACCTCCACCGCGGCACGCCCACAGCAGGTCGGAGTTGCTGTGCTCGGTGGCCCGTACAACCTTCGCCGATCGTGCGCCGTCGGGCACCACGACCTCGGCGGCGAGCAGGTTGTCGGAGGCCAGTCCCAAGTTGCGGGTGAGTAATCCGAACCCGCCGCCGAGAACCACACCGCCGAGGCCGACGCCTCCCTCCGAGCCGGTCGGAATGACAAAGCCGCGTTGCCCGAGCGCCGGGACTGTCTCCTTCTGCGTGAGCCCCGTCCCGACCATCGCCGTGCCCGTCGTCTCGTCGATCGTGACGCTCTTCATCCGACTGACGTCGACAACCAGGCCGCCGTCGAGCGAGGACCAGCC
>Ga0209139_10000670_pt1 | contig 12139 bp, 8 predicted proteins | sample BogFormECP14_OM3_FD_188246 | JGI IMG/M metagenome (GOLD analysis project Ga0209139, IMG submission 188246) | Bog forest soil microbial communities from Calvert Island, British Columbia, Canada - ECP14_OM3 (SPAdes) (version 2) | ecosystem: Environmental > Aquatic > Freshwater > Wetlands > Bog ...
TGTCTTTTCATAAACATGTTGTCGAATAACTTAATTTGATTGGTTCCTAGATTTTCTGCACGTTTCTCTCTTAATTTTCTAAGATTAATTTTCTATAAAAATGTCGAAATTATTTTCGATAAAGTCCAAAAATAGCAAATAAATTCATTAAAACCTTTAAAATCTTCAAAGTCTTCAAATAATTTAATCAATTATGCAATTAAATTCTGAACTTCAACAAATTGTTTCCCTTGCTAAATTAAATATCGATTATTTCGATGCTCTTAGACCAATTGTTTTGAAAAACTTTAATGTCGATTTATTCGACTTAGTCTTCTTTGAGGCTGATTCACCTATTTCTAATTCTGATCCCATTTCTTATACTGGGTCTGATACTGAATGGTCTTTTTCAGACAATACGTCTGAAATTTCCTTTTCCTCATCTGACAACAACTTTAATGATCACTTGACTTGTCGAAATGATGTATCTATGCATCAAGATTTTCATTACTGTCATCGAGAATGTTCTGGTGCATCCTTTATCTGTGGTTGCACATATCTAAACTCGTCTGGATCTTAGACAAAATGTGGATTTATTTCCTATTCAAGTGAACATCGTCATCCTTGTATTGGTTATCCTGACCATCATTTTAAAGATAGTCGACCTGACTCTCATACTGACTATACTCCTAAAGGGAGTAGATCGTCAAAAAATATTCCTAATAATGTTGATTCCGATTGGTCCACTAAAAATTCCTATTTGGAACGTTATCATAGGGAGTGGGATGATTTTGATTATGATTTCTAATAATGTTGATCAAATGACATAATTATTTATCGGACATGATTTTTCTTATTGGTGATCATGACGTATATGTGCGAGGCTGGGGCACATATAAATATGTTCTCATATTTTTTCTCATTCCCTAACTACTAAAATGGAATCTTTACATGTTCTCTTCGCAATTTTTTATGTTTGCTCAATCTTTGCCATCTGTTTTGGCTTTTGGGTTTGGACCTTTTTCCGATCCCTTGATCACACTATTTCATTATTAATAAATTATTACGCTGCTTATTCTAACCGTATAAAAAGTTTAGAAGCAAATGTAAACACTTTAAATTCTATTTTGAATACTGCTCCTACTAGTTCATGAGCATTTTCCTTTTAAGGCTATCATGAGTTGTTCGCTTGCCTCTCTTGAGCCAGTTTCAAGCTTTTTATTTTTTATTGTTGTTGGGCGTTTTGGTGAGAATTGTTCCCCTTATTTTTCCAGTTTGGCAATGTCGTAAATTGCCTGTATTAGATTACTCTCGTGAATTTTTCTGTATTGTATACTTATATAAATAATAAAGATTTTTCGTTCAAATATTTTTCCCAAAATAAAATGAAGTTTTCCCAAGTCTTTTCCTGGGTCTTTACTTTTTTAACTGTGTTGGTCGTCTATTTCTTTTTAACTGAAATTATTTTCCCATTTATTTTCTGTCATTTTTTCATTAGCGAAAATATAACATATTGTCTTTTGTTTTACGTTGACTATTTATGAGGTGAGCATAAATTTTTGGTGTAAGGTTGGGTGTTCAGTTATAAGCGTTCTGAGCTCATCTTCTCTTTTCCGTAGGCTTATTCCTATCGGTGAGTTGCGCTTTAAATCCTATCTAAGGATAGTTTTAATGATACTTCTCACAGTCAATATTCGTATCGAGTAGTTGGTCATAGGTGGTATCCTGCCTCGAAAGAGGTTAAGGACGTAAAATTTGGATATCAATTCTTATATACCTTGCACAGTCGTATATCCTGTTCATACTATGACTAACTCTTGCCAACATATTTTTATTTTTTAGGCTAATTTTAATAAAATTTATTTTTGTGTTATTATAATTCTCTGGGCATTAATCCCGTTTGAATAATTTTTTCATGATAAATTGTGCAATGTGTTTGATTGATGTTGTGCCTGATATTTCGCTCCAATGTTTTTCAATTAAATGCATCATAAAAAATGCCATTCCTTGCACTAGTGATTCTCCAAATGTTTTTCGTATAAAATTTACAAGCTGTTCACGTATCTTTTGTTTTGCATATGATGTTAAATAAGCTTTTCCAAAATAAAGTGCAATTTTCCCTAAATAGGGTGTTAATAATCCTATTGTTGTTCCAACAAAGTTTTGAGTTGTAATATTATTTGTTATACAAATAACCTGTACTAGTCAATCTAAATCTATTAAAGGAAAGTCTTTATTATCGTTATATTGTTCATCTTGTTGATTTATATTCATGTTTGTAACATGTCTTGTTAATTGGTCAATATCATATGGATCATTATCAAATGATACATTATTTACTGTCGGTTGTTGATAATAATAATCATGTGTATTTGAATGACGTGGTGTTTGATTTGGTGGGTAACTTATATTATTTTGAGTCTTCCAATATGATCGATTATTTTTCTCCCAATAAGGTGAAGGTGATCTTCTTCGATAGTTACTGCGTCCTCTTGATCCGGACCTTGATCTTGATCGTTGTCGGTAATTATTATTTTTATTGTTATTATATCGTCCTCTTGACCTAGATCTTGATCTTGATCGTTGTCGATAATTATTATATGATCGCTGCTGATTTTGGGTTTGTCCCCAATATTTATCCTGTATTTTTTCTGATTTATTTTGCGCTTTTCTCATCCCTTTTGAGGTTGGTGTTGATACTTTATTTGGACATTCTTTTTTCATATGTCCTACCTCTCCGCATCCAAAGCATTCCATTGTTTTAACAATATTTGTGTTATGGATACCATACTGTTCGTACGGATTATATAGTTCATCATCTTTTGATGTGTTAATATTATGAGTGAATCGCTTTCTAATAAATCTCGTATCTCCATGTGGTTGTAAAAAATTATATACTTCATTGGCATAAGCTGCTCCGTATTTCATATTTACACTAAAATTAGTTGCAATAATATAGATTTCATTCATTGTTAACATATGATTGTGGGGTGGTCCCATTGAATCTGAAATTCTTGTTTGTATATGTGTTGCAGTTTGTTGGTCAATTTTTGATAAAAATTTTAATCGTTGATGTTCAATACTGCCATAGTCTACTTCTGAGATGTATAAAGCTTCTTTATAGGCTTCAATAAATGATGCCATATTTCGCATTTCAGTTCGTCCTGATCCTGAAATTGGTCGTTCATAATTATAAATATTCATTTGTTCTAGTTGTCCTAATACTGCGGTTTTAACACTTGCTGGTATGAATCTTTCTCTAACCATTGCAAATAAGCCATATTTTCCTGTTGGACTTGGTGCTTGTCCTTCCCATTTATGGTTATGAAATGTTCTGGGTATACTATTAGGATTTTCTTGTATTAATCGAGTTATCCATGATAATGCATTGTCTCGAAATCCTGATAAAACTTGGTTGATTATGTGTCTTGATCTTTCACATGTATTAGCTGGTTGAAATTGAGCTGTTGTTGCTCCTGCTCCTACTGCATATTTTCCTCGTAATTCTGGATATGAATGTGTGACTGATCTTGGGTCTGTTGGATCTGGTGGGTCATTTTGGGCTGCTCCAAAATGTATATGCGCTTGTACATTTCCTTCTACTATTTCTATCCCATCTAATAATGGATTTGTCCATACTTGTTGTGCTAATGGTGGATGTTGTCCAGCATATGTTGCTATTGTTGCTGGTAATGCTGCTACTCCTGCATTAGCTGGTACTATAGGATTAATCGCATTATAAGTAACTAATTGCCATGTTTGGGGTACTGTTCCCCATCCATTAAGATTGATTGCTACTCCATTAAAAAGTTTTGTTTGTGGTTGATTATGTGTTCCTTTGGGTAAATCTTTAAGCTGTATTGCTGCAGTGATTTGCTGTTCCCATTTGTACACATCGGACATTGTTCCGTTAAATGCAATATTTTGTAGTGGTCCTATGGTTGGTTTATTAAATTCTCTAGCTGTTTGTGTTAATTCAGTCTTTCTTATCCCATTGATATGGGTCCATTGTGTTATTAGGTTTGCCATAATGGCTAATTAATATTCTGGTAAATGTACTATGCAGTAATCAAGTTGTCGTTGAAGTTGTGATAAATATATAGCACAATTTCTCCACTGTTCAATTTGATACTGATAATTTTCTGCTGCTTGAGGATTTGGGGTTGTATTTATAATATTTTTAAGATTTTCCCAGTTTTCTTTTATGGTTGTTAAATCTATTTCTCCGTAATCTGGTATTAATTGATTTAAATAATACTCTTCTATTTGTCCATTGATTTCTTGTAATAGATCTTGCCAATTTTGGTTAATTTGTTTGGCGTGATCCCATGTTATTACGGTCTCTAATAAATTTAATTTTCTCCTTGCAAATTCTTTTGTGGCTTCTATGGTTTGATACTTATTAAATGAAGTATTCAATTGTTCATTTAACAAATCAATGTTTACTTTTAACATCGTATCGGCTAAATTTAATTCCATCATTTTATATTTTACTGTATGTTGTAATTTAATCCATTGTTGTTCAATATTAATGTCATCAAATTCTTTTTGGGGTTTATCCCTTTCCTCTATTAATTGGTCAGTTACTGTCTTTGGTATTCCATAATAATTTTCCATATTCATTTCTATTGGTTTGTTAAGATGATATAGGGTCAACTGTTCCCTTTGTTCATCGTCATTATGATCTGTTCGGAATTTTACAGGGTTTTTTATGATCTGTTCCCTTTTATTTTGCCATTCCGTATATTTTTCTGTAGCATCATATGATTTATCAATAAATGTTTGTATTATCCTAATATTTTCAATTTCTCGTTGTTTAATTTCATCATTTTCCTTCTGTAGTATCTCTATTTGTCGTTGTAATTGTTGGTTTTGTTCTCTGAGTTCTCGCGTAGTTGATCTTACATTCATCGTTTTGATGTCGTGGCAATTGGGTTTAATCCCTTGTTTGTTTAGATTAAATTTTCTTAGAATAAGAGTACATACATTGATTCTCAATTTTAAAGAAAGATATTGCCTTTTTATATTGGTAATGTTCAAGAATTTTTGCAATTTCTGTTTCGTCGTTAAGATTATTGCAATATACCTTTTGGTATTGTGATCCCATTGTTGGGTTATAAAGAATAAATATTACTGTTGGGTATTCATGTTGGTAATAGATTACCTTCATAAATATATTTTGAGGTTGAATCTGTTCTAATAATGATTCAAAGTATTGTGGTGTCGTCATTGAGTATTGTGTTGTCGTCATTGTTACCTTGTTGTAAAAGATATTGTTCCAATTCTTCTATGCGTATTTTAAATCCTCCTGGTATTGAACGTTTTTCAATGTGCTCTTTTATATATATCTTTACAGCTGTGATCATGGGTTGATTATCCCTTTGTAGTTGATCCATTTGTAATGTGTTATATTCTTGCCATAGTGTTACAAATTCATTCTCTTGAAATTTTTTAATAATTTCTATTTCTCCATCATTTAAAGTATATTCGAATGGTTGTACAATCCTTTTAGTAAGGTATTCTGACTTTTGATATGGAGTATAAGCGAAATAATCTAAAAATGAATCAGAAACTTTTCCATTTGTTATTTGATATGGTAGTTGTTTTAAACGTTCTTTTTCTATATACACTAATCCGGATTCTTCCATAAGTTCTCGTGTTGCTGCTTCTTCAAAATCTTCTCCTTGTTCTAATTGTCCTCCTGGACATTGTAAATATTCATACATTGGTTTGTTGGGGTTTTGTCGTTTAGACAAAAATATGTTCCCATCATTTGTTTTTAAGATTATACTAGAGTAATATCGAGTTTTGAATAATGGTTTCAAATAATTCATGTTTTGAATGAAAATAAAATTATTTCTTTGGTTGAAGAATCAGAATGTGGTAGTCTTTATATTGTATTTCTCTGATTGATTAATTATTGATTTGCTAATAATCGATTTTCTTTTTCTATTGCAGTTTCTAGAAATCGGATTTCTCTTTGTATTTCACTTTCTTGATTTCTTAATTTATCTATTTCCTTTCTTAATTGCCTTTTTTGTTGTTCCAATCTATATAGCTTTACTTCTTTGTCTGAATATTGATATATCCCAATAAGTAATTTCTTATCTTGATATATGTGTTCGGGGTATTTCATATATTCATTGTTCAATATATGATAAATTATATTTTCTAAAATTATAACAGGTTGTTTGTTGTTAAACATTAAATTTATAAATTTCTCATAAATTGGGTTTAAGTATTCTATTGCGTCATGTCTTGCTTCATATATTACTTCTCTAAATCCACAATCTTTTATTCTAATATTATTTTTTGTTCTGGTCCATATTTTCTTAATGTGATCTTCTAAAAATGAATCAGTATAATAAGAGGTTTCTTTGGTACTTTGTGTATTATTATGAAAGTATCTTGTAAGCATTGTTCTTTGTCCAGAATATGAACTGTGTTCATCCCATACTTTGATTAGAATAATCATTTTCACTTACGATATTCAATGATGTTTACAATATTTTGCTGTAATTGGTCAATATTTTGTGTAGTAATAACGTATGCTTGTGGTGTTAAATTATCGTTATAATTCTGGGTGTTTTCCCAAATTATGGTGTTATTTAAGCTTTTCTTAAGCCTTGACATAATATCAGTTTTGAAATGTAAATGATCTCCGTGATAAATTAGAGTATATTGATTTAAATATTTCTCTATATTGAATCTATAATCATCTTTTTTGATTATTAATCCTTTATGATACAGGTTTATTATTTGGTAAGGTTTTATTCGTTCATATGCCTTTTGTACTTCCCTGTTTCTTTTTAGTGTATTGAGTTTTCTTTGGTATTTCAGTTTTCTTAACTCTTTTAGTCCTATTTCCTGATTTTTGAGTTGTAAGTTTTTGTTGTTTGTAAAACCCACTAATGACTCTCTGTTTTGTCTCTTTGGTCGTGTTATCATCTTGTGCAATTATTGCTTGTGTTAAACGTTTTAGAATTAAATGTTTTTAATGTCTTTCATTTCCTTCCAAAAATATGCTTTGTATTTATATTTTTAGATCATTGGTTATTTATTCGGTATGGAAGCTATCCATCCTGGCATTCTATTATTTTACTGGTAAATCCTTAAATCCAGTCCTTACGCGTCATCGTCACCATCTTAAGGTTCTTAGATCCCTAGCGTCTTAGCATAGTTTTAAGTCTCGCTTTCGGTATTCTTGGAGTCGCGGTTCCATCCATTAAATAGTAAGGGCCGTCTCAATCCTTCTGCATTAGTTTGCTAACCTGTTAGCTGTCAATTGGCCTTTTGACACTAATGGCTTCCATTGTTGGTCGTCTCCTTCTTCCACTTCCTGTGGGCATCTCCTTTCCCGGAGGTAATCAATTATTTCTTATACTTGGGTCAACACTTATTTTTTATCCCTTTAAGGGTGGGTATTTATGGTCCATTTTACCATTTTCTTTGGGTGTTTCCCTCTCTTTGGGTATCCTTTTGTGAGTCCTGTCGTCGTCGCCATAGTAACGATTAATAATAGCATCGTCACTTCTAAGTGCGAAGTTCTTCGCGGCTATTAAACGTTATCCGAAGGTAAGGGTTTCTAGCATAATGGGTACTAGATGTAATCCCTGATTATAGGGTTTCTTTATTTAATCCCTTTATTATATTCCTTTATTTTATTTCGTTGGGTTAATATTCCCATTTTCTTTTATTAAGGATATTATTCCTTTAGGGCTTTTCCCTTCTTATTCCCATATAGAAAAATACATTGTATAATGCCTATAGGGCTACTTGAGCCAATTTTATTTATTAAAATATTCATTTTCAATATGATTATAGGGCGTTTTCCCTTTTTTCAGTATTGAATTATTACATGAAAATTTTTATTTCCAACATGGCTGGAATTTTACCAAGGCGAATTTGCTGTCTTTATATAAGAAATCTAACCCTTTCTATGTAACACTAATGAATTTTGTGTAACCATTTTCTTGTGTAATAATATTTTGTCTACATTAGTTTGTGTAACCTTTTGTGTAACCTTTCTTTTGTGTAACTAGTCTTCATTTTTTGTGTTACTATATTTTCCTATTACTACTTTAAACGGTAAGTCTAACAATTCTCTTAATGCTATTTCTATGTCAGATTGTTCCTTGATAATTCCCTTTGATAATTCCTTTCTACTTAATGCATCTGCTAAAATATTATTTTCCCCTTTAACAAAGGTAATTGGTATTGATTTTTCTCTTACTATCTGATATATTTGTGCAATTTCATTGTCTATGCACTGGTCATCTTTATTCAAGATGTTTACTAAGGTTTGATTGTCTGTCCTTATTTCAATTTTTCCTGGCGTTTGCCATTTTAAACATTCTCTGAATTTCTCAAATGCCTTCTTTATTGCAAATGCTTCTTTTCGTAAAATGGTCCATTTTTTTTCTGGTTCCTTAAAAGTATAAGAGTAATATGCTCGTGGGGTTAATTTTCCCTTCTCGTCTTGAAGTATTACTGCGCCTGTTTGAATATGACTTGCATCAGTATAGATTATAGCCTTTTTATCTGGGTCTATTCTTCCCAATGTTCGCTCTTTCAGTATCTCCTGTTTGATTTTCTCAAACATCTGTTGAGCCCTTTCATCATTTGGATTTTTATCTGTTATTGCTCTCTGTATGTGTGATTCCATTTCTGATACATTTGGTATGAACCTTGAACAATAATTAACTAATCCTTTGAATGACTGTAATTTCTTAATAAATTCTTCATTTGATCCCGGATTCTTGGGCCATTCCCAGTCTTTAATTGTTTTAAGATGTTTAGGATCAATTCGTCGTCCTTCCTTATTAATAATCCATCCTAAAAGCTTAATTTCTTCCTTTAACCAATCACATTTTGTTAATTTAATTTTTAACTGTGTTTTCCTACATAGATTTAAGACTTGTCTAATCTTTCTTATTAAGTCCTCTTCATCTATTCCTCCTATTGTTAAATCATCAAAATATTGGTAAAACCATCCATTATTTATTAGTGGTCTAAATGCTCTTCGCATTGCTGCTGCAAATATCATTGGCATATTTATTCCTCCGAAATTCATTCGAGTTGGTTGGTACTTTTCACCATTTTTTATTGAAAATGCTAAGAAATGTCTATGTTCTTTTGGTATTGGAATATGATTATATGCTGATTTTATGTCGATAGTAATATATTTGGGCCATTGTCCAATTTGCTCAACTATTTCATCTTTACTTGGTATTGTAAATCCAACTATTTCTGTTACTGCATTAATTGGTTTATAATCTACGCATACTCGTACTTGATTGGTTGCTCCTGTGATTTTGTCGTCTTGTTTTCGTGCTGTTGTACATGAATGTTGCCATCCTGTTAAATCTGTTACTGGTTCAATCATTTTTGCATCTAATTGCTCTTTTACATATGCTTCTATAGCTTCCTGAGCTTCTGGTGTTTGTTTGTATGGTATTGTCTGATATGGTCTTCCATCCCAATTTGCTTTAAATTTGTGAGTATAAAATGATGACGGTGTTGTTCTAATCTCACCTATTTCTTCCAAATTTGTTGCAAAGCAATCCCTATATTCTCGTATCAATGATTTCAACTTTTCGGGTACTTTACATTTTTCAATATATATATCAAATTCTTGGTTGGTCATTTTGTTAATGCTCTTCGTTTTCCATCCCTTTTCCATAAATTCTTTGTCCGGATGTAGTCAACTCTGATTTATATTTGAAATGTTAAAATCTCTATTTCTTTGATCTGATAGATCTGGATATCGCATTGCCTTGAGTTTGTAAAACTTATTTTCTGCTGGTGCTTGATAATTTGGATTTGGTACAAGAACATCTGATTTGTCTGGTTTTAACCTTATTTGTATTCCGTTTGATTGTATAGTATCCCATCCTATAACAAAAAATATTCTATTTCTTGGTTCTCGTAATGATTGTGATCTATGATAAAAATTACTATCATCTACTATCAATGCTCTATCGTCTGTTCTAATGTATATATCCCTACCATTTGCATCCTGTCCTATCCTAATATCTAGTTCATTTCTTGTTCTTTGACTATATTTATGATCAAAATATGTTCTTTCTAAATAATTATCCCCCTGGATTCTTTCTCCCATTATTCCAAGTCTCTGTGCAGTTGTTTGTGTCATCCAGTCCGATTTATGTATCATGCTGAATACTACTTGTAATCTTACTCCATTGATTTCTCCATTTATAACTAATCCTGAATTAGCTATCCATGATGAGGTTAATTGAGGTCCTGCTGAACTGTTTCGCGATCCTGTTAATGATCTACTTCTTACTGGGCTATTATTCCCATTTGATCCTTGTGATATCCTATTGCTTTGATCTGATTGATTTGACACTGGTGTTTGTGCTTGTGAGCTTGGTGATGATGGTGTATTACTTATTGATGGTAACAATGGTATCTGTACCTGCGGTTGTATTCCTGGTACTTGTGACGCTTGTACCCTAGTTCCTCGTGGTATTTGTACCCTTATCTGCTGTGTTTTAGATCTTGTTACAATATTATTATAATAATATATTTCTTTTCTTGCTGGTTTTAATATTCCTGTATATGATCTTGATCGTGATCCTGACCTTGATCGTGAATGTATTCTCCTTCCGCGTGATCTTGATCGTGATCGTGATCCTGACCTTGATCGTGAATGTATTCTTCTTCCGCGTGATCTTGATCGTGATCCTGGCCTTGATTTTGATCTTGAAACATTCAACTCTATTCCATTAATTTTTGCTTCATAATTAATTTCTCTAAGTATTTGCAATTTTGTGAATTTGGGGTATATTTCCCTTAAATCGTGCTCCATCATTTTTTTAACTTGATCATATTCTGTTTGAAGTGATTGTTGTAGATTTGACGGTTGATCCATTATTTGTGATTGTGGTTGCACTATTTGATTTGAAGTTTGTTGGGCTGTTCCTTGTGCCTTCAATATTTGGTCTAAAAGTTCTTGTTCTTTTGATAGTTCATTTCCTTTGGGTGTAGGTGGCAACTCCTTATTTTCCCAATGAAATTTTCCTGTTCTGATTTGTACTGGTTCATTAAAGATTCCTCGTATCCATCCATAAAAATTACTTTTATCATCTCTATCTTGTCGATATGGCTCAGCTCTTTTTCTTAGCTTCCATAGTCTTTCAATGAATAGCTCATCAATTGGTCGAGAATGTGGTCTTTGGTATGCTCTTAATAACCATTTTTTATGTTGATTTAATTTATCATCTGACCATCCTTTTTTCTCTTTGTTTGTAATTGATCTATATTCCTCAGTCCTTATAAATGGATCCCGTTTCAATTCTCCATCATAATAATCTGATAATAAATTATGCATTTGCTCATTTGTAATTCCATTTACTATTTTTGTAGTAATACTTACATAATTAATTGCTGATTTATTCCCTATTTTTTGTAAGGGTATTATTTCTTTAGGAGTAATTAATACTTCTCTTTTAAGATTTACAGTGTACTCTCGCAATTCTGGTAGTCCTAATATCATTTGAATAAATCCTGAACTTGTTACAGGTATTTTGACTTTCTTATGGTCTTTTCCTATTTGTAAATTGGCTACTATGCCAATGTTGCTTTCTAACGGTGATGCTGCTTGCATTAATTTTTCTGTTGGTGTGTATTGCTCAAATCGTGCTCCATCATTTTGCAATTTTTGTAATAATTGTTTGGTAATAATTGTTCGTTGTGCTCCAGTGTCAATTAATGCTTGTACTAAATGTCCATTAACCTTTATTTTTGCTGATAAAAGCGTGTCATCTGGTTTATTTGCCATAGTTAATTCTTTATCCCAATTTTCTGGAGGTGTTTCCAATACTTTAGGAATTTTAGATAAAAGTGCTGCTTTTATAACTTTATTGAATGTCGATCCCATTGTGTCCCAATTTGGTGTTTCCAAAATTGTTCCATGTCGATCATTTGCACATCCAAACTTTAACGGTTTTTGAATTCCATTCAAATGAATAAGTTTTACTCTTCTATTTTGTAGATCCTTTTCAAATTGTATTAAATCTATTCCTGCGAAATATGCATGTGCTGTATCTAAACATATTTGCGCTTCAGTTTCTTCTATTAACTCTAACAATTCTGCTAATGTCGTTCCAAAACATTTTGGTGACGCTGAATTTTCGAT
>Ga0209139_10000671_pt1 | contig 12139 bp, 9 predicted proteins | sample BogFormECP14_OM3_FD_188246 | JGI IMG/M metagenome (GOLD analysis project Ga0209139, IMG submission 188246) | Bog forest soil microbial communities from Calvert Island, British Columbia, Canada - ECP14_OM3 (SPAdes) (version 2) | ecosystem: Environmental > Aquatic > Freshwater > Wetlands > Bog ...
AGTAATAGATGGGAATCAGTGGTAAAGCCAAGACGAACAGCAGGAGCCACAGAAGACCAAAAAGGTAGACGAGTACGATGACCATCCAACGCGGAATATATCTCGATATTCTCTCTTTAAGGCTTCCACCGCTGAGCATACGTCCTCATCCGGATTCTCCAACGAGACATAGTGGATATCGAAAAAAGAGTCGGAGAATGCTTCAAGAGCCAACAGACTCCGTCTGCTGCACTTGGACAAGCTTCGCAAGGTTTCTCGACTTGGCTGGTGAGTCGCTCTCGCGTTGACAACGTGGTGCGGGTGGTCTTAAATGAGCGCCGTGAACGTTCACGCTGCTGGATTTTGGCGATTGGCCCCGATTCTCGCGTGCGGTAGGAGGCTTCATTCCAATTCTCGGTATTGACGTCGGAACCAGCGGCACTCGTGCGGTTATTCTCGATGAACATGGTGCGGTGCTCGGCTCAGGCACGGAAGAGCACGCGAATTTCGCAAGTCCGCAGCCCGGTTGGGCGGAGCAGGATCCGCGCGACTGGTGGCGCGCCGCCGTGATCGCCGTTCGCAAAGCGCTGCAGGCTTCAGGCCTCGCAGCCGAATCCATCGATGCCGTGGGATTTTCCGGCCAAATGCACGGCGCCGTGCTGCTCGACGAAAATAACGAAGTCATCCGTCCCGCGCTGATCTGGTGCGATCAACGCACCGAAGCGCAATCCAAGGAACTCGAGCGCACTATTGGCCTCGACCGCCTGATCCAGCTCACCTTGAACCCGCCGCTGACCAATTTCACGCTCACAAAACTTCTCTGGGTCCGCGAGCACGAGCCCAAAAACTGGCAGCGCGTCCGCAAAATCATGCTGCCGAAGGACTACGTCCGCCTGCGCCTCACCGGTGAATCCGCCATCGACGTCGCCGACGCATCCGGCACGCTGATGCTCGACGTCGCGCACCGCACCTGGTCGAACGAAGTCCTTAGCAAAACAGGTATCGACGCCAAACTTCTGCCCAAACTTTTCGAATCGCAGGAAATTTGCGGGAAACTTTCCGCCGAAGGAGGAGCCGCGACCGGTCTCCGCACGGGAACGCCGGTCGTCGCTGGGGCAGGCGATCAAGCCGCGGGCGCCGTCGGCATGGGCATCACGCGCGCCGGAGTCGTCAGTGCCACCATCGGCACTTCCGGCGTAGTCTTCGCCGCCACCGATCGCCCTTCGCTCGATCCCAAGGGCCGGCTGCACACGTTCTGTCATGCGATCCCCGGCCGCTGGCACGTGATGGGAGTAACGCAATCGGCCGGCCTCTCTCTGCGCTGGCTCCGCGATCGCATCGGCGCCGGATCAGATGACGGCCGTGATCCCTACGAACGCATGTCCGACGAAGCTGCCACCGCTCCCGCCGGCTCCGAAGGAGCTTTCTGGGCGCCGTACCTCATGGGCGAGCGCACGCCGCATCTCGATCCATTCGCCCGCGCCGCTTTCGTCGGCCTCTCTGCTTCGCACACGCGCGCCCATCTGATCCGCGCCGTCCTCGAAGGAGTCGCTTACAGCCTTGCAGACACGTTCAGCATCTTCAGCGAAATTGGAGTGCCCGTCGAACGCATCCGACTCGGCGGCGGCGGCGCGCGCGCGCCGCTCTGGCAACAAATCCAGGCCGACGTTTACGACCACGAAGTGGAAATCTTGAAAGCCGAAGAGGGCGCAGCCTACGGCGCCGCAATTCTCGCAGGAGTGGGATCAGGAACTTGGAAGAGTGTCGATGAAGCGTGCGATGCGGTAGTGAGTGTTGCAAAACGCGTACCTGCGAACAAGGAAACCAGCGCCGTCATGCAAAACGGCTACAAAACCTATCGCCGGATTTATCCGGCTCTACATTCCATCTTTTCGGAGAATCAATCGTCTTCCGCACACTGAGCCGTAATTTCGAAGTGCCTCACCCGAGGCAACCGTCCCCTACGCTCAAACGTTTTTTCGTCCCGGCTTGAAATAATAGCAGTACACCGCGCCAACGAGTGCCATTAGCGCGCCCCACCAAATACCGGCATGCAGGTTATACAGGACGATTTGCTGCGCCGGAGGATGCCAATACTCGTAAATGCCAGCGCAACAAATCAACACGCCGTTGACAAGCAACGATATCCCGATAAAAAACCAAATAGAAACCATGCGTTCAACCTCCAGCTGCGCCAACTAACGGAACGAACGACAACGCGGACTACCAGAAAATGATGTTCAAAACAAAAAACACGACGCCGACCACACCCGCCCAGAAAATCGGTTTCTGATAGACGGGAATATTTCCGATGGACGGAACGGGCGTCAACCCATAAACCAAGCCGGTCAACTCCGCGTCCGTTTTGGGCTTCGTCGCCAGACTGACCACAACCGTAACAATCACGCACACAAGAAAAGACCACAGCGCCTGAAACATATCCTGCGCCAGCGCCTTGGCGTTCGGGGAAAGCGCCACATACCGCAGCGCCGACGGATCCGCCTTAACCCACGCCCACATGCTTATCGACGACAGCGTGCCGCACAGCAAACCGAGGAAACCGCCTGCCCCCGTCGCGCGCTTCCACAACATGCCAAGGATCACGGTCCCAAAAAGAGGCGCGATGAAGAAACTAAACAAAGCCTGAACGTAATCCATGATGCTCGCGAACTGCATCACCAAATAAGCCGTGCCAACGCTGATCAACACCCCAATCACCGTCGTCCACCGCCCCATATTCACGTAGTGATGGTCCGTGCCCTTGCTGTTGATCAACGGTCGGTAGATGTCGTACGTCCAAACCGTCGTGAACGCGCTCACATTCCCCGCCATCCCCGACATGAAGCCCGCGATCAACGCCGTAATCCCCAGTCCCAGCAAACCCGGCCCGCAATAGCGCGCCAACATCAACGGCAGCACATCGTTATAACTGTGCGCTCCCGTCACCGCCGCGACCGATTCCGGCACCAGCTTCATCGGCAATACCGCCAGTCCCAAAAGGCCCGGCAAAATCACGATGAGCGGCACGAACATCTTGAATCCCGCCCCGATGATTGGCGCCATTTCCGCGCTGCGAATATCCTTCGCGGCCAAGATCCGCTGCACGACCAGAAAATCCGTGGTCCAATACCCCATCGAAATCACGGCAGCCAGCCCAAACACAATTCCGGCCCAATTAATTCCCATCGGGTTGTTCGTGAACGATCCCAATCCCGACCACATGTGCACATACTGCTCCGACGCCCGCGCCGCAATCTGCAATTTCAAATTCGCCCAACCGTGCGCCTCGTACAAGCCAAGAATAGGAATCAGCAACGCCCCGGCCCAAATCAAAAAGAACTGCAGCACTTCGTTAAAAATCGCCGACCGCAACCCACCCAGCGTCACATAAACCGCCACCGTCAGCGACGAAACCCAAATACTGAAATTGATGTCCCAGCCAAGCACAATCTGCATGACCTTGGCCATCGCAAACATATTCACGCCGCTCATCAACACCGTCATGAACGCAAACGAAACCGCCGACACCGCGCGCGCCGGCTCTCCAAAGCGCAATTTCAAATAACCCGGGACCGAGTGCGTCTTGGAAATGTAATAAAACGGCATCATCACCAGCGCGAGAAACAGCATCGCGGGAATCGCGCCAATCCAATACCAGTGTGTCGCCATAATGCCGTACTGATATGCCGAACCCGCCCAGCCCATCAATTCCAAAGCCCCTAGGTTCGCCGAGAGAAAGCTAAGCCCGGCGACCCATGCGGTCATCTCGCGTCCGGCCATGAAAAAGTCTTCGCCAGTATTCGCGCGCCCACGCAAATAAAATCCAATCGCCAAAACCAGCGCGAAGTAAAACGCGATGATGACGACATCCACTCCCGAAAGATGAACAAGCCGGGCTGGTACGGCAAACGCGTAAGGAATAGTCATAGATTACCTAGTCGCTTCTCCTCAACGTGGATCTCACGACTCAAACAGAAACGTGCCCCCTGATGCAAAAACGGAAACTGCCGCGCAGCGTCACTTCGCCGAAAATTTGTAAATCGTCTCCGAATAAAACTTCGCGCGGGGCCTCAAAACCGTCGACGGGAAATTAGGCTTGTTCGGCGAATCCGGATAGTGCTGCGTCTCCAAACAAAGCGCCCCATACTTCGAATACGTGAACCCGCCCTTCCCTTTAATCCCATCGACATGGATCGCCGAATAAAACTGCACGCCCGGCTGCGTCGTCCACACTTCCATCTCTCGGCCGGTCGTCGGCTCCGTCACGCGCGCCGCAAGCCGCAGCGTCCCCGCCTCACCATTCAACACAAAATTGTGGTCGTACCCGCCGATATCCTTGATCTCTGTGATGTGCTCCCCAATTGCCATCGGCTTCCGGAAGTCCAGCGGCGTACCCGCAACGCTTGCAATCTCCCCCGTAGGAATCAGAGTCGAATCCACCGGCGTGTAGTTATCGGCATTCAAATAGAGTACATGCTTCAACATGTCTCCCGAACCCGCCCCCGCCAGATTGAAATAGCTGTGGTTCGTCAGATTCACAACCGTATCCTTATCCGTAATAGCCGTATATTGCAGCTTCAGCTCGTTTGTGTTCGTCAACGTATACGTCACGGTCACACTTAAATTCCCCGGATAATTCTCCTCGCCATCCTTGCTCAAATACGTAAACCGCACCGCCGCCCCATCCTTCGACTCCAGCGGCTCCGCTTTCCACACGCGCTTGTCAAATCCCGTCGGCCCCCCATGCAAACTGTTCGGCGCATTGTTGGTCGCTAACTGGTATTCCTTGCCATTCAACGTGAACTTCCCCTTCGCGATCCGGTTCCCATACCGCCCAATCGTCGCTCCAAAATAGGGATGCGGCCCCGTCGTATACCCTTCCAAATTGTCGAACCCCAGCACCACATCGCCCATCTTGGCGCTCTTGTCCGGAACGTGCAGTTCCGTTAACGTAGCGCCATAGGTGATAATCTTCGCCGAAGCCCCCGCCGAATTGACCAGCGTGTACGCCTCAATCGCCGTCCCATCCGTCAGCTTCCCAAACTCCGCCTTCACCACGTGCGCACCCTTTTTCTCAGCCGTCTGCGCTTCCCGGCCCGCCGAAGCCGCACCAAACTCTCCACCCAAAGCCATCAAAAACGCCATCACGCAAATTCCCCCTCGGAGTACCATTCCGCCCCTCCTCCGCCCTCGACACACTTCAATGCATTCATTCTGCCCCACGCCTTGTATCACAAAAATCAATCAATCGCGAATCTTCCCCTTATTTTTCTTACACTTGCCAAATCGACTCGCCGGCACCCCGTTCGCTCCTGCCAACGCAAGCCATTGACAATTCCTTCGCCTAAGTGCCAATGTGCCTCACGATCTTTCGCTTTAAAATAACGTTATCGTACACGGAGTTCCGTAAATTTCATGCGCCCAATTTCAATTTTGCATCCTCACAAGCACCTCCCCACCTTCTTCCTCCTGATTTTCCTAGCGCTCTCCGCAACGCCCACGCTCCACGCCCAATGGGTCCCCCTCAATCCAGTTATCTCCGTCGAGCAACAATCCGACGGCGCCCTCCTCACCCTCCAATCGGGTTTCCTCCACTTCCAAATCTGCTCCGACTCCATTCTCCACATCACCTATTCCATCGAACGCAACGCGCCCCAACACCCCGACAATCTAGTCACAAAAAAATCCTGGCCCAAATCCCCATTCGATCTCCACGCCGACGACCCCAAACTCATCACCCTGACCACCTCCAGACTAAAAATCGAAATCACCCGCGCCGACAGCTCCCTAATCTTCTACGACTCCGCCAACCACAAACTCACCCAAGAAAACACGCGCACGCTCACGCCCACCGAAATCAACGGCGAAAAAACCTACCACTCCGAACGCTTCGTAAACATGTGGGACACGCAAGAAGCCTTCTACGGCCTCGGCCAGCATCAAGCCGGCGTCTGGAACTATCGCGGCGAATCCGTCGACCTATCGCAAGACAACACCAACATCTCCATCCCGCTTCTCCTCTCCAGCAACGGCTACGCCATCTTCTGGAACAACGGCTCCCGCAGCCGCTTCAACAACCGCTTCGTCCACGCCTTCTACCTCAGCTCCGAAGTCTCCGACTCTCTCGACTACTACTTCTTCTACGGCCCCGACTTCGATCACCTCATCGCCGACTATCGCGAACTCACCGGCGCCGCCCCGCTCTTCGGCAAATGGGCCTATGGCTACTGGCAATGCAAAAATCGCTACGACTCCCAACAAGAACTCCTGACCATCGCGCAAAAATATCGCGACCAAAAAATTCCGCTAGATAACATCGTCCAGGACTGGTTCTGGTGGAACACCATGGGCGAGCCCGTCTTCAACAAAAATTATCCCGACCCCAAGGCCATGATCGACGGCCTCCACAAAAACAACATCCATCTAATGATTTCCGTCTGGCCCTATTTCCGGCCCGGCTCCCCCGTCTACGACGACATGGACAAGCGCGGCTTCTTCATCGACCGCACCGTCGCTCCAAGTTTCCATCCTCCGCGAATGGCGGTCTACGACGCCTTCAATCCGGAAGCCCGCAAATATTATTGGACCCTCATGAACGATGCGCTCTTCAAAATCGGCGCCGACGCCTGGTGGCTCGACACCACGGAACCCGAAACCGAAGGCCGCGAAACCAATCTACTCGTCACCAACAAAGTCAACGGCGGAGAAAACGGCGCTCGCTACGCCAATGAATTCCCGCTCATGACCACTACCGCCGTCTACGAGGGCCAGCGCGCCGCCTCCGACAAAAAGCGCGTCTTCATTCTCTCGCGCTCCACCTATGCAGGCGCGCAACGCAACGCCGCCGCGACGTGGTCCGGCGACATCGATCCCAACTGGGAAACTTTTCGCCGCCAAATTCCGGCCGGCCTCAACTATTCCGTCTCCGGCCTTCCCTACTGGACCACCGACATCGGCGGCTTCGTCTCCGCCAATCCCGACGACCCCGCCTACCGCGAACTCTACATTCGCTGGTTCCAGTTCGGCACGTTCTGCCCCATCTTCCGCGCCCACGGCACGCGTACCACAAATCAAAACGAACTCTGGTCCTATGGCCCCGAAGCGCAAAAGACTCTAGTCGCCTACGACAAGCTTCGCTACCGCCTGATGCCCTACATATATTCACTAGCGTGGAAAACGACGAGCGAGGGCTACACCATCATGCGCCCCCTCGTCATGGACTTCCGCGAAGACATCCGCGCCCAAAACATCGGCGACCAATTCCTCTTTGGCCCCGCCATCCTAGTAAATCCCGTCACGGAACCAGGCGCGACTGTTCGCGATCTCTATCTTCCCAGCACAAAGTGGTATGACTTCTGGACGGGCGCTTCGATCCAAGGTGGCCGCACACTCGACGCACCAACGACCATCGAGCGCCTCCCTCTCTATATCCGCGCCGGCTCCATCCTCCCGCTAGGCCCCGACGTCCAATACGCCGCTGAAAAATCCGCCGACCCCCTCGAACTCCGCATCTACCACGGCGCCAACGGCAACTTCACTCTCTACGAAGACGAAAACGACTCCTACAACTACGAAAAAGGTGCTTACGCAACAATCCCGCTGACCTGGGACGACGCCGCCCAAACGCTCACCATCGGCGACCGCTCCGGCAACTTCCCCGGGATGCTCGAAACCCGCACTTTCCGCATCGTCTTCGTCGCCGAAAATCACGGCACAGGCGCCGCCCTCACCGGTAACGCCGACAAAGCCGTGCAATACTCGGGCAAGAAAATCACCGTAACCCCTTGAGTCCGCCGATCTTGACCAACTCCCATAAATATGGGAACCTGAGATTCATGAAGACTACCTTGGAGATGCCTGACGCTGTGTTCCGCCGCGCGAAATCCAAAGCCGCGGAAAGAGGCATACCCTTCCGCCAATTTGTCACCGAGGCAGTCGAAGAGAAATTGAAGAACTGCGCTCACGCTCAAGAGAAACCCTGGATGAAACATATTGGCAAACTGGCCCATTTGCACGAGGAAACGGCGGAGATCAACCGATTCATTGAAGAGACCTTCGAAAATATAGACCCTGAAATGTGGGTTCCGGAGTCGAAGGGTTGATTCTGGATACCAACGCGCTTTCTGAGGCAGCCGAGAAAAACCCAGCAATCATCCAAATCCTAAGCGCCGCTCCGCAATTAGCGATCCCCGTCATTGCCCTCGGTGAATATAGCGCAGGAATCGCTCGCTCGCGCCACGGTGCGTATTATCGAGAGTGGCTAGACAGGTTGCTAGCCGACTCCTTGATCCTGGACGTCACGAACAAGACGACTCATCGCTACGCTGCGATCGTCTTGGAACTGAGGCAGATCGGTAAGCCAATTCCAACAAACGATATTTGGATTGCCGCTCTCTGTCGCCAGCACAATTTTCCTCTTCTGAGCCGGGATCGCCATTTTGATGTCGTATCCGGTGTGCAACGCGTCGAATGGTAGATAATAGCCATTCACAGAAGTAAACCTCGCAAACAAAATCTTTCGCTTGACCCGCCCAAAACCGAGGACTAACCTCGCCTCAATCGGTCGGGGGCCTTCATGCATTGCCACGGTGCGGCCCATCAATTGGTGCACGTACGGGCTCTTCGCCGAGTCCAACGATTAGCCTGTCTTAACCTCGTGCGCCCTCTGCTTCTCATCATCCTCTGCATCGCGTTCGTCCTCCCCGCCCGCGGTCAGGGCAGTGGAAACCTGGCAAACGAGTTCCAAGGAAGAGGCGCGGAAATTACTGTCACCGTGCACGACACCTCGGGACAGCCGATTTCTTCCGCCGCGATCGTCAGACTCTACCGCGATGGCGCAACTCTGACGCGCCAGGGACAAACCTCCCGCGGCAGCGCAGAGCTGGTAGTGAACAGTCTCGGTGAGTTCACGGTGACGGTCGAGGCCGCTGGATACCAGACCGTGCAAAAAGATCTGTCCGTCTCGGTATCCGGAAGAATCCAAGTGGATATCTATCTGCGTCCGCTTTCTGACGCCGCAATCGTCTCCACCGTTCCAGGAAGACCATTGCTCGCTCCGAAAGCAAAGGAAGCTCTCGAGAAAGGTCTGCAAGCCTTAAGCGCCGACAAAATGAAAGAAGCAGAAAAGTACGTCGGCGAAGCAATGCGCCTCGCGCCCGCGCATCCCGACGTGCTGTACGTCCAAGGAGTTCTCTACCTCAAACAACGCAATTGGCCTCAAGCGCAAACCACGCTCGAAAAAACCACGCAGATCGACCCGAATCACGCGCACGCTTTTGCCGCGCTCGGTATGGCGCTCTGCGATCAAGGAAAATATGACGCCGCCATCGAGCCACTGGAAAAATCACTGCAACTCGATTCCGCCGCCACTTGGGAAACGCGCTGGACCCTGGCAAATGCCTACTACCATCACGAACAATATAATGAGGCCCTGAAAGCGTCGCAAGACGCTCTGGCAGTTTCGCACGGTAAAGCTCCGGAGATCGCGCTGCTCGTAGCGCAGTCTCTGACGGCAGCGGGACGTTATGAGGCTGCCGGGCAAACCCTCCGCGACTTCCTGAAGGACCACACGGATCGAACAGAAGCAGAAACCGCGCGACGATGGCTGGCCCGACTGACCGCCGACGGAAAAATCCAAGCCAGATCGAATTGAATCGCGCGCTTCGTACTCCCGCACTGTCCTAATTTGGAGTGCGGAAGCCCAGCTCCCGCTTTTGGGATCTATAACACTGGCATAAGGTCGCGCTTTTCTGCTCCGGCCACCCCTGAACTTCGTCTGCGCCATGAATCATCGAATCGGGGAATGCGGACCGAAATGATCACCACCCGCACTCCTACAAACTTGAATTAATATAGTTCCTTCTCGCCGTTTCCAAGAAACCACTTCAAGGAAGAAATGAGCCCATGCTCGACACCGCTCTCAAACGCTTCGAAGAGCCCGACGAAGTCCGCACCTTCGAAAAAGGAAAATTCGAACTCGTCCGTATCGGCGGCATGACCATCGGCCGCGCCACCTACGAGCCCGGCTGGAAATGGTCCCTCCACGTCGGCCCCATCATCGGTGCGCCGCGCTGCAACGTCGAGCACGTCGGTTTGGTTATCTCTGGCTGCGCCACCGCCGCGATGGAAGACGGCACCATCCACGAACTCCGCCCCGGCATGCTCTTCTACATCCCGCCCGGCCCACCCGGTCACGACAGTTGGGTCGTCGGCGACGCTCCGTATGTCTCGCTACATTTCCTCGGCGCCGACCATTACGCGAACAAGTAATCAGGCCAAAAAATAAGTAGTCGCACCGAAGCTTCTAAAGGGTTCGCTTGATTCCCGTCCAAAGCTCCGCAGCGTACTCTATCCGCAGATTGAGAGGTAGAAAATGAGATTTATATGGCTGCTGCTGGCGTTTGTCCTGATCTTTGCCTGGGTTGGCGGCTTCGTCGTCTATCACACCGCCGGATTTGCAATCCACATTCTTCTGATTCTGGCCGTGATCTCCGTAATCATTCATCTCTTCAGCTCAAGAAGGACCGTCTAGAAAGCACGCGGGAACCGCCGGGATCTTCGACCGGTAGGCGTTGGATGAGTGTCTCTTATTTTGCGCTCGGCGTGCTCTTCTGTGCAGTCTTTGGTCCCGGCAATGGCAAGGGTTTTGAGTCGCGGATTCCGGCACCTTCGACAATCGTGTGGATGAAGTCGGCCGGCACGTTATCGATCGTTTCGATTTTGCCGCTCGGCCAGCGGATTTCTACCGCTTCGATTTTTGTGGATTTGCCCAAACCGAAGTGCAGCCGCAAATCGTTCTGGGAGAGGTAGCTGTTGCCGCCACGAACTTCTCCCATTTGGCGCACGCTGTCCGCGTGAATCGTTACGCGAGCCCCGATCGCGGCGCGATTGCTTTTCGTGCCCACCAGTCTAAAGAGCACGCGATGGTTAGCAGAATCGTTCTGATTCAGCAAAAGTGTGGGCGTTTCGCCGACATTTACGAGCACCACATCCATATTCCCTGTGTTAAAGATGTCGCCGAAGGCCGCGCCACGTCTGGACTTTAGCGGCAAATCCGTCAGGCCAGCTTCCTTGGATACTTCGTCAAACGTCCCGTCGCGATTGTTACGCTCCAGAAAAATTGGCTGCCGGTAGTTCGGCCCATTCGCCAGCGAATCAATCTGCGGATAAACGTGCCCGCAAGCGATCAGCAGATCAAGCCACCCAGCATTGTCCATATCGAAAAAGCTCGTCCCCCAGCAAACGTCCTGATAACTGGGACGACCGATGCCCGAAGGCCAACTCACATCCTCAAATCCCTTAGCACCAAGATTGCGCCAGAGAGACTTAGGCTGCTCTTGAAACGTAGTGATAAAAAGACTGAAACGCCCGGAATGATCGTAGTCGGCAAAATCCACGCCCATGTTGCCAAGCTGCGTACCGTCGCCACTCAAAGAAATTCCCGACAGCATGCCAATCTCAGAAAAAGTACCGTTGTGATTGTTGTGATAAAGATAGTTGGGCACGGAATCGTTCGCGACCAGAAGATCGGGCCACCCATCACTGTCGTAATCCGACCACATCACGCCCAGCCCGTAGTAGCCAGTGTCGTCGTGCACTCCAGCCTTTTGCGAAACTTCCTCAAACGTTCCATCACCGCGATTGTGGTAAAGAAGATCACTCTCGCCAGGCAAACCCCACGGGCCGCACTGCACCTGCAATCCTTTATATAAACAAAACTTGTTGCTACCAGGCTCCGGCATGTGCGCGATGTCCACGTGCGTGTACCGCGAAACAAATAAATCCACGTTGCCGTCGCGATCGTAATCGCCCCAAGCCGCCCCCGTGCTGAACCCACCGCCGCGGACACCCGCCTTTTCCGTCACATCCTCAAATTTGCACCCTCCAAGATTGTGGTAAAGCACGTTCCCGCCGTAACCAGTCACGAAAAGATCGAGCTTCCCATCGTTGTCGTAGTCCGCGACGGCAACGCCCATTCCCCAACCTAACCGCGTCAGACCGGCTTCCTTGGTAATGTCCTTAAAAGTTCCGTCGACCTCCTGATGATAAAGGGTGACCACGGGATCGCCACCCTTCAGGTAACGCTCCACCGTCGATCCATTGACGATCACAATGTCCAGCCGTCCATCCTCATCACAATCAAAAAGCCCCACTCCCCCAC
>Ga0209139_10000672_pt1 | contig 12121 bp, 12 predicted proteins | sample BogFormECP14_OM3_FD_188246 | JGI IMG/M metagenome (GOLD analysis project Ga0209139, IMG submission 188246) | Bog forest soil microbial communities from Calvert Island, British Columbia, Canada - ECP14_OM3 (SPAdes) (version 2) | ecosystem: Environmental > Aquatic > Freshwater > Wetlands > Bog ...
GACCAAGCCGTCAGACATCTCTGCGACGAACTCAACTGCACCGAGACGGTCTTTCCCGGCACAGAACTGCGCTTGATCTACGAATTGGTGTCATCGCAAATTCATTGAGATCAGGAGGTCTGAATTTGTTCGATTCATGCGGTCGACGCCGTGGTCTTCGATCTTCCCAGCCTCACCGTCGACCGCATTCGCGACGACGCGGAATATGGCGGCCTCCGAATCAAGATGAGGGCGGACGTCGACGGCGCCAGGGTCCCGGTTCAGATCGATATAGCGTTCGGCGATGCAATCGAACCGAGCCTCATAGACATTGATATGCCGGTTCTGCTGGGCCTGCCGTCGCCCCGTCTGCGTGCATACCCCTACGAAACGGTGATCGCGGAGAAGTTTCAGGCCATGGTGGCGCTGGGGCGCGCCAACACCCGTATGAAGGATTTCTACGACATCTGGGTTCTGGCGCAGTTGCGCCGTTTTGACGACGATCAGCTTGCGCGCGCCATTACCGCTACTTTCGCGCGCCGCCAGACGGCGATTCCGATCGATGTGCCGGACGCCCTAACTCCTGCCTTCGCCGCCGATCCGTCCAAGCAAAGACAATGGGCAGTTTTTGTGAGAGACGTCGCCATCAATCCCGGCTCCCTTGCCGGCGTGAACGAACAACTGGTGACATTCCTCATGCCCCACGCTGCCAAAGCACGTTCACGGCAGTCTGACGAAAAGGACAATTAGCGAGCTAGCGGGGCGGTCGGCCCGAGTACGGTCGCGCGCAAACCACTCACATTCCCAGATAGGACTCCGCGACGGCGCGATCTTTCGCCAACGCTCGCGCGTCGCCCTCGCCGACGATGCGGCCGAGCGACAGCAGATAGGCGCGATCGGCCATTTTCAGCGCCCGCCGCGCGTTCTGCTCCACCATCAGGATGCTGACGCCGCCCTCGGCGACGATCCGCCCGAGCGCCCCGAACAATTCGCCGGCGATGAGCGGCGCCAGCCCGAGCGAAGGTTCGTCCAGCAGCAGCAGCGACGGTTTGGCCATCAGGGCGCGCCCGACCGCCACCATCTGCTGCTCGCCGCCGCTGAGGGTGCGGACCGCCTGACGGCGACGCTCGGCCAAGCGCGGAAACAGCTCGAGGACGCGCGCCAGGCCGGCCGGCGCCGCATCTCGCGTGCGGCGCGGATAAGCGCCCAGGACGAGATTTTCCATCACGGACATGCTGCCGAACAAATGGCGGTTCTCCGTCACCGTCGCCACTCCCTCCTCGACGATGCGGTGAACGGGCAGGCCGAGGAGTTCAACGCCGCGGAACCGGATCGAGCCGGCGGTCGGCGAGACCAGGCCCGCTATGCTGTTGAGCAGGGTCGTCTTGCCGGCGCCGTTCGCGCCGAGGATCGCCACCGCCTCGCCGCTGCGCACGCGGATCGCGACATCGCGAAGCGCGCGATGGCGGCCATAGGAATGGTCGAGGCCGTCAATCTCGAGCATCGTCGTCGCCCAGATAGGCCCGGATCACCTCGGCGCGTCGCGCAACACCGCGTCGGGCGGCCCTTCGGCGATCTTCACGCCGGCGTTCATCACCATGACGCGATCGCAGAGCGCGCGCACCGCCGTCATCACGTGTTCGACCAGAATGACGGCCATCCCCTTGGCGGCGAGGCTCCACACCACCGAAATGCCACCCTCCAACTCGCTCGGACTCAAGCCGGACAGCCATTCGTCGAGCAGCAGCACGCGTGGCTCGGTCGCGAGCGCGCGCGCCAGTTCGACGCGCTTCTGCTCGATATAGGTCAGCTGGTCGAGCCGCCAGTCGGCCTTCGGCAGCAGATTGAGCTCGCCGAGCAGGCCGGCCGCCGCGTAGCCCGCGTCCTTGAACGGCGTCCGTTCGCCGGCGCCGTAGAGCACGCCCGCCATCACGGTCTGGATCACCGACAGATTGGCCGGCATGCGCACGAGTTGGAAGGTTCGGTTGATGCGCTTGCGCACGCGCAGATGATTGGGCAGGCGCGTCACGTCCTCGCCGTCCATGCGGATGGCGCCCGCGTCGGGTCGGATCACGCCGGCGATCATATTCAGAAGCGTGGTCTTGCCGGAGCCGTTGGGACCGATCAGTCCCAGCACTTCGCCAGGGGATACCGACAACGAGACGCCGTTGACGGCGGTGAGGCCGCCGAACGCCTTGGTCAAACCCTCGACCTGCAGCAGCGCGGCCATCGCGTCAGCGCTTCTCGTTCGCGCGCGGCGCGATTTTGACCCAAATGTCCTCGATGGCGCCGGCGATCCCGCGCGGGAGGACCATCGGCCGCGACAGCCACGCCCACGCGTCGACCAGCGGCCCCGTCACCCCGCGCGGCCATTCGAGCGGCCGGCCGAGCGCCGCCCAGCCGTCCTCGAGCAAGCCGGTCACACCCCGCGGCAGGAAATAGACGATCACCATGAAGACGAGGCCGAGCAGGATGCTGAACCAGAACGGGAACTCGGTTTGCAGCCCTTCCGAAAGAATGATCAGCGGAACGACGCCGAGAACCGGTCCCCAGAGCCGCTGCAATCCGCCGAGGAACGCCATGATGACGACCTGGAACGAGACCAGCGGGTTGAAGGCGAAGTTCGGATTGATGAAGCCGAAGCGCGGCGCCATCAGGGCTCCAGTCATGGTGATGAACATCGCGGACACGACGAAGATCGCGAACGGCACGTTGATGCCGACCTGGCGCGCCACCGTTTCGTCTTCGCCAATCACCAGCAGCGCCAGGCCGAGCCGGGACCGCCGCAATCGCCAGCCGACGAAGAACACGAGCACCGCGAGGCCGAGCAGATGCTCATAGATCAGGGTGGCGTCGAAGGACACGAAGACATAGCGGCCCATGGTGTGGGTCTTGTTGATTTCCCACCACACCATCAGCTGACGGATCATCTCGGAAAGGCCGAAGCCGAAGATTACGAAGAACATGCCCGCTATGCGCAAGGTGAGAAGCCCGACGACGAACGCGAGCAAGGCGCCGACGCCGAGCGCCGCGGCGAAGGTCGCGTACAACGGCATCACCTTGATGAGCATCGCGACCGTATACATGCCGACGCCGAAGAACGCCGAGGTGGCGAGCGAGACCAGCCGCGTCGTGCCCGAGAACAATGCCCAGGCCACGGTCAGCACGAGATAGCTCATGACGCTGAGCATGAAGGACAGGGCATAGTCGGACAACAGCCACGGCAGGGCAGCGAGCAGGGCTACGAGCGCGACGAGCGCCCCGACGGCGATCCTGGCGCGGACGGGAAAGGCTTTGGCGGCGCCGGCCATTTCAGGGCGTTCCAAACAGGCCGCGCGGCCTCGCCACGAGCACGATCAGGAACAGCGCATAAGCGACCGCGAGCGTCAGTCCGGAATCGATGTAGTAGGAGCACAGCGCCTCGGCGACGCCGAGCAGCAGGCCCGCCGCCAGGCTGCCGAGCATGTTGCCGATACCCCCCATGATCACGACCACAAGCGCCTTCATGGTGAACTCGATGCCGATGGCGGGATTGAACGACAGGAACGTGCTGACCAGCGTCCCGGCGGTCGCGGCGAGCGCGCCGCCGCAGGCGAATGCGAGCGCCGAAAGGCGGCGAACGTCGATCCCGACCAGCTGCGCGCCGACGGGGTCGATCGCCAGCGCACGGAGCGCGGCGCCGAACCGGGTGCGCTCGAGCACGATCCATACGGCGGCGCCGATCACGCAGGCCGCGGCGAAGGCCAGCACGCGGTTGGCCGCGAAGGTAAATCCCAGCACGTGCAGCGGCTCGCCGAGATAATCGTAGTAGCGGTTGTTGGCGGTGAACGCGAGCGTGGCGGCGCCGCGGAGCACGAACAGCAATCCGAAGGTGGCGAGGATGGTCTCGCCCTCGAGTTGATCGCGAGTGCGGGCGCGGCGCGCCAGCGGGGTCATGAGCACTCGATAGATCAACCAGTTGGCCCCGAACGTCGCCGGGACTGTCAGCACCATCCCCAGGATCGGGTTGATCCAGCCGAGCGTGAACATCCAGAACGCCGCGAAAGCGGCGCTCATCAGGAACTCGCCGTAGGCGAGATTGACGATGCGCGCCACTCCGTATTGCAGATCGAAGCCCATCGCGACGAGCGCGTAGAGACCGCCCAGAATGACGCCGCCGAGGATGACTTCGATCACCGGCATTTCAGGCGGCGCGCGTCGAAGACGCCCCGACCCGACGGACCGGACTGGCCGTCTGCGCCCGCGCCGGCTTCACCACGCCGGCTTGGGGATGACGGGTTGGGCGCCGGCCATATCGCTCGGCGAGACGCCGACGAACTGACCGTTCTGCCATTGACCGACGCCCCACTGCGTCTCTCGAATGTGGGTCCTGAGGTCGATCGGGCCGGAGACCGTGTCCCATGGTCCGCCGTTGGCGATGGTATCCAACACCTTCTTGCGGTCGAGCGTGCCGGCCTTCTCGATCGCCTGTTCGAGAATTTGTAGGCTCGCGTAGGTGACCGGGCTCGCCCAGCCGTCCGGTGCGTGCCCCGTCAGGGCGACCTGGCGCTTATAGTAATCCTGCGCGCCGGGCAGATTTGGGTCCCAGCCGCCGATGCCGAAGACGCCGTCCGCCTTGCCTTTGAAGGCGCCGCCGAATTCGGCGAATGCGGTGCCGACCGCCGTGTAGTAGACCTTGGGATTGTACCCTTGCGTGATCGCGGTCCCCGCCAGCATGAAAGTGTCCGGCGGATAGCTTCCGGCGATGAAGGTGTCGGCGCCGGAGCCCTTGGCTTCCTTGATCTCGTTGGTGAGGTCGGCGGCGCCCAGCGGATAGCTCTTCTCCAGCACGATTTCGTAGCCCGCCCCCTTCAGGCCGGCGCCGAACCCCGCCGCGAATTCCGCGCCGAACTGATCGCCGACGCTGAGCAGCGCAATCTTGTTGTTGATCTTGCCGTCTTTCTTCAGATTGTCGAGCACTCCGATCATCGCGGCGCCGAAATGCATGGGTTGATTGAGAAAGAAAAACAGGGTTGGGAATTGCTTGACGAGATCGCTTTCGTCGTTGGCGTTGGCGGTCACGGCGAGCTGCGGATAGCCGTATCTGGCGAAGATCGGCGCCACCGCCAGGTTGAAGCCCGTGCTCCAGGGCGGCAGCACGAAATCGACCTTGTCCTGCGTCATCAGCTTTTCTTCGAGTCGCAGCAGCGTTTCAGCGCTGCTGGTGTCGTCATATTTGGCGACCAATTCGACGGGAATTCGCTTGCCGAATTCCTTCACCATTATGCCGCCCTTGTCGTTGACGTCCTTCACCCACAACTCATAACCCGGCAGGGTCGTGGTGGCGGCGCCTTGGGCGTTGACGCCCGACAACGAGATCGCGTAGCCGATGCGAATGCTCTTGGGCGCCTCGGCGGCGCCGGCGGAGCCCGCGACCATGGCGAGCGCCGCGGCAGCCGCCAGCCGGCTCAGTAGGGTATGCATGATTTCCCTCCCTCGCGATGGCCCCCGGCTTCATCGCCAATGTGAAGTCTCCGCACCCCGGCTGAAGGCCCCGGAGCGCGCGCCGTGTCGTCTTCCAGCCGCGGCGAGAAGGCCCCCGGCCGGTCGTTCAGAACGGATACGGGTTCGGCTTATCCTTGATCGTCATCCACTGCCACTGCGTGAATTCCTCCCAATTGGCGGGGCCGCCGATTCGTGTGCCGTTGCCCGAAGCGCCGGCGCCGCCAAACGGGACGTGGGGCTCGTCGGCGACGGTCTGGTCGTTGATATGCAACAGTCCCGTATCGAGGCGATTGCCGACGGCGATCGCGCGCCCGACATCGGCCGAGAATACGCCGGCCGATAGCCCGTATTCGCCCTGATTGGCGAGCGCCACCGCCTCGTCCTCGGTCGAAAAAGACGTGATCGACGCCACCGGCCCGAACACTTCCTCGTCGAAGGCGCGCATTCCCGGCTTCACGCCGGTCAGCACGGTCGGCCGATAGAAGGGTCCGTCGAACGTGCCGCCGGCCGCGAGGGTCGCGCCCGCGGCGACCGTGTCTTTCACGATGGCATGGATCCGCTCGACCTGCGCGCGGTTGATGATCGGTCCCAGGGCGACCTGCGTCATGGGATCTCCGACCGGCAGGTGTTGCGCTTTCTCCACCAGCTTTTTGGTCAGCGGCGCGGCGATCTGGTCCCGCGCCAGCACGCGGCCGGTAGTCATGCAGATCTGGCCCTGATGGAACCAGGCGCCGAAAGCGATCGCCGACGCGGCGGCGTCGAGATCGGCGTCCTCGAATACGATTACGGCGTTCTTGCCGCCGAGTTCGAGTTGCACCTTCTTGAGATGCTTGCCGGCGAGTTCACCGATGCGGCGCCCGACCCCGCTCGAGCCAGTGAAAGACACCATCGCGATGTCGGGGTCCGTGCAGATCGCCTCGCCGGCCTCGGCGCCGCCGGGCAGCACGTGCAGAACCCCCTTGGGCAGGCCGGCTTCCTCGAAGATCCGGGCGATCATGAAGCCCCCCGTCAGGGGCGTGCGCGGATCGGGTTTGAGCACGACGGCGTTGCCTGTCGCGAGCGCGGGAGCCACCGCACGGCTCGACAAGATCAGCGGGAAGTTGAACGGCGAAATCACGCCGATTACGCCGCGCGGCCGCCGCCGCGCGAGGCTGATGCGGCCGGGATCGGACGGCAGCACCAAGCCTTGCGGCTCCGTGCACATCGCGGACGAGCGATAGAGGATTTCCGTCACCATATGGATTTCAAATCCGGCCTTGGCCGGGATGCCGCCAGTCTCCCGCGCGATCCAGGGGATCAGCTCTTCCTGATGGTCCTCGAGCAGCCGGGCGGCCTTGCGCAGCACGGCGGCGCGCTTCTCGTAAGGCGTCGCGGCCCAAGCGGGCTGGGCCGCGCGCGCTTCGGCGGCCGCTCGCCGCACGTCTTCGGCAACGGCATTGCCGACGCGCGTCAGGGTCGCCCCGGTCGCAGGTTCGAGCACGTCGAGCGATCCGCCCGCGGCGTTGCGCCAATCCACGCCGAACACCCGACCGCGCCAGACCGACTCGACCATGAAGTTGGGTTGCGGAGCGTTCACGCCGATCCTCCCGTATATTTTGGTTTTAGGGCGATAATGACGGCGCTATATACCAAATAATACTTCGGTGCGCAATCAGGCATCGGCTATCGCGGCCGTTCCCTGCGGTCGCCGCTGTCGGATGCCTCAGTCGTCGAACCGAAAGTCGACCAAGCTGGTCCCACACGGACGGCGACCGCGTCTACAGCGGCGTGGGAATGCGCCCGTTACTTACTTGCGTAGCTGGCGATACGGCCTAATTAACACGAGCGCGCGATGCAAGCCGCGCCCGGAGCGCCGCCATGACCCAGAAAGCCGTTTTGCTCGACGACAGGGGTGTCGTGCGCGTCAGCGGCGAGGATGCGGCGAGCTTCCTGCAGGGCGTGCTGACCAACGACGTCGAGGAGCTAGGCTCGCGTGAGGCGCGCTACGCCGCGCTGTTGACGCCGCAGGGTAAGATATTGTTCGATTTTCTCGTCGTGCGGCTGCCGGCCGACGTCGGCGCGGCCTTCGCGCTCGACTGCGCGGCGATCCAGTCCGCCGATCTCGCCAAGCGGCTGAGCTTCTACAAGCTGCGGGCGAAAGTGGCAATTTTGGACGAGAGCGCCGACCATTGCGTGCTCGCCTATTGGGGCGGCGAGCCGGAAAATGCGCCCGGCGGCATCGTCTACGCCGACCCGCGCGCGACGGAGCTTGGCAGCCGCGAGATATTGCCGCGCGCCAAGGGGGTCGCGATCGGCGAGGCTGGTCTCTCGGACTACGAGGCGTTACGCATTTCGCTCGGCGTCCCCAAGGGCGGAGTCGATTTCGTCTACGCCGACGCGTTCCCGCATGAGGCGAACTTGGACCTGCTGCAGGGCGTCGATTTCGAGAAAGGCTGCTACGTTGGCCAGGAGGTCGTCTCGCGAATGAAGCACCGCGGCGGCGCCCGCAAGCGCGTCGTGCGCGTGCGCCTCGACGGGGCGGCGGCTGCGCCGGGAACGCCTGTCATGGACGGCGAGCTGCCGGTCGGGACGCTAGGGTCTTCGGCCGGAGCGAGCGCGCTCGCGATGCTGCGTCTCGACCGGGCCGAGGACGCGAAGGCGGCGGGGCGCGAGCTGAGCGCGGCGGGCGTGCGGGTCGAGGTGGAGATGGTCGCAAAGTGACGCGGGTCTCGGCGCGTTGTATATGTCGAGCTTTCGGAGCTCTTTTCGATGACGCGCGCCAAGCTTTTTCGTAGCAAAGGCCTGCAAGCCATTCGATTGGACGACAACGTCGCGTTTCCCTCCGGCGTCCGTGAAGTGACGATTCTGCGCGACGGCGACCGTCGAGTGATCGTCCCCGCCGATCGCCGCGGGGACGATTTCTTCGACGCGCCGGGAATCACACTTGGCGAGCGCGATCAGCCGGAGGCGCAGGTCCGCAGGGGGTAATAAGCGTTTCGCACGAAACGCTTTCGACCGCGCCGGGCCTACTCGCGATCCCGCCCTCTACCACGCGCACAAGCGCCTGAGACGCCCGCCAACACGTCGAAGTCGGTCGATGAAACGTCCATCGGCGTTGCGCATGGCGGCGTTCGCGGGCGCACAGGGGCCGAGAGCCGCGACCAATGGCGCGAGGTCGGCTCCGAACTTGGTCCATCTCCCTACCGAGTCGGTGTAGATGGGCTTGCGCACTTGCACCGCGCTGGCCGTGCGGACGGACCGCGCGGAGTGGTGGAAGTCCAAACAGCGAGGATTCCAGTCCAGGCCGCAGTGCTCGACGACTTGCCGCGCGTGGGTTTCGGGATCGGCGACCAGGTTCTCGTAACCGACCTCCAGCAGGACTTCCGCCGGCAGGACGGCGCGCCAATGCTCCATCAGGGCGTCGTACGCCCGGTAGTATCGGCCGAGTTCGCCGAGTTCGTAGGCGAACGGGACGGGCGCCGAAAACAACTTCGAATAGCACGACAGACAGGTATCCATGGGATCGCGTCGCGTGTGGATGATCCGGGCGTTCGGGAGCGCAAGGTGAATGAGACCCGCCAAGCGAAAATTGTCGGGCATCTTGTTTACGATGCGCTGAGCCCCCGCGCCGCGAGCGTGAATCCGGTCCATGTAGCCCGCCCCAATTCGACCGAGCCGCTCGCGAAACGCTTCCGGATCTTCGCCATGGGTGTGCAAATCGCGCAGGTTCTCGCCCGCGACCTCGACAGCGGCCGCAACGAAATCACGAATCTCACCCGCGCCGCGGACCTTGGGGTGGCTGGCCAGGATCTGTTCGATCAGTGTGCTTCCCGACCGCGGCATTCCCAGCACAAATAGAGGCATCGTGGATGGATTCCCTTGTCCTCGATGCTCCGCCAGGAGCTTCCTGTCGAAGATCGAGCGAACGTTCTCCATATCGGCCAGGGCTGCTCGCTCGTAGTAATCTATCTGCATCCTCTTCAGTGCGTTGCCCCGGCGCAAATTACGAAAGGCGCCTTTGTAATCGCCCTGATCCGTGTACGACTTGGCCAACGCGAAATGCAGAGGGATTTGATCGTCTACCGCCAGCGTTCGTATTTCCTCTTCCATTCTCGTCATCGCGGCGAATTTCGGATCGTCTGCTTTCAGTTCCGCAACAGCGGTCAAGTTGTAGTAGAAGCCCGCCTTTCGAGGAGATAGGGCGACCGCTTTTTCGTGGGCTAGTCTGGCCTCCGCGATGCGGCCGATATCCACGAGCGTCATACCCACCCGGTCGTGCGCCTCCGCGCAGCCGGGATCGACTTCGATCGCTGTTTGAAAGCATTTCAGTGCTTCGTGGGATCTGCCGAGTTCGATCAATTTGTCGCCGCGCAACATGTGGGCCGCCGCATTTCGCGGATCGGCGCGGCCGGCCTTCGTGAAGTCCGCCAACGCTTGTTCAGTTCGGCCGAGCTGCTCGAGGAGGCGTCCCCGCATCAAATATCCCGCGGCGGACTTGGATTCGACCGAAAGCGCCTTGTCGAAAGCGGCGAGGGCGTCGAGCGGGCGCTCCATTTCGTCCAGGAGTGAGGCCCTGCTGAAGAGCGCTTCGACCAGACGGGGTTTTATCGCCAACGCGCGGTCGTAGCTGTCCAGGGCTTCTTCGTCACGCCCCAGTTCCCGCAGGCTGTTTCCGCGATTGGTCAACGCTTCCGCAAAGACCGGATCGAGCCCGAGCGCCGCGTCGTATGCGCCAACAGCGTCGACGCGTCGGCCTAGCGACCTCAAGGCATTGGCGCGATTGTAGTGGCTTTCGGCGCTGTCGGGTTTCTGAGTGATGGCTCTGTCATAGGCCGCGAGGGCCTCGGCGAAACGCCCCGAAGCGCTCAACGCGAAACCGAGACTCGATAGAGCGGAGAGATCGTCGGCTTTGCATGCAAGCGCGTCGTTCAGGCAATTGATCGCCTCCGCGAATTGCTTTCTCTGTAGGCAGAGGATGCCGAGTTTGTGGGAGCTGTGGAACCCCGTTCCGACGCTGGCGCGACGTTTTTGGCGAAGGTTCGAGTGAGTTCGCGGCATAGGTACTTGTACCTAGAACACCCTACGGAATTGTTAATGCGCCATGCACCAAGATGTCAGTCGACCGCGCCGATCGTCGAGGCGCTGGGGAAGGTGGCCGGAGAGCGGGATGTCAGCCGCGCGCAGATTGCGCTCGCCTGGCTCAGGCGCAATGTGGTCGTCGTCGCGCCGATCATCGGCGCCAGCAAGACCTCGCATATCGACGATGCCATTGCATCTCTCGCTATCGAACTGACCGACGAAGAAGCAGCCCGACTGGAGGCGTCCTACACGCCCCGTCATGACTTTCAGGGTGTTTCGAACCCGGCAGAGCTCGAGCGAATTTTGGCTAGGATCGGGATAAAGTCGGCGTCGAGCCAAACACGATAGCGCCCTCGGTTACCTACGATCACAGGCGCCTCATCTCAAAAGGGGAACCTTTTGAGACAAGCGCGCCCCAAGCCAGAGGCGATATGGAAATGCCGCAAATCGATCTCTCAAAACTCACTCTCGATTTCTCAAAAGGCGAGTTTCGAGGGGTGCAGAAATCAAGAATTGTGACGAACCGACTTTTGGCTGAAAATCTGCGACTTTTGAGAGAGACGGAAGCGGCTCGGGATTGAAGCGAAAAAACCCGCGCCGCGACGGTTCCATGAAGGATGTTATCCGAATCAAAGAAGACTCTCGTCGCTAACGCGACTTAGCGTTACGAGAATCCAGATTGTGACGCGGCGCCTCGGCACTCCCGATGCAATCGAGGTTTGCATTCAGTCGGGTGAGCAGGGCAACGAGCTGCGCGGTTTCCTCATCCGTGAAGCCATCCAACGCCTCGCGATTCCCCTGGAACAGAACCGCGCAGGCGTCTGGCAGACGAGCCTCCGCGGTCTCCGTCAGCGAAACGAGGCTGCTCCGCCCATCCGCCGGGTCGGGCGTGCGTCGGATCAACCCATCCCGCTCCATCCGGACCAGCATTTGCGCCATTGAGGGCTGCTCGATCTTGGCAAACCGGGCCAGGTCTCGCTGTGTCTCTGCTCGGCCATTCTTGAGCGCAACTAGCGCCGGCAGATAGCCTACACCAAACCCCAGCGGCTTGAGGCGCGCCTCGCTCAAGCGAGCGAACCCGCGTGCCGCTAGGCTGATCAGGTGCCCCGGCGTCGACAACACCTCCAATTCCATTGATCCATTCACTTGCATAGGTGCCTATTTTGATGCATAGGTGACTATATAGCAGGACGGTTGCCCTATGCAACAGGCGTTCTGCCCTGCTTTGCCATCTGGGAGTCGGTCGCGGATAGTCTGAAGTATAATCCGGAACGGAGACGGTTTTATGGAAAATTACGCAGAGCTGATAAAACGCCTTTATGAGGACTTCAACGCGAGAAACATCGACTCTGTTCTCGCAATGCTTACCGAAGATGTGATGTGGGCCAACGCTATGGATGGCGGCTATGCTCGCGGCCATGAAGGCATCAGAGAATATTGGACGCGTCAGTGGTCCATGGTCAGTCCACACGTCGAGCCTGTGGGCTTCAGAAAAGGGGATGATGGCTCGATATTTGTCGAAGTTATTCAGACCATCCGCGATCTCGAGGGAAAACTTCTACAGGATCAAACGCACGGGCTAAAGGATAAAACGGTTGGC
>Ga0209139_10000673_pt1 | contig 12119 bp, 8 predicted proteins | sample BogFormECP14_OM3_FD_188246 | JGI IMG/M metagenome (GOLD analysis project Ga0209139, IMG submission 188246) | Bog forest soil microbial communities from Calvert Island, British Columbia, Canada - ECP14_OM3 (SPAdes) (version 2) | ecosystem: Environmental > Aquatic > Freshwater > Wetlands > Bog ...
GCCTGAGGCAAAGCCGCCGCATCCGCGCGCCCCGCCAACAAAAGAGCCGCCGCACAAGCCATCCCACTCAAAATGTTTCGCAAAGTAAATTTCATGTCGCTCCCCCGAACCGCCGAGAGCGTACTACACCCCGCCCCCGCATCCAAAATCTTCCACCCCAACGCCTCAACGATCAATTTGGAGTGCGGGAGCCCCGCTCCCGCTTTTGGAAGCTCATACCTCGCCCGCGCCTTCCGCGACAGTCGCTCCCCAATCCTCCGGCCTCAAATCCCTCGCATGCCGCGAAAACAACCAATGATGCCCATCCAAGTCCTCAGCCGCATACTGAAACTCCCCATACACCGTCTCGTGCGGCTCCTCCAAAATCTTCGCCCCCGCCGCCTTCGCCCTCCGATAATGCCCCTCCACATCCTCCAAAAACACAGTCAAACTCTGCGCCCCGAATCCCAGCATCGCCGGACTTTTGTACCCCGCCCGCGCCTGGTTCACCATGATCCACGCCTTCGCCAAGTGCAGCTGCGCCCCGCTCAACGGCGCCCCATACCGATAATGTTCCCTGAAACCAAACGCCTTCGTAAGCCACTCGATCGCGCTAGCCAGCTCTTGATACCAGACGTGCGGCAACACCGTATCCATCGGCAAAGATCGATTCGCAATCATCGAGACGTTCCCTCCCCATAAACCTCAAATCTGCTACCAACCCGCGTTGCTCTCCATCCCCGGCAGCGGCCTCGCCGTGGAAGTCCTCCAACGCCGCAAATCGTCACCCGTGCAATAGCCCCGCGCGACTCTTTCTCCACTCACAAAACGTAGACGTGCATACTCCCCCGAAACTTACCATGCACCCCCAAGCATCCTTTCGGCGAGTCGACATCCAGCGCCGTAGGCGCGAAACAATTTAACCCAACCCGCAAAGGGCTGGGCCCAAGAACCCAGAAAACCCCGAGCGCCGTAGGCGCGAAACAATTTAACCCAGCCGCAAAGGGCTGGGCCCAAGAACCCAGAAAACCCCGAGCGCCGTAGGCGCGCCACAAGTTAACCCAGCCCGCAAGGGCTGGGCCCAAGAACCCAGAAAACCCGGAGCACCGTAGGTGCGCCACTCCTCCCAAGCCCGCCGCTCTCCCACTCCCCTCGACCGTCATTTTGCTTGCCCTGAGCCGCGAAGGGAACGGAGCAAACCGACGCTTCTTCTTTCCATTTCACTTCCTGTGAAATGGTCGGCTTCCGCAGAGAGAAACCTCTCTGCGTTTTGTCGGCTTGTGCAGAGAGAACCGCTGCCCCATCGCACGCATTTTGGAGCTCACCAAAAAGTTCTGGCAAAACGCGATCCGCAATCCCTTCTACCGCCCGGTAAAACAGCAGCTCACCCTTCGCCTCGACGCCGACATCATCGCCTGGCTCCGCAAGCAAGGCAAAGGCTACCAGCCCCGCGCCAACGCCCTCCTCCGCGCCGCTTTACCCTGAGCCTCGAAGGGCTATGCTCCGCGACCTCCACCGAAAAGCAAGCTAATTTGGTTTCATAAATAAGTAATTAAAGATTCTGGCAGGCCCTACTCTCGGGGTCGATGGCATTTACTAGTGATTCCTCGTCTGATACTGTCTTGTAAAATAAGTTCGGCTGGAAACAACATATGAACCAAGATCACGACCCATTACTCCAAGCTCAATATTTGAGACAGTGCCTCTCCCACGACAAGCGGCCGATTGGCCTCCTCCTGGGCGCAGGATGCCCCATGGCGGTCCGCGTAAATCGCGGCGGCTTAGACCAGCCTCTGATCCCAGACGTTGCCGGCGTAACAACTATCGTTTTTTCTGACCTGCGGGCATCCGGGCTAAAAGGGCAGTTCGAGGTTGCACTTTCACACTTCGTAAGCGACGGCAAACCCACTCCAAATGTCGAGGACCTGCTGAGCCACTTACGCGCTCTCGAAAAAGTTGCGGGGAAGGATTCTGTTCGAGGCCTATCGGGCGGAGACTTGGGGAATCTTGATAAGACAGTATGCGAAATTCTCGCAAAGATCACTGATGTAACCCTCCCGAAACCAGACACACCCTATCACCAGCTCGCTGCCTGGGTTGGCGCGATCGAAAGAGCCGCGCCCGTAGAGATGTTTACGACAAACTATGACCTCCTAATAGAGGAATCACTGGAATCTAATCGCGTGCCTTATTTTGATGGATTCGTGGGTTCAAGATCCACCTTCTTGGACCTCCAGTCTATGGAAGACGGGAGACTCCCCCCACGATGGAACCGCCTCTGGAAAATACACGGCTCCCTAAATTGGTACGAAGGTGACGCGGGAAATATTCATCGCGGCGTCCCGACAGGTGCTCTACCAGCGGACAAGCGCCGGGTCATCTACCCCTCTCACCTCAAATACGACGAAAGTCGACGGATGCCCTATCTCTGCATGATCGATCGCCTGCGCTATTTCTTCAAGAACGCCGCGCCTGTGCTTATCACTTGCGGATTTTCTTTCGGGGACCAGCACTTAAACGAAGTGCTGGTACAGGGCCTGCAGGGAAACCCAACGGCCATAATTTTTGCCCTACTGCACGGAGATCTAAGCAAGTACCCTCACGTTACAAAACTGGCCCAAAACAGAGTCAACCTCAACGTCCTTGCGCGGGATAAAGGGATGGTTGGAACTCGCGCGGCCTCATGGACGCGAAGCAAAGATACAAATTCTTGCGTGGATTCTACGGCGGTTAGATGGATACCGGACCCGGCGAATGCAGCCCTTAAGGATGCTCAGTTTCTACTCGGAGATTTCGCCAGCTTTGCGACATTCGCCAAAGAACTGATTGGAGAATAGTCCCAGACGGGAGAACGCCAGTGCCAAGTGATCCAACCCTTCTTGGCGCCGTCGAAGATGTCAACGGCGCCACGGTAGGTGTTTCCCTGAACTCGCAGACCCTTTCTGGCCTCGCTTTTATCGCCGGAACCGGCTACCGGATAGGACAAATCGGCAGCTTTGTGCGCATCCCTATCGGATTCCTGGACCTGTTCGGAGTCGTCTCGCATGTTGGCGCAGGCGCTGTCCCCACGAAAATCCTCGAGAGCCAACTGGGAACCAGCCGATGGATGACCGTTCAACTCCTCGGCGAGGGGCAAAGAGGTGAGGAGTTCAGACGCGGGATATCACAATATCCAACGGTTGGCGACCAAGTGCATTTGGTCACTAATCAAGATCTGGTGAGGATATATGGAGCCCCAGATTCGCTGAATTTTGTAAAGGTAGGTCATCTCAGTAGCGCCGAATCCATTCCCGCCCTGATCGATCTCAACAAGCTGGTCACAAGGCACGGAGCTGTGCTTGGAACAACGGGTGCGGGCAAATCGACAACGGTGGTGAGCCTCCTGCGATCCTTCTCGAAAGAGGGTATCTACCCGTCTGCCCGAGTGCTTCTCTTGGATATTCATGGTGAGTATGCGAGTGCACTAAGAGACCGAGCCACAGTCTTTCGCATCAACCCAGACCTAGGAGCGGGCCAGAAGCCACTCTGCATCCCTTACTGGGCCATGAGTTTCGATGAGCTCTTGTCGGTTACCCTCGGTACGCTCGACGATAACGCTCGCGGAGCCGTGCTCGAAAAAATCACCGATCTAAAGGCCGCGTCTCTGCAACTCACGCCGAGGAATGGAGTGAGCCCGGATAATCTAACCGTAGACACACCGGTTCCCTTCAGCATCAATCAAATGTGGTTTGATTTCCACAGAGAAATGAATGCCACGCACAGGGTTTCGGGAGGGCAATCACAACAAACGGAAGTTCTATTCCTAGACCAATACGGTATACCCGTCCAACCGGGGGATCCGATGAAGGTGATTTCTCCGAAGTACGCGCCCCATTCCCTGCAGGCCCCACAGGTCTTCCTGAGCCATTCGCCTCTGAATTTCAGACGACCTCTAGAAAGCCTGGCCTCAAAGATGAGGGATCCACGCTTCCACTTTCTCTTTCGCCCAGGCGAGTGGTTCCCAAATCTGTCCGGGCAGCCCAGCTCGGATCTAGACCAGTTGCTCGAACAATGGCTAGGTGGGCCAAACCCAATCTCGATTCTGGATCTCTCGGGTGTCCCAGTTTCAATTCTCAACGAGCTACTTGGAGTTTTGCTTCGGATCGTCTATGACGCGCTCTTGTGGGCCCGTAACGTTTCGGAGGGAGCCCGTGAACGTCCCCTGCTAGTGGTCTTGGAAGAGGCCCATGCGTACCTCGGAAGAGGCGACTTGTCTCCCGCAGCCCTAGCGGTGCGACGAATAGTAAAAGAGGGGAGAAAATACGGAATCGGAGCCCTGATAGTCAGTCAACGTCCCTCTGAGATCGACCCGACAATTCTGTCGCAATGCGGAACTCTCTTCGCGATGAGGCTCTCAAACTCGAGTGATCGCGCACACGTCACCAGCACCGTGACAGATAATCTTGAGGGGCTCTTATCGATGCTTCCGGTGCTCAGGACAGGAGAAGCAATCATTTTAGGCGAAGCCGTCCAACTGCCGGTGAGGACCCAACTCGAAGCCCCGGACAAGCATATGCGACCCGACAGTTCAGATCCACTGGTCTATGACCCGGACGGCCCGGGAGGGTGGAACCGGGGTAGGGAACCGGCTAAATACGCCGAAGTCGTTGCCATGTGGCGCAAGCAAGACCCAAAGTCTCCAAGCCTAAAATAGCAGAGCGATCACAGGGGGTGAAGAGTGCAAAGAGTCCCGGTCCAGTCGACCAACATCAAAGAGGTTGGACACGACCCGAAGTCACTGACGCTAGAGATCGAATTTCAGGACGGCAATCTTTATCAGTACTTCGACGTTCCGCAGGCCGTCCGTGCTGAATTCATGCAAGCCGCCTCCCTTGGAAAGTTTTTCAGCATGCAGATCAAAGGGCAGTACCGATACGCAAAGGTCTGACACCGACCGCGGTGTCTAAGCGACGGATCGACCGTGATGCCAACTCCTTCAAACCTCTCGACTTCCGCTCACCTCAGTCGAATCCGCCCCAACCCATTCGAATGGCTACTCAGTAATCGAAAAATCTATTGACAATCGGTAACTATCCTTGCTACCATGACACATGGTTTGGTCGCCCGCCACCCCGTCCCGAATTTGTAGTCGCCCTCCGCAGTTGTCATCCCGAGCGCAGCGTATTGTTGCCATTTCTCCCGTGCCCGCTATCCCCCTTAGAATCAAGTTTTTCGCAGACCCCCCACCACTTAACCCACATCGAATCACATTCTTACAAAAATCAGGGGGGGTACCGTCGCCTACTACCACTTGCCTTCCGCTCACCCACCCTCATCGCTACACACAGGAAACGCCGCAACCCCATTCCTTTCATGCGCTTACTTCACGGTTCTCTGTACACCCCCGGGGTACCCCTCTTTCTGCGCCACCTCAGCGCCCCTGCGTCTCAGCGCGATCCCAGTCTTCGAGCTTCGTTCCTCGAATCACGCCCATGGAACAAATCCCTCGCCCCAACGTCTCCACAGGTGCAGAGGTGAACGGTAATGCGTAAATTCATGATGTGGCTCGTAACGGCAGTTCTGATGACGGCGGCCCTGACCACCCGCGTCTCGCATAGCTCCGCGGACGATAGCATTTACGGCGACTGGTCGGCCCGGTTCAACACGGGCGCTGCTTGCGGCTGCTTCGATCTCGAGGTCGAGCGCTCCGGCTGGGGCCATCACCAGACCTGGGGCAACACCCACAAAATCAGCGACTTCCACGGCCTTGATGCCAACATCGCCGCAGCAAAAGACTCCACCGTCCACTTCGAGCTGCGCCGCGACGCCGGCAAAATGAACTTCGACGGGCGCTTCCGCGACGGCTACGGCACCGGCAAATTCACCTTTGCCGCGAGCGACGAGTACGTCCAGGGCATGAAGGCGCTCGGCTACTCCGCCCTCTCGCAGGAAGATATTTTCGCCTTCGCGATTCATGACGTCTCGCGCCAGTTCGTCAAGGACATGCAGGACGTCGGCTATCGCGATCTCAGCACCGACGACCTGATGGCTTTCCGCATCCATGGCGTCACGCCGGAGTTCGCGCGCGCCATGATCGAGCTTCTCCCCGAAAAGCCCTCCGCCGACGACCTCGTTGCCATGCGCATCCACGGCGTAAGCCCGGAAAACACCAAAGAAATCAATGCGCTCCTCGGCAAACGATTCTCCGTCGACGAACTCGTCGCCTTCCGCATTCACGGCGTCTCGCCCGATTTCGTCCGCGAAGTGCGCGAAACCGTCTCGAAAGATGTCTCCGCCGACGACTTGGTCGCCATGCGCATCCACGGTGCCAGCCCCGAGTTCGTCAGGTCCATGAGCTCGCTCATAGGCCACAATCTTCCCGTCGAGCAACTCATCGCTTTCCGCATTCATGGCGTAAGTCCCGAATTCACCGAGCAAATCCAGCAGCTCGTCGAAAAGAACATTTCGTCGGACGACTTGGTTGCGTTCCGCATCCACGGTGTAAGCCCCGAATTTGTCAGGAGCATGAAAGACGCCGGCTACGCGAAAATCTCGCCCGATCAACTCGTAGCCATGCGCATCCACGGCGTCGACGCCAACTTCGTCAAAGAAGTTCGCGACCACGGCTTCAAAGATCCGACCATCGACGACCTGATCGAAATGCGCATCCACGGCACCTACCGCCGCGGCTCGATGTGAGCTGTCGTCCGCGCGCCGCGCGCAATGTTGGAAGTTAGGTTTTGGTCCGGGTTTTAGGAGGGCACGACTTCAGTTCACCCTGAGGAACGAAAAGGCCAGAACTTTCTTTAGGGGGTCGGAGCTTTAGCTCCGACATTCAGGCCAGGCAAGAATGGGGCTTTAGCCCCTGAAGAAATGCTTTGCTCCCCAACCCGTAACAGCTTCTTGTCGCTCGCACGTTCGCCCCTAGAAGGTGAGCCGCACGCCGAACTGGGCGGCAAACGGGATACCGACCGTCGTGCCTGGCCCAAAGAAATCGCCGAGCGCTCCAGCCGGAACCAGCAGCTGCCTGCCGCTCGTCACCGGCACCGACGACGAGCACGACGGATTCAGGCATAGCGCCGTCACGTTATTCGGGTCGTTGACAGGAAGAATCGCTACGTTGGTCACGTAGTTCGCGCCCGGATTGTTACGGTTGAAGAGGTTGAAGAACTCGAAGAAGGGCGTCGCCGTCCAGCGCTCGCGGAATCGAATGGGGCGGCTGACGCGCAGATCGGTCTGGATGTACGGCGTTCCGCGAAATTCGTCGAGCGTCGTCTTCACTCCGTCGACGACGGCGCGATCGGACCCATCGGCATTCGTCAAAGTGATGGGCCGTCCGCTCTCGGCTTGCGAGAGGAAAGAAATCTCGAAGCCACCCGGCGCGTGAAACGTGCCGATGAGCACCGCGCGATGCGTCACGTCCTCGCCGGACGGGCCGTAATCGCCGGGAGCAAACGCGTTGAACGGATTGCATACGCCGTTGACGTAATCGAAAAGCTCGCCAAGCACACAGCCCCAGGTCTTCGCGCTCGAAAGCGTGTAATTCGCAACCAGGCTCAGCCGCTTCGCGATATTGCCCTGCAGATGGACCTTCAGAGCCTTGTAGCTCGAGCGATTGTCGCTGCGAAAAACATCCAAGCCTCCAAACACAGAATTCGGATACGCGTAATGCCGATAGCCGTGCATTCCGGTTTCGAGAGTGAAGTCGGTGCTGAGCGTCCAGTTCGCGTTGAAGGCGTGCTGTACGCCGCCGGTCGCGTGAATCGCGTAGGGCGTGTGGTAGTTCGGATCGATGATCGAGGGCGGCGTGATTCCTCCGCCGGTCGCGACGTTGGTGTCGTTGACGGATTGAAATGCGGTGACCCACCCGTTCTGCGCGAGATCGTCGTAATACATACCGAAGCCCGCGCGAATCACGGTGTTGCCGGAATTTCCGAGAGCGTAGGCGGCGCCCACACGAGGAGCGAACGCTTTGCGGTAATCATGGGGCGCGGTGGTGATGAACGGCGCTTCGGTGGGGAGTAGCGCGAGCAAAAAGGGATTTTGCCCCTGGCCGCGGCCGGAAGCGTCAAACAAACCAAACGTTGTGTCGTAGCGCAAGCCGAAGTTGAGCGTGAAATTGCGCGTGACGCGCCAGGAATCTTCCCCGTAGAAACCAAGACGCTGCACGTTTTGCGAAAAGGTTCCGTCGCCTGCCGGAGTGACCGAACAACTCGTGCCGGGGGTGACGTTTGGCGAGGGAGTAGCGGAGCACGCCGTGAGGTCGGTGGTGAACTGCGCCGGGTTGGCGGCGTAATCGGTGGGATCGAGGACAAACGAGACTAGTGTTTCGGCGTTGGCGGTTAGCGCGCCGCTCATCACCGGCTCGTGAATAAAATTGATGCCGAAACGTTCCGAGTGGCGCCCGCTCGCGTGCGTTACGTCGTAGCGCAGTTGGTATTTTTCCTGATTGCGCAGGACGGGAAAGGCAGTGATGGCGGTGACGAATTGGTTGTCGCCGAAGGTTTCGAGGCCGGAAGTGGTGGCTGTGGTGGAACTGAAGGGAAAGGCCAACGCGAAACCTAGATCGGAGTTTCGCGTCTGCGTGAGGTGCAGGCCGCTGCCGCCAAAAACAAACGAGGCGATCCAGGTCGGAGTGAACGTGAACTGGTTGCCAAGCGCGAAACTCCAATAATTGTTGTGCGTGGTTGCTCCGGTGGAAGGGAGCGTTCCCTGCTGGACGAGCGCGTTGTGGGTGAGATAGCTGTCCGCGGAGAAACGCAGAAACCATTGCGAGCGATCGGATTGCTGCCAGTCGAGGCGTAGCACGCCGATATTATCGCGGAAGGGCACGGGCACGGAGGTGGGCACGTTAATGGAAGGAACAGAGGTGCCGTTGACGTCGACGAGGCCCTGCGCGGCAAGTTGAGAAAGCGCCTGGAATTGCGTTTGGCTTGCGGGGCTGTAAGCGATACTGGCGTCTTCGTGAACGAATTCATACGAAGTAAAAAACCAGAGTTTCTGCTTCACGATCGGACCGCCAACGGTGCCGACGTAATTCTGGCGGGAAAATGGCTGCTTGGGATTGGGCGTGGGATTGTCGATGGGAAAGCGCGCGTTGAGATCGGCGGCCCGGACGAACACCGCTTCGTCGCCATGCCATTGATCGGTGCCGCGTTTGGTGGTGATCACAACAGAAGTTCCCGTGGTGCGGCCCGTGTCGGCATCTTCCTGGGCGGTTCGAATCGCAAACTCCTGAATCGATTCCGGCGAATAATTCTGGAGGAAGCCGCCGATCCAATCGTCGGAGTTGTCTACGCCGTCGACGGAAACTTCGTTGTTCAGACCGGAGCTGCCGCCCGTGGAAACTGCGGTGATGCGCGCCTTGGTCGGATCCGACGGCTCGACGGGTTCGGTTCCGGGAGCCATGTAGGCGATATTGGCGAAGCTGCGAGCGGGCAGTGGGATGGTAACGAGATCGTGAGCCGAAATGACGGCTTGCTGAACGGCGCTGGCGGTGTCGATGGGCTCGGTAGTAATCGAGGAAGCCTGTGCTTGGACGTTTACAGTCTGCTGCACGCTTTGAGGTTTCAACGTGACGGTGATTTCCTGGACGGAACTGATGAGGACTTTGACGTCTGAACTAGCTTCGGCAAACCCTTTCGCTGTGGCAACCACGCGGTAGGATCCCGGAACGAGATCGTTGATGCGAAACTCGCCGCGATCGTCGCTTAGCGCTTCCCGCTGGAGGGAGGATTCGGCGGCTTGGACGACAATTCTGGAGCCGGCAACGCGACCGCCCGCCGAGTCTTCGACTGTGCCGCGCAGCGCACCGCGAGGATTTTGCGCGTAGGACGCGAATGGCAGCAACATGAGCGATAGGAACGCGATGCTACCGAGAATACGGAGTGGGTCTAGTCGGAAAAAGGTTTTCATGGCGGCAAACAGGCTACTGGAGGGGAAGGACTACTACCACGGGTCGTAGGTCGTGCGAATGAATTGGTCAGCCAAAGGGCGGGGCCAGCCCAACCCTTGGAAGTGTTCGTTAGGGTGGATTAGAGGAGGAGGAGCTCGAGGAGTTCGTGGACGGCGGCGAGTGCTGGGGGCCCGAGGAGCAGCGCGGCGACGCAGGCGGTGAGTACGAAACTAGCATTGCAGAGCGGATGGCGCGGCCTTTTTGCGGCGGCGCCTTCGGCGGGAAGGAAACCCAAGAGCCGATTGACACGCGCGGAGAGGTCGCGGTCGCAGGCCAGAAGCGAAGTAGACAGAACAGGCAGACGCGGGCTGGTACCCATACGCGCAACATGAACCAGCGCAGCGGCAAGAGAAACGGCACGGCTAGAGTCTCCGCCCACAGCTAGATCATCGGCGGCCCATTCCGCGAATTTCGCCCAACTGCTCTCGAAGGCTCGATTCATCGCGACAAACGGTAGAACGTCGGGCGCGAGAAGGATTAGGAGGCGCTTGGCGTTGTCGCGCGAAGTTTCGTGGGCTTGTTCGTGGCGCAAAACTGCGTCGAGTTCGTCGTCGGAAAGCGAGCGGAGAACGCCGCGCGAGATGAGCAGGCGCGGATGAATCACGCCGGACAGCGCGAGCAGGGGAGCTTCGTTTTCGATGACCACGGCGGGCGAAGATTCACCGGCCAGGTACAGTTCCTGACCGACGAGACGGCAGAGGCTGTTGTGGCGCAGAGACGCGAAGAGGGAACGGGCAGTTCGGGCGACGGAGAGGAGCCAAGTGGCGGCGCCGAGAATCCCGAGAAGGACAGAGACGAGGCCGACTCTTTCCGAAGTGGCCACAGGTTCAAGCCAGAGATAACTGGGGACGCAGAGGGCCAAGACAAAGAGGATGGCGAGCGCAGAGGGCAGTAGCCGCAGGGCGAGCAGCAAGCGCGCGGCGGTACAAGGCGTTCTCGATTCCGCAAGGCGAATGGCGGAGTTAGCGAAAACGCGGACAAGCAGGGCGGCGGCGGCGTTGAGCAGAAAAAACGAAGCGAAGCACAGGCACAGCATGCGCAATAGATAGGGGAGGATCATGGCTGCACCTGGCGCGAGAGCCCCTTGCGGCGGATGCGAATCTTCTTTTCCAAGTCGTCCAAGAGCGTTGCGTCGTGTTGGCCGACGGCATCCAGCAGACAAGAGAGCAACAGCTCGCGAGAAGGATTGGGGCCGGACAAGAAACCAGCAACCAAATTTCCGGCGCGCCGGCGTTCCCACTCCGGACGGGAGAAGCTGGGCGAATAAAGAAAAGCGCGATCGGATTTGCGACGGTCCAAAAGGCCCTTTTTGAAAAGGCGGTCGAGCGTGGTCATCACGGTGGTATAGGCGAGTGGACGGCTCAACTTGGGAACAACGTCGCGCACGCTGTTTTCGCCGCCGACCCAGAGAATTTCCATCAGTGCCAGCTCAAGGCTGCCGAGAGCCAACGGCTGAGTTTGATTGGCGCCGCGACCAGCGCGACTTTTGAAGAAACGCATCATGATTTGCGGTTCCTGGGCCGGATGCCCGGGGCGGAGACGCGAACATTCTATGCTCTTCGCCGAGAAGAGGGAAGTCCGCTAGCCTGGATTTGTTTGTGGTTCGAGGTTCTCGTCGCGACGGGCCTGTGGCAACGTGACCAAAATCGTTGTACCCACTCCTACTTGAGATTCAATGCGAACTTCACCGCCGAACTGGCTGACGCGTTCGCGCATTCCTCGCAGACCCAAGCCGGTGCCCTTCGCCCGAATGGCGCGGAGTTTATCCGCTTCGATCCCGTGTCCTTCATCGCGCACCTCAAGCACAACGTTGGCGCCCTGGCGTGCGATTTTTATGTGCGCCGACTTGCTCCCAGAGTGACGATGAATGTTGGTTAAACATTCCTGAACCACGCGAAAGATGGTCAGCTCCACTTCACGAGGCGGTCTTTCAAACTCATTGCTGATGTCGAGGCGCACCTGAAGGCCGGCACGTTGTTCAAGGCCCTTGACGTACCAATTCAGAGCTGCTTTCAACCCTAGCTCGTCGAGCATGGGTGGATGAAGGAGGTACGACGTGGTGCGAATCTCCTGATCCAGTTCCTGGACGTAGGCTCGCGTCTCTTCCGCGAGGCTGGCCAGCGCTGGGTTGGCGGTTTTGACTTCCGCGAGTATCCGGCCGAGGTTCATCGAGAGCGCTGTTACCAACTGGCCGGCGCTGTCATGC
>Ga0209139_10000674_pt1 | contig 12114 bp, 5 predicted proteins | sample BogFormECP14_OM3_FD_188246 | JGI IMG/M metagenome (GOLD analysis project Ga0209139, IMG submission 188246) | Bog forest soil microbial communities from Calvert Island, British Columbia, Canada - ECP14_OM3 (SPAdes) (version 2) | ecosystem: Environmental > Aquatic > Freshwater > Wetlands > Bog ...
GTCGGCCTGTGACCAGGTGTGCTGGTTCGGACGCCCTTCGTTGCGCGGCGGCTTCGATAAATTTCTCGAAGAGATGCAGTCGCGCTGATTCAAAGATCGTCATGGCTGCGCCCATTTTCGCGTGAATAGGCGCAGCGTCAAGCGTTATTCGGATGAGAGTCTCGATCGTTACTACACTTTAGTGCTGTTTAGAGTTTTCCTGGATGAACTTGCCCAGGGCCTCATATTGATCGCTGGCGATGTAGTCGACGCCTGCTTCGAGCGCGGCGCGCCAGCGCGCTTCGGCGGCTGAAAACGAGCCGAAGTTGTAGCTCGAGAACCAGCCGTGGCAGCTCAGATCTTGTTTGTTATCGACGCCGTCGAGGGTGTAGAAGCGAATCCACAGGCTGTTCTGGTGGGCGTGCTCGACGAGAGCGCGCAGACGGAGGTTGTCCTCCTTCGTCCATTCGCCGGCTTTGTTCTGGCCACCTTTCTCTACGACGCCCCAGGGATTGTTCCACCAGCGGCGGTAGTTGGTTGCGCGGGCTGGTTCCAGGACTTCGGGCGCGGCCATCTCGTCTTTTTCATTCGTGTGCGCGGCTCCAAAGACGAGGAGTTTGCTGCCGACGGGAACTTCGTCGTAGAAGACCTTTTCCTGCGCGTCGGATTCTCCGGTGAGCACGAGAATGGGGCGGACTGCGAGCGGCTGCGGCGTGGTGGCGTCTGCGGTGCGCGGCGCGGTGCTGAGCCAGTCCTGATATTCCTTCAGGAGCGCGAAGACGGCCCGCAGGTGCTCCGGCTCCTCAGATTTGAAATCGAGATTAAGGGTGATGAGCGGCCAGTTGCCGTGATTGCCGTCACGCAGCGCCTGTTCGACGATGGGGCGCACACGCTCGAAGAAGTATTGCTTCATCGTAGGTTCGTTGCCGTATCCGGGCGCGCTGTGCGTGACGATCGACCATGACTTGCCGGTTTTTGGATCGGTGTGCCAGCCGAGGTCCTGCTCGATGGCCAGCGGTGTACCTGCGGAAAGAGCGCGATCGATGCGGTCGGACCACCATTCGTAGTAGGGGTAGCAGTTGTGCGCGTCCATCATGGTGCGGGCGCCGGGGTGAGCTGCGTCTTGTGCTTTCAGCGCCGGCACTGCAAAAAGGGCAAGGCAAAAAAGAAGTGTCGCGCCAACATTGGAGAAAAACAGATCCTTCGCTCCGCTCAGGATGACAAGTTCGGTTGAGGGTTGTGCTTTCCCACCCTTTCGCAAAACGCGCGAAAGGATGGGGCACCCTTTTTCGTACAGATCGATACGCACTACGAGTTCTTTCACGCCGTTCAGGATGACAGCAGCTTTTTTCATTGTTTCTCTTCCGTGTAGTTGAGATAGATGGGGTTGCCGAGGAGGATCAGCTTGCCTTCCGGCGTGACGATGTCGGGCCGTAGCCAGTGTTTTTTGCCGTCCGCGGGAAGTGTTAGTGCGATGGTTTGGTCTGGCTGCGTGATGCTGGAGTTTAGTGCGACGACTGGCTGGCCGTCGAGCAGGAAGCGCAGTTGATTTCCGGCACAGGCGATGATGTGCGCGGAGATCTTGATGGTCGATCCTGCTTGGGCTGCGAGTGTGTCTCCGATGATTGCTTTTTGATTGCCGTCCTCGGCTGAGATTGCTAATTGGCGGTCGCGCGAGGCGCTGAGGTCGATGAAGACGTGGCCTTTGCGGATTCCGTCGAGGATTGACTCTACTGATAGATCGTTGGCGTAGATGACCGTCGTCGGGCTGCCGACTGCGCTTTTCCCGGAAGGCGGGATCTGCGCGTTGTGGTTGTCGCTGCCGCCGATTGCGGTGATGCGGTAGCCCTGGTTCAGATATTTTTCCCAGAAGCTGATGCCGGAGTATGGGCCTTCTTCTGCGCCGCCGTTGACGGCTTCGATGGAGTGGATCAGATGCGGGTCAAGGGCTTCTTTTGGGGCTTCTTTCGGCGTCCAGCCGCATCCCATACAGATTTCGCCTGTTGGCGCGTTGGGATGGTTGATGGAGAGGATGGCGTGCATCTTCTCGGCCTGCTCGAAGAGTGCCTGCATGGACGGGACTGTTGTCCCAACGCGGAAGTCGACGAAGTCTGTCGGGCCGAAGAGGTTTGCGTGCCCCCAGAAGGTTGTGATTTCTCGGCCGGGGATGAAGAGAAGCTTATCGAAGTACGGCTGCAGCTCGCGGAGCGCGTCGTAGTGCGAATCGGTGTTGTGGTCGGTGACGGCGATGAAATCTAGGCCGCGCGCGGATGCAGCTTCAGCGGTGACAAAGACGGGGCATGGGACTTTTTTGCCGCTCTGGCTCTGGCAGCTGCCGTCGCTGTGCGCGGTGTGCATGTGCAGGTCGCCGCGATACCAGGCTGGGCCTTCGCGCAGAGGCGCGTCTGTGAAGGATGTCGGCGCGCGGTTGTCTCGGGTGAAGAAGATGTCCGCTTCGTACTCGGATGTTACGCTCTGGCGGATGTTGGGGACGCCGATCAGGAGCTTCCATTGTCCCGCAGGGAGCGGCCCGGGCAGGTAGGACGGCGTGGCGTTTGTCGTGCCGACGGTGAAGTGATCTTTGTTGCCGCCGCTCCAGCCGCGAAATCGCTCGGGGTCGAAGAGGCCGAGGTCGAGGGCGGTGTGCTGGTCTTTTCCTGTGTAACGAAATGTAACTGTAATGGATACAATTCCTTCGGGGACGTTGAAGGGGGCTTCGACGTAGGTGTTGTTCTGGCTTTCGGTGATTGTGCCTTTGAGGGTGATGTCGGGCTTTGTTTGTGCGTGGAGTGCGGCGACGGAAAAGAGACTGATCCAGAGAAACGAAAAAAGGGTAGGTGTAAGTCTGCTTGGTGTCATCGCTCTACGCATATTCGTGACATCCGAGGCGAAAAGCAGATCCTTCGCTCCGCTCAGGATGACAATTTCTATAAAGTTTACGGTAAGAGACAGAGGGCCTGCAGAAATGCAGGCCCTTCTTGTTGGTTTGGTTAGAAGGATAAGCGCAAGGCGAACTGCATGACGCGTGGATCGCCTGACAGGCTTGTGATACTGGCGGCGGCAGTGCTGCTGAAGTTGTTGCTGGGCTGGCCAAATTCCGGCGTGTTGGTTACGTTGAAGACTTCCCAACGGAATTCAAGGTTGACTCGCTCGATGGGGAATTCGCGCAGCAGAGCGGCGTCGAAGACATTTGTGCGCGGGCCGATGATAGTATTGCGGCCGCTGTTGCCGAAGGTTCCAGCTGCGGGCAGAGCATAAGCGTCCGAGAGATTCGGAGCCAGCGCAGTGCAAGCCTTGTTCTTCGCGACATAGTACCAGCAGGTTGGGTCGCCCACGATGTGCGGCGTGCCGATGAGGTACGGCGGTGCTGTGGCGTCGCCGTAGGGATCGAGGGCGCTATTCAGCGTGCCTCCGGAGTTCACGGTGATGGGATGGCCGGAGTAGAAGGTGTAGACACCCGAGGTGCGGAAGCCCCCGAATATCCATGCCATCGCGCCGCTGTTCAGCATCTGCTTGCCGTGGCCGAAGGGCAGCTCATAGACATAGCTGACTGCTACGCGGTGGCGTATGTCGAAATCGCTGTTGCCATACCATGCGGAGGCGTTGCGTCCATTCGGCGCGTCTCCGGAATTTGTTTCGAGTTCCTCGGGCGCGTTGTCGAGGGCATGTGAGTAGGTGTAGGCCGCGCGCAGGTTGAGTCCCTGGCGGAAAGTGCCAGTGAGGCCAGCCTGGAGGCCAGTGTAGTTGCCGAATCCAATGGGGTCGGTATATTCAATCCAGCCAAAGTTGGAATAAGGAATGACAGGCACGACGTGGCCTGCACTGTTTGTCGTTGTCTGAACCGCGTTGCCGGAGATCAGCGGCTGGTTGTAGTCGCGGATGATATCAAGGTGGGTGGACTTGGTGCCGACGTAGTTGACGTCCGCTGTCAATACGCCGATCGCGCGTTGCAGACCGAAGCTCCATTGCTGGACATAGGGCGTGGGGTCGTGCGAGTCAAGAGAGCGAATGTGGAATGCGGTGAGGTTGTTCAGATCGATCGTCGAGGGATCGAGGTAGTTCGCAGGGAAACCCTGCTGCGCAATCATGACAGGAGTGGTTGAGGTAGATGCCGCAGACTGGGTCTTGTTGATGAGGAACGGCGGATTAAGGGCGAGCTGGTCTTCGCTGCCGTAGCGTTCAAAGAGAGTGTAGTAGACGCCGTAACCGCCACGGATGACAGTCTTCTGATCCGGCGAGTAGGCGATGCCGACTCGGGGACCAAAGTTCTTGTTGTTGACGTCCACCAGCGCGCGCGAGCGCAACCCACCGTCGCGGGCAAAAACAAGCGCGCCCGCGCCAGGGTCGAAATTGGCCATCTCGTTGTCGCCTTCGAGCGCTGGCGTTGCGAAGTCGTAGCGCAAGCCCAGGTTGAGCGTGAGTTGTGGAGTGACCTTCCAGTCATCTTCAACAAAGGCCGCGAGCATCCAGAGGCGCTGATCGACAAAATGAACGTTGGTGAGCTGGTTGCTCTGCACCAGGCCGAGCAGGCCGTCAGCATAGGAGAGGCCGGTATTCGAAACGCACTGGCTGGAAGCGTTGCGTTCGCAAGTGTAAATGCCGTTGAAGCCGAGGTCACCGCGCATGCCGGGCTCGTCCTGAAAGAGGTTGCGCATGGGCAGGTAGAGCGATCCGCCGAATTTGAACGATTGCCGGCCGTGAATGAGCGACACGGTGTCGTTGTACTGATATTGCTGCGGAACCTGCTGCTTGGGCAGGAAGTCGGGTGACCCGAGGAAGCCAAAGTTGGTGAAGGTTGTCTGCGGGACGCCGCCACCGATGGCCGGGTTGATGGGAATACCGGGTACGAAGTTGCCGGCGTACTGGGTAAGGGCAAAGGGGTCCTGTTCCGCGAAAGAGTAATTGCGCACCCAGCCGAAACGGAAATCATTGACCAGGCTGGTGTTGAAAACATGGGTCCAGCCGAGCACCAGACTGTGATTCTTGAGGTATTGGCGACCCCAGGCAGATGTGCTGGTTCCGTCGGCAAGACCACCAAGATAGCCGGGGATAAAGCGGAAGCGGTTGGAATAGTTATAGCGGGCAAAGACGGTGTCCTTCTGAGAAGGCGTCCAGTCGCCGCGTCCGTTGTAGTTGTCGGTGTTGTCTTCGGCCAGCGCGTTGCGGACGAAGTTGTTCAAATCACCGGCAGCATTCGGTTCCGGGAAAAGCGCGATGAGTGAGGCAACGACGGGGTCGATGCGCTGCTGCGGAATTTTGTTGTCAGGAAAAGGCTGGCCGGTCTGCGGATCGTAAATCGTGGGATATTTCACGCCGACGATGGCTCCGGTCTCGGGGCTGAAGTCGCCGGTGCGCTCGTTGTCGAGCGGAACGGTGGTGGTGCGTGAAACCCCCTGCTTAATGCGCGTGCCCTCATAGTTGAAGAATCCGAAAAGGCGATTCTTGAGGATGGGGCCGCCGAAGTTTCCGCCAAACTGGTTCTGGTTGTTTTCCGGCTTGACCAGATGGTTGTGGTTCGAGATCCAGTCGTTAGCGTCGAAGTAGTTGTTGCGCAGGTACTCATACGCCAGGCCATGAAACTGATTGGTGCCGCTCTTGGTGTTGACGGAGACGGCGGCTCCGGGCGCGCGGCCATATTCTGCCGAGTAGGGATTGGTGATGATGTTGAACTCGGCGATGGTGTCTACGGATGGGTGGGCCGACTCGGTGCTCAGCTCCTGGACGTTTTCCGAAAAGGTGTTGTTGTCGATGCCGTCGAGGATGAAGTTGTTCTGCAGCGAGTGGATGCCGTTGACGTTGAAGTCGCCCGTACGTCCGGCTGACGTGGCGCCGCTCTGTTGCGTGTAGCGCGCGATCTGTACACCGGGAACAATGCGGAGCAGGTCATCCCAGTTGCGGAGGTAGAGCGGAGTCTGCTCGATCGTTTGTGCGCCTATGACTGTGCCGATGGATGCGTCATCCGGAGAAAGGCCCGGAGCCGCTGCCTGCACTTGTACAGTTTCCTGCGCCGAGCCGACCTGAAGTGCGAAATCGCGGCGGGTCTTTTCTGCAACATTCAGAGTTACATTTTCCTGATACGTGCTGAAGCCCGCTGCCTCAATGCGGACTGCATACTCGCCGATGGGCAGATTTTGGAAGGCATAATAGCCTGCATTGTCAGTGGTGACAGTGCGGATATATCCGGTCGACGAGTTGGTAACAGTGACTGTAACGTTTTGAACGGCAGCGCCACTCGGATCGGTTATAAGTCCGGAAAGACTGGCTGTGTTAACCTGCGCGACGAGAGACGCGGTGAGAAAGAGGGCGACAACGAGGGCGATGGCATAACGATACCATGCCCGAGAATATGAGCGCTTCATAGTAGCCTCCTCAGAAAATCAAAATGTCGTAGTTTGAGGGATAGGGAAACCTACGCACGTGAACAGTTATGTATTCAGGCGTAACTATAAAGACACTAAAGTGTAACTCTGAACAAACCGTGAATGAACGATGAACAGCGTGTGAATGCGGAGCAAATGTGGAAAAACAGGGTTGAAAATGTGACAAAGTAAACACGGCAAACGAGAAAGGCCCGCAGGGAAAAATCTGCGGGCCTTTCTGTTTTGGATGTTGAAGATTGTGATCTAGGTCGTAGCGCGCGGCTGCACTGCGATGAACTGCACCGGAACCGGCGTGCCGGCGGGGGTCACCAGCTTGGGATTGATTGTCTGCGTATCGGTGAGGCTGGGGATATCGATGATGTGCAACAGATTGTCGCCCGACGTGCCGACGAAGAAGGTTGAATCATCCGGACTGAAAACACCCGTAATGGGGGCTTGTGCTCCGGTGGAGAGCTGGATGTTCGTCAATGTGCCGGGGACGCCGAAGGTCGTCGACGGCTTGTAGGCGGGCAACAAGCCGCTGGCGCTCGCGGCGGTGTAGGTCACGAATGACATGGTTGCGTCGGGCGAGGCGACAATCTCGTTGATCTCAGACGGCGTGACGTTCGTCAGCGCGGTGGTATTGATGCTGTAGTCGCCCGGGTTCGTTCCCGAGCCCTGTTGCAGCTTAAGGCCCTGATTGGTCGCCGGGCATGCTCCGGTCGGAATCTTGACGGAGATGTCGGCGATCTGCGCGGGGCTGGCGGTGGCTCCCAGAATGTGGTTGCCATCGTTGGTCGCGGTCAGGTGATCGCTGGCCGCCGCGATGGTTGCCGCCAGAGGGTAGTAAACCGGCGGGTTGACCGTCGTGTTGGGGCAGAAGCCGTTGACTGTGGTGTTCGAGCCGGTGATGAACGGGCCGATGCTGGGAATCGCAACGGTGACATCCGGTGAGCAGAAGGGATCAAACTTCGTCGGGTCGGCGTTGTTGTTCAGCTGGCTTGCGGTGCAGACGTTCGCGCCGCCATTCGGAGTCGTGTATGTGCTCCAGCCGATTGCGGTGTTGTAGACATAGAGATTATTCGGACCGACGATGTAGGCATTCTTCCCATCGGGCGAAAACTGCGCGCGTGTGGCAACGCCACCGACGCTGGTGAAACTGCTCTTGCTCTGGTTGTAGAGATAGATGATCTGGTTGACCTGATCATTGATCACAACCGTTGAGCCATCCGGAGAAATGGCAAGCACGACGCCGGGAACGTTCGGGTTCTCGCTGGTGAGAGTATTTGTTGTGGCACTGTAAACCATCAGCTCGTGATAGCTGCCGAAGTACAGGTTGACGCCGGTCTGATCGAGCATCATGGAGTTAGGGATGTACGGCAGCTTGATGGGCGTCGGTGCGCCGGTGGCAGTGAGGTCGAGCGGCGTGAAGTAAGAGGATTGCGACGATGCCAGCCAGAGCTTGGTGCTGCTGCGTCCGGGTGTATTGACAAAGACGGTGTTGCTGGTGACGGGAAGGCCTGTGCCGAGTTGGCCGATGACGTTCACCGGGGCGGGATTGCAGGTTCCGGGCTGGCAGATGGCGGAGATAGTGGTCGTTGTCGGAAAGGTTGCCGTGACCGTGCCGGTGCTGCTGACGGCGATCTGTTTCGGCTGGGTCGAGGTGTAATCGAGCGTAAGACCGCTGAGCGATGCGCCGGTGGTGTCGGTAATGTTCGTCAGGAGATTCTGCGGGCTGCCTGCGCTGACCGTGACCGGAGTTGGTGTGCCCGTTGAGCCATTGAGAGAAAGGGCGATGCTGGTTGGCGGGCAGGTATAGAAGTATCCGGCGGCAGAGGTGGTGCCGGAAAGCGTGGCGTTGATCACCGTTGAGCCGGGAAAGTGAGCGGTTGCCAGGCCGTTGACCGGGTTGGTGCTGGTGGTGTCCGACGTGTTGTTGATGAGGACGATCGACGCATTCACCGGCGTGTAAGTGACGGTGCCTACATATTGCGACGGGATGAGGTTGCCGTCGGGACCGAAGACCTGGGTATTCACGGTCAGCGGCATCGGCGTCGTGGTTCCCGGGTAATTGAGGGTCTGGTTTTGCGAGACGCAGGATGTCTGGGAGCCGATGGTGACGGCGGTAATCGGCGGATGGATATAGATACTAATCGGATTACTGGTGACAGCGGAGGCGCTGGCCGTGACCTGGGCCACGCCGAGTTGGGCTGGCGGGGTGCAAATCGTGAAGTCGGGGATTCCGGAGGCGCTATGGCGGTTCCATGTGCCGGCGCAGATTGAGCCCGTCGAGGGATTGATATCTGCGAGATTCAGATTTGTGGTGCCGTAGACGTAATGCGGGACGCTGACGGTGCCGCCATTGCAGTTGAAGCCCTGAGGCTGATTCACCTGGCCGGTCTGCCCGTAGGAAAGGGAGATGCCGGTCGATGCGGGGCCGAGGCTGATGTGGTCAAGGTCCGTAACCTTCTCACCGTAGCCGTGACCGTTCTTGATGCAGTAATTGTTAGGGTTGGTGCCGCCGCAACCTGCTATGGAAATGCCGACGGGAATAGAAAGTACAAATAAAGCAATCAGGGCGAAAAACCGCTGCATGAAACCTCCCCGTCTGTATGGACTCGCCATGCAGACGGTTGTCACTGCCAGAGATTCTCTGGGAGCCTCTTCTAAGGATATAGTTCCGAAATTTGAGTGTAAAAGCTTGAAAGGACTTCAGCAAGCGACGATACGAGAAGACAGGGCACAGCGCTCAGAGCCCAGGGCACAGTAAATGAGTGGCGAATGCACCCGCTGTGCCCCGTGATCTGTGCCCTGGCTGCTATTTTGCCTTGGCTGCGGCGTTGATGAAGGAGAGCCCGTTGGGGACGCCCCATCCGGTGACGTTGTCCCAGCCGGGGGTGACGGTCAGGGATGTATCGGTGCCGAAGCTGATGTCCACGTACTCCCCGCCCAGGTTCCAGAATGCGCTGTAGTACTGGGTGGTGGTGTAGAGAGGAGCCAGCAGCGTGTCGGAGGAGTAGAAGGTAGCACCCGCCGAATCAAAGATCGCTCCTGCCACATTCGTTGGACTGCTTACAGGCACGACGTCATTGACGGCGCCTGACGGCAGTTTGGGGATGAGAGGAGCCGCCTGACCGAGTGCTTTTCCGGCCTTCTGGTCGGCAATCGCCCAGATTCCGGAGAAGATCGGGCAGGCAAGGCTGGTTCCGCCGATGCCTGCGTAGGCTGAGCCGTACTCGACGAAGACCGCTCCGGTATACGGATCGGCAAGCGCTGAAATGTCAGGCTCCTGCCGGCCAGTGCCGGTGAAGGACTTCTGCCAGGAGGGCTTGGCGATGAAGGTGCTTTCGCCGCCGCCCGAGCCGCCGAGGGATCCTAAAGATAGCGGAGGATCAAAGACGCCGTTCAGCGCGTAGGAGAGGATGTTGGCATTGTTGCCCCAGCCTATTTCCGCGCCTGCCGTTGTGCCATTGGGGACGCCGATGCTGGTTCCTCCTATGGCAGTGACATAGGCTGAGGTTGCCGGATAGGACTGACCGCCTGCGTTGGGTGCGCCGAGGCCTTCGTCGCCACCATCACCGGTCGCGAAGTTGACGTTGATGCCTGCCGCCGCGGCCTTCTTCAACACCTGTTCAAAGCCCTTGACAGTAGCAGCGCCAAAGAGTGCTTCTGGATAGCCATAGCTGTTGGAGATGACATGGCCGAGATTGTGCTGCCGGGCATAGTCGATGGCAAATTCGAATTCATCCCAGTCTTCCGTTGGCATGATTTCGATGACAATCTTCGCTCCCGGAGCAACAGAATGAGCCCACTCGACGTCGAGCGACGCTTCGTCCTGCCAGCTGTCGACTTCGAGTGAAAGCTGCGTGGGTTTGCCGTCCGGATAGAGGACGGTAAAGTTCGAGGAGTTGGTAGCCGGCAGTCCGGCAAGGCTGGAGAAGAGCGCGAGATCGGTGGTCAGCTGCACGCCGTCGGTCGGGCCGTCGACGATGACGATGGTCTGGCCTGTTCCGTCCAGCCCTTTTTTATAAGCCGCCGTCAGGCCGTAGTGATCCTGAATCTGCGAAGGAGTCCAGGCGCAGTAGATGGGTGACGGATCGTTGGCATCAATGTTGTAGTTGTTCCCGAAGAAAATGCCCACGGGCAGGGAAGCGCCATCCGTCGTAAGCGTGACCGATGACGGGTTGGTGAAGCAGTTGTTGGTGGCGATGCCGGCGAATGCGCCGTTGTCATTCTTGACCTTTGACGTGGGCAGTTTGCGGGCGGTCGTGAGAGGCTTTCCTGTTCTGGGATTGACCTGGTACTTGATATAAGGCCGCATGCCGACGCTGGTAAGTCCGGTGACGCCATGAACAAGGGTTGCGGCTGGACCTGCAAGTGTTGCCGGAGCCACGTTGGCATGAAAGACCTTGCCCTGACGCTCGAATTCGTGGATCTGCGTCTGAAAGGCGCTTTCCACGCTCGTTGCCGGGCCGCGGGCGCGTATCGAAAGATTATCTGAACCCACGGAGAGAACCGAAAGGCCGTGAGATTGAAGCTCTTTTTTAACGGTTTCGACTTCGGCCTCGGTGGGAGCGTACCGGGCGATGTCGCTGTTCGTCATCCACTGGTGATAGGTGGGTGAGCCGGGAGTGTAAAGGTCGTCGACAGCTTTGTCGAAGGCTGCCTGATTGTGCATGTTCAGGTGCACAGTCAGAGTGATTTGCTTCGAGGGCTGAATCGGGCCGTGATCGGAGGAAATATCTGCAACGCGTGGACGCTCGATCTGAGCATGAAGTGCGGGGCCGACGAGCAGAGTGCAAGCCAACGACACAATGCCTGCACGGGCCCATCCTGTGGGATTTGCTTTTTGTGACATGGATTTTCCATCTCCTGCGTGGGTAGGTGTGAGTGTTTGCGCTCGTCGACGAACAACGAGTGCAGAGGCAGCTAGGCACCACAGACTGACTGATGGACTGAAAAGGGACTTACAACCTCAGCAGAAACGCCAGAGGAAAGAATCAATAGCAACAGAAGGGTGCAGCGGATTGTTGCGTACGTGTCATGAAACAGCCACACCAATCTGGCATAAGGTTACAGTCACGTCAACAGGAAAAATCTTTGGCGGCGGGTCAGTTTGAAGGCGGACGTCGAGAATACAGGTGCGATCCTCGCCACCACAAACAGGATAGAAAATAATGCCCGGCCGATCCTGCAGCCGGGCATCGCTTTCATTTTGGATGCCGCGTTTACTGCGTGGGCATGTACTGCTGGAACCAGCTCAGGGCGCGTTCGAGCACATCGCGCTGGTGATCGCGCGAGACGAAGTGATGGCCTTCGTTGGGGTAGACGACCAACTCCGTTGGAACATGCTGATCGCGCAGCGCGTGCCAGAACTCGAAGGATTGCGGCATCGGACATTCGCCGTCGCGGTCGCCTACGACGACGAGCGTCGGCGTCTTGACCTTGCGGATGAAGTTGATGGCTGAACTCTTGAAGTAAACGGCCGGATCGTCATATACCGAGGCGCCGAAGAACGGGATCATCCACTGGTCGATGGAGTTTTCGCCGTAATAGCTCTGCCAGTTGGCGATGCCCGCCCCGGCGACGGCGGCGCGGAAGCGGTTGGTCTGAGTAACGGCGAACATGGTCATGAAGCCGCCGTAGCTCCACCCGGTGAGGCCGACGCGCTGCGGATCGACCGGCAGCTTCGCCGTAACTGTGTCGACACCGGCAAGAATGTCCTTGAGGTCGCCGTAACCGAAGTCCTTGCGGTTGGCCTGAGTGAACTTTTCGC
>Ga0209139_10000675_pt1 | contig 12110 bp, 11 predicted proteins | sample BogFormECP14_OM3_FD_188246 | JGI IMG/M metagenome (GOLD analysis project Ga0209139, IMG submission 188246) | Bog forest soil microbial communities from Calvert Island, British Columbia, Canada - ECP14_OM3 (SPAdes) (version 2) | ecosystem: Environmental > Aquatic > Freshwater > Wetlands > Bog ...
GATCACAAATCTCTTCCAGATACGCGGCTAATTGGACTGTTCCTGTGGTCGAATCGGCCAGGAACCGATGAAGTTTCCCGACGGTCTCTATGCGATCAGCAATTTCCAGAAGGAATGTTTGAGGATTTGATACCTGCCCGCTCCTCGCTCGCTGGCGAACAAGAGCACTGATCATTTGCAAACTATTTGCGATCCGATGCTCAGCCTCTTCTCGATACTCGTGGGGATATTCCACGGGAGAAACAGCCGCTCCACTCTGTGTTATCAATGCGACCCCCTTCCCTCTTTAGTTAGGACAGAACCGAATCTATATCAAGCAACATTTGATATTAAACTTATGCAGAACACGGAACTGCATCAGTATGTGTCGGATATACAATCGGCTATTCCGTCTATGTCTACTCATCTTGTGCACTTGACAAAAAACTCTTATTATGAGTAAATGACCCAATGTGAGCAAAAACGGACTTTTCGAAAGGAGAGGTATCCATGTCGGCGGACCCTCGCGGCGAACGCCTTCAGATCATGCTTACGACGGAGGAGCTTGCCGCCCTCGATCAGTGGCGATTCAGTCGTCATATGCCCAGCCGGGCCGCGGCGGTTCGTGAATTGTTGCGCCGGGGATTGGCGGCGGAAGGCTTTGACATCTCGGACGGAAAAACAAAATCCGCCGATTTCGGCGTGATTGTCGACCTCGAGAAGAGGGGCTGAATGGGCCGCTACGACCCCTCAAGCGACTTTCTTACAAGCGCCATGCGCTCCCCATCGCCGAAGCGTTGGCGCTCTATGCCGCAGGCGTCTGCAGATTGATTGAGCAACACAGAGTTTCAGCTCTGCCCGAGCGGGACGCAGGCTGGTGATATGCGCGGCTCGCGAATCGCACAATGAAGCCCATTCGCCGCAAAACCGACACACCATGCTAGGATGCAGGCGACCATCCATCTGATCGCCCCCTCCATGACATCGACGACCTTCACCGCCCGCGTCATCCCGTCGATCTCGGCCGTCGACGCCAAGGGATGGGACGCCTGCGCCAATCCGCCCGGCCGCTCCGCGGACGAGGCCGAGGGCGAACGGTTCAATCCTTTCATCACCCACGCCTTCCTCAATGCGCTCGAAGCGTCGGGCTCGGTCGGCGGGCGGTCGGGCTGGACGCCGGCGCATGTGACGGTCGAGGATGGACGCGGGCGCCTGGTCGCCGCCGCACCGGCCTATCTCAAGAGCCACAGCCAGGGCGAATATGTATTCGATCATGCCTGGGCCGACGCCTACGAGCGCGCCGGCGGCCGCTACTACCCGAAACTCCAGGTCGCCGCCCCGTTCACGCCCGTCACCGGACGCCGGCTCCTCATCGCCGCCGGCGCAGCTCAAGGCGCGCGCGAGGCGCTGATCGGGGCGTTGCGCGAATTGCGCAAGCAGACCAAGGCGTCGTCGATTCACGTGACATTCCCGACCGCTGAGGACGCCGAACGGCTGTCGAACGCCGGATTTCTCCTCCGCACCGGCGAGCAGTTCCATTTTTCCTGCGAAGGCTTCGCCAATTTCGACGACTTTCTCGCCGCGCTGGCGTCGCGCAAGCGCAAGGCGATCAAACGTGAGCGGCGCGACGCGCTCGACGGCGGTGTCGAGATCGAATGGCTCACCGGGCAATCAATCCGGCGAGAGCATTGGGACGCTTTCTTCAAGTTCTACATCCACACCGGCTCACGCAAATGGGGCCGCCCCTACCTGACTCGCGCGTTCTTCGACCTGATTGGGGCGACGCTCGCCGACCGCGTGCTGCTGGTGATGGCGCGCCGCGCCGGAGGCTATATCGCCGGCGCGATCAATTTCATCGGCGACGACGCGCTCTATGGCCGCAATTGGGGCGCGATCGAGGACCGGCCGTTTTTGCATTTCGAGGTCTGCTATTACCAGGCGATCGACTTTGCGCTTTCGCGCGGATTGCGGCGGATCGAGGCCGGCGCCCAGGGCGAGCACAAGCTGGCGCGCGGCTATCGTCCGGCCCTCACCTATTCGGCGCACGAATTCGCCGACGCCCGACTCGCCAGGGCCATCGCCGACTATCTCGGACACGAGCGCGCAGCAGTCGAGCGCACGATCGCCCATTACGAGGGACACGCGCCTTTCCGTCGCGGCGAAGGCGACGCGGGTGGCGACGAACGCTTGGGAGAATCCTTTGACGCCGACGTATGATCCAGACAACATCTTCGCCAAGATCCTGCGCGGCGAAGCGCCGTGCGTGAAGGTCTACGAGGACGACGTGGCGCTGGCTTTCATGGACGTCATGCCGCGCGCCGACGGACATACGCTGGTCATTCCCAAGGTCCCGGCTCGCGCCCTCTTCGACATCGACCCCGCGGATCTCGCCCGCTTCATGCCGGCGGTGCAGAAGGTCGCGCGCGCCGTCATGACCGGCATGAAGGCGGAAGGACTTTCGGTCCAGCAGTTCAACGAAACGGCGGGCGGACAGCAGGTCTTCCATCTCCATTTTCATCTCCTGCCGCGCTGGATGGGCGTGGCGCTCAGGCCCCCGGGCGGACCGTTCCAGAACGCCGAGGCGCTCAGGCCCCAGGCCGAGAAGATCATCGCCACCCTGGCCGGGGCGTGAATGATCGCCGCCCGCCTGCCGCTTCGCAAAGCTCCGGACGCCGACGCCCTTGACCCACATGCATTACTTTCCGGTCGGCATCGGTCTTGCGACCCTGTTCGCTGCGATTCTGCTCGGTCTCCTCTTGCTGCTGCAGATCGGCCTACTGAGCCGCGCTTACTCGGCGCTTGGCCTCGACCCACGCGTCGCGACGCTGGCGCTGTTCGGGTCGCTTCTCGGTTCGTATATCAATCTGCCGCTGTTGCATCTGCCGGAGGAGCGGATCGTCTCACGCGAAGTGGTGGAGATCTTCGGCGTCCCGTTTCTGGCCCCGGTCACGGCCGATTGGCCAGGCACGATTCTCGCGATCAACGTCGGCGGCGCCGTGATTCCGATCCTGCTGTCGTTCTATCTGCTCATGCGCTACGACCTCTGGGGGTTCGGCGCGCTGGCGACGGCGATTGTCGCGTTTGTCGTCCATCGGCTGGCGACGCCGGTTCCGGGCATGGGCATATCGGTGCCGACGTTCGCCCCGCCCTTGCTGGCGGCTGTTGTGGCGCTGGCGCTGTCGCGCCGTTTTGCGGCGCCGCTCGCCTATATCGGCGGCAGTCTCGGCGTCCTGATCGGCGCCGATCTGCTCAATCTCGGCCTTTTGCGCAGCCTGGGCGCTCCCGTCGCGTCGATTGGCGGCGCTGGGACTTTCGACGGAATATTCTTGACCGGCGTCATCGCGGTGCTGCTCGCCAGTTTGGTAGCGAATAGATGAGGATGGTTAACGAAGCGTTGCCAAATCTGTGACGATTCTGCCACATCCGGCCGCAAATTCAGCCGACTCCATAAGCGAGGGTGGACAGGGCGGGAACCGAACCTTATAGTCTAGGCATCGTTATTAGCGGCGGGGCGCGCGCGGGTTGCGTATGGCGTCGCGTTTCAACACGGAGACAGCAAATGATCAAAAATTGGCTCAAAGGGGTCGCAATCGCGGCGCTGATGGCCGCGGGGGCAGTCGCTGCACAGGCAGCCGACCTTCCGACCAGGAAAGAGGCGCCGGCGCCGGTCTTCGTGCCGCCGCCCTTCACCTGGACCGGCTTCTATGTCGGTCTTAACGCCGGCGGCATCATCAGCAGCGGCAGCCGCAATGCGACGCTTACAGTTCCGTCGTCCGCCATTTGGCTCGACAGCTACTTCCCGGGCGGGATTGGAAATGGTCAGAGCGGGTTCATCGGCGGCGGCCAGGCTGGCTATAACTGGCAGACCGGCGCCTTCGTGCTCGGCATCGTAACCGACTTCGACGGCTCGACCCTGAGCAAGAGCTTCAATTACTCCAGCAATCCCTTCGTCGGGGCCGGATCCCTGACTGGCGACACCCTGAACGTGAACGCCAAGGCGAGCCTGGATTGGCTGGGAACGACTCGCGGCAAAGTCGGCTTCGTCGTCACTCCCGACAACCGTCTGATGATCTATGGCACAGGCGGCGTCGCCTACGGCGGCGGCAGTTCGCACTTTGACGTCTACGACTCAGTCAATAACGCGTATTGGAGCGGCAATCCCAACTCCACGCGTGTTGGCTGGACGATCGGTGCGGGCGTCGAATATGCCGTCACCAACAACATCACGATCGGCGCTGAATACCTCTACGCCGACCTGGGCAGCACGACGATCACGACCAACCCGAACTCCGCCGCCGCCTCGGTCTTCCCGGGCGTCTTCGCGACCGCCAAGATCGACTACAACGCGTCGATCTTCCGCGCCCTCGTGAACTACAAGTTCTGAGCGCTCAGCGCTCCGATCTGAACTGATTTTGGCCGGAGGAAGGGCAACTTTCCTCCGGTTCTTTTTTGTCTTCTTTTTTGTCCGGCGGGCGGCGCATCGAGTCGCGAGTCGCGTCCAGTCAGGCCGCGTATGACCGGCGGCATTCACACATCTCGACGTCCAGCGCCCCCTTCTTCGCGGAGTGGGGAAGGTGTCGGCCGAAGGCCGACGGATGGGGTGGGGGGAAAGCAGGGCGCGCTTTTACAAGCTCGCGGCGACGCTGTTGCAATCCAGCAGGGTTGCCGACCCCCGTCCGGCCTCCGTCCGCCTGCCCCAGCAAGGTGGGAAGGGACGCGGAAATGACCCGGCGGCGCCAGACAAGAACTGAGCTCAGACTTGTGTGAGTCTTTCCTTGGATGCCCGCTTTTCCGCGGGCATCACAGAAATCGATCAGGCTCACGGCCGGATGCTCTAGCGATCAGTGGCGTATCGTCCAGGCGCACTCAGGTCGCACGAGCTTCCGAGCGGAACATGCGGCCTTTCGGAACCGAGTCGGGGCCGCCTACGGCGTCTCCGGAGCGGGCTCCTTGTCGGCCGGGCCCGAATCGGCGGGCTCAACGCGCTTACGCGAACGTCGCGCGCCGGCGGCGACGATGAGGTCGCGCTCGAGCCGTGGCTGGGCCGGACCTTCCGGATAGACGAAGCTGAGCTTTTTTGTACCCGTCTCGTCGGCCGTGACCACGACCTTGACCACGCCGCCGCTCTTCAATCGTCCGAACAGCACTTCGTCGGCAAGCGGCGTCTTGATCTGGGCCTGGATCACTCGCGCCATCGGGCGCGCGCCCATCGATTCGTCATAGCCATTCTTGACCAACCATTCGCGCGCTTCGTCGGTCAGCTCGATCGTGACGTTGCGGTCGCTGAGCTGAGCCTCGAGCTGGAGGATGAACTTGTCGACCACCCGGGCGATGACGGACTCCGGCAGGCGCGAGAACGGCACGATCGCATCGAGCCGGTTGCGGAACTCTGGCGCGAACAGCCTATCAATCGCTTCGCGGTCGTCTCCCTCGCGCTTAGACTTGTGGAAGCCGAAGGCGGCCCCGGCGAGATCCCGCGCGCCCGCGTTGGTGGTCATGATCAGGATCACATTGCGGAAGTCGATAGCCTTGCCCGAGTGGTCGGTCAGCTTGCCGTGATCCATGATCTGAAGAAGGATGTTGAACAGATCGGGATGCGCCTTCTCGATCTCGTCCAAAAGCAGAACCGAGTGAGGATGCTGGTCGATCGCGTCGGTCAACAGCCCGCCCTGGTCGAAGCCGACGTAGCCGGGCGGCGCGCCGATCAGGCGCGAGACCGTATGCCGCTCCATATATTCCGACATGTCGAATCGAATCAGCTCCAGCCCGAGGCTGAGCGCGAGCTGGCGCGCGGCCTCCGTCTTGCCGACGCCGGTCGGGCCGGAGAACAGATAGCAGCCGATCGGCTTCTCCGCGTCGCGCAACCCGGCGCGGGCGAGCTTGATCGCCGACGCCAGCGCCGCGACCGCTTCGTCCTGGCCGTAGACGGCGCGCTTCAGGGTCTCCTCGAGGTGCTGGAGCACCTCGGTGTCGTCCTTCGACACCGACTTCGGCGGAATGCGCGCCATGGAGGCGACGGTCGCCTCGATCTCCTTGACCCCGATCGTCTTCTTGCGCTTGGGCTCCGGCACCAGCATCTGCGAGGCGCCCGTCTCGTCGATCACGTCGATCGCCTTGTCGGGCAGCTTGCGGTCGTGGATGTAGCGCGACGACAGCTCGACTGCGGCCTTCACCGCTTCGCCGGTATAGCGCAGCTTGTGGAACTCCTCGAAATAGGGCTTGAGGCCCTTGAGGATCTCGATCGCGTCGGCGACGCTCGGCTCCTTGACATCGATCTTCTGGAACCGCCGGACGAGCGCCCGGTCCTTCTCGAAGTACTGCCGGTATTCCTTGTAAGTGGTTGACCCGATGCAGCGAAGGGTTCCCTGCGCCAGGGCCGGCTTGAGCAGGTTCGACGCGTCCATGGCTCCGCCCGAGGTGGCGCCGGCGCCGATGACGGTGTGGATTTCGTCGATGAAGAGAATCGCATCCTTGTGCTGCTCGATCTCCTTCATCACCTGCTTCAGGCGCTCCTCGAAGTCGCCGCGATAGCGGGTGCCGGCGAGAAGCGCGCCCATGTCGAGCGCGAACACGGTCGATTCGGCGAGCACCTCGGGCACGTCCGAGTTGACGATCTTGCGCGCCAGGCCCTCGGCGATCGCCGTCTTGCCGACTCCGGGGTCGCCGACCAGCAGCGGATTGTTCTTCTGCCGGCGGCACAGCACCTGGATCGTGCGCTGAACCTCGGCATCGCGGCCGATGAGCGGATCGATGCGCCCCTCTCGCGCCTTCCGATTGAGGTTGACGCAATATGCTTCCAAGGCGCCTTCCTTTTTCTTTGAATCCGAGTTGTCCTTCGACTCCTTGGAATCGCGCGACTCACGCTCTTCATCGGTCCCGCGCGGCAGGCGCGAGGGATCCGCGTGGCCCGGACGCTTGGCGATCCCGTGACTGATGTAGTTGACCGCGTCGTAGCGGGTCATATCCTGCTCTTGCAGGAAATATGCCGCGTGCGTCTCGCGCTCGGCGAAGATCGCGACCAGCACGTTGGCGCCGGTCACCTCCTCGCGACCCGACGACTGGACGTGGAACGCCGCCCGCTGCACGACGCGCTGGAAGCCGTTGGTCGCCTTGGCCTCTTCCTGGCTGTCGACGACGAGGTTCTCGAGCTCCGTATCGAGATAGTGAACGACGGTCTTGCGCAGCCCGTCGAGGTCGACGCCGCAGGCCCTGAGCACCGCCGCCGCGTCGACGTCGTCGATCAGCGCCAGCAGCAGATGCTCGAGCGTCGCATATTCGTGACGGCGCTCATTGGCGAGCGAGAGCGCCCGACGGAGGGTCTTTTCGAGCGCGCGGGAGAAAATCGGCATCGGGCGCCTTTCACTTCTTTTCCATGATGCATTGAAGGGGGTGCTGATTCTTACGCGCGTGGTCCATCACCTGCGACACCTTGGTCTCCGCGATCTCATAGGTGTAGACGCCGCACTCGCCGACGCCGTTGTGGTGCACCTGGAGCATGATCTGCGTCGCCTCCTGGGCGTCCTTGTTGAAGAACGCCTGCAGAATTGAAATCACGAATTCCATCGGCGTGTAGTCGTCGTTCAGCAACAGCACGCGATACATGTTCGGACGCTTGGTCTGCGTCCGGGTGCGCGTGATGACCGCCGCGCCGGCGCCCGGTGTTTCTCCCCCTCTTTTGGTTTCGCGCGCGGCCATCAGCCGCGCCGGAGTCTGGGCCGGGGCCGCGCCGAAGGCCGGATAGAACCAGCGCGCCAGCCGAGCCATCCCCGCTCGCAGCCGAACAACCAACGGATTTGAGGCGGCAGCCACGGAAAGACCCCGATTGATGCCGGTTGGGCCTGAACGCACATTCTTACGCGCACGCGAAACTGAAGCAACCCAATCTATGCACGACACGACGCCGACGCTAGATGCCGTCGCCGAATGGCAGCATTGCCAATTTGTCCGTCACGCGCAAGACCCTCGACGCGTCGAATGGCAAGAAGCTGAATACGCGCGCTTTTGAGCCTTCGTCTCGCGCTGATTCGCGGGCTTTGCGGGAAAACGCGGCGATGACGGGAATCGTTCGCAAAGGATGAAAATAAAAAGCCGGCGCTTGAAAGGCGCCGGCGTCGGCTCGAAGCGATTTATTTTCGCCGCGCCCGGAGGCGACACGATCGCCCGATTACTTCTGGATGCTGGCGTAGGCCGTGGTGACCGGCTTCAGCGCGTCGGAGGCGACTCGGGTGTAGAGCTCCGAAACCTTGCTCGCCTGAGCGACAAAGCCCTCGTAAGCCTGCTTGGCGAATTCGGTCTGAATCTGGACCGCCGATTCAACGCTGCGCGCGCCGAGAAGCTTCTCGAACATCGCAGTGCTGGCGGCGAACGCCTTCTTCGAATAGTCGGTCGACTCGGTGGCGATATCCTGCAGGCCCTTCGACAGGGTGGTCGAGGCGGCGGTGAAGGCTTCCAGCTGCTCTTTGGAGAACTTCTGGAATTCGTCGAACGTCGGTGTCGTGGCGGTCATGGCTGCTCCTCTCTCGTTGGCGTCGATTTCGCTCCTCCGCGGTGGATGTGGGAGGCGAACTCGCGATAGGGCCAATATGTGCAGTGCACAATAAAAGTCAAGATATTGCACTGCAGCATTTTTTCGCCGCCAAGGGTTTACGCACCCAGAAGCGGCCCCAATGAATCTGATAAAATCAGAATGATTATAGTGAATTATGCCGCAAAATTTAACTGACGCTTCACCGGATCAGGTCGTCGCCCTCAAGCGCTGGGCGGAGATTCCAACAGCTTGCAGACGATGACGTCGCTTACGCCGCGTCTCGTTAACCGCCGCGTAACCGCGCCGACATATCGTTCAAGACCGTGTGAGTTGCGCAACGGTAGGCGGCTCGGCCTCAGCCGTTGAGTGAAGTCGAATAGGGCGCGTTCATGGCGTTGCGTAGCGGTTGCTCTCGAATCGGCTGGCTTGCCCGTCTGGCGACGGCCGGCCTGATTTGCGGTTCTGCCCTTCTCGCCGCCGGCGGGCCCGCGGCCGCCCATCACTATCGCCACGCTCGCTATTACCCGCGCGTCGCTCATGCGTACCCGCGCGCCGCGCATCAGGCCACGCATTACGCACGCTACTCGCCTCGGTGGCGTGTCCATTCCGTCCGCCAGGCGGCCGCCGCGATTCCCGCTTCGCCCGCCTTTTCAGCACTCGTCGTCGACGCCAACAGCGGCAAAACGCTCTATTCGGCGGATGAGAACGGATTGCGCCATCCCGCCTCCATCACCAAGGTGATGACGCTTTACCTCCTGTTCGAGAAGCTCGATCGCGGCGCGATGACGCTTCAGACCGAGATTCCGATCTCCGCGCACGCCGCTGCGCAAGAGCCCTCGAAGCTCGGCCTTCAGCCGGGCGATACGATCAGCGTCGAGGACGCGATCAAGGCCGTCGTGACCCGTTCGGCGAATGACGTGGCGGTCGCAATCGCCGAGGCGGTCGGCCAGACGGAAGACAATTTCGCCGACATGATGACGCGCAAGGCGCACGAGCTCGGCATGTCGAGCACGCTCTATCGCAACGCCTCCGGCCTCCCTAATGACGAGCAGTTGACCACGGCGCACGACCTCACCATCCTCGGGCGCACGCTCGAGGAGCGGTTTCCGCGCTACTTCCATTATTTCTCGACCGCCGAGTTCCACTACGACGGCGAGATCATCGGCAATCACAACCATCTGCTCGGCCGCGTCGACGGCGTCGACGGAATCAAGACCGGCTACACCAGGGCGTCCGGCTTCAATCTCCTGACCTCGGTCCATCGCGACGGACGGTCGCTGATCGCCGTCGTCATGGGCGGCCGGAGCGCCGGGGGGCGCGACCGGATCATGGAAGGCCTGATCGCCGACCACCTCGCCGAGGCGTCCACCACTCGCACCGCGACCATGATCGCCGACGCTGCGCCGGCGGCAACGGCTGAGCCGAGCGTCGAGCCGGCCGCGGCGCCGCCAGCGCGCGAGCCTCCCGCCATGGTGGCCGAGGGCAGGATTCAACGCGTTTCCGCCGCGACGAGCGCGGCGAATGCGGCCGGAGAGGGCGACGATGGTGCGGGAGACGAGGATACTCCGGCCCCGCCGATGCTGAAGGCGCCCGCCGCCGCCCCGCGCGCAGCGCAGCCGACTGCGGCCGATCTCGGCCTGCTCAAAAGTCCCGCCAGCGCCAAGCCGTCAGCGAAAACTCAGACCCGGCTGGCGGCGGCGAGCGCGCTGGTGATGCCCCCGCTTGGACGGCCGAGCCCAGTCGAGGACCAGCGCCGTTCGGCGCGCGCTTCCCAGCAGGACCAGGACAACAACGGTCCCCGCGCGCGCGGAAGCTGGATCATCCAGGTCGGCGCCGCCGACAACCCCGTCAAGGCCAACGCCCTTTTGACCCTCGCCCGGGAACGAAACCCCTCGACCCTCGCCTCGGCCAAGCCAGTCACCGAAAAGGTGCGCAAAGGCGACGCCACCCTCTATCGCGCGCGCTTCGCGGGCCTCGATTCAGCCTCGGCAGAAGCGGCGTGCCATTCGCTCAAACGCAACGGATTTTCCTGCTTCACCGCCCACGACTGATGCGTATTCTTGCGGAGCCCGTCTAGCCTTGTCGCTGCATCAGAACATCCTTGGCCTGATTGACCCGCGCGGCAAGCGCGGTCGAGCCGCCATGATCTGGATGAAACTTTTTCATCAAGGCTCGATGGGCGCGGATGATGTCGGCCGCGCTCGCGCCTTCCGCCAGACCCAGAACTTCGAGCGCCTCCTTGCGCGACATCGCGCCGCCGGCGCCGCCCCTCCCCCGCCCCTGCGGCTCACCCTGGTCTGCCTCACGCCAGCCGGCGAACCGGCGGTCGAGATACGCCTCTAAGAGGTTGACGCCGTCGGGATCGTCGCGCGCGAGCTCCTGGCGAAGACCGAGAAGCTCCGGCCGCGACAGGGTTTCGAGCGCCCTGCCCGCGTAAGACCCGGCGAGCACCGACCCGGTCATCGTGCCGCTGTCGAGGTCGAGCCGCATCTCGATCATCGCCGAGCGCGCCGACGAAGCGCGTCCCGGGCGGGCGCCCAAGCCGGCGTTGCGAATCGAGGACCAGCCCGCCCCCGTCGTGCGCCAGCCGGCGAACGTCGCGACCATCCCGGCGACCGCACCCGCGAGCCCGACCCGCCCGCGCAGGAGCAGGAGAAGCGCGCCGAGCATCCCGATGACGCCCCCGCCGTGGCGCACCAGCCGCGCCGCGGCGGCTGTATCCATGCGCGCGAACTGCTTGATCGCCGACAGGAGAAGGAACAGCAGGATCAAGCCGATGATGAAGTTCATCGCCGCAGCGCTTTCGGTTCCAACGGGAGTCTCGCCAGGGTCCGGCGGCCCCAGGGGCAAGACTCCGCCGTCGCTGAGACTACGCCAACTTCACTTGCCCTGCATCTGCGACAACAGGAGCCGCGCCGCCGGGTCGGCGGCCGCCTCGCGCGCGAGCGCGGTCTGGCCGCCCGCGGCATAGGCCGCCGCCGCCCGCAACAGCGCCGCCAGGCGCGCCGACGCGCCGGCGTCGAAGGCGCTAAAGGCGCCGCCGGTCAGGCGCGCGATCTCGCTGAACGCCCGCCTCGCCCCTGGATCGTGGCCTTCCTGGAACATGAACGCCTTGACGCCGAGGAACGCGAGCTCGCCCGCAAGAACTGCGAGCCTGTCGGGGTTCTCCTCCATCGCGTCGCCAACAAACACAAGGGCTCCGACCTTGGCGCGCTTCGCCTCATCGCGCGCATGGGCGAGCACCTTGCGGATCTGTGTCGATCCGCCGCGAACTTCGATCCGGCTCATGAGCTCGGCCAGCCCCTGCCCGCCGGAGACGAAATTCGACGCCCGGCACTCGTCCATGCCGCGGAAATAGACGAGCTGGACGTCTAGGCCGCCGAGCCCGGCGGCGGCCTCGAACATCTTAGTCTGCAGCGTCTGGGCGAGGTCCCAGGTCGGCTGGCGGCTCATGGTCGCATCGAGCGCGAAGATCAGCCGTCCGCGGCCCGATGCGGCCGGGGCCGGGACCCTCTTCGCCGCCTCGACGAAGGCGGCGATGTCGTCGGCGCCCGTCCGCCGGGCAAGCGCGCCGTCCATGTCCTTTTTCATTCTGGCCTCAAAC
>Ga0209139_10000676_pt1 | contig 12110 bp, 6 predicted proteins | sample BogFormECP14_OM3_FD_188246 | JGI IMG/M metagenome (GOLD analysis project Ga0209139, IMG submission 188246) | Bog forest soil microbial communities from Calvert Island, British Columbia, Canada - ECP14_OM3 (SPAdes) (version 2) | ecosystem: Environmental > Aquatic > Freshwater > Wetlands > Bog ...
CAACGAGCAGAGTATCCTTGAGGCCGTCAGTGACAGCGGGATCGCTGGCGAGGGCGCGGTATTCGTCGTCCGCGTCAGAGAAGCGGCCTGCTTTGTAGAGAGCGTCTGCGTGGTGGCTGCGCTCCTCAACCGTGAGCGAGGATGTTGCGCCGAGCGCTGCGAGTTGTGTCTTGGCCACGCCTGCTTCATTGCTCAGAGGAAATCCGAGAAAGACGTGACGGAAGAGTTGCGTCGCTTCGGGAATGCGGCCCGCCATCTGGTAGGTCTTGGCGAGCGCCAATTGATAGTCGGCGTGGTTGGCGATGGCCTCGCCCTTATGCTCGTCGAGAATGCGAAGCGCGGCCTGCGGGTCGCCTTCCTGCAAGAAGAGGTTTGCCTGCAACACGGGTACGCTAGGGACGAAGATGCTGTCCGGATGCTTCTGCGCGAAGGTGCTGAGGATGGCTTCAGCCTGGGGCAGGTTGTTCGACTGCAGATCGGCCTGGGCAGCTAGGTAGTCGGCGTAGTCGTCGAGCGCATTGCCCTGCACGTTTGCCTGATGGAAGGCGTTCACAGCCTCTGGGAATTTACGGTCGAGAAGATAGGCGTGTCCGAGCGCAATGTAGGCTGCTGCGGATGCTTCGCCGGTGTGGGAATGCGCGTAGGCCGACACTCCAGCATAGGCGGCCGGGCTGCGCATGGTGGCGAGTTGCTGTCCCATCGGACGGAGTTGCGATGAGGCGACGAAGGCCTGCTGCAGCTTGTGGCTCTTGGCCTTTTGCTTGGCTGAGAGCGGGCGACGCTTTGATTTGCTATGAGTCGTGGTCTTGTGAGTTGTGCTGTGAGACGTGGAGTGCGTGGTCTTGCTCGTCGTAGAATGCGAAGTTGTGCTTTTCTTATGAGTCGATGACGACGAACTGGACGAAGATGAACTCCCCTGCGACCAGCACACAGCCGACAACGCACCCGCGAGGACCAGCGCCGCAACCTTACTCCCACTAGAAAAGACTTGATTCACTGCGAACTATTGCACTCCTGATTTCAAATGTAAGCCGAAATGGGGTGGATTGTTGCGGCTTTGCGATGATTCACTTAAAAACGTTCCTCCTTATGCAATGTCGGGAATCGCATTCCACTTTGGGGATTCGCTGATCAACATAAGCAGAATGAGTGACTTTGCTGCCGGATGGTGCGAATCATTTACTATGAAGGAGGCGGAGCCGCGGCCAAACCGTGCGGCGCAGTTTCCGTTCCGTCACGAAAGGGTCGATTTCCTGAAGCCATCTGCCATGCCAAACATCCAAACACAAGGAACGGAAGAGGTTCACCCCGACGTTCTGCTCGTAAATCGAGCGCGCCAAGGGGATGTGCAGGCGTACGAGAAGCTGGTGAAGCAGTATGACCGCCAGGTTTTCCGGATTGCCCAACACATTACCCAGAACCGCGAAGATGCGGAAGACGTGGTGCAGGACGCCTTTTTAAAGGCGTACGAGAAGCTGGACCAGTTCCAGGGGAATTCGAAGTTTTACACCTGGCTGGTGCGGATTGCGGTGAACGAGTCGCTGATGCGCTTGCGGAAACGGCGCACCGGCAGAATGGTTTCGATCGACGAAGATGTCGAGACGGAAGAAGGCTCCATGCCGCGCGATCTGGCGGACTGGGGTCCGGACCCGGAACAGCAGTACGGCCAATCGGAACTGGCCGATATTTTGCGGAAGACGATCCATGGTCTGCCGCCCGGTTTTCGTACGGTGTTTGTGCTGCGGGACGTAGAAGGTCTCTCGACAGAAGAGACCGCGGAAGCTTTGGGACTGAGTGTCCCGGCGGTAAAGTCGCGCCTGCTGCGGGCGCGGCTGCAGTTGCGGGAACGGCTGAGCCGTTACTTCCGCAAAAATAAAAGGGATGGTGCAAAGTGACCTGCACAGAGTTTATAGCGCAACTGGATGACCTGCTCGAAGATCGGGTATCGGCAACACTAAGAGCAGAACTCGACGAGCATCTGCGCACCTGTGAGCACTGCGTGATCACGATGAGCACCACGCGCAAAACGATTGAAATCTATCGCAGCCATGAATTGTATGAGTTGCCAAATGATTTGCGCGCCCGCTTGCAGAAGGCCATTTTGGCCAAGTGCAAGAAGTGCTAGCTCGTAAAATTCTTCAGTTCTGACAGCTTCTCCGATAGACTTCCGAGCATGTCTCGCTTAAAAGCTGCTCTCACGCTTGCAGTGTGCTCGGTATCCCTTTTTTCCTTCGCTCAATCGCCACGTTTTTCTGTCAGCTTTCCATCGGAACGCAGCGCGAGGCCTCTGGATGGGCGACTGATGCTGCTCCTCTCAAATGATCCCTCGGCAGAACCGCGCATGCAGATCAACGACACGGTGCGCACGCAGATCGCTTTCGGCGTAACTGTGGATGGATGGAAGCCCGGCGACGCAACCGTCGTCGATGATACGGCGTTTGGCTATCCGATTCGCAGCCTGAAGAACCTTCCCGAGGGCGATTACTACGTGCAGGCGCTGCTCAACCGCTACGAGACGTTTCACCGCAGCGATGGCACGACGGTGAAGTTGCACATGGACCAGGGTGAAGGGCAGCACTGGAACATTTCGCCGGGTAATCTATACAGCAAGCCGCAGAAGATCCACGTTGTGCCAGGAACGGCTGCAACGATCACGCTCGATCAGGAGATCCCGCCGATTCCAGATGCCAAAGACACGAAATACATCCGACACCTGAAAATTCAGAGCGAGCTGCTGACAAAGTTCTGGGGAAGGCCCATGTACCTGTCGGCGATTGTGCTGGTGCCCGAAGGCTTCGATGAGCATCCCGACGCGCATTTCCCGCTGATGATCTTTCACGATCACTTTGCCGAAGGCATGAGTGACTTCCGCACCGAGCCACCGGATCCGAATCTGAAGCCTGATTACAGCGAGCGGTTTCATATCTCGGGCTACAACCGCATTCAGCAGGAAGAAGCGTACAAGTTCTATCAACAGTGGATCAGCCCGAAGTTTCCACGCTTTCTGGTAGTAAAGATTAACCACGCGAATCCCTTCTATGACGATTCGTATGCGGTGAATTCGGCGAATGTCGGGCCTTACGGCGACGCGATTGAAACTGAATTGATTCCCGCGATCGAGAAGCAGTTTCGCGGCATTGGACAGGGCTGGGCTCGGTTCCTCTATGGCGGATCGACCGGCGGATGGGAATCGCTGGCGGTGCAGGTCTTCTATCCCGACCACTACAACGGAACGTTCGCCGCATGTCCGGACCCGATTGATTTTCGCGGGTATACGACGATCAATCTCTATGACGATGCAAATGCGTTTTACACGCAGGGTCCGCACAAGCGCGTGCCGCAGCCTTCGATGCGCAACTATCTTGGGCAGACGCTGGCGCAGCAGCAGGATAACAATGCATACGAGCTCGCGCTTGGCGATCACGGGCGCTCGGGCGAGCAGTACGACATCTGGCAGGCTGTCTTCAGCCCGGTTGGCGCGGACGGCTATCCGCAGCCAATCTTCGACAAGGAGACAGGCGTGATAGACCATAAGACCGCCGAGTACTGGAAGGAGCACTACGATCTGCGCGCCATCATGGAGAAGAACTGGCCGACGCTCGGGCCGAAGCTGCAGGGCAAGATTCACATCTATGTGGGCAGCGCCGATACCTACTTCCTGACGAATGCCGTCTACTACACTGAGGATTTTTTGAAGGCAACGAAGAACCCTCCCTACAACGGCGAAGTAAAGTACGGCGACAAGGCCGAGCATTGCTGGAACGGCGATCCCAACCTGCCAAACTATATGTCGCGGCTGCATTACAACACGATGTATCTGCCGAAGATTCTTGACCGTATTGAGAAGACTGCTCCGAAGGGCGCGGATTTGACCAGCTGGCGGTATTGAGACTGTGGTTTCCCACGCGATTGCGCTGACGAAAAAAGCCCGCCTCACTGCTGGCTTTTTCACTCTTAGTTACAGTCTCAGAACTCCAGCCGCATCGAAACCTGGCCGTTGCGGGCGGAGGCAAAATCTGACCCACGCGGAGAGGTGATGATGCCAAAGCTTGAGCTGGTCATGTTCAGGTTGGGATCACCCAGGTTGGTGTGATTCAGGATGTTGGTGAAGGTACCTTCGGCGCGGAGGTGGATGCCTTCGGTAATCGCAAAGCTCTTGCTCAGTCCAGACGAGAGGTTCACCGTTCCCGGACCCACCAGCGATCCAACCTGCGCATTGCCAAAGCGGCCAATCGGACCTGGCGCGCCCGCCTGACCGGAGCCGACGTTGCAGGTGTCGCCAAACTGCCAGTTGGGCACGCCGGGGCAGGTGAATCCGCCGAGGTTGATCCAGTTGTTGCGGCCCTGGCTCTGCGGTTTTGCGCTGGCCACCTGATCAGGCTTCTGCGCGCGGCCGGGGTAGGTGCCACCCTGGAAGTTTCCGCTCAGGCCGGAGCCGGTGCCAGAGGGATCGACGCTGCCACCGGGGAAATATGGCGTGAGGTACGGGCCGCCCTGCCAGAGAAAAATACTGCTGAGCTGCCAGCCACCGACGGCGAGATCGGCCCATCGGCTCATGTTGCCGCCGAACTGACGTCCGCGGCCAACCGGAAGAGCATAGACGGCAGTGGTGCTCCAGCGATTGCGGCGGGTACCGTAGACGTTGCCGTAATCGACGAAGTGGCTGCGGCCGTAGGAAGTACGAGCGCCACCATTTTCACCGGCGAAGCCGCTGTTGTTGTTCGGACCCTGGTTGTCGGCTAGGCTCTTGGCATAGGTGTAAGCCGAATCGAAGGTCAGGCCATGGACGTCGCGGTGCGTGACCTCAAGCTGCATGGAGTTGTAGCTGCCATTCGCGCCAGTGGCACGATCGTTAATGGTGCCCCAGTTGGGGAAAGGACGCGCGCTCAGCGGCTGGTTATAAGCGGACGTCGTGTTGGAGTACGGCAGGTCATTCTCGTTCGGCGCCCACACGAGCTGGCGCGTGTTCATGCCGATATAGGAAATGCGCGCGCCGTATCCCTGTCCGAATTCATGATCGACAGAGAGCGACCACTGCTCGGCGTATGGATCTTTCCAGTTCACGTCGTTGGCTGTTCCGAAGTATGCCGTTCCGAAGGCTCCCGCGGCGGAGCTTGATCCGGAGCCAGCGTAGATCGAAGGCCACGAATAGGCCGGGCCTGTTGCCGTTTCGGCGTTTTGATAGATGTTTGTCGATGCCTGCAGTGTTCCCGTCAACGAGTAGAAGATGGAGCCGAGGGTGGTGATGTTATACATGGCGAAGCCGCCGCGGACCGCTGTACGGTCGTTGTCGAAGGGACGGTAGGCAAAACCGAAGCGCGGCATTACGCGCTTGGTGGATGCGTGACGCAGACTGGAGGGCAATCCGGCCAAGCTGTTCGGCAACACCGGCGTGCAGGGCGCACCGTTTGCTGCTGGAGTTCCGGTGCTCTGACCTACTGGGCAGGCGTTGAAGCTGGCCAGGAAGCCAGCGCTGAGCGTGTTCTCTGCGCCATCAGGGAAGACGGCTTCGCCCGAGAGCGGCACAAACGGATCGAAGTTGCCGATGTTGCCGGAGGGATCGTGATAGCCGGGGTGATATTCATAACGCAGGCCGTAGGTCAACGTAAGGCGGGGCGTCACCTTCCAGTCGTCCTGCCCGTAGAAGTTGTAGTAGATGGAGAGGCCGTCGTTGTCGGCGGTCACCACGTCGTAGGCCGTTCCCTGCGGCGTGCCGATCAGGAAGTCCGCGAATTCCTGCCCTGGCGTTACTCCCAACCCCGTAAAGTTGTGGCCGGTATTGAAGGCGAAGGTGCCGTAGTTGTCCGCGCCGAAGAACCCGAGCGGGGTAAGCGCCTCAATGTGGCGGATGTCGAGACCATACTTCATGCTGTGATGGCCTTTGACCCATGAGACGGAATCGACATATTGATAGGTGCGGGACTTGGTTGTCGAGGCGAGCCGGTCTCCATTGAGGGTGGTGAGCTGGTTGAAGTCGAGTTCCGAAATTCCGTTGAAGAAGAGGTTCTGCAGCCCCTGCAAACCGCTGGAGTTGGCAAATCCGGGCCCGTCGAAGGGATTGGTGCTGCCGCTCGTGTCCCAGGTGAAGCCGAATCTGAATTCGTTGATGAGGTTTGGCGTGAAGTTGTAATTGGCAGCTACGATGAGCACGCGATCCTGGCCGATGTTTGAGCCTTCGGGGATGAGCAACGGCTCGGGTTGGGCGTAGTCGATGTTCTTCCAGGTGAAGCGTCCGAAGACCGAAGCCTTTTGCCCGAAATACTGGTCGCCGCGAATATCGAACTGATTCGAGTTATAGCTGGAACCCTGATTTACAAGGTAGTTTGGCCTGCTCGGATCGTAAATGCTCGGATCGCCGACGTTGGGGTCGGGGAAGAACTGCAGGAATTTCTGCGAGACGGCATTGATGGGCACCTGGTTGTTGACATACGGCGTGCCTGTGAACGGATTGAGCAGCGGATAAGGCAGAAAACTGAAATCGCCCTTCTTCATCAACGTGCTGGGAACATAAGCCTGATAGGGCGTCGCGCTGGGGAGGCGGAAGCCTTCATAGGTGCCGAAGAAAAAGCTCTTGTCATGTCCGTCGTAGAGATGCGGAATGAAGACCGGGCCGCCGATGGTGCCACCGAAGTCATTACCGACGATGTGCGGCTTCGTGGTCGCTCCAAACGGTGTGGCGTTGAAAGCTGAATTCTGGTGATACCAGAAAGCCGCTCCGTGCAGATGGTTGGTGCCGCTCTTCGAGATGAAGGTGACTTCTCCGGGCTGGCCGAACTCAGCATTGTTCAGCACGCCGTCCACGCGCAACTCAGAGATAGACTCGCCGGACGGAAGCGCATTTTGTAGCGGCTTGTTGCTCGTGGTGTTCTGCGCTGTGACGCCGTCGATTGTGACGTCAGCCTGCGAAGGCAGACCTCCCTGCACGGAGAAAGAAACGCCGGTGCCATTGCTGGCGCCCGTATCCGACTGCACTCCTGGCAGCGTCTGAATCAGGTTCAGCGGGCTGGTCCCATTCGCGCTGGCGCGGTAGTTTGCCGGCAGATTTTGCACGTCGACAGCGCTATACGTTGCCGTGATCGAAGGCGTTTCCGTAGCGATTGCGCCGATGTTCTGCGCGTTCACGGAAACCTGCTGACTCACCGTTCCCACATTGAGCGAAGCGTCGGCGCGAAGCTGGCCGCGCGCGACGAGCACCAGATTGTCGATTTCAGTAGTGCCGAACCCTGAAGCCGTGACGTCGACTTTATAGCGGCCTTCGGTCAGGTTCAACACCTGATAGTTACCCGAGCTGTCCGTGGTGTCAGTGCGGGCTACGCCGGTATCGATATTTGTCACCGTGACGGTTGCATTTGGCACGATCGCGCCGCTTGCATCCCTGACCGTACCGAGAATGGCTCCCTGCGTGGATTGCGCCTGCAGGTTGAGGGAGAACGTCAGCAACGCGACGAAGAACGCCGCAAGAGTATACCGACCGAATCTGCACGTGGAGGGATCTGGAAGGATGCGTTTCATAGAAGCACAGGTCTCCTGAAGTCAACTCGATTTCGTTCTAATCAAATGACTGCGTTTGCACCGCAGGATGAGAGCAACCGTCGTGGCGGTTGAGGGGAGTGACCTGCGGCTAGCGTAAATCAGTTCGTGACCCGGGGTAGGCGTCTATTGTGCACAGAGATGCCTCCTCGGGTCGAGAGATTTTTTATTCGCGTTGGGAATTTTGCATTGCTTAAACAATGTCACACGTATGTGACGTGAACATTACAAAAGGTTTCCGTGCGGAGGCATGGGGATTTTTGACGTTACGTTTGTACGGTTTTGGATGACGCTGAAGATTAGTCGGGAATTTTCAGCGGCACTTCAAAAAGACCAGTTCCTCAACGTGCCGGATGGAGTGACGCCTGTTTTTGCTGTACCCGGTCAATCGCGTCGAGCACGATGCCCGGCGTCAGCACTTCGGGTAGAACCTGCGGTGGATCCTGTGCCGAGCCCGGATAGATAGCGTAGGTAGGGACACCGCTGCGTCCGAGACTGTTGAGCGCCTGTGTAATCGTTTCGTCGGCGTTGGTCCAGTCCGCGCGGACGAGAGCGAAGCCGCCATCGCGCAGCTTCTGCTGCACGTCGGACCGGCTGAGGATGACACGCTCATTCACCTGGCAGCTGAGGCACCAGTCCGCAGTGAAATCGACAAAGACAGGACGGCCTTGCGCGCGGTATTTTTCAACTGTAGCCGCAGTAAATGGTTCCCACGCTGCATCATGGGCCTTATTTGCAGCGGCTGTAGTTGCGCCGCCCTTGCGTGACGCGAGAACGGGAAGCGCGGCGGCCAACAACAGAACAACTGTAGCAGTCACAGTTGCAATTGTTTTAGCTGGCCAGCGGCCAAGAATCCATCCCGCGATAGCCAGCAAGAGGAATGCGGACAATAAATAGAAGAGCGCATTCGTCCCGGCAGACTGGGCAAAGAGCCACACCAGCCAGATGACGGTGGCAAAGATCGGAATCGATGTTGCCTGCTTGAGGATTTCCATCCATGCTCCGGGACGCGGCAGAAGCTTTGTCCATGCGGGATTGAAAGTCAGCAGCAGATATGGCGCGGCCAGGCCTAAAGCCAGCGCGGTGAAGACGAGAAAGCTGACCAGCGCCGAATGCGCGAGCGCATAGCCCAGCGCTGCTCCCATAAACGGCGCGGTGCACGGAGTGGCGACGACCATTGCCAGCACTCCGGTAAAGAAGCTGCCTGCGTACCCGTGCTGCTCGGCAAGGCTCGATCCCTTGCTGGTAAGTGAGAGTCCAATTTCGAACTGGCCTGCAAGCGAGAGCCCGAGGAAAAAGAGCAACAGCGCGATGATGCCAACGAAGCTGGGCGACTGGAACTGGAAGCCCCATCCGAGCTGGTGCCCGCCCGCGCGCAAAACCAGCAGCAGTGCGACGACGATCCAGAAGGAAACGAGAATGCCGAGCGTGTATACCCATCCGTGCGCGCGCAGCTTGTGCCGCTCCTGTTGCGAGGACTGCACCAGCGAGAGCCCTTTGATAAAGAGCACAGGAAAAACGCACGGCATGAGGTTAAGAATGACTCCGCCGATGAAGGCGAGGCCAACTACTTTGGCGAGGCCGCTGAAATCTCCACTGGAAGACGACGCGGCAGTGGCAAGTGTTCCTTGCACTGCGTTGATCTCGAAGGCATTGCCATCCGCGAGAACGATGAGGCCGTGCAACTGGCTCGGATTCTGCTGCAGATTCTCGTCTTTCTTCAGGCCGATCTCAAAGCCGTCGCTCAGCGGAGTGACCGGCTGCGGAGCCGCATTGGCAAGCCAGTTTTGATCGAATGGGAAAAACTGTGCGGCGTTTTCGCGCCTGCCTGTTAGCACCGTCAGTTTGAAACCGGTAGCAGTCGGCGTGAATTTTGCCTGCATGCTCGCAGGCAGCTGCTGCGGCAACGTGCGATGCAGTCGAGCGATGAGCTGCTGATCTGCGCTGACAAACGTAGGCGATGACGGAGGCGTAGCCGATGCTTTGCGTTCCACATCGAGGACCGCCTTGCCCGGAATGCAGACCTCGCGGCAGACGAGCCAGTCGACCTTGGCGCTCAGGGTCGTCGACTCAGCCGTCGGCTTGAACGCAGTGCTGACGTGCATCGGGATCGGGAACAGAACTTCGTCCTCGTATCCGAAGTCCATCAACGGACCGAGGGGCAGGCGCTTGGGCGCGGGATACTGCATTGCCTCTGCCGTGATGCCATCCGGAAGCGACCACTTGATGCGCGGCGGTTCGCCCGAATCGCCGGCGTTCACCCAGTAGACATGCCAGCCCGGTTCAAGCTTGAAGTAGAGGCCCGCGGTGAAGTTCTGGCCCGGATAGATTTCCGCAGGCGGCACGACCAGCTGTACGGTCAGGTGCTGCACGGTAGCTGCGGGCGCAGACCATGCTGCAGGAGTCCAGGCTGAAAAAAAGATCAGCAGGCACAGAATCGGAATCAAAGTGCGGACGCGCATTCTCGGTATCTCTATTGTAGGACGGCGGCGGGAGGTCGCTGGTTACACACCTTGCGGCCCAGTCAAATGGCCTCGGTCTGCCGTATCGTCGCCACGCTCTAAAGAATTTCTTTATACGGCCAAGAAGCTATCGCGTATTCATATTGCAAAGGCGGCAGCGACACGCGACACTGAAAGCTCTCCCCTTCTTCTGAAACATTTCTAGTTGCATATTCGTTGTTCGCGGAGGGTTTCTTTTCTATGGCATGGACGCGGCGCACCTTCCTCATCCGGGTAGCAGCGACGGGCGGCTACAGGGCAATGTACACGGCGATGCAGGCGCTGGGCCTGCTGGCAATCAAAGCGGAGGCCTCGCCGCTGCCTGAGCTGCCTGCGAACTTTGGCGCGGGCAAGAAGATTGTGATCCTTGGCGGCGGCATTGCCGGCCTCGTCTCGGCTTACGAACTGCGCAAGGCAGGCTTCACCTGCACTGTTCTTGAAGCACGCGAACGGCCCGGCGGCCGCAACTGGAGCGTTCGCAACGGCAGCAAAGTTGAGTTTACCGACGGGACCGTGCAGACGTGCGACTGGGAAGAGGGCCACTACCTGAACGTAGGCCCGGCGCGTTTGCCTTCCATTCATCGCATCATCATCGGATATTGCGAAGAACTGGGAGTGCCGCTCGAAGTTGAGATCAACACTTCGCGGAGCACGCTGATGCAGGCCGATACGCTCAACGGCGGCAAGCCGGTCGAGCAGCGGCAGGTGGTCAACGACACGCGTGGCTATATCTCTGAACTGCTGGCCAAGTGCATCGATCAGCATGGGCTCGACAAAGTCCTGGACAAAGAAGATACGCAGCGCATGCTCGACTTCCTGTCGACCTATGGCGATCTGTCGAGCGACTACAGTTACAAAGGTTCGCAGCGGAGCGGATTCATTACCCCTCCGGGAGCTGGACCGGATGAAGAAAAGCATCGTCCGCCGCTTAGCCTGCATGAGCTGCTGGTCTCGGACTTCTCGACAGGCGAGTTGTACGAAGAACAAATCGACTGGCAAGCGACGATGTTTCAGCCGGTCGGTGGCATGGATCGCATTCCGTATGCCTTTGCGAAATCACTCGGAGACATCGTGCACTATCGATGTCTCGTGAAGAAGGTCAGCAAGACCGCGAAGGGCGTGCATGTGGAGTACACGGAGCGAGGCTCAGCACAGACCATCGATGCCGATTACTGCATCTGCACGCTGCCGCTGAGCATTTTGAAAACGCTCGATATCGACTGCTCGCCCGAGAAGAAGCAGGCTTTCAGCGGAATGAAGATGGCGTCTCTCTACAAAATTGGGTGGGAGGCTCCGCGATTCTGGGAGAAGCAGTACAACATTTACGGCGGCCTCTCCTTCCCCAAGCAGATCGTCGATCTCGTCTGGTATCCAAGCAACGGCCTGTTCACGAAGACCGGGATCATCTTGTCCGGCTTCAACTTCGAACAGAAAGATTTTGCAGACGGCTCACCCACTCCATTTGGCGCCCTTACGACGCAAGGCAAACTCGACGCCTCTCGCGCAGCCGTCGAGATTCTGCATTCCGGGTACGGCAAGTCGCTGACCAAGCCAATCTATGTTTCCTGGCAGAAGATTCCATATAGCCTTGGCTGCTTTGCGATGAATATGATGCCCGACACAAAGCCCGCCTACGAGGAGCTGAATAAGCCCGATGGCAGAATTTACTTCGCCGGGGATTATCTGAGCCACCTCGTAGCCTGGCAGGAGGGCGCGGCGCTTTCAGCGCATCGCGCCATTCACGGAATCGCTGACCAGATCCGCAGCAGCTAATTTTCCACAACCCTCTCAGAGCTGTCATCCTGAGCAAAGCGAAGGATCTGCTTTTTGCTGCAATTACCGCAGAATCCTGCTTGAAGATTTAACTAAGCTTGCAGAGATGGAAACGGGAATCTGGAAGCTGCGGCTATCGAAGCGAACAGCAGATCCTTCGCTTCACTCAGGATGACAGCTCCGAAAGTGGTTGTGGGCGCGAGTGTTCTAGTGTAGTGCGTCGTAAATAGTAACGATTATGTGCGATGTGCGTCCTACAATGGGAGGGCGACACGATGCGCATTGCACGCCCGGTCAAACTGAATG
>Ga0209139_10000677_pt1 | contig 12109 bp, 8 predicted proteins | sample BogFormECP14_OM3_FD_188246 | JGI IMG/M metagenome (GOLD analysis project Ga0209139, IMG submission 188246) | Bog forest soil microbial communities from Calvert Island, British Columbia, Canada - ECP14_OM3 (SPAdes) (version 2) | ecosystem: Environmental > Aquatic > Freshwater > Wetlands > Bog ...
TAACATACTTCACTACTGGTTTCAGAAACGGTCTAATGATTTCAATTTGGGCGTTGCCGCTTTACTCATGAGGTGGAATGCTTACACTTTCATTTATAGATCAATTTTTTATTAACCTATGACATTCATAATTGTCTCCAAGGACTACTAGGGTATCTAATCCTTATTGCTACCCAAGGCTTCGTCCCTCAACGTCAGTTATTATATAAAAGGTTGCCTTCGCCGTTGTCCGTCCTACCAGTATAACAGAATTTTGACTCTCCTCTGGTAATTCGACCTTTCCACATAAAACTCTAGAAAATTAGTCCCGATGAATAAAGGCTTGATTTTCCGTCTAGGTACCCTATAAACCTATTAAAGATGAATAACACTAGTCTTCTACGTATTACCGCGACTGCTGGCACGTAATTTGGCCAAGACTTATAGATAAAAATTTGTCATTATCATTCTTTTATCTAGAACTTTATACGACTTATTCGTTATACATTCTTCCAAGTTGCTGGTTCAGTCGTAAGACTATTGACCAATATTCCCCACTGCTGTACTATCTGCCGTGGGCTTTTTTCAGACCCAATGTGGTCGATCGACCTCTCAGTCGCGACTGCCGGAACTCGAGCTAGTTTTACACTAATACTCATCCAGAATATTCACTAACATCTCAAAGCAAAACGTTCTGTTTCTTTATTTACATAAGGTATTTATTCCTTACTTCAAGGTAGCTAGGATATCATTTACTCACCTGTACACCACTTCTAATTAATTTTTAATAAAATTAGACGTTCGATTAGCATGTGTCAAGCATTTGGACAGCGTTCACTCAGAGCTATCATCAAACTCAACTTTTTTATTATAAAATAGTGGTACTGTGTAGTACACACTATAGTAGTGTTTATACTTAAACATATAGTTTTTTGTAGTTTTTTATTGTAACAAAAAATCTTTTTTTGTTATACTAAAATAAATATTTATACTTCTATAAAAATAATCCGGTTTTGATTAAGCGAGTTCCTGTTTTTGTACGGTTACTAAAAAAAAGCTAAAGATTAATTATAATTTTCACAACTTTGTTTTAAAAACATTATTTATTATTTTCTGTTAAGTATTAAAATTTGCACCTTTGTTTTATTAATAAACATATCTACAATTAGCTCTTGACTTTCCTATGTTGAAATTAACAACATTATACAATTTCTCAACACGGGTATTTATATAAAAATAAAAAATTTATTTTAAGTTAATGTAAATCTAATCCATCTTTTATATAAGATGAAGATAAAACTACAAACACTTGTGCTTGAATGAATGCTATACCTATTTCTAGTCCAGAAAAGGCAATTATAAATAATAAAGGTAATAAACCTAAAAAGAAATAAACCACACCTTTACTCATTATATTATAAGTAAATCCACCAAGAATGTTTAATAACATATGTCCACTTAAAACATTAGCTGCTAATCTTAATCCTAAGGATACATTTCTTGCTAGATATGAGATAAATTCTATTAATACTAATAAAGGTAATAAAGCTAAAGGACAACCTGAAGGTACTAATAAAGAAAAGAATTTTAAAGCATGTACTTGGAATCCTAATATTGTTGCTCCTATAACAACTGTAAAACTTAATGAAAATGTTAAGATAAAATGAGATGTGGGTGCAAAACTATAAGGTACCATACCAACTAAATTATTTATTAAAATATAAATAAATAATGCAGATATTAAAGGAAAGAACATTTGACCTTTGTTTGCGTTTATTTGATTTACTACTATACTATATACAGTAGAGTATATTGATTCATGAGAGATAGATCATCTATTAGGTGTAGAAAAATCATAATTTGTTGCTAATACATAAAACATAAATATAAGAAATGTTGTTATTATTAAATATAATCCTATATTAGTTAAAGATAGTTGTATGTTGGCTAGTATATCAGCTTTAATACTAAATAAGTTTCTTATAATAAATTGATCTAAGGGACTTTGATTTCAAACCGGAAAATTAAAAAACATTTAATTATATATATTTAAAATAACGTTTTAAGAGTAAAAGTATAGTATTTTTAGGTTATATTATATTATATAATATAAAACCTGATATATATTTAAATATATTTTTATCATAATATAAAAAATTTTCGAAAACTCCTCTTTTAGCTTTGTAAAGGTAAGCTTACAAAAGCATGAGGTTTTGGTGGGCTATTTAAACTTCATTCTAATGAATTATAATTTCTATTAAATAATGTTTGGAATAAATCACTAAAATACTGAGGTGTTAATCAAGGATATCTAGATGTAGCATTACCTTCTGCTAACTGTATATATACAATATATAAGAATAAACCTGTAGCCACTACACTTATTATAGAACCAAAACTACTTACTAAATTTCAACCAGCAAATGCATCAGGATAATCGCTTATACGACGCGGCATTCCTTGTAGCTTTTTTTACCAAATATAGTATAAAAATAATCTATACTATAAGTTACACAGTAGTCACCTATTATTAGGTAACTATATTTAAACCCAACAAAGAACCAAAAAATTTAACCGTTATAAGGTTCTCTACTAAAAAAATATTTATTTTTATAAATTAAACCATCATTAAGTCTTTTAATTAAAAGAGCATATCCTATATTAAATGTACGGGTACATACAACAGTAGGATAAATACCTAATAGTTTATAATTGTTTGTAACATCGTAAACATAAATCATTTTTCTGGTTTTAGCTAAAAAAGTAACTGTTTTAGCTCGACCAAATTGCGGATTATTTAAACCTGTTTTATCTCTAGTACCTTGTAAAATAAATTCAGTTGATTTAGATTTACCATACATAGGATTTTTGTCACCTAATTTAATTGTACTCATTTTTAAAAGATTCTCTTTTGTATGTTTATATTCTAAACTAGAACCTGCAATATGAAGAATATTTAAAACATTTAATCCGTATGTTTTTAAAGCTCAATCAATGAAAAATTGTTCTCTTTCTAAATAAAAGTCTTTAGTTACAGTGCGTGTTTTACCACAAATTTCTAGTATAATAACACTAAAATTATTGTGACCATATTTTAATATATTATTGTATATTAAGCTATTTTTCTTTAAAATAGAATACTGAAAATAAGTAGATAAACGTTTAGCTCCATCAACCGCACTACCTATATAAACCTTACCTGTAATTTTATTAAATCACATATAAATAATGGTTTCTTCCTTAAAATCTTTAATGATATTTAACTTAGATTCCTGAGCATCCTCATATAACTTAACATAGGTAGAGGGTAAAATAGGTCTTTTATTTTCTGAAAAAGGTTTTTTTGGTTCTTTGTTGGGTTTATTTTTAGGTGATTCTTTAGATAAACTGGAGAATTCTACTCTTTCATTACCAGAATTCTTATCAACTGTATAAAAAACATAGCCTAAAATATTATGTAACAAAGTATGTATAGCAACTAATAGCAAAATAACAAAAAGAAAGGAATTATCTCTTTTTAAGTTTACTTGTTAATATACATAAAGTAAATCATTTAGACTACGGCGTCCGCTTCTCCGTTGTGGATAACCCACTGAATCTTTTTATCCTAAACATTTTTATTAAATCATATAAAGAAAGATAAACGGGTAATCTAATGAACAAATACATTACTGTATTTGTTGGACTATATCTTTATCCTTTAATAAAGGATATATCACATGTAGTCTCTGAGGATATTACTAAGATATTAATTGGACATGGTAAAGTAACATAGGGCATAATAACATGTCAAGATATCTGTTGGTTTCCTGCTGATTGACCTAAGCCATATTAATCAAGGTATTTAGGTTATTCCAGCATATAGTGATATGCAAAATATAATGTTACCATTATAAAGGGCCTACAAGTTGACCTAAAAAATGTTGAGGGAAGAATGTAACATTAACACCAATGAATAATATCATAAAGTGTACTTTACCTAACATTATATTATAATCTAATCCTGTTATTTTTGGTATTCAGAAATATCAAGCACTAAATAAAGCAAATACTGCTCCCATACTTAATACATAATGGAAATGTGCTACTACATAATAGGTATCATGGAAAGCTATATCTAATGAAGCGTTAGCTAAAACAACTCCACTTAGACCTCCTATAGTAAACATTACTACAAAACCTAATGCAAATAACATAGATGGTGTTAAATATAAAGAACCCCCATATGTTGTTGCTAATCAACTAAATATTTTTATCCCTGTTGGAACAGCTATAATTAACGTAGCAGCTGTAAAATAAGCACGTGTATCCACATCTAATCCTACAGTATACATATGATGACTTCAAACTACGAAACCTAAAACACCTATAGACATCATAGCGTATACCATTCCAAGATAACCAAATACATTTTTGTTAGAACTAGCTGAAATTGTTGTACTAATTATACCAAATCCAGGTATAATTAAGATATAGCAAAATCTTGGTTAAAGTCAAGAATTAACAATAATTTCTTGACTTTAACACTCAAGAATTTAACATTCTTGTTGGGACTTTATCTTAAATCAAATCCAGTTTAGAAACACTTAAACTATTCATAGTACTTTTCAACTTTTTAATCTTATCTAAACCTGTTTCAGTCAAATGGTCTTTATTTTGAATTATTATATAAGCTTTTCTTCATTTAAGAAAATTAATATGCTTACTAGATAATAAATGGTAATGGTCAAAATAATTAATAACTTTTTTAGCTGAGCCAAAACTCGTAGAACCATAATAGTACGTATCCTGACTTTTTCTATAGCCTATATTACCACCTAATAATTCTTTTATTAATATCAGTAGATTATTTTCCTTTTGATCTATTTGAAAATTTAGGCGTACTTCAGTATGGTTATTACGAGTAATTAGTTTAATCTGGAAGCTAGCATCAGCATCAGAAAATCCGGCTAATCATAAATTATTTAAATTTTTATCCGTATTTAAACTTAAAGTAGTTATTTTGCTAAAATCTTTATATTTATAATTGCTTAGAATATTTTTTTCTATTTGATATAATTTTTTATTTGTTCTCAGTTTACCATTAACTAAATTAATTACTCTTTCCATACCTTTTTTATTTGCTACTACTAGTATTACAGCATTTTTATTTTTAACTTTATGTACCGTACCGTAACCTATTTCTTTTTTTAAATAATAAGCTAGCGAACTATCTAAAGAATTAAATACAATAACTAATTGCTGTTTACTGCTAAAATGGCCATCACCATCTATTAAACCTGCTAAATAATGACCCAATTGATTGTCGTTTACTGGTCTTTGATGAGTTGGTATATGTTTAGATATAAGTTTTATTTCTTCTGTTTGTATGATTTCGTTGCGTATAGTCTCTGAGGTGCCAACATTATTTTTATAAGATAAAATGTTGTTACCTGCTGATTTACTTCATAACTTTAAAATTTTTACTATGTCATTTAAGATTGAGTATTTAAAACTGAATAAAGAAGTGGTTCCAGCAAATAGCAACGTTACGAGGCCTATATATTTAACCTCGGGATGACCAAAAAATCCATTTTTTCAAATTTAACTTTATCAGTTTTGATATTCTCTTGTTAAATTCAGGTACCGCTAGATATTACTACGGCCTTGTGCAATAAATATATTTATTGGAAAAAATCGACTGTACATCAAGCAGCATTTCAGCCACCCACCAGTGAACCAGTCTGTAGCAATTACTTAGGTAACTGACGGTCTTGGCTTGAGAAACTTTTAACCGTTTTCACTAGCATTGCTTCTGCATTTAATTTATTCCTTCTAAGAGTTATCTAAATTAATTTTTTCGCAAAAACTAGAATTATGATATATTTTTACAAATATTTACTTATAAAGGTCTTAACTTTTTTTACATCTGCCTTTATAAATTCCATAGATTACTCTAAATCATACCCTTTTTTCCTATTTTATATAATATTTATTCATTTTATTTTTTATAGTTATTATGTTCAGTAATATAGTTGTCTATGTTATTTAATAAGTCACTACTAACATATAAAGATAAAAACAGTCCATATATTAATAATATAAGTATAATTCAAATATAAATAACACTCATCTTTTTATTTAATGTAATAATTTTGTTAATGTAATATTCTATACTGTTATTAGCATTTATACCTAATACAGCGGATAAATTTAATTTTATGCTATCTTTTAAGTATAATTTAAAAATTATTTGTATAGTTAATATTAAAACTAAACTAATTAAAACATAGTTTATAGCTTCCAAACTAAACAATAAATCTTGTAAGGGACTAGAAGATGAATCATCTGTTAATTTATTTACATTTGAATTACTAATAGAGCTAATACTACTAGCAGCATTTTTATTATTATACACTTCTTTCATAACAGTACTTCTATTATAAGTGCTTATTATAAAATGAGTAATGCCACCTAGAAAACCAGCACTTACTACAACTCCTGCTTTTTGTAAAGGCGGGATAGAAGATTTTGCTATACATTTACCCACTGCACTACTAACACCAACTATAGTTGCGCCTAATCCTAATTGGCTTCCAATTGTACTTAAGCCTTGACCTATCGTATTCATACCTTTACCTATACTTTCAGCGGATTCCTTAGATATATTATATGATCCTTCTAATCCAGTATTCTCCTCTTTTACATAGTTTATAAAATTTATGAAATGATCTATATTATAAAAAATATATATAAGAATAAAGAATATACTTATAAAAATAAATATTTGAAGTAAGTATATTAGACTATTTTTAGATAATTTGAAGTTATCCAAATAAAAGATAATAATACTTAATAATATTAAAAATAAGTAAAAAATATATAATATACTAGATTTGCTTAAAAACGATGTAATAAATTGAATGAGTAATATATAAATATTTATTGTTAAGAAAAGATGTTGATATAATATAGGATCACCTCCTCCTGCTAATTCAAAGAATGATGTATTAAAATTTCTATCTGTTAATACCATAGTAATTGCACCGGCTAACACAGGTAAAGATAATAATAATAATACAGCAGTAACAAGTACTGCTCATCCAAATAAAGCTAATTTATGAAGTTTTATACCTGGACTTCTCATATTTAATATAGTAGTAATAAAATTCATAGCTCCGAGTAAACTACTTACTCCTGATAGATGTAAAGCAAATATAGCTAAATCTACACTAGGTCCACTATGACTTTGTAATCCTGATAAAGGAGGGTATAATGTTCACCCTGTACCTGCTCCATTTTCTATTGTTCCTGCAAATAAAAATAATAATAAACTTGGTATTAATAACCAGAAACTTATATTATTTAATCTAGGGAATCTTTAACCTTAAAGTAGTTTCCTACCCGGACGGACTATGTCTTCACCATTAATTTAATTAATGGGCTTCGCGTATAGTCTCTGAGGATCCTACTAGAATAAACTATAAGATTTGTCCAGTATAGAACATAACCTATATATTCGTTGGTTTCCTGCACATTCTTCCCTTGTATATATAATTTTTACGATTAATTCGGCTAAATTAATAACCTTATGATTTTTATAAATCCAATTAAGTGTATATATATCTGTTAATAGATGAGTAACTTACTTCTTATTCGAGAGATTCCATGCATACGGCGAAGTTATAATATAAGAGTTCACACTCTTACACGGCATTCCCTTTTTTGGTTAGAAAATACACACACACATATTATATTTTAATTTAAATACTTCAATTGATCTCAATTAAAATATGTTCTTTTTAAATTCATATTATTTTTAAGTAAGTCTATTTTATTAATTCCTTCTTCAGAATAATGATCATGACTTAATATTAAATTAGCTGCTTTCTCTCAATCTTTATAATCTAAATATTTAGATGAATATAAAGAAAAAGATGTAAAATAGGTTATAATTGTAGATAAAGATATACGACTAGATGCAGTTATATTAAAGTACTCATTACCTGTAGAGGTTTGTTTTCTCGTTTTCAAGTTACAATTTAAAAATTCAGCTAGTTCTGTCAATACATCAAAGTAACTAATTTTACTAATAGGGTCAAACATTCTCTGTTCTATTCTCATTCTACAGGTAATTTTTCTTTTCTTAGCTTTGTTTTCCAATTTAGTATGTTGAATAGAAAAACTGCCATCTGCATCTACAAATCCTGCTAATCAACTATCTTCGCCTAATTTTCCTTTTTTTGAACAAAGCTTTACTATATTAGAGCTGTGATTTTTATTTATTCAATCTATTAAAGTATGTAATTGTATAATTTTCGGTGTTCTTAACTCACCATTTATATATTCAATTATATTCTTAAGTCCTTTTACAGGAGAAACTACTAAGACGCAAGCATTATCTTTAGGTTTATATCTTATAAATCCATAACCTATTATTTCAAGTAATTTTTTGGCTAAAGGTTCATTTTTCAAATTAAAGGTTATACAAAACCTTGGATTGTGTTTTTTTTTTAAATTGTCTTTAGGAAATCAAATATGACCGTCTCCTTCAAACAAACCAGCTAAGTAGCTGTTAAATAAAATTTTTTTGTTTTTTGTTTTCATATTATTTTTCATATTAATTTTTTTCATTTATTTGTTCTTTAAATTATTGTATACGTTAACATAGCTGTCTATATTAGTAGAAACATCTTGTAACCCATAAATGCAAGAATATAGCCCTACTATTAAAATTACTATTGTTAACCAGATATAAAAAATACTCATTTTTTTGTTTAATGTTATTATTTTATTGATATACTCTTGTAATGTATTATTAAATTTAATTCCCACAATTGAAGATAAATTAAGTTGTATATTGTCTTTAATATGCAACTTAAAAAATAGTTGTATTGCTAGTAAAATAACCATACTAATACAAACATAACTTGTCATTTCTAAATTTAATAACAAGTCCTCTAAAGGACTGGATGTAAAACTGTCATCTACAAATTTACTTACAGTAGAATTATTTATATTGCTACTATTATTATAAGTAGATACTTCCTTATTTTTAAAATATTCATACATTACTTTATTTCTATTAAAAGTAGTTATTTTTGAATGAAATAAACCAGCTATCATACTAGCTCCTACTATAATACCTGCTTTTTGTATCGGAGGTACAGAAGATTTTGCTATAGTTTTACCTACAGCTGTCCCTATTTTTGCTATAGTTGCACCTAATCCTATGTTACTGCCAATAGTATTCATTCCTTGAGCTATTGCTTCACCAGCTTCTTTATCTAAAGAAACATGTCCATGTATATTTATATCATTATTTTCTTTTATACAACGTACAATATCTATTAATGTAAAAGGTATATTATTTATATAATATATAACACACATGGGTATAAATAATATAGAAAATATTTGAATAAATTTAAGTAGTCTTATGTTTGAAAATTTAAAGTCGTCTAAATATAATAAAACTATACTTGATGTAAATAAAAATGAACCTATAAATGATAATGGTGATTTTAAAATATCTTCTAAATACAATAAATAAATACATGAAACCAGAATTACAGATATACTTACTATATTATATCAGAAATCAGTATTAATATTTTTATTGTTTTTCTTGTTATTATCTTGCTTAATTGTATTGTTATTACCTTTATATGTAGAATAATTTCTTTTTCCTTTTAATTTGGTGTTTGATTTGTGTGTGTGTTTTCTAACCAGGAGGTCCTTTTGTTTTGCCATATCTGGACCTCCAACTAATAATGGCAATAAGAAATTACCAAAACCACCTATCATAGCAGGCATAACCATAAAAAATATCATAACTATAGCATGAGCTGTTATAATAGCATTATATAATTGGTTATCAGCAATGTATTGTACACCAGGTCCAGATAATTCTATACGTATTAAAACAGAAAAAGCTGTTCCAGCTAAACCTGAAAATAATGCAAACATTAAGTATAATGTTCCAATATCTTTTGCATTACATGATAAAAATCATCTTTCTTTTCACATACTTATATGACCTATTCTTTTGAAAAAACTTTGATCTTCCATTTTTATTGTTTCATTAGTTGTTGAATAAGTATTTCTTTGTATATTGTTGTTCATGTACCTACCTTCTAAAGCATTTTTAAACATAAAATGCTTCAGTAGCTAAGTAATATTGTCGATACTAAATTTTGCTAATCACATATTATATATGTAACTATAATTGCCTTTTATCGTCCTTCGTTAACACTAAATATATATATATATTTAGTATCATTTACAAATATTTTATTATATTACTACAAATTTATTTTATATTGGTTACTTATTAAGGGAGGATACCTTGATTCGAACAAGAAAATGCTATGCCACATACAGCTGTTTTACCATTAAACTATATCCACCTTTTTAAGGATAAAACATTTTAAATCCTTCAGTTCTTTTATTTTCTTTTCTCATTATATATTTTCCTAAATCTAACAAAAGTAAGATATAAAAAATATATTATTTTTGTTAGGTTCATTTGCTCGCCCTTAAGATGACTCGAACATCTAACACAAATATTAACAGTATTTTGCTCTACCTTTGAGCTATAAAGGCTTTTTAATCAATCTGAAAAATAGCCTGAATTAATATATATTTATATACATATTAATTTTAAAGATAGGCACGAACTAGAGTCGAACTAATATAACTGTGTCCGTAGCACAATGTTTTAACCATTAAACTATCGCGCCCTAGTATTATATTTAATATAATAATATATTATGTTGGAGCGATTCGAACACTCAATGGTAGATACCAAAAATCTATGACTTACCGATTAGTCGACAACATATTTAAGACAAGCAAAATTAGTCTTTTTTTGTTGCATCTTTATAGGTGAAGAGACTTGAACTCTTAAAGTATATTACTATTCCGTCCTAAGCGGAACCTGGTTACCAAATTTCAGCACACCTATTTGCTCGAGATAAGATTTGAACTTACAACCTAAACACCTTCACTGTTCCGCTCGACCAATTTGAGCTTCTCGAACTAATATGGAAATATTAGGTTTCGAACCTAAAATAACGATATGCAAAATCGCAGTTTTACCAATTAAACTATATCCCCTTTTTTTTATTATTTATATTTATTAGTTATTAAAGGATTGATTTATACTCAATGTGGCGATTATATTAGTCCGATAGTATTTATCCGAAGGGGGATTTGAACCCACACGACATATCATCAGCAAAGCTTAAATTTGCCCTGTCTACCAATTCCAGCACTCGGATATAAGGCCAGAATGATTCGAACACTCATCTAAGCTATCATGAGCAGCTGGCTTTTCCGATTAAGCTATAGCCTTTAGCAAATATTGCTAAATGTGCGGACCAAGGATTTGCACCTTAATCACCTGGTCATGAGCCAAGGATGTTAACTGTTACACCAGACCGCATTTAAACATTTCTGTTTTTGAGAAATAGGTGAGTCGGACACCTGACCATTCGCGTGTAAAACGACTGCTCTACCACTGAGCTAATTTCTCTAACTCTGGAGAGATTTGAACCCTCGATGTAACAGTGAAAATGTTATGTCTTAACCAGACTTGACGACAGAGTCTTAGCCCAGTACAAGTGTTGCACTTATTTCCTCCGATTACAAAACGGGCGCATTACTGTTATGCTAACCGGGCAAAAAATATATAATTATAATAGTATTATTTAGTACTTGTTAATTACCTTATTGATATTAACAACAAGATAATTAACTTAAATTTAGTACTTTGTACCTAAAGAATTATTATCCTTACAGCCAAAGCCTATCATACATAGTGTTTTACTATGTTTTTTAAAGTATCCTAAAGCGAGTTTCGCGCTTATATGCTTTCAGCACTTATCTTTAATTGACGTGGCTTTCTTGCCATGCCTATAATATTTATCTATTTTAGTGAAAATAGACATATATCAAATAATATTATTTGATATTAATATAAACAACAAGTAAACTATTGGTCAACATACCCAGTTCCTTTCGTACAATGGGGCTATCTTTATTTTACTTCAAATTCCTCTAGAAGATAGAAACCATACTGTCTCACGACGTATTAAACCCAGCTCGTGTAGCTCTTTAATCGACGAACAGTCGAACCCTTCATGATTCC
>Ga0209139_10000678_pt1 | contig 12089 bp, 9 predicted proteins | sample BogFormECP14_OM3_FD_188246 | JGI IMG/M metagenome (GOLD analysis project Ga0209139, IMG submission 188246) | Bog forest soil microbial communities from Calvert Island, British Columbia, Canada - ECP14_OM3 (SPAdes) (version 2) | ecosystem: Environmental > Aquatic > Freshwater > Wetlands > Bog ...
TTAGCGGCAGCCGCGATGACCGGGCCGGATGGCGGAACTGCACCGGTGGTCGTTGGCCGTGCTGTTTGTTCGGCCGCAAGAATGAGGGATCCTTATGTCATTTCCGCTTCGGGATTGTTTGGGGCATCGCGCTCATTGCCGACCTGTATTGGCGGTTCTGCTCTCGCTCATCCCTATGAGTGCAGGTCTGGCGCAAACTCCTGCGCTTTCGCCGCCGCCGAAGGCGGAGTTTCACGTCGTCGCGTTTTACTCTCCGACTGCGGAGCCGGACCACGTCCAGTTTGCCGAGGGGGCACTGAAGTTTTTCTCCGACCTGGCTCCCAGAGACAATTTCACCTTCGATTCGACCAGCAACTGGGCGAACATGAACGATGCGTATTTGAAGAAATATCAGGTCGTCGTTTGGCTCAACGAGTCGCCCAGCGCCCCGGAGCAAAGGCGCGCATTCCAACGGTACATCGAAGCCGGGGGCGCGTGGCTGGGATTTCATGCCGCGGGCTACAACGATAAAGATACAAATTGGCCCTGGTTCGTGGACTTTCTGGGCGGAGCGGTCTTTCACATCAACAGTTGGCCGCCCTTGCCGGCCCGGTTGGTGGTGGATGATAGCACGCATTCCGCGACTGCGAACTTGCCGGAAGCCTTTATGGCTCCGGCCAACGAATGGTACGTCTGGAAGCCGAGTCCGCGCCTGAACCAAGACGTGAGAGTTCTCCTGACCTTCGATCCATCGAACTATCCGCTTGGGCTGAAGGATGTCCTCACAAGCGGAGACTTGCCGGTCGTGTGGACTAACACGAAGTACAAAATGATCTACATGAATATGGGGCACGGCGACAAAATCTTCACTGACGCCACGCAGAACAGACTATTCGAGGATGCGATCGTATCGCTGGGAAGGCCGACTACGTGGACCGGACTACCGCCAACGCTGGCGGATCGGCCGGCGGCCTCAGGATTGGAGATCAGTCCGCGCGGAATCGTGCTGAATGACGGGAATCACGAGGTGTACGCGGTGAACACGACTGGCGGAACCGTGACAGTGATTCATGCAGCCGATGGTTCTGTGAAGACGGTGAAGGTGGGCGCGGAGCCGGAAGCGATCGCGGTCAACCCGATCACGAACAGGATTTATGTGGCCAACTCGGGGAGCGGCACGGTGAGCGTCATCGATGGAGCGACGGATACGGTCATAGCGACCGTACCAGTTGGAGACTTGCCGTATGTGGTTGCAGCGGATCTGTCGACCGACAAGATCTACGTCTCGAAAACTTTCAGCAACACAACGACATTGATTGACGGCAAGACCAATCGGACGAGCATTCTTAAAGCGGGAGCGCAGGCCGACGCGATCGCATGGGCCGCTGCGACGAACAGAATCTACATGACCGGCTACGAAGGCGGCAAAGTAACGGTGATCGACGGCAAGACCGATGGCGTGACGACCCTTGAAGTGGATAAGCATCTATGGGGAATCGAGGCGGACATCGCTGCGAAGCGAATTTACCTGACTGGCTCCGGCAGCGCGAAGCTGTGGGTGATCGACGAGAAGACGAATGCTGTGACGTCAGTGGACACGGGGGAGATTCCTTGCGCGGTCGCCGTCGATCTGGCGGCGAAGCGAGTCTATGTCGCGAACTATGGGAGCGACAGCGTCACCGTGATCGATGCTGCGAGCGAGACGGCGATCACGACGGTGCGCGTGGGAGAGCGTCCGCAGGCAGTGGCGGTCGACTCAGAAACTCACCGGGTGTATGTGGCGAACACGCACGGTGACAGCGTTACGGTGATCGATGGTGCGCGCGGCGTTGTGCTGGGGACGATTACTGTGGGGAAAAATCCTTACGCTTTGGCGGTGGATGAAAAGAGCGGACGGTTGTTTGTCGTGTCGTCGGGAGAGGCGAGGTTGGCTGTCGTTCATCCGGAGTGGTAGGGCGAGCGAACTTGGTGAAGGCCATCGATTTGACGGAGCGATATGACTCGAGCTGCTGAGTGGATGCGCGTGTGGTTGGCGATGGCTTTGAGCGCGACGATGTTTACGGGTGCGGCGCCCGCTGCTGGGCAGCAGGCGTTTCCGGTTACGTCGACGGTGAATGAATCGTCGATTGCGGGGCGGGCTGTTGCGTTGGATGGGCAGGGGAAATTGTTGCCGTGGCCGATGCCGGACAATACCGGTCATTCGTACGCGGGTTATTTTCTTTCGCAGTGGACGATTGTTTGGGACCAGTACCAGCGGCAGCGGCTGCCTTATTACTTTTGTTGTTTTGATTTTGACCGAACGACATTTGAGTTGATGCCGGAATGGCATTGGGTGAATTCGACGGGTTATTTGCGGGCGATGATGCAGGGATTTGTGGAGCGGCTTTATCCGTATACGGGCGACGCGCGCACTTTGGAATTTTTGCAGAATTTTGTGGATTACGAATTGGAGAATGGATTGACGCCGGAAGGCTATGCGTGGGCGCAGGTGCCTTATCCTTCGGCGAATCCGGGGAGTAAACGCTATACGGGTTGGAGCCAGCATGGAGAGGATTTCGTGGAGCCGCATGTGGTTGGGGAAGATGGGTATGCGTATTTGCGGCTTTACGAAATGACGGGGAATACGAAGTATTTGCGGGCAGCGATTCGGTGTGCTGAGGCTTTGGTGAAGAATTTCAAGGTTGGCGATGAATTGCATTCGCCGTGGCCCTACCGGTGTTATGCGCGCGATGGGAGTCTTGAGGGCGGGAAGGGGATGTTTCCTTATTCGGCGAATGTGGTGGAGCCGATCATGCTTTTGGACGAATTGATTCGAATCGAGCAGGGGAACACGGCTTCGTATAAACAAGTGCGCGAAGGGGCTTGGGCGTGGTTGATGAAATATCCGATGCAGAACAACGTGTGGGTCGGTTATTTCGAGGACGTGCAGGCGTCAATGGGTAATATGAACCAGGTGATTCCGCTGGAGTTCGCGCGTTATGTGTTGTTGCATCCGGAGAAGGATGCGGAGTGGAGGGAGCATGCGCGGAAATTGATTGAGTGGGTGAAGACTACGCCGAAGTGGCCGAAATATATTGTGCACGGGGCGTTGGTGACGACAGAACAGGGGAACGGCAAGGAGTTTTGCTGCAACCTGGCGAATCAGTGTTGCGATAGCCACAGCGCGCGGTTGGCCGCGGTGGAGGCGCTGTATTACGCGAAGACGGGGGATGCGGCTTACAAAGAGGCGGCTTTCCGGACGTACAACTGGGTGAGTTATTTTCAGGGGTTGCCGGGTGGGGCGCATGCGCCGTTCAGTACGCAGTGGTGGTTCACGGATCAGTTTGCGGATGGGCCGCGTCGGATGATGGATGCGTTTTGGGCGGTGCCGGAGTGGGCTCCGGCGGATGAATCGCATTTGTTGGGATCGCTTTCGGCGGTGACCAAGATTGCTTATGGGGCGGGAGCGGTGACTTACTCGACGTTTGACGCGGAGTCGACGGATGTGTTGCGGTTGGATTTTGTGCCGGAGTCGGTGACGGTCGGCGGAAAAGCAATTGCGCGGCGGAAGGATTTGGAGCGCGAGGGGTACACGTTCGACGACTCGACGCATGCGCTTTCGATTCGGCACACGACTTCCAGAGATGTAGATATTCAGGGGAAAAGCGAGCGCGTGCCGGTTTCGTATATTACGTTTGACGATCCGCATCTTGCGGCGGGAACGATTCTTGCGGGGCAGTATCCTTCGGGTCTCATTGACTGGGGCGCCGATACCAGCGGTAAAGGCGAATGGCAGATTGGCACGCCGTTTGGCAAGTTTGGGACGTTTACGCTGGCGTTGGCGGATGCTAAGACGGCGCGCGCGGAGTTTCAGTTTGCGGTGCCACTGATATTTGCGGGCATGGATATTTATAACGATGGTGATAGCGATGCTACCGTGACGGTGCGGTCGCCGGAAATTCGCGAGACTTCGATTACGATTAAACCCAAGGAATTGCGGAGATTCAGGACCGGATGGCGCGACGTAAGTTCGCGCGTGGCGTTTGATTTCGCGAATGGGCAGGGGCTGCGGTTTGATAATTTGGCTTATACGCGGCCTTGAGATTATTTTTCTGAGGACAAACGAGAATGGTTGTTCAAACCGAATACGTAGATATTCCTCTGGTGGGTTCACCGATGCGGACGTTTGTGGCTTCGCCGAAAGCGGAGGGGCAGTATCCGGGGATCTGGTGCTACTCGGATATTTTTCAACTGACGCCGCCGCTGCTACGATTTTGTGTGCGGCTGGCGGGATACGGATTTATTGCGGCGGCTCCGGAAATTTATCGGCGGATTGAGGCGCCGGGAACCGCGATTGCGTTTGATGACGCGGGTAAGATACGCGGACAGAATGATGCAACGAAAACTCCGGTGGCGGACTTTGATGCGGACTGCCGGTCGGGTCTGGATTGGCTTTCGAAGCATCCAAAATTGGCGCGTGGGAAAATTGGAGTTGTGGGATTTTGCATTGGCGGCCATCTGGCGTTTCGCGCGGCCTTTCAGCCCGACGTGCGTGCAACTGTTTGTTACTACGGGACGGGGATTCACGACGGGAAACTGGGCAAGGATGCGGATGCGGGATCGCTGGCGCGAGCAACGGAAATTCGTGGCGAGTTATTGATGATCTTTGGGACGAAGGATCCGCATGTGCCTGACGCGGGGCGCGAGACGATTGACCGGGGGCTTCGCGCTTCGGGGGCACGGTACAACACGCTACTCTATGCGGCGGAGCATGCGTTCACGCGGGACGAAGGGCCCAGGTATGATCCGGAAGCTACGGATTTGGCGTTTGGGGAGATGATTCGGTTGTACCGCAAGGTTTTTCACGATTAAAGCCTAGGCGCCGTCTCATAGATAGCTCGGACCCGAAAAAACCTTTCTTCAGGGCTCAAGAGCCTGCGCCGCAACTTCACAAACAATTCCTCAGCGGCTGAAGCCGCAAAGCAGACTGCAGATTTGTGTCGGACCTAAAGGTCCGACCCCTAGTGCCACACCGACCCTAAAACCCCAGTTTGTTGGCTTATCTACTTCGCGGCCGGTGTGCGGCCTGCTGTCACGGCACTTGCGCGCCTTCCGTGCCGACGTAGAGGGCGTAGAGGGATTGGCTGGCGGCCATGAAGAGGCGATTTTTCTTGGCGCCGCCGAAACAGATATTTGCGCAATCTTCGGGAAGATGAATTTTGCCGATGAGTTTGCCGTCGGGCGCGAAGACGTGCACGCCGTTGTAATGTTCGTCTCCCCATCCGGCGGCGGACCACACGTTGCCATCGACATCGCAACGAATGCCATCCGAATTCCCCGGCGACATATCGACAAACATGCGGCCGTTTTTGAGGTGCGTGCCGTCGACAACATCGTAGATGCGGATCTGGTGCGGGTCGTTGGGATGTTTTGGAGCGCCGGTATCGACGATGTAGAGAAGCTTTTCGTCAGGAGAAAAACAAAGGCCGTTGGGCTTGTCCATGTCGGTGGCGACGACGGTGACTTCGCGCGTTTTGGGATCGAGACGATAGACGACGGCGGGTACTTCGAAGGCCGCTTTGTGGCCTTCGTAATTGGACATGATGCCGTAGCCGGGATCGCTAAACCAGATGGCGCCGTCGGAATGCGTGACGATGTCGTTGGGAGCGTTGAGTTTTTTGCCTTGGTAATTGTCCATCAGAACCGTGATGGTGCCGTCGTACTCGGTACGCGTGACGCGGCGCGAATCGTGTTCGCAGGTGAGCAGGCGGCCCTGGCGGTCGCGGAAATTTCCGTTGCTGTAGTTCGAAGGGCTGCGGAAAACGGTGACCTCATTGGTGTCTTCGAGCCAGCGGAGCATGCGGTTGTTGGGAATGTCGCTGAAGAGAAGATAGCGGCCGTCGCCGAACCAGACGGGGCCTTCGGCCCAGCGCGTGCCGGTGTAGAGGCGCTCGACGGCTGCGTTGATCAGCCTATATTTTGCGAAACGCGGATCAATCACTTCGACGGCAGGGTCGGGGTAGAGTACGGGAGTCTTTTGTGTTTTCGGTTGCACGGCGGCGCGTGAGATTGGACGGAACGCGAGCGCCGTGGCGGTGCCGGCCGTAAGGTTCATGAAGATGCGCCTGTGCATGGACTCCCTCCAACGGGAAATTCGGTTCGACGCACAATATCACGGCCAGTTCGGTTATGGCAGGAGCGGTTTGAAGAAGTGCAGATAGATAAGAAGACTAGCTGGCAGTGCGGGCGTCAGCTTTTAATGGGCCTACGTTGCTAATGGGGCGTTGGGCGAGCCACTCCTGAAGAACGGAAACCGCACGAAACGTTTTGGAATTAATTTTCCAGGGCATGGTGGCCCAGAAGACGGTGACGCTGTTGGTGAGGCTGTCGACACACATGCGATCTTCTGCGTCGGAGGTGGCCTTTTTGAGCCACAGAACAGTGCCGTCATCGGTTTCTTCGGCGTCGACGTAGCCGTTGCTGCGAGCGAGATCTTGGAACGCTTTGAGTTTTTCCATGGCAATTTCAGTGTACGCCCATTCGCGAAACACTTTTATTAGATTTCACGAATGTTCGAGGACAGTTGCTTGGTGAACTGTCAGCGCAGTACTGTTCCATTTTGCACCCGCGTTGTGGAAGCGAGAGGGAGAGTGGATGGCAGCGAACTGCTTGGTGGGACGGCCACGAGGTTTCTTCAGTTCGAGAGGGAATGGCCAGCGATTCGCTCGAGGATGGCGATAGGAGATTTTTGCGGTTCGACCATGGCTTCGCGTGAGACGAGGAACGTTTGTTCGAGCGCGTATTGGCCTTCGAGAACGGCGTGACTAACGCAATCGGTGAAAACCATCCAGCTTGAATTAGGAGGAAACTCCCAGCGCTGTTTGGGGCAATTTTCGCGGAAGGCGGCGTCTTCTTTCATGGCGTTGTGGCAGCGGTGCATGAAGTCGTCGTAGGGCGAACGGCGGGCGCCGGGCAACTGAATCGCTTTGGCGAGTTCGCGAAAACTGCGGGCGACGGGGTTGTCGCTACGCGCCGCCGGCAGCCCGAGCTTTTCTGCGAAATGCGGGCCGATGGCTTCGAAGGTTTGCGACGTGGCCCAAATGCGATTTTGCGAAGGGTTGATATTGGAGAAGAAACGCAGAATGCGGCCGCCGTTTGTGGGGCGAGTGGGAAAGGAATCGAAGTGCGGCAAATCGTTGCGGGCGTGAAGACGCGCGGGGCGGCCTCGTTCTTCGAGAGGACGGAAACTGGCGAAATCGAGCTTCATTTTTCCGGCGTACGGAGTGAGAAGTTCGGCCAGGAATCGCGCAGCGCGTTGCGAATAATTGCGCATGATGGCGAGGAGACGGGCGGTGTCGACAGTGTCGGACTTGGCGAGGCCGGTGATGCGGTCCTCGGCGGGTCGGTAGGCGATATTTTTGTGAAGCGCGGACGAGGTTTGCGTCTGGCCGAGGAGGAAGTCGCGGTCGTTCTGGGAAATCTCAAATGGCTGTCGAGGCAAAAAGAGAATATTGCCGGCTTCGATTTGCGAGCAAAGCCAACGGCCCCGGGCGGCAGGATCGGCTGACGTTGCGGGACCGGCAGCCCTGGCGTCTTGCACGTCGACGAGTTGGCTCATCCCATCGGGCTGCAGCTGCGTGGACGCGGATAATGGTGCGGCGGACATGGTTATTCTCACGAGCGAATACAAACAAACATTTTCATGCGTACGAAATAAACGATACAGGCGAGACGATTTTAAATCAATGATCGCGGCGGTAGACGACGCCTCCTTTCATCACGAAGGTGACTTTTTGGAGCGAGCTGATATCCGCTAAGGGATCGCCGGGAACGGCGATGATGTCTGCGAGATAGCTGGGCTTTAGTGCGCCGATTTGATCTTGCCAGCCGAGGAGTTTCGCGCCGTTGAGAAGATCGGCTTGCAGCGTGGCTAGCGGCGTCATGCCGTACTTCACCATTAAGACGAGTTCGCGAGCTTGCGTGCCGTGGGGAAATGGGCCGACGTCCGAGCCTACGGCCATCGGAACGCCTGCGGCCAGTTGTTTGCGAAATTCCTGCGCGTGAAAGTCTTGCAGGCGACGTTCGCGTTCGGCTTGCGCGGGCGTGGCGGCATGATCGGCGAAGTATTCGGAGATGGCAAAGGTGGGCACCGCAAAGATTTGTTTTTCGCGCATCAGGCGCACGGTTTCGTCGCTGAGATTGTAAGCGTGATCGATGGAGACCACGCCTGCGCGGGCGGCGTAGAGAGTGCCGGGTTCGCCGGTGGCGTGAACGGCAACGTGCTTGCCGCTGCGCGCGGCTTCTTCGACGGCGGTGCGGAGTTCGGCTTCCGTGTATTGAAATGGCGTGACGAAGTGGCCGTCGCGAACGGAGTCAGGGCCGGTTTCGTACATCTTGATAAAGTCGGCGCCTTCTTTGAATTGCTGGCGGATTACCGTGACGAGTTCGGCGGCGTTATTCGCGTAGGTGGCGTTGGAGAGGACGTGCTGTTCGGGATTGTAGTGGATGGCGTCTTCGTGGCCGCCAAGAATATCGACAGCATTGCCGCTGATTCGCAAGCGCGGGCCGGGGATCGCGCCGCGATTGATGGCGTTGCGGACGGCGGTATCGGCGGAGCCAGCGCCTTCGGTTCCCATGTCGCGCTCGGCCGTGAAACCAGCCATCAAATCGTCGCGCGCCGCGAGCGTGGCGATGATGGTGCGCTCGGGGACGGATTCTTCGACGGTTTGCAGATCTTCGGCGCCGGGATGAAGGAAGAGATGAATGTGCGCGTCGATCAAGCCGGGGAGAAGAGTTGTGTCGCCGAGGTCGATGACTTCGGCGGCGGGCGGATGCTTGACGGAAGAGCCGACTTCGGCAATGCGCTCGTCCTGGACCAGGATTTCGCCGGGCGTGGTGATTTTTCCGCTTTCGATGTCGAGCAGGCGCGCGGCGTGGAGCACAATTGGGTGCTTCGAAGATGGCGGGGTGGATTGCGCGACGAGCTGAGCGACCAGGACGAATCCCAAGAGTAGCGTGGTGAAGATCAATTTTGGTTTCATGATGCGGGATGATACCACTCCTGCGTTCGCGTTGTTTGTTGCGAGATTTCTTGAAAAATACGAAGGCATTGATGGTACGCTCCGCGCGGATTGAAAAAGGAGACTATGGATGCGCGCTCGATACTTGGCGGTGCTTTGCGGGATTTCGTTTTTGGCCGTGCAGGATTGTCGGGGACAGGAGAAGGCTCCCGATCTCGATGGCGTCGTGCAGAGGATGATGGCGCAGGAAGGCGTCGTGGGCGCGTCTGTTTTGGTCGTACGAGGAGACAAGGTTCTTTTACACAAGGGCTATGGATTTGCAGACCTCGGGCTGGAAGCGGCGGCGAAGGACGAAACCGTTTATCACATTGTTGGACCGATGCTGCCGTTTACGGGAATTGCTGTCATGCAATTGATGGAGCGCGGGAAGCTTTCGCTCGACGATGACATTTCGAAGTATGTGCCGGAATTTCCGATGCAAGGACATCACGTGACGATCCGGCAGCTTTTGAATCACACTTCGGGAATAGTGGACTATCACTATCTCGGCGATCCGATTGAAGCGACCAGCCGGCTGCCGAAAGGTCTGGACGAAGTAATGGCGCTCTATGCGGATAAGAATTGGGTGAATGAGCCGGGGACGAAATGGGATTGGTCCATTTCCGGATTTCAGCTGTTGGTGACGATCGTGGAGCGCGTGAGCGGGCAGAGCTTTGCGGATTTTGTGCAGCAGAATATTTTTACGCCCGCGGGAGTGAAGTCGACCACCTATTGCGACGATTACTCGCTGGTGCATGGGCTTTCGCATGCTTATCGGAAACTCGAGAAGAGTTATGTGCTAGCGAGGGAAAATGACATGGCTTATAACGCGGATCTGCGATTTTGCAGCACGGTGGGTGATATCTACCAACTCTGGAGATCGATTCGAGGGAAAAACCTCGTTACGGCGAAGACTTTTGAAATGATGACGCACGCGGAAGGCGCCGCGGCGCACATGACGCCGCAGGATCCCAAGTCGCAATATGGATTTGCGATGATTTTGAATCATGAAGAAGAGCACCGGAGGATTGGGCAGCATGGGTCTCTGTTCGGCTATAGCGGCAGCTTGTACGACTTTCCGGAGGATGGATTGACGATCGTGGTTTTGACCAATACCGAAGGGCAGAACGCGTATGCGATTATGCGTGCTTTGGCTCGGGCGGAGCTGGGTTTAGCGCCACTTCCCGCGCCTGCGGCGGCGGTTGCTCAGAAGAGTCTTGACGATAAACCTGTTTCGGCGGCGGAACGCAAAGAGCTTGCGGGCACGTTTGTTTTGAAATTGGACCGGTTGACGCCGGGGTTGCACGATTCATTCGCGCAGTACCGGCGGACGTTTCGCGTGTTCGATGAGAATGGACGGCTTATGATTCAGGCGCTCGGGGAGGGTCCGGAGCGGTTGCTGAAGCAGGAGGACGGCACCTTCGCGATGCGCTCCAAGCCGAAGGACCGCGTCTCCTTCGTGGCGAAGGGTGGAACGGTGGCGAGCATGAAAATGGATCCATCCGACTACGGCGTTGCGTTGTCCGGCGAGCGCGTTGGCGCAGGCGACCCGCAGACGTTCCACAAGCAACTGCAATAAGACGAGCGGGCTCGACCGCTCATGAAAACTTCTCGGCGCTCAGCCAGTCTTCAGAGCTTCTCGAAGAAGTGGGCGACTTTTTTGCCAGCCGTCTCGGTGTAATAGACCGTAACTTTGGCGGACTTGTCGGTGCCTTTGCCGATTTCCTTTGCGGCGTCGGCCGTGTCGTGACCTGCGACGTGAAATGTGTGGTCCGTGCCATCGGCGGCTTTCACGACAACCGTCTTGCCGTCTTCACTGACGTGCGTAACCGTGCCGGCCACCGCGTGCATGCCATCTTTACCCACCTTGTCGATTTCGACGGCGGTTTTTTCCGCGCCCTTCGCGGTGTAGTGCGCGACAACCTCCGAGCCTTCCGTTAGTCCGTGGAACGCGTCTTTCGCACCGGCGCCGGTATCTTCGACTCCGTGAACGGTGGTCTTGCCGACGAAATGAAACGTCTGCTCGGTGCCGTCTGCTGTTTTGACGGCGATAGTTTTGGATGCGGAGTCGACCTTCGTGATCGTGCCGTGCACGGCGGTGACCACGTCTTCATCCGCGCGGGCGGGCAAAAGACAGAGAGAAGCGAGAAGCAAAAAGCAAACAGTGGACTTGAGCATGGTGTCCCTCCTAAAAATAGATGCGAATTAATGATAGATGCGAATGAATGCTACGCGGGTGCAACGGCGTGGCACAAATCGGAGGGAAAAACGGAGTATAGAGGCGAGCTGAAGCCTGACGAACTGACCGAAATATGCCGGACAAGTAAAAAAATGGTGCGGCCGAGTGGATTCGAACCACCACGGTATTGCTACCGCCAGCCCCTCAAGCTGGTGCGTCTGCCAGTTCCGCCACGACCGCATAAAGGCGAGAGATACATTCTAACTGCGGAGCGCTCCTCCCGCAAGCCAGATGGTTCACCGAGAAAAATCGCTTAAGCCGGGCTAAAGCCCGGCACCTACGTGGTGCTCAGAACGCTTGCCGCGTTTAAGGTTTCTTTGGCTGTGCCGGAGCGGGCTGCTGCGTTGCAGGCGGATTCCCTTGCGGCGTTGAACTTTGCGGCGTGGGCGTTGTCGCTGGCGCAGCAGGCGTCGGCACGACGGCTTACCCACTTCGGTGCCCTGGTCCGCATCCCGCGTTCGGTGGAGGCGCTCGGGCGTATCGATGTGGTCTGCTTCGACAAGACCGGAACGCTCAGCGAGAACCGGCTACGGGTGGCCCGGGTGCACCCGGCGCCCGGGAACTCGAGCGAGGAGGTGCTGCGCTGCGCGGCACACGCCACGCCGGCTGCCAGCGGCGGCCCGCAGATCCATGCCACCGACGTCGCCATCGTCGAGGCAGCCGCGAGTTCGCTTGACGGCTCGGCCCCGGGCACAGAACCCGACGCTCACCTCCCGTTCCGCTCCGGCAGGTCGTTCTCTGCATCGGTGTCAGGCACCGAGCTGACCGTCAAAGGTGCGCCAGAAGTGGTGTTGGCGGCATGCACAGACCGCGGCTCGAGCATGGAAGGCACG
>Ga0209139_10000679_pt1 | contig 12088 bp, 8 predicted proteins | sample BogFormECP14_OM3_FD_188246 | JGI IMG/M metagenome (GOLD analysis project Ga0209139, IMG submission 188246) | Bog forest soil microbial communities from Calvert Island, British Columbia, Canada - ECP14_OM3 (SPAdes) (version 2) | ecosystem: Environmental > Aquatic > Freshwater > Wetlands > Bog ...
AATTGCGATGATCAAGGTTGTAGCGCCAAACGTCGCGTTGCGCGTGCTGGATCGCGCGATTCAAGCGCATGGCGCCGCCGGAGTGTCGCAGGATACTTTTCTCGCCAGCTCGTGGGCGATGGTTCGAACTTTGCGATTAGCGGACGGGCCGGATGAGGTGCATATCGAATCGATTGCGAAGTGGGAGCTGGCGAAGAGCAGCAAGCCGGGCGGAGCGGCAGGGCTGCGCTAAATGATTGTGATGGCAATCGCGCAAGCCAAGCACAAGTCCGGGGCTGGACAGAGTTGATGGCGCCATTCGTTGTGAAAACGCCGCAATCGCTGAAGGAATTTGTCGGCCGCGAGATTGGCGTCTCCGAATGGTTCCAAGTTACGCCGGAGCGCATCGAGCAGTTCTCCGAAGCCACGGAAGACCGCCAATGGATCCATCTGGACCGCGTGCGGGCGAGCAAGGAATCGCCTTACGGCGCCACAATCGCTCACGGGTTTCTTACGCTCTCTTTGATCAGCCACCTAGTGAAGGATGTGATGACGATCCAGAGCGGCGTGCGGCTCGCGGTGAATTACGGATTGAATCGCGTGCGGTTTCCATCCGCTGTGCGGGCGGAATCCAGGATTCGTGCGCGGGTGTTACTGCTCGCTGTGAAAGAACTTCCTGACGCGGTGGAAGCGACCTTTGCCGTGACGGTGGAAATCGAACAATCCGACAAGCCCGCATGCGTTGCCGAGTGGATCATTCGCTACTACTCATGATGAAGCGGGATTTCAGCCCCGGTTTGTAAAACCCGTCCGCAATCCCAAATCCGCCCTAGATTTTTCCGCTCTGCGCGCTATACAGAGCAGCGCGCAAGAGCATTTGGATCCTTGCTGGCATGGATGCGAAGCGCTCGTCTTTCGTCAGACCTTGGTGATAGCGAAAATAGATTTGCTGCACGATGACGGCCAGTTTGAAGCGGGCAAAAGTAAGATAGAAAGCGATGTGGGAAGCGTCGCATCCCGTCTTTTGAGAGTAGTAGTGCACGATTTCCGCGCGTGTAAAGCTGCCGGCTTCACTTGTGGGCCCCCAACCATTTTGCTGCACTTCCGGCGGATCCGTCCTGTCCACCCAATACGCCAAGGCAGTGCCGAGGTCTGTGAGTGCGTCGCCGATGGTGCACATCTCCCAGTCGAGCACGCCGACGATTCTGGTGATGTCGTTGGAATCGAGCACCACGTTGTCGTACTTGTAGTCGTTATGGATCAGCGAAACTGTGCGGGTCGCCGGCATGTGCTGCTGCATCCATGTGGAAAGCTTCTCTACTTCGGAATAGTCGTGAGTCTTCGAGCCGTAATAGCGTTCAGTCCAGCCGCGTACCTGGCGCTCCAGGTATCCTTCCGGTTTTCCCAAATCAGATAAACCTGCGCCCGCGTAATCAACCCGGTGAAGGCGTATTAGATTGTCTATAAACGATTCGCTGAGCCGCCGCGCTTTGTCCGCAGGAAAATCGAAGCCGGTGGGGAGCGCTCTACGAAGAATAATTCCGCGGATCGGCTCCATCACATAAAACGGCGCACCGATGATGGAACTGTCGTCGCAATATAAAAGCACTTCGGGAGCGGGGGAGTAAACAGAGTGGAGTTTGGAGAGAACGCGAAATTCGCGGCTCATATCGTGTGCAGATTTCACTTTGCTGCCGAAGGGCGGCCGCCTGAGAACTAATTCCCTGCTGCCGAGTCGAAGCGAATATGTGAGATTCGAGTGGCCGCTGGGAAATTGGCGGACTTCGAGTGTGCCTGCTTCCCCGCGAAAGTGACCACGCAGATAGGGATCGAGCGTGGCTAAGGGGAGCTCTTCGCCGGATCGAATGGCGGTTGGATGATCGAGGAAGTCGCTCATCGGAGAATCTCCCTAGCGGTACGTGAGCATTGCGGGATCGGCGATGTGCCCGTGGATATTAAAACTGCTGAGCGTGAAACGCCCGGCGCTGTAAAGAAATTCGCTCCAGGATGAATTGCGCGACATCCACGTCATTTGCAAGGTGCTTTCCGGAGAGAGATGCAAAGCGCGTTGCGTGGCAACCGCGATGGGACCACCGGAAGTGAAAATCGCGACGCGTTCACCGTGCGATCCCGCGGCGAGAAACTTTACGAGGCCGGAATTCACCCGGGCGCAGAATTCCAGCCAGGTTTCCACGCCTTCCAGACGGATCACGCCGCGGACCCAATCGGAAACGATGGCCTCGAACAATTTTTGAAAACTCGCGCGTTTCGCGGCGGTACTAGTGGCGGACTGGAATGTAGCGTAGAGATCGCGAATCCGCGGATCGTTTTCGAGCAGCAAGGGAAGACTGCCGCGGAGCACAGCTTCTCCTTGATATTCATCAAACTCCGGCAGAATCAGCGGCTCCGGAAAGTTCAATCCGGCCTCGTAGTAGACGGCTCTCACGCGCTTGGCTGTATCTTTTTGCCGCTCGCATGGACCGACGCAGACTCGATCAAAAACAATTCTGCGTTCGGCCCAGTATTCGCCGAGAATCCGCGCCTGGGCATCGCCGAGCGCGGACAGTTTGTCGTAGTTCTCTTCGAGAAAGGAAGCTTGCCCGTGACGGACGATATAAAGGATGCCCATGGTCAGGTTGGCCGATCGTCGAGGTCACGGTCAGCGGACGTATTGTGATGGTGAAAATCGCGCAGGTCCAGACTGTGCTCACGTGGATCGTCGATTTTAAGTTCGAGCTCTTAGATCAGACGGCGGCGCCTTCTTCTTTGCCAAATTGGGCGAAGGTCTTGCCTTGATCCGCGAGGCGCGCAAGTAGCGGGGCTGGCTGCCAGATTTCACCGTGCTGGCGGTGAAATTCCGAGATGCGCGCATAAACTTGCTTGAGGCCGACAGTATCCGCATACCACATGGGGCCGCCGCGATACGCGGGAAAGCCGTAGCCATTTATATAGATGATGTCTATGTCCGAAGCGCGCAGGGCGTAACCTTCCTCCAAAATGCGCGCGCCTTCGTTGACCAAAGCGTAGAGGCAGCGATCGACGATTTCCGGAGCGGAGATATCGCGCTGCGCGATGGCCGCTGCCCCCACCCATTTGCGAATCAGTTCATCAACGGCGGGATCCGGCATTGCGCGACGCTGTTCGTCGTATTTGTACCAACCGCCGCCAGTTTTTTGTCCGAAGCGGCCAAGCTCGCACAGGCTATCTTCGAGAAACGGCTGACGAATGCCGGCCTTTTCCAGGTGGCGATATTCCTTGCGGATGCGCCAGCCAACGTCCAGCCCGGCAAGATCGCCGGTGGCAAGAGGTCCCATGGCCATTCCGAAATCGGAAAGAGCCTTGTCCACGGCTTCCACACTCGCGCCCTCTTCGACCAGGAACTGGGCTTCACGGCGGTAGGGTCCAAACATTCGATTGCCGACAAAGCCCCGACAATTGCCGACCAACACGCCTACTTTGCCGAGTGTCTTTGAGAGTTGCATGCAAGTGGCGATCACTTCGCGTGAGGTGGCTTTACCGCGCACGATTTCCAGCAGCCGCATCACATTCGCGGGGCTGAAGAAATGCGTGCCGATGACAAATTCGGGCCGCGAAGTTGCGGAAGCAATCTCGTCGATGTTTAGTGTGGAAGTATTGCTGGCAAGAATTGCGCCGGGTTTACACACGCGGTCGAGTTCTTTGAAGACTTCTTTCTTCAGCGCCATGCCTTCGAAAACCGCTTCGATCACCAGATCAACTTTTGAGAAATCGTCGTAAGAGAGTGTGGGAGTGACGCGCTTGAATCGCTCGTCGGCATCCTGTTGAGAGAATCGGCCGCGCTTGACTGAATTTGCGTAATTTGACTGGATGGTGGCAAGTCCGCGATCGAGCGCGGCCTGGTCCGCATCTTTCAACAGCACGGGAATGCCCGCATTAGCGAGGACCATCGCGATGCCGCCACCCATCGTGCCTGCACCCACTACGGCGGCGGATTTGATAGGAATGAGTGGAGTTTCCTTGGGAACGTCGGGAATTTTGCCGACTTCGCGTTCGCTGAAGAAAACGTGGATGAGCGCCTTGGACTGATCGGAGAAAAGGCACTCGATAAATAGTTTTTGTTCGGCCTGGCATCCTTCCGCGAACGGCAATTGCGTAGCTGCTTCGATGGCAGCGATGGCGGCGACGGGCGCAAGCAGGCCGCGCTGTTTCTTGGCGACTGTTTCGCGCGCGGCGGAAAAAATGGGAGCGTTGTCGGCAGCGCTGCCGAGTTTTTCGTTGCGCTCGCGCGTTTTGGGTGCGGGCTTCGCTGCGACCTCGCGAGCAAACGCAACTGCTCCACCTAGAAGGTCGCCTTCGATGATGCGGTCAATAACTCCGAACTTCAGCGCTTCCTCGGCTTTGATGGGATTGCCGCTTGTGCACATTTCGACGGCTTTCGCGACGCCCGCGAGCCTTGGCAACCGCTGCGTACCGGCTGCGCCGGGGATAATTCCGAGTTTCACTTCCGGCTGACCGACTTGCGCGGTAGAAACTGCAACGCGATAGTGCCCGGCCATCGCCAGCTCCAATCCACCACCAAAGGCCGTTCCATGAATGGCCACAATTACCGGCTTATTGCTGTCTTCGATTTTCAGAAGCAAGGGAAGCAGGCCCGCTCCGCGCGGCTTACCGGAGGTCATCTTGCCGAATTCCTTAATGTCCGCCCCAGCGACAAAAGTGCGTCCGCCACCGATGAGAACGACGGCTTTGATGCTCTCGTCCTGAGCGATTTGGTCTAACGCTTCCGAAATGCCTTCCGGGACGCCCGGGCTCAGCGCATTGACCGGGGGATTATTGATGGTGATAACGGCGATGCCGTTGTCTTTTGTGAGCTGCACCAGATCGGTCATAAAAGGATTCCTTGGTTTATGAATTTACGCGCTTTTCGCGGAGACGCTGCCGCAGTCAATCACCATGGAGGCGATGCGCTCGCGATGAAATGTGGCATCGCCGAATGCCGTTTCCGATCCCTTCGCTCGGCGGTAATAAAGGTGAACATCGTTTTCCCACGTGAAACCCATGCCACCGTGAATTTGAATTCCGCGATTGCCGACGGTGCGGCCGGCATCACTGGCATACATTTTTGCGATGGATACGGCCGTCGCTGCATCCGGGGAGTTCTCCTCGAGCGCCCACCCGGCATAGTACACGGCGGAGCGCGAACTCTCGGTTTCCAAATACATGTCTGCGCACTGGTGCTGCACGGCCTGAAACATTCCGATGGGTTTGCCGAACTGTTTGCGCGTCTTGGCGTACTCGACGGTGATGTCGAGAGTGCGTTGCATGCCGCCGACTAATTCGGCAGCGAGCGCGGCCGTAGCGATGTCAAAAGCGCGGGCAAGATCCGCAGTGGCGCCGATTTCTTCGGCCGGGGTATTGCTGAATTCGACGACGTAGAGCTTGCGCGTAAGATCCACGGCGGACATGGGTGATACTTTCAGCCCGTGCGCTTTGGAGTCCACAACGAAGACACCGTTGCGCGCCACCACGATGATGAAATCGGCGATCGCCGCGTCGGTGACAAAATATTTTTCACCGGTGAGCTTTCCGTTGCTAGCGGTCAGTTGGATATCCCGCGGGTTCCAGCTCGCATTCGATTCCAGAATGGCGACGGTGGCGCGAGTTTCTCCCCGACAGATAGGCGCGAGGTATTTGTGCTTGTGCGCCGCCGAGCACACCGTGTCCAGAACGGCTCCGGCCAGCACCACGGTGGAAAAAAACGGGCCGGGCAGCAGAGCGCGGCCCGCCTCTTCCATCAGGAGCATCAGTTCGACCTTGCCGAGGCCGACTCCTCCGTACGCCTCCGGAAAAATGATGCCGGTGTAACCCTGGTCCGTAAGCTTGGACCAGAGCGATGCGTCATACGCCGTATCAGTTTCCATCAGACGCCGCACTTCGGCGCTGGGACATTCACCGGCGAAAAACTTGCGCGCGCTGTCTTTCAGAAAATCCTGGCTTTCGCTCAAACCGAATTGCATGGCGTATCCCCTTAGTAGCTTCTGGGCAGGCCGAGAACAAAATGTCCGATGATGTTGCGTTGCACTTCGGAGGTGCCTGCTTCGATGGTATTTCCGCGGGTGCGCAGGTAAGCGTAGGACCACATGCCATTGTCAATCGCGCGCGGGTCGCCGGCGAGAAGTTGGCCGTAAGGACCAAGGATTTCCTGCGCGATCTGCTGGAGGCGCTGATTCAGCTCGCTCCAGAAAATTTTCTGTATGGAGCCTTCGGGGCCAGGCACGCCCGTGGCGGTGACGCGGCTGAAAGCGCGCATCTGATTGCAGCGCATGATTTCAATTTCGGCGCTGCATTGCGCGAGCTTCTGGCGAATGATGGGGTCCTGGGCAGCGGGCCTGCCGTCACGTTGGATATTGCGCGCGAGTTCGATTAGCCGAGTAATGTAACGCTTGAAAATCAGATGCAGGCGTGCGCCATAAGAGCCGCGCTCGTACATCAGCGTGCTCATTGCGACATTCCATCCGTCATTCACTTTGCCGAGGACGTTTTCCACCGGCACACGCACATCGCGAAAAAACAGCTCGTTGAATTCGGATTCGCCGGTCATCTGACGCAGCGGACGAACTTCAATGCCGGGAGATTTCATATCCACGAGCAGCACGGTGAGGCCTTTGTGCTTGGGCACATTCGGGTCAGTCCGCACCACGAGCTCGCACCAGTCGCCGACCCATCCGTAGCTGGTCCACACTTTCTGTCCGTTCACAATGTAGTGATCGCCGCTGAGAACTGCTTCGGTTTGCAATCCGGCCAGGTCGGAACCGGCGTTGGGCTCGGAAAAACCCTGACACCAGATTTCTTCCGCGTTCAGAATTTTCGGAATGAAGCGTTTCTTTTGCGCTTCGGTGCCGAAGGCAATGATGGTGGGGCCGATGAGTCCCAGGCCGAGGGAGTTGGCCATGGGCGGCGCCTCCACGCGCGCCATTTCTTCCCAAAATATGGCTTGCTGCATTAACGTCGCACTGCGGCCCTCGTATTCCTTGGGCCAGGAAACCGCTGCCCAGCGGCCTTCCTGAAGCTTTCGTTGCCAGGCGCGCAGGTACGGGAACGATTCCTCGATCGGCTTTTCACGCCAGTCGGCCCAATCCTTGGGGAAATTGGCAGCGAGCCAGGAGCGGAGTTCGTCGCGAAAAGCTAATTCGTCTTCGGTTAAATTCAGATCCATGAAAAAGACTCCTTAGGGTCGCCGGGCGCGGACCACGCACTGAATTGTTCACAACTACGCGGCAGATCTCCGCGAACGCTCACGGCTCAAGTGCCGGACGTTGCCTTGGGTTTCGGCGTGCCGAATTCCGGACGAATCGTTTCCTGTCCCTGCCAATATTTTTTCCGAAGCTCTTTTTTCAGGATCTTTCCGGTGCCGGTCTTGGGCAGGCTATCCACGAATTCAAAGGAGCGCGGACACTTGTAATGTGCCAGTCGCGATCGGCAGAATTCGATCAGTTCAGATTCCGTGGCGATCGAATTCGGTTTCAAAACTACGAGCGCCTTGGGGACTTCACCCCACTTGCTGTCGGGAACGGGAATCACTCCGGCTTCCATGACAGCGGGATGCGCCAGGATGGCCTTTTCGAGTTCGAGCGAGGAGATATTCTCGCCGCCGCTCACGATGATGTCCTTCTTACGGTCCACAATCAGCAAGTAGCCGTCTTCGTTGAGCGCGGCCATGTCTCCGGTGTGGAACCAGCCGCCGCGCAGAGCTTCGGCGGTGGCGTCCGGCTGACGCCAGTAACCCTCCATCACTCCGTCACCGCGCACGACGATTTCGCCGATGGCTTTCCCATCGTGCGGCACGTCCTGATCGCTGGCATCCACCACGCGCATCTCCACGCCGGGAATTGCGAAACCGGCCATCGCTTGTCCCGCGTAGCGTTGCTCTCCTTGCCAATCCATTCCGGCTTTCATTTTAGAAACCGAAAGTGTCGGGGAAGTTTCGGTGAGGCCGTATCCCGAGAAGCACTCGCAACCGAGTTTTTCTTCGACCTCGCGAATCAGAGTGGGTGAAGACGCCGCGCCACCGATGGTGATGCGGCGCAGGGTAGTCAAATTGTAGTTGAGGCGCTCCGGACAATTCACCAATGTCGTGGCCATGATGGGAACGAGGCTGAGGGAATGCACGCCCTCCTTTTCGATGAGGCGGAAAACTTCCTTGGGGTCGAAACGTTGGATCATCACGTGCGTGCCGCCGAGCATGGTGAGGAAATGCGCGACTCCCCAGCCATTAGCGTGGAAGAGCGGAATGGTGTGGAGTTCTACGGCGCCTCTTTCGATCTGTAATCCCAAGGAGACATGCACTGCGTGCAGATAGATGTTCCGGTGCGTGAGCATTACACCTTTGGGATTGGCGCTCGTGCCGCTGGTGTAGAAAAGTTCCGCAACGGCATTTTCGTCAATCGAAGCGATATCAGCGCGATGAGGCGTGGCGGCGGCAAGGAGTTCTTCGTAGTTGTGGGGCGCAAGCCAAGCTGCTTCGGGAGTGCCGTTGAGCAGACAGATCGTCTTTACCGAAGGAATGTCATTGCGAAAGGCTTCCGCCACACTAAGGAGCTGTTTCTCCACGAACAGAGCAGTCACGCCTGCGTCGTTGAGAATGTAGCCCAGCTCGCCCGGCGTGAGCCGGATGTTCAGGGGAAGCAACACGGCGCCGGCTTCCAAAACGCCGTAATACGCTTCCAGCAAGCGATGGCAATTGCAACTAAGGAACGCGACGCGCTCGCCAGGCTTAATACCAGCCTGACGTAGAGCGCCCGCCAGGCGACTGGCTCGCTCGGCGAGTTGCGCGTACGTGAACCTATCGTCGTTGCACACGACCGCGGTTCGGCGGGGATATTGACTCACCGCGTACCGCAAAAAACGCAAAGGCGTGAGTGGAATATTCATGGCGCGTCTCGCCTGGATCAGGCGGATTGACCTCCGTCAACGACCAGGATATGTCCAGTCACAAAATCCGATGCCGCGGATGCCAGAAAAATAGCGGCGCCCTTCAGATCCTGAGGTCCGCCAAATCGTCCCAAGGGGATGGTGGCCAAAAGTGATTCCTTATTTCGCTCAATGACTTTTTCGGACATGTCCGTCGGAAACCAACCCGGTGCGATCGCGTTGACCTGGATATTGTGCATGCCCCATTTGCAGGCGAGATCTTTGGTGAAAATGATCACTCCGCCTTTGCTCGAGCTGTAGCCAATAGCGGAAAACTTCGGGGAAGATCCGCGCAGCCCGGCGACCGACGCAATATTGATAATCTTTCCGCTGCGCTGCGCAATCATGGTCCTTCCCACGGCTTGCGAAAACAGAAAGGTTCCCGTGAGATTCGTCTCGATCACTTTATTCCACTGCTCCAGCGTCATCGATTCCACCGGCGCACCCCAGGAAGTGCCGGCATTGTTGATCAAGATGTCGATGCGTCCAAATCGGTCGAGCGTGGCGTCGGCGACCCCTTGAATGCTCGCAGGATCTCGGACGTCGCAAGCGAGCGCCAGCACTTGAGCGCCGGCCGCTTGCAGTTCCGAGGCGGCCCGGAGGCAACGCTCTTTTTTTCGGGCGCAGAGAACCAAGCTTGCGCCCATTTCCGCAAGGCCGTCGGCCATTTGTCGCCCGAGGCCTACGGAACCTCCGGTAATGATGGCGACGCGGCCGGTGAGATCGAATATCTGAGAGGTCTTCACGTCGCGAATGGTAGCAGCAGTGTAACTGCTCTCCTCGAAAATATCGTGTGTTTATATCATATATTATACACTATCACTACTTGCCACGGGTCAAGCACCGATAAGGTCCGCAGCCGGCGACGCCGTCCCGCGTAATCAGAAAGTCATTCTCACGCCCAGCTGAAATTCCCGTTTCGCAAAATCAGAAGTGAAGCCCAATGGCGTGCTAGGCGAGAGATTCGAACTTCCGTGCACGTTGAAGGTAGTGAAATTCGGCTGGAATCCGAAGAGCGGGCTCACCTCGTTATTCACACTGGCGTAATTCGTGTGGTTGGCGAGATTAAAGGCTTCGCAGGTGAGTTGCAGGTTGAGCCGCTCGCCCAGATTGTGCTGCCAGGTGAGGCGCATGTCGAAGTCAACAAAGCTTGGACCGAGTCCGGTGTCTCGAGGCGACCCGATCGGACGTTCGTTGGTGATGTGATTGTTGCCGTTAACCTGTCCGCCCGCGAGCAGGTTGAACGGATGCCCGCTGTGGTACTGGAAAATTGGTGAGAACTGAAAGCCCTTCAAGAACGCATTCTTCCAGGGACTATCAAAGACGCCGGCGAGCACCACTTTATTCCGTTCATCAAATTCGGAAAGGGCGCGCTCCAACTGCAAGTCGGTGGGATCTTGCGGACCAAAGTCGGTGTTGAAATCAGTTCCCGTATCAAACGCTTTACTGTAGGTGTAATTGCCGAAGAACGAGAAGTAATTGCTGAACCGCTTATTGACCTCCAGAATTCCACCCTCATACAGGCCGGAAGACTGCGCAGTGTATTGGTTGTTCTGAATGATTAGTGGATTCACAAAGCAAGCGAACGGGTTTGGCGCGCATGGCAGACCTTCGGTGCCGCCAAGCGGGTCCGTCGCCGCGCTGAGGTTCCAATTGCGGTAGGAAACCTGCTTGCCGTTCGCCAGGGTCACCGTGCTCATCGGCGTCGCGGGCAGCAAATTGGTATCAATCGGAACCGGGAGCCGCAGGGTGTGGGAATAAATAAAGCTGACGGAAATCGAGAAGCCCGGCGTAATTTCCCGCTCAATTCCCAGCGAAGCCTGTTCCGAGTAAGGAGGCCGATAGTTGGGCGGGTTGCTGAAAAGTACGGTCAACGGTGCAATCTGGCCGGAGTTCTGAACGAATATGCCGGAACCCACCACGGGCTGGGGAAAGACGCCGCCTTGTGAGACAGGGCCAAGCGACTGGGGCGTAATGCAGGCGGCATTGCCTGGAGTCGGTGTAGTGCACTGAATCAGGCCCGCGGCGAATAGAGTCTGGAACACACTCGCCGAGTTTTGTAGAAATGGAATCGGGGTCGGAGTGAGCGGATCGACGGAAATGGAAATGTACCGATTGCACGGACTGTTACCGGTGCCGGGAATAATGACCCCCGCGGGCCCCAACGCCGTAACCCCGATTCCGCAAGTACCGACCGCGTTCTGGACTTGATCGGGAACCTGCGCGGTATTGTGCTGGTTCTCTACGGTGCTCTTATTCTTGTTCAGGACGCCGAGGCTCAAGTCCACCTGAGGGATCTGCGCATCAATGGGTCCGTAGAAAATTCCGAAGCCGCCGCGCACCACGGTCTTGTGGTCCTTGAAGGGATCCCAGGCGAACGAAAGTCGAGGGGCAACATCGCCGAAGAAAGTATTTAGCGGGAGATATTGCGAGTCGATTTCGTAGCGGAGCCCGTAGTTCAGCGTGAAATTGGGGGCTATTTTCCAGGAGTCCTGCACATAGAAAGCCGTTAAGGGACGGGTGTAGGCAGGATAGTCCGCGTTACCGAAGCCCTGTTGATAAACCTGCGGCAGCCCAAGAGAGGCGGCCTGCATGGAATTTAGCTCGATGTTACCTGCAGCGAATTGCGGGCTGAGGAGGGAACCTGGAAGCGGACCGAAGACGAACCGGCCTGGCATGAACGTGTGGGATTCGGTGTGATTGCCGCGCAGAACTTCCGCGCCGCCGAATTTGATGGTGTGGTTGCCGCGGATCAGGGTGACGTTGTCAGCGAACTCGTAGCGCCGGAGAATCGTGAAATTGGGAAGGAAGATATTGGTGCCCAGATTATTCGCGAAGCCGGCGATCTGCAGTCCTGCCTGTCCCGGTTCATTGGGGATTACGTTGAAGCTGTCGTAATCGTACTGCGCGCGAAGCTCATTCTGGGTTCGCGGACTGAAGACGTGGTACCAGGAAGCCTGCAGGTTGTTGTCATAATTGTGGATGGAACTGCCGGCAGAGAATCCGGTCAGAGACTGCACGTCCGGATTTTCTTCCAGGTCGTGGGCATAGCGATAGGTGAGAGTAACATTGTCCGTTTCATTGAACCTATGATCCAGGCGCGCGGAGAACAAGTACTGACGAGTGGTGTAATTGAAGAGCCCTCCATTGGATTCCATCT
>Ga0209139_10000681_pt1 | contig 12058 bp, 7 predicted proteins | sample BogFormECP14_OM3_FD_188246 | JGI IMG/M metagenome (GOLD analysis project Ga0209139, IMG submission 188246) | Bog forest soil microbial communities from Calvert Island, British Columbia, Canada - ECP14_OM3 (SPAdes) (version 2) | ecosystem: Environmental > Aquatic > Freshwater > Wetlands > Bog ...
CCTGGGCGCGGACTACCGCCGTATCCTGCAGAGTTTTCGCTCCGCGAGAAACGCGGAAGGCAGCTTTATTTTTAGTGGCTATGCGACGGCGCTCGGCGGAGATCAGCAGGCAAATCCCGGCACGGGCTCGGACTTCGCGGACTTTTTGCTGGGCCTGCCGCAGCAGAGTACCATTCAGACCGTGAGTTCGGGCACCGACGCTTTCAATTTTAGCGCCAACGCTTACGATTTTTTCGCGCAAGACGACTGGCGCGTGCGCGCGAATCTAACCATCAACGCCGGCCTGCGCTACGAGTACAACGGGCCGTTTACCGAAGCCAACAATCGCATCTCCAATCTGGATGTAGGCCCCGCGTTTGCCGCGGCGGATTTGGTCTTACCCGGAGGCACGGGAGCGTTTAACGGTGCGTTTCCTGCGTCGCTGATACGCCCGGATCGCAATAATTTCGCGCCGCGCATCGGTATTGCCTGGAAGCCGCCGGCGAAGATATCCCCCAAGACCGTGGTCCGCGCGGGCTATGGCATCAACTACAATCTGGCGCAGTATTCCACCATCATCCAGAACTTTGCGTTTCAGCCGCCGTTTGCGGAAACCGCCACGAACACCAGCGTTGTGCCCGGCGATTTGACGCTGGCGAACGGTTTTCCGGCGATTAATCCGAACACGATCACCAACAATTTTGCCGTGGACCCGAATTACCGCCTGGGCTACGTGCAGGTGTGGAACTTGAATATTCAGCGCGAGGTGCAGGGCGGCGTGGTGATCAATATCGGCTACAACGGCGCGAAGGGCACGAATCTGGACCTCCAGCGCGCACTCGAAATTTCCGGTCTGCAACCCTTCCTTTACGAATCCTCGGAAGGGAATTCGATTTTGCATGCGGGCACCGTTTCGGTGCGCAAACGCCTGGCGAAAGGCATCGGCTTCGGCGCCACCTATGTTTATTCCAAATCCATCGACGACGCCTCTTCGATCGGCGGAGGCGCCGCGGTGGTGGCGCAAAATCCTTTTGACATTTCCGCGGATCGCGGACTTTCTACGTTCGATCAGCGCCATAAATTTACCGGCAATTGGATTTACCAGTTGCCGCTCGGAGACAATCACCGCTTGGCGTCCACGGGCGCCGCGGCGCATATTCTGGGCAATTGGCAGTGGAGCGGCGATTTCACGGTGGCGTCCGGCCTGCCCTTCACGCCGCACGTGCTGGGCAACACCACGGACATCGATCGCGGCGTGAGCGGCTCGCTGCGCGCGAACTATGTTGCGGGGCAAGCGATCGCCATTCCGAACCAAAGCGCGTCGGAATTTTTCAATGTAAACGCTTTCTGCGTGCCGCAAACGACGTTGAGCGTGGCGGCCGGCGCCATTCCCACCTGCGTGAATCCGGCGGACTCGCCGTTCGGCGACGCCGGGCGCAACATTATTGAAGGGCCGGGGCAGTTCACCGCGGACATGTCCATCAGCAAGACATTTCCCATCAAGGAATTTCGCGCGCTGGAATTGCGGCTCACGGCCAGCAACGTATTCAACACCGTGAATTACACGTCGATTGGCTCGGTCTTGAATTCGCCGAGTTTTGGCCAAGTCACCAGCGCGGGGAATACACGGCGCGTCACGGTGTACGCGAGGTTTCGCTTTTGATAAAGGCGTTTATGAGCGATAGGAACGGCCGGCGGTTTTCCGCGAAAGCGTTTGCGGCGCTGGCGGCGATTACCGCGCTGTTGGTACAGCTAACGGCGCCCGCTACGGCGCAATCTCCCGCCGCGTCTCCGAGCCCGGCGCCGGCGTCCACACAGCAGGGTGGCGGGTCCATTCGCGTGAACACCGACTTGGTGCTGGTGAACGTGGTGGCGCGTGACAAAAAAGGGAATCTCGTCCGCGATTTGAAGAAGCAAGATTTTACGGTTTTTGAAGACAACAAACCGCAGAGCATTTCCACTTTCGATTTCGAGAATGTGGACGAGTTGCAGACCGCGGGGGTAGCCGATGCCACGGTATCGGGCTCGGCGGGACCCGGCGCCCTGCTGCGCTCCAAGGATCAACCTGGCCTCGAGGCGCGTGACCGCCGGCTGATGCTGCTGTTTTTTGATTTCAGCGATATGCAACCGGAAGAGATTGACCGCGCCGCGGATGCCGCCAAGAAATTCGTGCAGAGCAAGATGCAACCCGCGGACCTCATCGCCGTGGTCACGCTGGCGACGAATTTGCACCTCGATCTCGACTTTACCGATGATCGAACGAAACTGCTCGCGGTGCTCGATGGTTACTCCTCCGGGCAGGGTCAAGGTTTTGACAATGGGGCTACGGGCAGTTCCGAAGGCGCCGCAGAGACCAGCGGCTCTTTCACGCCCGACGACACGGACTACAACACGTTCAGCGCGGACCGCAAACTCTTGGCGTTGCAGTCGCTAATGGGCTCGCTGGGGAAAATTGCGCAGAAAAAGTCCATCGTTTATTTCAGCAACGGGATCACGCAATCCGGTATCGACAATCAATCCGCGCTCCGTGCCGCCACCGCCGCCGCCGTGAAGGCGAACGTCTCCATCTACCCCATGGATATACGAGGGCTGCAGGCCTTGCCTCCCGGCGGCGAAGCGCAGAACGCCAGCCTGCACGGGGTCTCGGCGTACTCCGGGCAATCGATTATCAACGATCTCAGCTCCAACGCCGCCTCGCAAGACACGCTGGCGACGCTGGCTTCCGATACCGGAGGCAAAGCGTTTTTTGATTCCAACGACTTCAGTGGAGTGTTCGCACAGGTGCAGAAAGACACCTCCGCGTACTATGTCTTAGGTTTCATCAGCACCAATCTGGCCAGAGATGGCAGGTTTCGCCGCTTGCGCGTACAGCTGAATCGGCCGGACCTGAAAGAGATAAAGCTCGAATATCGTTCTGGCTACTACGCGGGCCGCGATTTCGTGCACTCCAACCGCGCGGATCGCGAGCAGCAGCTCGACGATGAGCTGGCTGCCGAATTGCCGCGAACCGATGTGGCGCTTTTCGCGGGCGCGGCCTATTTTCGCCAGGACGATTCTCACTACCAGCTGCTGGTTTCGCTGGTCGTCCCGGGCTCGCAGATTCCTTTCGTGCAGCAAAAAGATCGCGACAACGCCACCATTGATATCATTGGTGAAGTTCGCGCCGATGGTAAATTGCGGGTCGGCCAGATGCGTGACACCGTTAAACTTGCCGTCGATGCCAGCCAGCAAGTGCGCAATAAAAATGTGCAATACAACACGACGTTTCTTCTGGCGCCCGGCAGCTACCATTTGAAGTTCGTGGTTCGAGAGAATCAGAACGGCCGTATGGGGACGTTTGAAACGGATGTGCGTGTTCCGGATCTCCGCAAAGTGCCGCTCAAGATGAGCTCCGTGGTGCTGGCCAGCCAGCGCGCGCCCTTCACGGCCAAGAAAAACGTCTCGAAACTGCTGGTACAAGATCAGTTTGAATTGGTTCCCAACATCACGCACGTTTTTGCACGCGACCAGCATTTATATTTGCAGTATGAGGTTTACGACGCGGCAAAGAACAAAGGGACGCAGGAAAAGGGTGCGCACGAACAGGCCACACCAGCCTCATCTGAGAGCCAGAACGGCCAAGCAAATGTCCCCGCGCCGCAAGTGAAGACGCCGCACGGCGCCGTGCGGGTCTTGTCCAGCATCGAGTTTTTGCAGAATGGCAGCAAAGTGTACGAATCAAAACCGCTGGTGGCGAGCGAGATCACCTTGCCGGACCGCAAAGCCGTAGTCTTCCAGATTGACATTCCGCTGCAAGCGCTGAATCCCGGTTTTTATACCTGCCAGATTAATGTGATTGACGATGTAGCGGGCAGCTTTGCGTTTCCGCGCTGGCCGATTCTCATCAAAGAAAAATCGACGGCGCCCGCGCAGCCGGCTGCGGCCGCCGGACAGTAGAATTACTCTTCCGGTTCGTGCGTGACGATATGCACATCCACCGCCGGCGATTCACGCAAGAAGCGATGCACCACGGATAAATATAAATACTTGCGCCAATCGTGCAGGGGGGCGCGCCCAAAAATCACCTGCGTAATGTGCTTGCTGCAGACGAAGTCGGCAATAGAGTCCGCCACGCTCCGCGCTTTCAGCCGCACCACTGTTGCGCCGAGGCTCTCCGCAAACCGGAAATTGGCCATCAGCGCGTTCTGATTCAATTCCCGGGCTCCGAATTCTCGCTCCACATGCACTACGTAAAGCTCAGCGTCCATTCGCCGGGCCATGCGCGCAGACCGCGCAATCAAATATTGTCCGGAGGGGTTTGCGGAGATGCACACCGCCATGCGCTCGCGCACCGCCCACGTCTTACGTATTTCCTTATCCTCCATGTACGTTTCGAGGCTGCGATCCACTTGCTCGGCAACCTGGCGTAACGCCAGTTCGCGCAGCGCGATTAAATTTCCGCGGCGGAAGAAATTCGTCAGCGAGCGCTCGACTTTGTCCGTGCTGTAAACGTCGCCGCGCTTCATGCGCGCGTGCAGCGCTTCCGGCGTCAGATCGACCATTACGGTTTCCGCGGCGGTAAGCGGCACCCAGTCCGGAACCGTTTCGCGCACCGAAATGCCGGTAATGGAGCGCACGATGGGCGCGATGCTCTCGATGTGCTGAATATTTAGCGTGGAGACCACGTCGATATTCGCGGCCAGCAGTTCCTGCACGTCCTCGTAGCGCTTGCGGCGCTTGCTGCCCGGAATATTGGTGTGCGCGAGTTCGTCTACCAGCACCACCTGGGGATGCCGCGCGAGGATTGCATCGACGTCCATTTCTTCAAAAAGCGTGCCCTTGTACTCCATTTGCCTTCGCGGCACGCTGGGGATTTGCTTTACGAGTTCCTCGATGCCCTTGCGGCCGTGTGTCTCAACTACACCGATCACCACATCTTCGCCGCGGCTTTTCCGGCGGATGGCTTCGCTGAGCATGCTGTGGGTCTTGCCAACACCCGGAGCGTACCCCAGAAACAACTTGAATATTCCGCGTGCTTTTTGCGGTGGCGAGGCCACCGCCAGCCAGTCCTCAGGTTTCTTCGCCAACGTGCGCTCTTCTTTCCAGTGCGTTTGCGTGCTTTGCGGCGCTTCGCCAGAGCCCGCATGCGATACAATAAACGATATGCAGCGGTTTCTTGCCGGACGAATCGTCGGATTGGCTACGGCGTTCCTGCTCGTAGCGTGCATCACCGCGGTTTGCACCCACGTCGTACGGGTAAATCAGACCACCGTTGCGCTGTCGTTGCTTTTGGCAATTCTAGCAGTTTCCGCGGTGTGGGGAATGGCCGTATCGGTAGTCATGTCCCTCCTCGCGGTGCTCGCGTTTAATTATTATTTTCTCCCGCCGGTCCACACCTTCACCATCGCGGATCCGCAAAACTGGGTGGCCTTGGCCGCATTTCTTTTTGTTTCCACGCTGGGTAGCCAGCTCTCCGCGCGTATCCGCAGGGAAGCCGATGAGGCCATCAACCGTCGCCGCGAAATCGAGCGCCTCTATAAATTCAGCCAGAAATTGCTCGGCGAAGGTAACGTCTTGCAACTCATGAACGCCATCCCGGATTACATCGTGGAGAGCTTTGAAGCTGGCGCCGCCGAACTTTTCCTGCCCCTCAAGGACAAGTTTTACCGCTCTGGCTTTGGCGCGTCGCACCTGGACGAGGAAGGCATGAAGACCGCGTTCGTGCGCGACGAACCGTCGATTCAGCCGCAGCTTTCGCTCTACTTCATACCGGTACGCCTCGGCGTCCGCCCCATCGCCAGCCTGGGAATTTCCGGCGCGCAGCTCTCGCGGCAAACGCTGGAGGCCGTCAGCAGCCTGGTAGCCATCGCCATCGAGCGCGCCCGCGCCGTTGAGCAGCTTGGCCAAACCGAAGCCGAGCGCCAGGGCGAACGCCTGAAATCCGCGCTGCTCGATTCCATCACCCACGATTTTCGCACTCCGCTGACCTCCATGAAAGCTGCGGTCACCAGTCTGCTTTCTTCCGCGGATCTGCGCAGCCTCGATCCGCAACACAGCAGGGAACTGCTGACCATCATCAACGAAGAATGCGATCGTTTGAATCATCTCGTCGAGCAAGCCGCGGAGATGGCGCGGCTTGAAGCTGGCGAGGTGGAATTGCATCTCGAGCCGCATCCTATTTCCGAAATCGTCGACTCCGCGCTTGCCGAAATGAAGACCTCCTTGTCCGGCCGTCCCGTCGAGGTCCGGGTAAGCCCGGATATCGCGCCAGTCGTCGCGGACTTCGATCGCGCCCGCGATGTGTTAATGAAGCTAGTCGACAACGCCAATCTTTATTCGCCCAAAGGCCAGCCCATCACCATCTCCGCCGAACAATCGGGAGATTTGGTCACTACCAGTGTTGCCGATCGCGGCCCTGGCATTGACGACTTCGAGCAGGGCATGATCTTCGACAAATTTTATCGCGGCAAGGACCAGCGCTACCAAGTGCGCGGCACGGGCATGGGATTGCCGATAGCGAAAGCGATCATCTCCGCGCATCGCGGCAGCATCGCGGTCACCAGTCAACTGGGCAGCGGCTCGGTGTTTTCGTTCAGTCTTCCGGCGGCGCGCGCCGCAGAGGCAGCACGGTAACCTTGCGATGAATGCCGCGAACATTCTCGTGGTGGACGACGAGCCGCAGATTCGTCGCGTGTTGCGCTCCACGCTCACCAGTCAAGGCTATGTGCTGACCGACGCCAAGACCGGCGAAGAAGCCATAGAAATCGCGCGCAAAGCCAAGCCCGATTTGATTTTACTGGACGTAAACATGCCGGGAATGGGCGGTATCGAGACCTGCCGCGAAATCCGCCGCTTCTCCAGCGCTCCCATCATCATGCTCACCGTGCGCAACGCCGAGCGCGACAAAGTGCTGGCTCTCGATGCCGGCGCCGACGATTATGTCGTGAAGCCTTTCGGGATCGAAGAGCTTCTGGCGCGCGTCCGCGCTTCCTTGCGAAGGTATTCCACCGGAGAGACGATCCCGCCCTTCTCCGTCAAAGACATCTCCATGGATTTCGAGAGCCGTCGCGTCGAGGTACGCGGGGAAGAAGTACACTTGACGCCCAAAGAATTCGACGTGATGAAGCACCTCGTCATGAATCAGGGGAAACCGCTAACGCATCGCCGCCTGTTGCAAGCGGTGTGGGGCCCCGACTACGGCGAAGAAACCGAAAACCTGCGCGTGGTAATCAACCAACTCCGCAAAAAAATCGAAGCCGACCCCACCCATCCAAAATTCATCCTGACCGAACCCTGGGTCGGCTACCGCTTCCAACCGCCCAAAGCCCCCGCCCGCAAATCGTAGCCACTCTGCAGGCACGCCTTTGTTTGGCTTCGCCTTTGTAGCGGCGGGTCTTCAGACCCGTGCTTTTGCCTTTGCTCTTGTAGCGCCCGCTTTCAGAAGCGGGCACTTTTGACTTGACGAAGACGTAAAAACGCAGCCCGTCAAGCCGCGCGCAACCCCATGATTGCTGCTTTCTCGGGTGCGTCCGCGTTCGGCGATGTATTCACTGCGGTATCCAGCATTGCTAACATGATCTGCCCTTGCGCGGCCGTGATGATTCCAGAGACGAAGAGCAAGAAGCCAAACATTAGACCCACGAGTAGAAATGGTATCCCAACGAACGGACTGCTAAAGCACATCAGCAGCCCGATAATCCCTAAGACTCCTCCGACCCATACTGCAGCTTTCTTAAGCATGCCACCAACTTGCACGGTCGAGTTCGCAACGTTGTAGGCCTCTCGATATCGTTTTAGAAGTCCTTCCGCTAGCTGATTCATCGGCCCTCCTCGTTCTCTTCTCAGATTAGAACTAAGCGCGCCACTAGGAAAAAGCTTCCGCAGTAGTCAGCCCTGATCGGTTAATAACGTATGGGTGGATTCAGAAACACCAAGGTGCGGGTTTCGAGTCGGTCGCCCCACCACGGCCCGGAGCCCGGCCTTGCCGTTTTCCTCCGCCCCTATTTTGCACGGGTCGCCGAGAATGTTACTTGACGCGGGCGACCTACTTCGAGTATCCTTTTCCTGTTCACAACTGTCGCTAAATCCAAGCAGACAACTCAATATCCATCTGCTCCGCAATCTGCGCTTATGGTTTTATGTAGGCGCCGGACTTTAGTCCGGCCTTCTCATTTAGGGGCCCAGCCGATAGGGCGAGTCCCGGTACCGATAACCATCTAGTTACTAGATTTCTTCTTTAACCCGAGTAGAATGAACACTTGCGAAAGGTTGTGAAAACAAAGGTACTTTAAGTCCCTGTGTTTTCACAACCTTTCGCGAAACGCCTGGGGGGTTGCGGCCTCCGGCTCCTACCACCGTGCGCCCCAAGCCTCCCGCCTTCGCGCCTTTTGGGCTACCTCTTCGCTGCGCCGGCGGCAGCCAGTTCCATATTCAACTCCAAGACATTCACCCGCGGCTCCCCAAATACGCCAAACTGCCGCCCCAAAGTATGCCGGGCCACCAACGCCCGCAAGTCCGCCGGGCTCATCCCACGCTCTTTCGCCACGCGCGGAATCTGGAACTCCGCGGCATCCGGCGAGATATCCGGATCCAACCCGGAAGCCGACGTGGTCACCAAATCCACGGGAATGGGTGTCCCTGGATTTTCCGTACGCAATTTCTCGACATCGCCTTTCACGCGGTCCAGTAACGCATGGTTAGTCGGCGCAAGATTCGATCCGCCAGAATTGGCCGCGTCGTATCCATCGCCAGCCGCGGAAGGGCGCGAATGAAAGTATCCCGGCCCGGTAAACGCCTGCCCCAGCAGACGAGACCCCACAATCGCGCCGTGGCTGTAGATCAAGCTGCCATTGGCCTTGGAAGGGAAGAGCAGCTGCGCAAGTCCGGTCACCGCAAATGGATAGATCAAACCAAAAAGCACGGTGGTGATCAGCGTCATTAAAACGGCAATTCTGAGAGTTTCTTTCACGGTGTCCTCAAGGCGCTCACACCAGATGCGTGTAGCGAATAATTAAATCGATCAATTTAATTCCCACGAATGGCGCAATCACGCCGCCCAAGCCGTAAATCAGCACGTTGCGGCGCAACAGAGCCGCTGCGCCCAACGGGCGATATCTCACGCCGCGCAGCGCCAGCGGAATCAGCGCGATGATGATCAGCGCATTGAAAATCACCGCGGAGAGAATCGCGGATTGCGGCGTAGCCAAATGCATCACGTTCAATAGATTCAGTTGCGGAAACGCCGCCGCGAACATCGCCGGAATAATCGCAAAATATTTCGCCACGTCATTGGCCACGGAAAATGTGGTCAGCGCGCCGCGCGTGATCAGCAACTGTTTGCCGATCTCCACAATCTCGATCAACTTTGTAGGGTTGGAGTCGAGATCCACCATGTTGCCGGCCTCTTTTGCCGCTTGCGTGCCGGTGTTCATGGCCACGCCGACGTCCGCTTGCGCCAGTGCCGGAGCATCGTTGGTGCCGTCGCCGGTCATGGCCACGAGCTTGCCCTTGGCTTGCTCGCGCTTGATCAGCGCCATCTTGTCTTCCGGCTTGGCTTCCGCGAGAAAGTCGTCCACACCGGCTTGCCGCGCAATCGCCGCGGCGGTCAGCGGATTGTCTCCGGTGATCATCATGGTGCGGATGCCCATGGCGCGCAGATGGTCAAAGCGCTCGCGCATTCCGCCCTTTACAATGTCCGTGAGCCCGACCACGCCCAGCACGCGCCAATTCTCCGTCACCAGTAGCGGCGTTCCCCCGCCGTTGGAAATTTCCGCAACCGCCTGCTCGGTTTCTGGCGGCACGCGTTGTCCGTGGTCAGCTACGTACTTTGCGATGGCGTCTTTCGCGCCTTTGCGAATCTCCACGCCGTCCAGGTTTACTCCGGACATGCGCGTCTGCGCCGTGAACGGTACAAATAACGTCTCGCGCGTCGAGAGGTCCCGGCCGCGCATCCCGTATTTATCTTTTGCCAGAACTACGATGGAGCGCCCTTCCGGGGTTTCATCCGCAAGCGAAGCGAGCTGCGCCGCGTTGGCCAGATCCTTTTCATCAACTCCCGGCGAAGGAATAAATACCGTGGCCGCGCGATTTCCCAGGGTGATGGTTCCGGTCTTGTCCAGCAACAAAATGTCCACGTCTCCCGCGGCTTCCACTGCCCGGCCAGACATAGCCAGAACATTGCGCCGTACCAACCGGTCCATCCCGGCAATGCCAATGGCCGAAAGCAGTCCGCCAATGGTTGTTGGGATCAGGCACACCAGCAGCGCCACCAGCACGAACAAGCTTTGCGGCGCGCCGGAATAGACCGCGAAAGGCTGCAGCGTCACCACCGCCAAGAGAAACAGTATGGTCAGGCCCGCCAGCAAAATGTTCAGGGCGATTTCGTTCGGCGTCTTCTGCCGCTCGGCGCCCTCCACCAGCTTGATCATGCGATCGATAAATGTTTCGCCCGGATTGGAAGTGATCTTCACGCGAATCTGATCCGAGAGCACGCGCGTTCCGCCGGTCACCGCCGAGCGGTCGCCGCCCGATTCGCGAATCACCGGCGCCGACTCCCCGGTAATCGCCGACTCGTCGACGGATGCGATTCCTTCGATCACTTCGCCGTCGCCGGGAATCATCTCTCCTGCGACCACCAACACGATGTCGCCGGAGCGCAACTTCGCTCCCGACACTTCCTCGAGTTCTCCATTGCTCTTGAACCGATGCGCCACGGTTTCCGCGCGCGCTTTGCGCAGTGTGTCCGCCTGCGCTTTGCCGCGGCCCTCGGCCATGGCTTCCGCAAAGTTCGCAAAGAGCAACGTAAACCACAGCCAGATGGTGATCTGCAGGCTGAAGGCAAAGTCCGGAGCGTGATGTATCACGCCGTACGCCAGATCGATGCTCGCCGCCACCGCTCCCACTTCCACCACGAACATCACCGGATTCCGCCACATCTGGCGCGGGTCCAGCTTCACGATCGAATCCCAGATCGCCCGGGCCACTAACGCGCCGTCTGTAAACGAAGAAGTTCGAGAATGTACTGTTGGGCTCATGGCGATTAGAAAGATCTCCCTGCGAGCATCAGCAAGTGCTCGAGTATCGGGCCAAGACTCAGCACCGGGAAAAAGGTCAACGCGCCGATGATCAGTACGGTGGACACCAGCAGCGTGGTAAAGAGCGGCGTGGTTACGGGAAAAGTTCCCGCCGATTGCGGCACGGTTTTCTTGCGCGCCAGATTTCCCGCGATCGCCAGAATTGGGATCACCGCAAAAAAGCGGCCTAGCAACGTGGAGATTCCTGTCGACGCGTTGTACCACGGCGTATTCGCGTTAATTCCTGCGAAAGCCGAGCCGTTATTCCCGGTAGCCGAAGTGAACGCGTAAAGCATCTGCGACAGCCCGTGTGGCCCCGGATTGCTGATACTTGAGGTGCCGAACGCCGAGACCGAGGACACCGCGGAAAACAGCAACACCGTGAGCGGAAAGACCAGAATCGCCAGCGCCGCCATCTTCACGTCGTAAGCTTCAATCTTCTTTCCTAGATATTCTGGCGTTCTCCCCACCATCAAACCCGCCAGAAATACCGCCAGGATCACGAACACCAGCATTCCGTACAGCCCGGAGCCGACGCCCCCAAAAACCACTTCACCCAGCAAAATATTTGTCAGAGGCACCAGCCCGCCCAGCGGCGTGAAGGAGTCATGCCAGCCGTTGATCGCGCCGCAGCTCGCGTCGGTCGTGACTGTGGCAAAGAGTGCGGAGTTGGCAATTCCGAATCGCACCTCCTTGCCTTCCATGTTTCCGCCAGGCTGCGTAGCGCTGGCTTGTTGATTTACTCCCGCAAGCAGCGGATTGCCGCGCGCTTCCGCCCAATAGGCTGTGCTTACGCCCACGAAAAAAAGCGCCAGCATTGCGGCCCACACCGCCCAACCGTGACGCGGCGAGCCCGTCATGCGCCCAAGCGCGTACGTCAATCCCGAAGGAATCGCAAAAATCAAAAGTACTTGTAGAAAGTTGGAAAAAGGCGTCGGATTCTCAAAAGGATGCGCGCTGTTGGCATTGAAAAACCCGCCTCCGTTGGTACCAAACATTTTGATGGCTTCCTGCGAAGCCGCCGGGCC
>Ga0209139_10000683_pt1 | contig 12051 bp, 9 predicted proteins | sample BogFormECP14_OM3_FD_188246 | JGI IMG/M metagenome (GOLD analysis project Ga0209139, IMG submission 188246) | Bog forest soil microbial communities from Calvert Island, British Columbia, Canada - ECP14_OM3 (SPAdes) (version 2) | ecosystem: Environmental > Aquatic > Freshwater > Wetlands > Bog ...
TCGGGCATCCCCGTTCGGCGGGGCTGTACTCGACATCGACCTCGACATGTCCGATGTCCCAGCCCTTGCGCACCGCGTACATCTCCATCGTGATCGCGGCACAGGAGGCGAGGCTGGCGGCGAGCAGCTCCTGCGGAAGCGGCGACTCGAGAGAGAGCTTCTGCCACTCTGTGGGCGCGTCGTCCCCTCCGGCTTCCCAGATCATGCCGCGAAAACTGGCGGGCGCCGCCGCGACCGCCTCAAAGAACGAATCCTGCTCGAGCCAGACGCCGATGCGGTCGGGGCGGCCGTCGCGAGAGAGCGAATGAATCGCTTCGCGCATCAGCTCCTCGCGCGTGGCCCCGGCGAGGCTGGCGCGGGCCGCGCCTTGCCAGGAGCGTTCTTGCACTTCTTTTTTTCGCCAGGCCCACATCTGTTTTGCGCCCTCGAAGCTTTTCGCGCCCGGAAGGCGATGGCGGCCATCCGCCAGAAAAGAGCTCCTTCCAGGAGGAGATATATGCAGGGAAAGGCCCAACTGCTGAAGCATCTAATTGCAATACAATCATTGACTTACGTGAGGGCGGGCGGAAAGCGCGGGCGGTCTCGAGTTCCATGCCGACACTGGCACCTTCGCCGTTCCCAGAGTGGGCCGGGGAGAAGTTCGGGATTTCGTGGCGTCTAAGGCTCGGCTTGTCCGGTGTGGTACTGCTTCAGCTTGCGGTACAGCGTGGTCTTTCCGATCCCCAGCATGCGGGCGGCGGCGAGTTTATCTCCGCCGGTTTCGCGCAGGGCGCGGAGAATGGCGCGGCGTTCCAGCTCCTCCATGGGGAGAAGCTCATCTTTGTCCGGGACGCGTTCGCTGCTCGGATAGTGGAGGTTCGAGGGCAGGTCGCCGACGTGCACGATTGGGCCGGAGCCCATGGCCACGGCGCGCTCGATGGCGTTCTCCAGTTCGCGCACGTTGCCCGGCCAGTCGTACGCGATCAGCCGGCGCATGGCGTCATCGGAAATCGTGCGCGGCGGGCCGTGCGGATCGGAGAATTTTTCCAGAAAGGAGATGACCATCAGCTGGATGTCGCTCTTGCGTTCGCGCAGGGGCGGCAGCTTGATCTGTACCACGTTCAGCCGGAAATAAAGATCCTGGCGGAAGCCGCCGGTGCGGATCGCCGATTCCAGGTCGCGGTTAGTAGCCGCGATGATGCGGATATTGATGTGGCGCCGCTCGGTGGACCCGACCGGCTTTACTTCGCGCTCTTGCAGTGCGCGGAGGAGCTTGGCTTGCAGGTCCACCGGCATGTCGCCGATTTCATCGAGAAAGAGCGTGCCGCCCTGGGCTGCTTCGAGAAGACCCTGCTTCGATTGCATGGCGCCGGTGAACGCCCCTTTGACGTAGCCGAAGAGTTCCGATTCGATGAGCGTGGGCACGAGCGAAGAACAGTCCACCGGGGCGAACGGGCGTTCCTTGCGGATTCCCGAGTAATGAATGCTTTTGGCGACGAGTTCCTTGCCGGTTCCGCTCTCGCCTAGAATCAGCACGGGATACTCGTGCTGGCTGACCTTTTCAATCATTTTGTAGACGCGCTGCATTTTTGCGGAAACGCCGATCATGCCGCCGAAGCCGGGTTTGGAGCGCAACTGTTCGCGCAAAAGGCGGTTTTCGCGGTCCAGATCCATGTCGCGGGCCACCCGTTCGAGGCGCGCGCGCAGATCGTCGATGTGAAAAGGCTTGGTGACGTAGTCGACCGCGCCCATGCGCGTGGCGGCGACGGCCGAATCGATGGTGCCGTATTGCGTCAGAACCAGGACCGCGATTTGCGGATACATTTCGTGGACCTGTTTCAGGAGATCGAGCCCGCTGGAAGGCGGCAGAATCAAATCGGTGACCACGATGTCGATGGCGTGCGTCTCGAGGCGGCGCAGCGCCTCTTCCACTGAGCCCGCCACGATGGCTTTCATGCCGCAGGACTCCGCGACGTCGGCGCAGAGTTTGCGGGTGCTGTCGTCGTCCTCGACGACCAGAACGCTAAGCGGGATGGTGGCGCGTTGAACGGCGGCTTCTTCACTCATGAGGGTGGGCCTCGCAGTGGTCATATACGCGTTTCAATTGCAAACTCAGTGCCAATTGCGGAAACGGAGCGCGGCTATTCATAATTCAACAACTTAGACATCTTACCATTTATTTGGCCTTCCGGAATCGGGAATTTATATTCCGCCATCTTCCCCATTAACGAACTCGAGTAGGCGGGTAAGTCATTCTTTTTGTTTTGTTTATCAAACTGGTATTCCGCGGCATCCCAGTTTGGGAACGGGAACCGCGGAAAAGGCCCTGTTTCTCGAAGAGGGCGGGCGGGAAATGCTCACAAACCGGTTCTTCCGCGCCGCTCGGGGGAACTTAGCAGCGCAATCCATAAGAGTGGTCCGCTGCTTCGCGGTCATCAGCTCGCCAGCAAAAAAAAACGGGCTCTCCAAAATTCTGCGGAGAGCCCGTTTCGTTTTCTGTTTCGCCAATCGCCGAACCAGTGGCTCAGCTCTTCGCGATCGAGTCCGCCCTTCTTCGAAAGAAGGTTCGGAGTTGCGCCATTACGGCTTGGGAGCCGGCTTCGCGGCCGGCGCCTTGGTGGTTCCCTTTTCCCCGCCGCCTCTGCTGAGCAAGGTCAAGGCATCCTTGGCGTTGAAGGGGAAGCGCCGTACCGACTGTTCGCCGGTGGTGCTGATGGTAACGTCCACGCGACGGTTGTTGGCCAGCCGCACGGTGAGGAGGTTCTTCAGGAACTTGTCCTTTTCCGCCGGAGTCAGGTCCGGATCCTCTTCGAGTAGCTGCTTGACCTCGGCATCGGTCATGTTCTGTTCCTCGCCGTAGGCCTTGGTGTCGATGTGATCGGCGGGAACGCCCTTTTCGATGAGGTAGCTCTTGGCTTTTTCGACGCGGCGTTCGGAGAGGAGCTGGTTGTACTCCTTGGTTCCGCGGACGTCGGCATGGCCGCCCAAAATCAAGTGAGCGTTCGGCCGGTACTTGAGATATTGCGTGAAGTCGACCGCCAGCACATCGAGCGTGACCCCCTGGCTGGCCAACAGGCCGCCGCTGGGTCTCGCCACGGTGGGCTGCGCCGTCGGGAAGTAGATGCTGTGCAAGCGGAGCTTGACTTCCAGCTCGTGAACCTGCGGAGCTTCCTTGACTTCCACGCTGCCGGAAGCATCAGCGGTCCCGCCGCGGCCGTCGTCGACCGTGCACTTCACCGTGTACGTGCCAGGTGCCAGGCCGGTGGCGTCAAATGTGGCGCTCGTGCCGCTGCCGGTGATGGTTCCACCCGAAGCGGTGTAGCTGTAGGTCAACGGATCGCCGTCAGGGTCCGCACCCGTGCAAGTGACCCCGGTGTGCTCGCCGATCACAATCGGGCTGCGCTCGACCGACAACGAAGCTGTCGGCGGGCGATTCGGCGGCGCATTGACCTTAATGTCCGCAGCGCAGGAAGCGGTGCCGCCCTTGCCATCGTTGACCGCGGCCGTGACCGTGTAGCTGCCCGGCGCTGCGCCTCCGGAGCTCCAACGCGCGTCAGGACCGGAACCATCGACGGTTCCGCCCGTCGCGGTGTAGGTGTAGGTGAGCGGGTCGTTGTCCGGGTCGCTGGCGTCCACGTGGATCGCCACGACATCGCTCGAGCCGGCAAAGATGGACGTAGGATTCGCGGCGCACGCAGCGACTGGCGGATGATTCACGGGCGCCGGCGGCGCTTCATGCGGCAAGCCAAAACGCAGAACGATTCCGCTTGCCAGACGCAGGTTATCCTGGCGCGAGTTGCCGCCGACCAAAGAGCCCGAAAAGTTGGTCATGTAGTAGTCGATTTCCGCGAAGCGCCACACGAGATTCCGGGTAAGCGCGATATCGACTCCACCGCCCGCAGCCAGCGCAAACGAAGTCTGGCTGGACGCACCGGTCATCGGAGGACCGCCGTGGGCTCCGCCGAGCAAGAATTCCGCAAAGGGGACGAAGTAATTGAATTTGCGCATATTCAAGCGGGGGCCCAGCAAGAAGCTGGTGATACCTCCATGTATCGATGGCCCATTGGGGTTGCGATTAAAGCTCAAGCCGCCGAGCTCTTCGGTGAAGCCGAGCCAGCGCGAAACGTTCCACGTGAAGGCCCCCGAACCGCCAAGCGCGTTGAAATTGGGGAAGCCGCCGCCCGGACTGAAATTTACGTAGTCAAACATGCCCGCGATTTCAAACTTGGGCAGGAGTCTGCCCGGCGGCGTGTCTGCGCCGGAATTGGCGCCGCCCGGAAGCGGCTTGGGACGTGGAGATTCCGGAAGCGCAAAAAGATTTCGCGAAGCGGGAGTGATATCCCCCCCGGTTACTTTGGCGGGGCTCTTCTCCGCCGTAGCTGCCGCGGCGCTCGCGCCGTCGCCATTCTGCTGGGCCTGTTGGGCGCACATCGGCAAAGCCAATAGAACGCTAACTGCTACTGTCGCACACCACTTACGCATGATTCGTCTCCCTCAGTTATCTGTTGCGGATCGCAATTCTTTTGGTCCCCGGTGCAGCGCCGCATCTAACGCTGCCACGCACTCGCTCGCACTCATTGCGGCAGACTATCTGCCAGTAGTCACCAATGCCACTCCCTGCTATTGCTCGACGCCGGGAGAAAGTCCAACAAGCCAGTACTTGGTGGCCGTAAGCCTATTCCACATGTAACCGTATCTGCAAGCCTTTCCTTCCCGGGCCCTGTATCGAAAAAACTGATGAACCTGATTTGGCGTGGCTTGGCGAAGCGAAGACTCGCAAAAGCGCCAGGAAGTGGACGCGCAGGTGGGTGCTGGAGAGGAATGCCATGGCTTGGTTCAACGGCTAGGTCGTCCGATGCGCAGGCACCTCCGTACAAGACCATGGCAATAAACCTGTTGTAGAATCGCGCGAGCAGTTCTCATGATCGCGCGTCGCGGGCTTCGCGGCTGCGCGTCGCTTGATTACGCGTAATCTACATCGGCAAGAAAGGTCCCCAGCCATGCTCGCAGCTTTGCGCACAATTCTAGCTTCTGTGTCTCTTGTTCTATCGCTCCTGACGTTCGCGCAGGCACAAGAGGCTCCCACCGCCAAAACAGAATCCGGCGCGGTGAAGGGCAAACTTTCCGCCGACGGCAAAGTGAACATCTTCCTCGGCATTCCGTTCGCCGCTCCTCCCGTAGGACCGCTTCGCTGGAAGCCGCCGCAGCCGCCCGCTCCCTGGAAAGAAGTTCGCGACGCGACGAAATACGGTTCGCGCTGCTTTCAATCCGGCTTTTTCAAAATAGAGTTCCTCGACGCCGGCCCGAGTGAAGACTGCCTTACCATCAATGTCTGGGCGCCGGCCGGAAAAGATGTTTCGAAGCTGCCGGTCATGGTATGGATTTTCGGCGGCGGCTTCGTCGACGGCGGCAGCTCCGAGCCGCGCACCAACGGTGAAAATCTCGCCAAGCGCGGTGTGCTGGTCGTTTCGATGAACTACCGCGTCAACATCTTCGGTTTTTTCGCCACTCACGAGCTCGCCGACGAGTCGCCCCAGCACGCCGCGGGAAACTACGGACTGCTCGATCAATCCGCCGCGATTCGCTGGGTGCAGAAAAACATCGCCGAATTTGGCGGCGATCCCGCAAAAATCATTATCTTCGGAGAATCCGCTGGCTCGCTTTCGGTCAACGCTCAAATGGCCTCGCCGCTTACGCGCCAAATGCTCGCCGGCGCGATTGGAGAAAGCGGCGGCGCTGTCGGCAAAGTATCCGTGCCGTTTCCCGATCTCGCCACGCAAGAGAAAGATGACGAGAAATTTGCGAAGAGCGCTCTGCACGCGGACAACCTCGCCGCATTGCGCGCCCTCAGCGCCGAAGACCTGGCCGCAAAATCCGCGCCCAAGCTGATCGGCGGCGGTAAATTCACTCCCGACATTGACGGCTATTTTTTGACGGAGACGCTTCCCGCCACATTTAATGCCGGCAAACAAGCGCAGGTCCCGCTCCTCGCCGGCTGGAATGCCAACGAAACCAGTTTCGAAAGCGCCGCAAAGCTCCCCAATTTCGGCCCGCCCAATCTCAACGCGATGCTGGTGCAAAAGTTTGGCTTGTTCCACGCCGCCGAAGCCGCCAAAGTTTTTCCCGCCACCAATAGCCAGGACGCCATCAAGGCCGCTGACGATCTCAGCGCCGCGGAGTTCGTCGTCTTTGGCACGTGGGCGTGGCTCGAAGCGCAGGTAAAAACCGGCAACGCTCCCGTGTATCGCTTTCTGTTTGATCTCGGCGCGCCCGTCGAACCCGGTTCCAAAGGTCCGACTGGCGCCTTCCACTCCGACGAAATAGAGTATGTCTTCGGCACGCTCGACACCCGCAAAGATGCGAAGTGGCGGCCGCAGGACTATGCGTTGTCGGAAAAAATGCAGAGCTACTGGACAAATTTTGCGAAGACCGCCGATCCAAACGCCTCCGGTCTGCCGAATTGGCCCAAATACGGCCCCACCGATAACTGGCAAGTCCTCCACCTGGACGCCACCGTCGCGCCGCGCCCCGACGAACACCGCGACCGTTTCCTCTTCCTCCAAAAAGCCTGGAATAAGTAGCGAGGAGAAGAAGTGGGCAGTGAATAGTGAGCGGTGAGTAGCGCGAAACTCAGGTTCAAACGACGAACCTGGGGCGTCCGGCCTCCGAAAGAGGTGGCAGGTATGGGTACCCCGGGGGTCTACAGAGAACTGTGAAGTAAGCGCATGAAAGGAAAAGGTTTGCGGCGCTTCGTGTGCGTGCACGCATGTACGGTCTGCGTGCTGGAAGAAACCCCCTCCCCCAATTTGTAAGAGTATGAAAGTACGGGAGTTGTGCAGATAGGCGTTTGTATTTATCTGAAAATGCTGGGTTTGGATGCTCTCTCTTTTGGGGGCTTTTGCTCTGAGAGAGCGCGGTTGCAATTTGTTAGGGACGACTGTGGTCTCGACGGACGGGTGGGTGGTGTGGAGCAGTGTAGTTTTTAACATTCCGACCGGGCCGGAGCAGGCGCCGGGCACGGCGTTCGCGGAGAGCAGAACGGAAGGAGAGGACTTCGGGTAGGGATACGACGGACGCAACGCTGAACTGGATTGCGACGAGAACATGTAACAAAGTATCAGAAATATACATGCATTGTCAAGTACTTTGTTGATATCGTTCGAATGGGCTGTGGAGAAGTTTTGAGAAGAAGTGGGCAGTGAAAAGTGGGTGATGAGTAGAAGAAAACGTCAAAAGCCGCACCCTTTGAAAACCAAATACCAAAGGGTGCGCCACCCGCGATGCGCCTTTCCGAATAGCCATAAATGTGGCAGAATAGAGTGCATGCGGACGACGGTCGACATTCCGGATTCCCTATACCGCGAACTGAAGTCCAAGGCCGCACGCGAGAAGCGTTCCGTCAAGGAGCTCATTCTGCGCGGGGTCGAAGTGGAATTGCGGGCACGGCGGAAAAAAGGCGCGCGCCGCGTGACGCTGCCGCTCGTCGCCTCGAAGGCGCCCGGCACTCTCGATATCGATAATGCCCAGATCTACGAGTTCATTCCTTTTCCCTGATGTGAACGTCTGGCTCGCGCTTTCCTACGAGCGCCACGTTCATCACGCCGCCGCGAAAGCCTGGTTTGAAGGCCTGGACGAGAATGCGCGCGTCTGTTTCTGCCGCTTCACGCAAGTGGGCCTGCTGCGTCTGCTCACGGCAGACGCCGTGATGGGCAGAAACGAAGTCTTGAGCCAGGCCGAAGCATGGCGCGTCTACGACCGCTGGAGCGAAGACGATCGCATTCTTTTCGTAGAAGAGCCCTCGACGATTGAGCCGCCTTTCCGGTCGCTTTCCCAGAGCAAACGTCCCGAGCCGAAAGACTGGGCCGATTCCTACCTGATTGCCTTTGCCGCCGTGGCAGGGCTAAGGCTCGCGACGTTTGACAAAGCCCTTCGTGAAAAATCCCGAGAAGCACTCTATCTGGGATGAGTGATCGCGCTCGAAGAGCCGCAACGGAAGGGTCAAAACCCGCAGCCTTAAAACCGAAGGCTGCGGCACCCGGCAGATTCATGGCGAGCTGCGCACTCGAGCTGCGGCACGTCTTCCGGCGCACCCGCGCTAGACATTAAGTGGCCCATATGACGCCCTATTTCGTTTCAAGAGTCGAACTCGCAGCGATAACGTTGCGAATCCATTCTGGCAAGGGTGTGTGCGCATGGGGATTTGGAATCAAACTTACCTGAACGAGCCATCCATAACGGTTGCCGACGGGCGCCATGCCAGCGCCGAAAAGAGCCACGCCGCTAACCCGAGTATGCATCTGAGGCTGAAAACGTTTTTGAACGAGAGTGCTCCAGACTCTTATCTCGTTCGTCGAAGTGGGGCCACAAATCATTATGAGTCCGGGTCCCGCCTTTGGCAGCTGTTTGGACTCATCGCTGAGAAAACGCTCCGCTCTCGTGTCAGAGAAAGGGATTCGTACGGCGACTTGATGGTGAGGCCCGCCTCCTGGTCCCCCGCTCTGGAACATTACGAGCCCGATCATCGGCGTATTGGCAAGCTCTGGAATCTCGCGAAAACGCATTCGCCCAATTTCGACCTCGTCGCGAAATAGAAATCCCAATCCATCTATCAACTCTGCGCTCTGTTGACCAGGCAAGCGGCAAAAGTTAGGAAGGTGGGCGGAAAGCGTAGCAATCTCCTCAGCCGTAGGCTCTCGTCGGAATTGCAACTCGAGAACAAATTGGGCATCAATATCTCGCAAAGAATCGGTGACCTGACGAAGGATGGCGTGGACCCGGTCCTGTTCTTCGGAGACAAGAGCTTGCGTAACTTCAACGGTTGTCCATGGTTCGGCGCCTTTCCGCACTCGGAAATCGGCCTGCCTAGTTCCGACCGCTGGGTATAGCTCCAAATCTGCGCAAGTTTCGCTCGACCGGAGAAGATAGATTGCCGTCAGCTCTGCGTCGGCACTTGAGTCCCGACGGCGAATCTGCTCCAACAGTTTCTCGGATTTGGCAAGCCCTTCAAGGCAGGCCAAACGCAAACCCGTTCCGACAATATCCATTGTCGGAGCCAACCCTTTGTTGGAACCGAGGGAGGCAATCCATTCCGAGCCAAGTGATCCTCGGCCCTGTCGACGGCTTCCAAGATTGTCGCCACAGGAATCGCAATGGTGCTGATCTTCCCGTTTAGCAGTTTCTTCTCAATGTCATTAATGGACCATCCCATAGTGGCAATTATAGATTTTGTGGGGGGTGGCGAAGCGGTATTTTGTTTCGGTTCAACGACTTATTCTCCCAGGACGCCGTTGTGGCAGCGGCCTCGAAATTAGCTCCGCTTGGCCGACCATCCGGCGGTTTGCCGTCCAATGTACATGCTGTATTACGCTAGGCTATTCTGGAGCACATGAGCCTGCAGCCGATTATCCGTGCGCTATCGCAACCGCTATTCGCGATTCTTCTCTCGTTTCCCGCATTGGCCCAACAGCCCGTTCCTCCTATCCCTTCCACTGGCCACCCTGAGCTGGATCAGTACCGCGCGTCGCGAATTTCCATCTATACCGACGATTTCGGGCAACTGGCGCGCTATCGGGAGGCCGACGCTGCGCTCGCGCCGCCAGCGGCGGGCGAAACCCGCGTCGTATTTCTTGGCGACTCCATCACCGACTACTGGAAGTTAGCGGACTTTTTTCCGGGCAAGCCTTATATCAACCGCGGCATCGATGGGCAGACGACGCCCGAGATGCTGGTGCGTTTCCGCCAGGATGTGATTGCTCTGCACCCCAAAGTGCTGGTCGTGCTCGCTGGAACCAACGACATCGCCGGCGTCACCGGCCCCACGTCGAATGAGGCCATCGAAGCTAACTACGCTTCCATGGCCGAGCTGGCGCGCGCGCATCGCATCCGGATGGTGTTTGCGTCCATCCTGCCCGCGCACAATTACACGCACGATGCGGAAGAGTCTTTTGCGCTGCGTCCGCGCGATAGAATCCTGGCGCTGAACAGGTGGCTGAAAGACTATTGCGCCAAAAACGGCTTCGTGTATCTCGACTACTTCAGCGCCCTGGTGGACGAGCGCGGCATGCTGAAGCGCGCTCTGTCTGACGACGGGCTGCACCCGACGGAGGCTGGGTATAAGATCATGGCACCTCTGGCGGAGAAAGCGATTCAGAAAGCACTAGCGGAAGGCAGTGGCGGGTAAGCTGAGGTGGGCCTGATCACTAAATCGGAATCAGGTTCAGGGGCAAATTCAGAGACCCACCCTTACAAACCAAGGGTGGGGCACCCGCCGCTCCGAGTTCTTGACAGTCCTCGACCCGAGTGCACCTTAGAAGTACGGGCCCCGATTCGCGTCAGCTTACGCCTGCTCTCAGCGGCACTTATTGGTGGGGTCGCCTTCGGCGAGCATGGCTCGCAGGATTTGTTTTTCTGGTGGTCCTGGGACGATGCCGCTTACGTAGGCTTGGATGACGATTTCGTCGTGCTGGTTCTGGAAGATGGCTTCGGCTTTGGCGCGGTTGGACGGCGAAGACCCAGGTTCAAACGACGAACCCGGGGCACCCAGCTCGGTGATGGTGAAGCGGCATTCGATGGTGTCGCCGAAATAGACGGGCTTTTTGAAACGAAAATTCATTTCGGCGGCGAGCCAGCCGATTTGTCCGCCAATCTCCGTGAGCATGCCCCCAACTAGCAGCCCGTGACAGATGCGGCCGCGAAAATTTTTTGCCTGGGCAAAGCGTTCATCGAAATGGACGGGGTTGTAGTCCCGGCTGATCTCCGCCATCTCCATCGTGTCTTGTTCCGTGAACGTGCGCGTGATCACAAAAGAGTCTCCTAACTCCAGCCCTGCTACGGCCTTTTCGCGGATTTGCGACATCGTGAGGGTCCTCCACTGCGAGGTGTGCGCTGGATTGCTACATGTTTTTTTAACACAGAGTTCATGGAGGGCACAGAGGAAGCGCTGGAAGAGCCGGGCTAAAGCCCGGCGCCTACATAGGCATAGCACTTGATCGGTCGTGGCGGGAGAGTCGGAACGTTATTGGTGGGCTAGGAATTCGCTTAGGAGCAAATGGAAATGATGCACTCCATTCTCCCTCTTAGGCGAGTAGCGTCCGCGATCGTAGGTGGCGGACTGCAACCCTCGCTGCACGGCCTGGCAAAGCCCGATGTCTTCCTGCTGCACTTCCTCGCTGAAGGCGATCGCGCGCTGAATCCGTTCCTGCATGTGCCCTTCGCTTTCGCTCACGGTAAAGAAAAACCACTCAAAAATCGTCAGCGTCTTGTCATGCGACAACGGCACGATCAGGTTGGTCGAAATATTGTCCGGATAAATGTTCAGCATCAGATTCGGGAACACCCAGAAGTAGAGGGCTTCCTTCAGTGCGCCGGTACCGGGAGCGTAGGTGCGGTCCGTGGAGTCGTTGGGCTTCAGCGCGCGGATCGGCGCGAATTGCTGCGAATAGTAGCGATACGTCTCGGTGCGGTATTGCGAGTAGTCGATTTCGCGCATCAGGCCGGGGTGGGCGATGGGGATGTGGTAGCCCTCGAGATAGTTGTCGACGTACACCTTCCAGTTGCAGTCGATGATGTAGTCGCGGCGCTCGACGAGCTGCAGGCCGGGGAACTCGAAGCCGCGGGCTTGTTCGGGGATTTTGCCGAGCCAAACGGAAAGCGGCTCGGCGTTGGGATCGAAATTGACGAAGATGAATTGTTCCCACGTTTCGCAGCGCAGCGGCACCATGCCCATGGTGCTGCGGTCGAAGAATTCGACTCCGTCGATGTCGGGAGTGCCGATGAGGCGCCCGTCGAGCGTGTAGGTCCAGCCATGATAGCCGCAGCGGAGAACATTTTTGCAGCCGCTGCCGCTCGCGATGGGGCCGGCGCGGTGCCGGCACACATTGCTGAAGGCGCGAAGGGTGCCGGCTTTGTCGCGGACGACAACGACCGGTTCGCCGACTACGTCGCGGCCAAGCGGGAGATGGCGGACACGCTCCGGGCGGTCTTCGCCGCGGGCACGGTGACCGTCTCGCACGCCCGCCAACAGCTGGCGGCCGCGGTAACCGCCATCCTCGAGGCCGACGTCGCCACCAGGAC
>Ga0209139_10000684_pt1 | contig 12046 bp, 12 predicted proteins | sample BogFormECP14_OM3_FD_188246 | JGI IMG/M metagenome (GOLD analysis project Ga0209139, IMG submission 188246) | Bog forest soil microbial communities from Calvert Island, British Columbia, Canada - ECP14_OM3 (SPAdes) (version 2) | ecosystem: Environmental > Aquatic > Freshwater > Wetlands > Bog ...
ACGCTGCTATTGGTGGGCGCGGGCGCGTGGCTGGGAACCAGCGAGAAGTTTTATTCCGAGGCGATCATCTCGGCGTTTTTCGCGCTGGCGATTTCACGGAGAAGGTGGATTCGCGTTAGAATTGTAGGGAATGCTTACGCAAATTGAGGGATTTGAGGCTGCTGCATCGAAGCATCCGCGCCGGAAGACTTATGGCGTGAAGGTGGGACAGGTGCGCGTCGGCGGTGGCGCGCCGATTGTGGTGCAGTCGATGACCAACACCGACACGGCGGACGTGGAGTCCACGCTGAAGCAGACGCTGGAGCTGGCAGAGGCTGGATCGGAGCTGGTGCGGTGGACGGTGAACGTGCCGGAAGCGGCGGCGGCGGTGCCGATTATCAAGAAGCGGCTGCTGGATGCCGGCTGCAACGTGCCGATCATCGGAGATTTTCACTACAACGGGCATGTGCTTCTGAAGAAATATCCGGAATGCGCTCAGGCACTGGATAAATACCGCATCAATCCTGGAAACGTGGGGGCTGGTCAGCGGCGCGACGAACAATTTTCCACGATTTGCAAAGTGGCGGTGGACAACGGCAAGCCGGTGCGCATCGGGGTGAATGGCGGGTCGCTCAACCAGGAACTGGTGATGAGCAAGATGCAGGAGAACACCGATAAGAATTTGGGACTGGAGTCCGAGGACATTATTAACCAATGTATGGTGCTTTCGGCGCTGCAATCGACGGAGCTGGCGCTGGAAAGCGGATTGCGCAACGAGCAGATTATTATTTCGTGCAAGACTTCGCGGCCGCGCGATTTGATTACCGTGTATCGCGATCTTTCGGCGAAGACCGAGCAGCCGTTGCATTTGGGGTTGACGGAAGCTGGGATGGGAATGAAGGGGCAGATTTGGTCGGCGGCGGCGCTGGGCGTGCTGCTGTATGACGGGATTGGCGATACGATTCGGATTTCTTTGACGCCGAAACCTGGCGGGGACCGGCGGGAAGAAGTTTATGCGGCGTGCGAGGTGTTGCAATCGCTGGCGCTGCGGGCGTTTTCGCCGAGCGTTACGGCGTGCCCGGGATGCGGGCGGACAACCAGTTCCACGTTTCAGGAGCTGGCCGAAAAGACGCAGGATTATATTCGCACAATGATGCCGACGTGGAAGACGCAATATGATGGCGTCGAGACGATGACGTTGGCGGTGATGGGCTGTATTGTGAATGGGCCTGGCGAATCGAAGGCGGCGAGTATTGGGATCAGTTTGCCGGGAACGGGAGAGGCGCCGCGGTGTCCGGTTTATATTGATGGGAAGAAGGATGTGACGCTCGAGGGGACGTACGAGGAGTTGGCGGTGGCGTTTCAGGCGCTGGTGGATAATTATGTGGCTACGAAATATCCGCGCAGGGCGGCTGAGGTTTCTTCGGTTCGGTAAGTGCTTGGTTGCTGCAAAGGTATTGGTCCCTCCCGCTGCAAAAACACAAGATGCGAATCTGAAGATTCGCCACTACAGAACCTGCCGGCAACGGCAAATCTAAGACACGGGTCTGAAGACCCGCCGCTACAAAAACAAGGCGACCCTTTCAGAACGCGGCCAACTACAACGGCGCGCTGCGACGGCGGAATGCGGCGCGATTTTTGTTATTTGTGGGTGGCGGAGCGCGTGGCCACCGGCGCTAGCGCGGGACAGGTGGGAGTGGCGACGTTCAACAGGCGTTCGCGAATTACGGAGAGCGTGCGAGTGTAGGCGGTGGGATCGTCGAGGAGTTGACGCGACCAGTGGGCACCCAGGCCCAGGGATTGCAACTCGTAGGCCAGCATCGAAGCATTGGCGCGCGGATCGATGTGGCCGGCTTTTTGCGCTTCGGCTACGGCGCGCTGGAGGGTGGCCATCCACTCGTGCATAATTTCGACGATGCGATCGTGCACTGGACCGGTGCGGCCATCGAATTCAAACGACGCAGCGGTGAAGAAACAGCCTCCAGTGAAGATTTTTCGCTCGACGTGGCCCAGCCAACTTTGAATTAAATTCCACAGACGCGGCATGCCGTGCGGAGCGCTCAGCGCGGGGCGCGTGATTTGATCGATGAACATTTGGCGCGCGGTTTCTACCGTGGCGAGTTGCAAGTCTTGCTTGGAGCCGAAGTGCGCGAAGAGGCCGCTCTTGCTCATGTTGAGATCTTCGGCGAGGCGACCAACGGTGAGACCTTCGAGGCCCTCAACGGAGGCTAAATGCGCGGCGCGGAGGAGGATGGCTTTGCGGGTGCGCAGGCCGCGAGGCTGGCGGCGCGGGATGAGTTTGCGCGGGGAGCGGGAGGGGAGCGGCATGGGGGAATGGTAACACAAAATAAATAGCACGAACGTTCGTTTATTGTGTTACGCTCTGTGGCACGGAGAATTTATGGTGCCCTTTACCCAGCGTTCCGTCGTGTCCCTGCCCTTCCGGACTTCGCTTTCCAGACTAAGACTTAGGCTAATGGTGCTTGGGCTGATGGCGCTCGCGTTGGTGATGTTCGGCCTGACGATGCTCCCAAGCCGGGTTAGCGCGCAGGAGATTCCGCTGGAGAAGTGCGACGCGCTGCCGATTCTGGATGTGCTGGTGGCCGGAAAGCACGTAACGTTTTTGGTGGATACGGCGGCAACGTCCATGCTGAATTTGAAGTCGTTCGCCAGCGGGCGGGCGCAGGAAGTTCGTGTGACCTCCTGGAGCGGGACGCTGGCAACCAGCGCGAAGGAAATTACTTTAGAGGAAGTGGTGATCGGAAACACGAAGATGGTGGGATTGAAATTGCCGGCGATCGATCTTTCGTCGATTGGGGAGGCTTGCGGGCGGAAGATTGATGGAGTACTGGGCGCGGACCTGATCGCGAAATTGGGTGCGACGATCGATTTGAAGAAACAGACGATGCATTTGACCACGGCGGATGAAGAGCGGGCGGAGAAACTGGCTGCGGAGATGCACGAAGGGATGCAGAGCTGCCTGGAAGCGTTTAATCATTCGGACGAGAAAGAGTTTGGCGCGTGCCTGGATCCTAGGATTGCACTGTTTACCGTGAATGCGGAACTTAATGGGCGGGAGCAGGTGGTGGGATATTTCCGCGAGAAATATTTTCATCAGCAGCCGGCGGCAAGACTCGAGTTACGGGAGAGCGCGTTTCATTCGGTGGGGGACGCGGTGTGGTACGAGTATGAATTTACGATCGACTCGGCGCTAGGATTGTTGCGCGGGCGGGGGATGGCGATGTGCCGGAAGTCCGAGGGGCGGTGGCGAATGGCCAGCATGCATCACAGCGTGGAGGAGTTCGAGCCGGCGGTGGCGGAGAGGTAGCCGATTGTTTAGCGTTCGTCGGGGAGCGCGACGGATGGAATCACGGTATGCAGGTTTCTTGTGTGGTCTCGATTCCTCCGCAAGAGGTACAATCTCCTCATGGTTAAGCACGTCATCCACGTATCCGAAGCCGAGGCCGCGAACAATTTCGCCTCGCTGCTGGACCGCGTGCGCGAAGGGACGGAGATCGTGATCGAGCACGACGCCCGCCCGATGGCGGTCGTGCGTCCTCTAAATGGCGACGAAGCATTCGACGCGCTCTCGCCACAACAACGCTTCAAGAATCTGCAAGCCATACGCCTCGCTGCCGAAAGCCAGGCGGAGCGGGTGCAACGCTCTCTTGCGGCACTGAATCAGCCGCTAGGCATCGAGCTCCCCGCCGAACAATGGCGGTTGGCGGCTGATTTCAGCGAAGACGACGACGAATAAATCATGCCTATCGCTGACCTGGCAAGCATTCCCAACGGGTCGTAAATCTTCATCGACAGCAATATCTTCGTCTATGGCTTGAGCGGCAGATCGGCTCAATGCCACGCTCTGCTCCAGAAAGTTTCCCTCGCGGAGATCACCGCCGTGACCTCCTATCACGTCGTGGGAGAAGTCACCCACAAACTCATGTTGGCAGAGCATCTCGCCAACGGGGGCTCTGCAATCGGCGCCAGAAAATATTTAGAGGGCCACCCGCAAGCGGTGCGGACGCTCATACATTATTGGACTGCCGTTCAGCGCATCCTCGCCATGAATATTCTGTTTGTACCCATAGACGAAGCTACCATCCGTACCGCTCAAGCGGTGCGGGTGCAAAGCGGCTTGCTCAACAACAATTCCTTGATCGCGGCCTCTATGATGCGCCTGGGTCTGACGGTCATCGCGTCCAATGATGGAGACTTTGCGGCGGTATCTGGCTTCTCGGTCTTCAAGCCCACCGACGTGTGACTAAGGTGAGGGAAGACCTCCCGTCGCTGGAGCCCCCGCGTTCCAAACGGCCAGTTGCTCTCGCACACGACACCCCTTCTAGATGGCAGCAGCTGCGTGGGATGGGAGGCTTCGTGCCGCCATGCCAACCATTAGGCGCGAAATGCCGGTCATCAGGAGGTTGACGCCAACCAGGGTGCCGATGGCCCAGACGGAACTGGAGGGCCAATGAAACCAGATCAGCCCGCCGACGAGCAGGGTGATGATGGCGTTGATAAGCAGCCAACTGGCGCCGTGCGTTTCGCGGTGGCGCACGTACAGCACGATTTCGCATACCGCTTCCGCCAAGATGATGGTGGCAAGAAGCAGCGTCAGGGTTCCCAACGCGAGCAGCGGGTGGGTTAGAAAGTACAGGCCGCCTGCAAAATAAACGACTCCGATCAAGAGCTGCGCGAGCACGCGCCACAAGCCGCCGCCAGCGAAAGCGGCGATGAAATGCGCTACACCCCCGATCATCAGCAGCCAGCCAACCAGAAAGGCCATGGCCAGGCCCGCGACAAAGGGTTCGGCGATCGCCAACGTGCCGAGAATGATGAACAGGACACCGATGGCGATGAGCCAGCTGCTGGCTTTGCTGAGTAGGGAGCCTGTTCCATGAAGTCCGTGCGTGGAATTTGACGTGGTCACTAAACACCTCCGCGTTCATGTGCTTTTCTGGGTCTTACGCTGCTTTGATGCGGTTGGGTGGCAGGAATGCTATGGGTGAAGCTGGAGTTGCGTGAGGCGGGATGGGGATTTTAACGCAGAGGGCGCAGAGGACACAGAGGGAGAGAGAGAGAGGGAGGGAGGGAGGGAGGATATTTAGGGCTGGATGCAGGCGAGGAAGAGGTGCGGAAAGAGAGCTGGGCGATTGTGTTCCCGGTTGAGGGTCTGACGTCCTGGGGGTGCAGACGTTGTAAAAGCGGCGTCAAGCCGCCGCACTCCAAATTACTTCCATGGCGAGTAACTGCATCTGGGGCAGGGATTGCGGGTGTGGTGGACGGATGGGGATTTGCGTGGTAGAAATGGGTTAGGTTTCATCGACGCTCTTGTCGAGAAGGAGGTGATCCCTGAGGTACGCATCGAATTGAGTTGGATTGAGGGCGCTGGCGATTTTCGCGGGCGCCCTTTTTGTTTCTGCCGCGAAAGACTTTAGATTGCCGCGTTGCTGCGCTCTTCGTTTCGTTCGCTTTTTCTCGCCGGGTTGGCTACTACGGAAATTGAAGATGGTCGACGCTGCTTGAGAAGGGCGAGGCCTGGGCGCGTGATGGTGACGATGCGGCGGCCGTTTGCTTTCTTTGTGGCGACGAGTTGGCGATCGTTGGCGTCTTCCCACACTGGGAGCTTGGGGCATGAGGTGCGCCAGGCATCGAGAACTTCTTCGTAGGTTTTCTCGCGGTTTGCCACGGACTCGAGGAGATCGAGGATCAGGTTTTCTGTGACGGTGGCGGCCATGATTTTCCTCGACGCATCCTGAAATTACGCCTAGTAGGAAGGTCTTCGAGTCCGTAAGAGGCCGGACTGAAAGTCCGGCCTCCGGTTTCGTAGGTCCCGGCTTTAGCCGTCCACTACCACAGTGATATTTCATTCCCAGCGAATACATCATTCACAAAGGGTGGGCCATTCCGAGCGCAGCGAGGCACGCTTTTCCATCGCGTTTTAAGCGATGAATCCGCTTTCCGCAGCCCAACTCAAAGCCGCAAATCGCCGCGCCAATTTTCCGCCGCCATCACCTCCGACATTTACTCCCCCACTGCTCTTCTGCTAATTTTGATTCGTACCCAAAAGCCCTCGCAGGCAGGAGACCACCGCATGACCACGCTTCTCGACGTACCTGCCGCCCCGCCAGACAAATCCCGCGCCATGATTTTCACCGTAGTGGCGCTGCTTTCTCTGGCCGTAATTGGCCTCTACTTCACGGTGCGCTACTACCCGGAAAAACGCGCCACCGAGAACTTCCTAAACGCCCTGGTAGCCGGCGACACCACCAAAGCCTACGAAATCTGGAAGCCCGGCCCCAGCTACCAGATGAAAGATTTCCTAGCCGATTGGGGACCCACCGGTTACTACGGCCCTGTAAAAAGTTTCGCGCTCCTCCACGCCAAATCCCCAGTAGGCGCCAGCGGCGTAATCATCACGGTAGCCGTCAGCCCCTTCTCCCCACTCCCCAACGAGAATTCCGATCCCGCGCAAAGCCAAAAAACCCGCGTAATCAACCTCTGGATCGAATCCAAAGACAAATCCTTCAGCTTCCCGCCATAAAGCGCAACTGCGTGCCCCGTAGCGCCAAGTTTTTTTTGGAGTGCGGCGGCTTGACGCCGCTTTCGCCGCGTTCCCCACACCTCCCATTCATCCGGGACAAGTAGATGTAGCCCACGCCACGCAGTTGTAGCGGCGGGTCTTCAGATCCGTGCCTCTTGTCTTAGTGCGCGATTGCGCCGTTTGCGCTGAGGTTTGAAACGCCGTCCCCGCAGGCCGCAGGAAGCGTCAAGATCCGGCCAGGATAAATCACTTTGGCGTCGTGTATTCCAGGATTCGCCAGCGCCAAGCAGGACCACCGCGTCCCGTCGCCGTAACGCTCGGCTGCAATCTTCCACAACGAATCGCCTCTTCGCACCACAATGGTCTGCGTCGCCGCCTGCCTCACCGAGGCCGCGAGCGGCGCACTCCCATCCTCACGCCGAGGCACAACCAAAACTGCCCCAACCCTAAGGCTTCGCGGATCACTCAAACCCGAATTACGCGCCAGCCACTCCCGCCACCGCGCTCCACTGCCCCAATATCGTCGCGACAATCTCCAAAGCGAATCGCCAGCCCGAATCGTCACCGTCCCCGCTACACCGCTTACAGGAGGACTCGGCGCCGGCACGACCAACTTGCCGCCCAGCGGTTTGACCGCCACAACCGGCGCGATAGCGCATGCCGGGCCGCTCGCCCGCACAGGATTCGTCCCCGTCGATCGCGGCACGATCGCTTTTGGCGCAACCGGCCGCGCCAGTGTCGGCAAGGCAGGAAGCAGGTTGGCGGCACTGACGCGTTCTAGCGGCAGTCGGACCGCCGTCCGCGAAAAAGGATCACGCCTTCGAAGAATCCCACCCGCAACCGTTTTCGCCGTACTTCCCGAGTGCGGCGTACGTGCGGTCGACGTTGTTGTGGTAAATGCCTGGACACTCGGCGCAACACGGGGTGGCACGCTCGGCGCAATACGCGGAGCGACACTCGGCGCAATCTCCGCCAGCGCATTCGGCGCGATATCCAGTTTGAAACGCGAAGCGGCAGAAATCCCGCTCGCCTGATTTGCCGCGCGCGCCAGCTTCTCTTGACGATACCGCCGCGCCACGGCGCCCAGCGATTCGCCGGCGGCGCCGTTCGTCGCATCGCCCACAGGAACCGTCCTGGCCATCGCGACTACGGATGCATCCGCGGCCGACGTCGGCGCGGGATTCCGTTTTTGTAACGCAACGCGCGCACTGTCCTCTTCAACCAGAATGTGCGACCGCTGCAAATCCTCATTCGTGTAGACGTGCGCCTCAGCACGAATTGTGTTTTGTCCCTGCGCAGATTTTCGCGCACGTTCCTGCCGCGCCGCTTCGGCGACGTCCGGCGACGCCTCTTGCGCCGGCGTCTCCATCGCCGCAAACAAACTCAAACACAACACACCCATGCCAGCGCCAACGACGCGCCAGGAGAGGTGGCGAGAGATTGCTGGATGGCCGGTCATCAATTTTTTTCTAGACCTGTCGCACATCACTCTGGGGGACACCAGAGCTACCGAGACATCACGAAAATCACTGCGCTGAGTCTAGCGCTTCAAGAGCAAGAGGGAACCGTCCCATGTTCCAGAACTGCAACACCAAAAAAACGCCAGCACCGCAATAGCACCGACGTCTCTGTCTTTGTCTTTGTCTTTGTAGCGGCCGGGCTTTAGTCCCGGCGCTTCTGCCTGTGTTGCGGCCGGCCTCTACGGGTTGCCGAAAACCCCTGGTTTTCAGGGGTCGGAGCTTTAGCTCCGACATCAACTGCTTGGCTAACCAATGCGCTTTAGCGCCTGAGGAATTGCTTTTGCTCTTTTTCCGCAGCCTCTTTCGTCCCGGCGCCTTTGCTTCGGCAGCCGCCGCCTCTTCGAGCAGCCGCTTTTTCTTCAGCAGCGCGAACCCCGCCGCAACGCCCGAACTCTCACCGCGTTTCCCTCACCGCGTTTCCCCCACCGCCGCGCTCAATTCTTCCGGCGTCACGCTAGCGGTCCCCAGCTTTCCCACCACCACTCCCGCCGCCGCATTCGCAAGCACCGCCGCGTCGCGCAACTCCGCTCCAGCCGCGACCGCCAGCGCCACCACGCTCAACACCGTATCGCCCGCGCCGGTCACATCAAACACCTGCCGCCCTCTTGAGCCTTGCTCCACTGCCGTTTGTCCGACACGGGCATACGTAACTTCTCTGCCGACCGCGGGAATGCGAAATTGGCCTGTGGTCGATTCCTCGATCACACTCATTCCTTTTTCAGTGAGTGTGATTACCACCGCGGCACAACCGAAATGCGCTAATAAGGCCCGCCCCGCCTCTTCTATCGACTTCTCATCACATAACGTTTTATTGACGAAAGATCCAGCTTCCTTGGCATTACAGACGACGGTACGCGCCCCGCGATACGCATACAGCCGCGATTTTTTCGGACCCACAAATACCGGCACGTTGAATTTGTGCGCGGCACTCAAAGCACGGTCGGCGAGCGCATCGGTGATCAATCCCTTGTCGTAATCTGAAAGCACCAGCGCGTCGAGCTGCTTCAATGAGGCAAACAGCGCTCGCAAGATTTTTTCTTCTGTTTCCGCGCGTACCGGCTCCTTCCGCTCACGGTCCACCCGCACCACGTGCTGGTGCCGCGCAATAATCCGCGTCTTCACCGTAGTCACGCGCCTGCTGTCGGCCACCACGCCGCGATGCACGATCGACGCGGTACCCAAACACTTTTGCAGCGCCCGCCCCGCTTCATCATTTCCCACCACGCCGAACGCTTCCACCTGCGCGCCCAGCCCGGCAATATTCGCCGCCACATTCCCCGCGCCGCCCAAACACTCGCTCTGCTCCACAAAATCCACCACCGGCACCGCCGCTTCCGGCGAAAGCCGCGACGCCGTCCCCCACAAATACCGGTCCAGCATCAAATCGCCAAGCACGCCAACGCGCTTCCCACGCATCCGCGGAATCGCCCGCCGTAAACGCAAAACCGCCTCGTCCGTTTTCCCAGCCATACGCTCTCTTTAGTTTTACGATTTTATGCCGTTGTAGCGGCGGGTCTTTAGACCCGTTCTTTTGACTTTGGTTCTTTTGACTTTTCCTGTTTTCTCGTCGTCCGGCTACCCCTGCCCCTCAACCACAATCCTCGCCTCTTGCGGCAACATCACCGGTATCCCATCCCGCACCGGATATACCCTCTGGCAAGTCCCACACTTCAACCCACTCTGATCCGCCGTAAACGTCACCTTCGTCTTGCACACCGGACAAACCAAAATATCCAGCAACTCCTGCGCAACCGTCATCTCGCTCACACTCCGCGCTGCGACTGTAGCAAATCCAACCCGCGCCCGTCGAATCACACCATCCAGTACCGCGGACTATTTCAGCGCGTAATATCCCGTCCGCGTCCGCGCCGTTAACCCCGCCTTGCCAATCTTCACTTCCAAATCGTGATACTGCACCGGCCCGTCCGGCGGCGGCGAGTCAAACGTCAGCAAGTAATACGCGTTCGCATCCATCACGCAACTAGCAACTTCTTCCGCAATATCATTGTTCGAGTTCAGCACTCGCCCGCCGCTTTGATACGCCAGCACCTGCAACGCCAGATTCCCCGCCAAGGTATTCTTCGCCGCTTTCACACCCTTCACAAATTCCTTGTAATAAAACGTCCGGAATCCGCCGGCGTCCGCCGTACCCAGCGGATCTACGCTATACAGCGTGATGTCCGCCTCCCGCAATCCTGTAGACAGCTCCACAATCTGATTGAACAAATATTCCTGATCCTTCTTGCTCAAATCTACGCTTGGCCCCGACAGTATCGGCCAGCCCGGACTGATCCAGATCACCAGTTTTTTCCCCGGCACCTGACCCTCGGCCGCCGTGAGCATTCCGATGGTTTTCAGCGACAAGTTCAGCCGGTCCGCCGCGCCATAAAATCCCTGGCTTGGCTTTATCGTCCGCAAGGAACTCTCATTCTTCTCCACCAACTCGGCCAGCGCGATCCCGTCGCGCGTCGCGTCTGGCAAAATTTTTGTTCCCGCATCGGTAAAAAAAGCCACGGACGTTGGTTGCGCCAGCTTCCCGTTATTTTCTCGAAGAAATTTCTGGACCTCCAGCCGCTCCCGCGCCATCGCTTGAAACGAAGTATTCACCGCGTCCATCAGCAGTATCACCCGCAACGGAGCGCTCGCCGCCTCCACCGCTCGAAACGAATCGACCTTCTGCGCTAGCTTGTCGTCCAGCACCGTGAAATCCTGCTCTTGCAGCCCTGCCACAGGTTTCCCCGCTTTGTCCGTGACCACCACGTCCAGCGTAATCTCGCGATTCGGTCCAATCGCTGGCTGCGGCACTGCAACTCCCGGCGCAGCCGCATCCTGCTGCGCGATCGCTGGCGTTGCCAGCAACAAAAAAATCAGCATAGTTCTCATTTGGCTCATTCCCGCGTCCGGGATTGGCTCACCGGCGCTCGCTTCCGACGTTACTCTTGATTCCAGTCAACGTCATATATCAGACGAAACCCTATCGCCACAAGTTACAGGCCGTGCGCCTGGCAGACCAGCACACCCGCTCGTGCCACAAATTTCCGCCCGATTTCGCGCTCCGCAATTTCCACGGTATAATCAAGGGCTATGCTTGCCGTCAACAACATCACCATGCGCTTCGGGGGACGCATCCTCTTCGAAGACGTCACCACCACCTTCATGGAGGGCCGCCGCTACGCCATCACCGGCCCCAACGGCGCCGGCAAATCCACGCTCATGAAGATCCTCACCGGCGAGCTCGAGCCCACCAAGGGCTCCATCACGCGCCCCAAAAAACTCGGCGTCCTCCGCCAGGATCAGTTCGCTTTCGACGAATTCCGCGTCATCGACACCGTCATCATGGGCAACGCCCCGCTCTGGAAAGCCCTCGAAGAGCGCGACGCCCTTTACGCCAAGCCTCACGACGAACTCACCGACGCCGACGGCATGCGCCTCGGTGAACTCGAAGGCATCGTCGGCGAAGAAGGCGGCTACACCGCCGAAGCCGACGCCGCCGTCCTCCTCGATGGCCTCGGCATCGACGTCAGCATTCACGAACGCAAAATGCGCGAAATCCAGGGCGGCCAAAAGGTTCGCGTGCTCCTCGCGCAAGCGCTCTTCGGCAATCCCCCGGCGCTGCTCCTCGACGAGCCCACCAACAACCTCGACCTTGATTCCGTGCACTGGCTGCGCGAATACATCCTCGAATACACCGGCGTGCTCATCGTCATCTCCCACGACCGCCATTTCATCAACAGCATCTCAACGCACACCGCCGACATCGACTACCAAACCGTCATCATGTACAACGGCGGCTACGACGATATGGTCCTGGCCAAGACCCAAATCCGCAGCCGCATCGAAGCCGACAACGCCGTCCGCGAAAAGAAAATCGCCCAACTGCAGGATTTCATCGCCCGCTTCTCTGCCGGCACGCGCAGCGCCCAAGCCACCAGCCGCAAAAAAGAAGTCGAGCGTCTGCAAACCAGCGAACTCGCCCGCAGCAACATTAAGCGCCCCTACATCC
>Ga0209139_10000685_pt1 | contig 12043 bp, 12 predicted proteins | sample BogFormECP14_OM3_FD_188246 | JGI IMG/M metagenome (GOLD analysis project Ga0209139, IMG submission 188246) | Bog forest soil microbial communities from Calvert Island, British Columbia, Canada - ECP14_OM3 (SPAdes) (version 2) | ecosystem: Environmental > Aquatic > Freshwater > Wetlands > Bog ...
TCTCGCGGCCCGCAGACGGCTCGTCGGTCGTCATGCGCCGCCGTCACCACAGATCACGCCCCGCTCGCGCAACGTCGCGATCTCCGCCGCCGAGCAGCCAAGCTGCCCGAGCACCTCGGCGGTGTGCTGCCCGAGCAGGGGGGCGGCCCGGCGGCACAACGGACCGGCGTCGCTCATGTTCCACAGCCGGAAGGGCACCCGGATCCGGCCGATCACCGGATGTTCGACGTCCTCGTAGAACCCCCGCGCTTCGAGCTGGGCACAGGTCGCCAGATCTTCCGGCGTCTGCACGATGCCGAACAGCATGCGATACTGTTCCGAGGCCGTCTTGAACATCTCGGCCATGGTGCGGTCCTTGGTCGCGTCCAGGACGATCGCATCCAGCTCGTGGCCGTTGAGCAGGCGTTGGTTCGGGTCGGCAAAGCGCTGGTCCTTCAACTCCGGGCGGCCGAAGAAATCGGCGATGCCGTCCCAGGTGATGGCGCCACCTTCCTGGGTGACGAAGAAACCGTCGCCCTGAATGGCCACGTCGGTAGGTACGCCGCTGGCCTGGATGCTGCCTTCGGTGAATTGCGAGTCCACGGATTCGACGGTAGCACCCAGGCCGATCTGCGTCTGGTCGCCATCGCCCGCGGTGCCGACCTGCTGATAAAACAGGTCGCCAAAAAGCGCGCGCTGGGATTTAAATCCGATGGTGTTGAGATTGGCGAGATTGTTGGACGTGACGGAAAGCGCTTCGGAACTGCTTTCGAGCCCGGTCAACGGAACGTATAGCGATGGCATAGCATTTCTCCTAGAAAAGTTGAGATAGGGAACCTAACTTCGAATAAATCTTTGCCGCGGTGCTGGGCGCCGTACCGATGGAACTCGCCAGCGTGGACTGCAGGGAGGAGAGCGATGGGCTGGCGGCAGCAGCGTTTTGCGATCCCAGTACAGAGGCCAGATTGGCCAAGGCGCTTGAAGATTTCGTCAGGGAGGAACCGATGGCGCCAGTAGCAGCACTGGTTGGGGAAACGGCGGAGCCGGTGGGAGCGCTGGCGCCGGTGGTTCCTGAACCGGTACTGGAAGTAACACCGGCGAGCGAGTCGAGGTCGCTGCGGATCTGGAGGAGTTGCTGCAAGCTGTTTAGGTTCGTGAGCTGATCCACGAATTGCGTTGGATCGAGCGGGTTCAGAGGATCCTGGGCCTGCAGTTCGGTGGTCAACAGGGTGATAAAGGAATTGGCATCCAGCGTGTTGTCAGGAGTCGATGCCGAACTGGTGTTCGACGAACTGTTGGTAGTGCCGCTGGAGCCGCTCGTGCCAGTGGTGCCGCTGGAACCAGAGGTGGTATCGAATGGATGGACCAGATTATGGATGGTCATGTGGTGCTCCTCGAGTGCACGCGTCAGGCGTGCACGCTTAGCCTGCCCTGTGAATCGAAAATTTCTCCGGGTTCGACGGTCAGGGCGCTGAAGCCAGCCGCATCGCCGCCGCTCGCCGAAAGACCGGATTGAGAAAACGCCGAAGACTGCCTGCTTCCCTGCTGACTCGGTGCGCCGAAATGCTGCGCCGCGCCACCGTTGGCATCGCCGGCAGTGGAATTGAGTGGTGCGTGCAGCAAGGAGATTTGGTCGACGCGCAATTGCTTGTCGCTGAGCGCTTGCTGCAACGCGGGCAAATCGACGGCGAGCGCGGTGTGCGCGTCGCGCTTGTCGACGGTGATGGCGGCGCCGACGCTGTCTCCGGAAACACGCGCGTGCAATTCGATGGAGCCGAGATTGTCGGTCTGGAGGGCGATGTGGATTTCGCTGTGGCCGCCGCTTTGCGTGAGTTGGGCACTGCTGACGAGTGCCTTGGTTCCCGTGGGATCCGAAGCGGGATCGGGGACGGACGCGGCGGTGGGATCGGCGGGTGCGGAATTGCGTGATGCGGCGTTCGAGGCGGAAGCGTCGGCGCCGCTCGGCGAGGCGACATGCGCGGAAATGGCGGGCGCGATTGCCGCGGGCGTTGCGGGCGTTATGGCTACGGCTGTGTTTTGCGGCGATGCGCCAACCGTTGATGGCGAAGCGGCATCGAGCGCCGTAGAGAAGGCGGAACTTGAGGTGGAGGATTTCGCGGAGCTTGATGTTGGGGATGCAGCCGCATCCGGCGTATCCGATGAGGAATGTTGCGACGGGGAGTCGTGCGTGGAATTTACGCCGGTGGGCGTGGTAACGGCGACCGGAGTGGCGTCTGGCGAAAATAGGAGGTGATTTTCTGGCGCGTTTACTTTTGGAATGCTTGCGGCGGGCAAGGCCGAAGCGGCGGCGGGCTCGGTCGATGGCAGAACTGTAAGGAACGGCGCGGAGCTGGCGACATCGGGATAGGCGGAGGCGGGAGTCGCGGCGGCAGCTGACGGCTCTGGCGTTGGTGCTTGCCGCGGATCTTGCGGTACTGCTTGCGCTAGAAATTGCGATGGTAGCGTGGCCCCCGGCTTCGTCGTAGTGGCGAGGGAGCGACCGTCGCTCGGCGCGGGCGGTGCGTCCGTAGTAAGTGGGAGCGCGCTTGGAGCAATTGGCTCGGCTGGCAAATTTGGCAAGGCTGCGCTGGGCGCGGGCGAGGAGTTGGCGGCGGCATGCGATGCGAGATGACTCGCGATTGCTGGCGGCGTGTCCGCAGATTGGTGCAGTGGGGCTAAGGCGGCGTCCGTCGTAGTGTCGCCGGTTAGCGAAGGAACATTGGACAGCGTCGAGGGCAGGAGAGTCGCCGCGCTGTCGCCGAGGCTTGGCGTGGCTGCAGCGGCGCTGCTGGACGATCCGGTTGCGGATGGATTTCCCGCAGCGCTAGGCGCCGCGACGGATTGCGAGGCAAATGACGATGCTAGTTGTGAGGTGAATTGCGGTGTTGTGTTGAACGACGCTGCAGATATCGGTGAGGCTATTGCCGCGGCGCCCGAGGACGGTGATGGTGTTTGCGCGGCGATGGACGGCACAGCGAGCGGCGCGCCCGCGAGGAAAAGCGACGCGGCCGGAGCTGGCGAGGGAGCACCTGTTGGAAGATGCGGCGCGGCGGCCTTCGCCGGAACAGCGGATGGGGGCAGCGCGGGGACGAAAGTTGCGGTCAAAGCCGGCGGAGCAATTGCAGCGGCCAAGGACCTCGCGGGTTTCGCGTTTTTAGTGGCGCTGGAGTTTGCCGCCACATTGGCGTGAGCGGTTGCTGAGGTGGCGGGGGATTGATCGGCATTGCTGGAGCGCTCGAGGATGGCGCGGACCAATCCGGCAAATGTGGGGGATGCCGACGATGAACCTGCGGTTGAGTCGCTGGGCGAAGCGGAGTTGGCCGCAAGCGCCGAGGCGGAAGATGACGATGAAGAAGCGCCTGACGCGGGCGCCGATGCGATGAGGGGCGGCGGGGCCTGCAGCGACAAAGCGTTCGGGATGGCGATGGGTTCCATGCTCGGCGGCGAACCGCCGGGATGGGTGGATGCAAGCGGCAGTCCAATGGGGAGGGCGTTCGCGGGGCCATGGTTTTGCAGGCGGAGCGTTCAGAATAAAGAAGATAGATTTCCGTGGCGGCGTGCGGAGGAGAGCGGCGATCAAAGTGGGACATCGCAGGCGGCACGATTTGCCGGGTGCCCGGCAAGGATTAGTCGCGGGGATTGAGGAATTCGCGAATGAGGAACGCTTCGTCGGTGCCCTGCTGCTGGCGGCGCGCTTGATTTAATTTGTAGAGCTCTTCCTGGCGGTCGCGGAGGCTTTCGAAGATTTCCCGGCGCTGGCGGGCTTCTTGATAGATTTTCAGCTGTTCGAGGCGGTGACGCTCGGCGTCTTGCAGTTGGGCTTTGACGCGATTCATGGCGCGGAGGGAGGCGTCGTCGCAGGCGGCGCGGAACTGCAGTTGCGCGCCAGAGGAAAATTGCTCCATTTCGGCCAAGGCGGCGCGGCGGTGGGCGACGTCAGCTTGCTGCATTTTTTCGAGAGTGGCGCGCAGCCGCGCGACGATGCCGGCGATGGCGAAGAGGCGCTGCTCTTCCTGATGTTCGAGGCTGCGGCGCAGGCGGAGGACGGATTGCAATGCGTAACGAAAAGCCATGAGATTTTTTCCGAATGCTCGGCGGGATATTTATCCTGCCATTTATCCGGGCAACTCCTGCAAGGCGGCCAGCGTTTTGTTGATGGGCGCGATGTCCGTTTTTTTCTGTTGCAGGAAGGCGGTGATGGCGGGCAGCGCGGCGATGGCGCGGTCCAGCAGCGGGTCGGCGCCTTTTTGATACGCGCCGACGCGGATTAAGTCTTCGGAGGTGGTGTAGGCGGCGAGGAGTTGGCGGATGCGGCGGGCTTTTTCAATGTGCGGGGCAGAGCAGACGGCGGGCATGAGGCGGCTTAAGCTGTCCAGCACGGAGATGGGCGGGTAGTGGCCTTGGGCGTTGAGGCGACGATCGAGCATGACGTGGCCGTCGAGAAGCGCGCGCACGGCGTCGACGAGGGGATCTTGTTCGTCGTCGCCTTCCATCAAGACGGTGTAGAAGGCGGTAAGGCTGCCGCCGCTGTAATTTCCGGCGCGTTCGATGAGCCGCGCGAGCAAAGTGAAAACGGACGGAGTGTAACCTTTGGCGGTGGGCGGTTCGCCGGCGGCGAGGCCGATTTCGCGCTGGGCCATGGCAAAGCGCGTGAGCGAATCGACCACGAGCAAAACGTTTTTGCCCTGGGCGCAAAAATATTCCGCGACGGTGGTGGCGGCCAGCGCGGCGCGAATGCGCAAGAGCGGGGATTGATCGGAAGTGGAGACGACCACTACGGAACGCGCGAGACCGGCGGGGCCAATAGCTTCTTCGAGAAATTCGCGGACTTCGCGGCCGCGCTCGCCGACGAGCGCGAGTACGGTCATATCGGCGGAGGTGGCGCGGGTCATCATGCCGATGAGCGTGCTTTTGCCGACGCCGCTGCCGCCAAAAATTCCCACGCGCTGGCCGCGCCCGCAGGTGATCAAGCCGTCGATGGCGCGAATGCCGCAGCCGAGGGCTTCGCGAATCGGGACGCGTTCAAGCGGAAGCGGAGCGTTATTTTGCAGCGGCCAATATTCGCGCGCGCGGTAGCGGCCGTGGCCGTCGATGGGTTTGCCGGAGCCGTCGATGACGCGGCCGAGCAATGCCGGGCCGACACGCAGTGACGGCTGCGTGCCGCGCGTTACGATACGATCGCCATAGCGGATGCCGCTGGGGCGTTCGAGAGGCATGGAGAGAACGGTGCGGCCGCGAAAGCCGACGATTTCGCCGGAAAATGTTTGTCCGCCTTCGGTCACGATGGCGCAGCCTTCGCCTACCGAACAGATCGGGCCTTCGGATTCGACGAGATAGCCGACCGCTTTGGTGACGCGCCCGGTCCAGCGCAGCGTGGAAAATTCTTCCAGGCGGCGAAAGTAGGGTTGCAACAACGAGCCAGGCAACAATACACGTGGCGACGACGAGCGAGGCATCAGCGCACGCGCGGCCGTTGCTCCAGCAGATCGAGAAAGCCTTGTTCGATTTCCTTGAGGTGCGTTTCGAGGCTGACCAGGGTATCGCCCATTTCGGTTTCGAGAGCGCACTCACCGCGCTTGAGTTGCGGATCGCCCGCCAAATCCGGCGCGGGATGGCCGTTGGTGTTGTTGGCGAAGTGTTCGTTCCAGAAGTGCATGTCGTCGGGATGGGCGCGCAGGCGGACGTGCGTGCCGCCGTCAAGTTTATCGAGCGCCACATGGACCATTCCGGTGAGCAGCAGCGGATCGAGCTGCGCTTCGCGATGCAAAATTTTGCGCGCGATGGCCAGAGACAATTGCACGACTTCCGGCTCGATGCGTGCGAAATAATTGGCACGCTCGACTTTGAAGGCTTCGAGCGCCGAGCCGATTGCGGTGCGCTGGGCCGCGGCTTCGGATGCCAGGTCGGCGCGGGCACGCTTTTCGCCCTCTTCGATGCCGTGAGTCAGAGCCTCGCGTTCGCGCTGTTCGGCGACGGTGCGCAGCACGGTGTTCTGCGCGTTCCAGGCGATGGCTTCTTCGCCGACGGGGCCGCTCGGACGGTCGCCCGTGGCGGTGTAGCGAAACGGTTCGGTAGCCACTTCCTGGCGCTGCGTAGCCGCACGTTCAGACAACATAGGATTCCCCCTGTTCGGATTTCAGCGCGAGTTTGCCTTCGCCTTCGAGGCGCCGCGCCGTGTTGATCACTTCCTGCTGCGCGGCGCTCACGTCTTTGCTGCGCATGGGCCCAAGCGCTTCCATATCTTCTTTCATCATTTCCACGGCGCGCGACGACATGCACTTGAAGAAATGATTGCGCAGATCGTCCGAGGCCCCTTTGAGAGAGGCGGCCAAGGTTTTCTTGTCCACCTGGCCAAGCAGCTCGCGCATGCCCACGTCCTGCACCTCGAGAAAATCTTCAAAAGTGAACATCAGGTTGCGGATGGAGGTGGCCAGCTGCGCGTTGTCCTGCTCGACGCTTTCGAGGATGCTGCGCGTGGATTCCTGATCGACCTGATTCAGTAAATCGGCGACCGCTTTGACGCCGCCGTACGCATGGCGCCGCTGCTGGCCCAAGCTCATCAGCCGTTTGTGCAAAACCATGGCGATTTTCTTGACCATCTCCGGAGAGAATTGCCGCATCTGCGCTAGGCGCTTGACGGCCTGCGCGCGGATTTTTTCCGGCAAGAGCATCAACACGTTGCGCGCCACGCGCAAATTCAAGTGTGCGAGGACCAGCGCGATGGTTTGCGGATGCTCGCCTTGAATGAATTTTGCCAATTGCTGCGGATCGGTTTTTTGCAAGGTGTCCAGGTTTTGCGTGCTGGCTTCGCGCTCGCGATTGACGTCACTGAGCATGATGCGCGCGCCTTCCGCGCCAAATGCTTTGGTAAGCATGCGGTTGGCGAGATCTTCTCCGCCTTGCCCGAGATACGTGTCGTTCTGCGTCAAGCGCTGGTATTCCTGCAGAACTTTGGCAGCGGTTTCCGGAGCCACGAATTCCAGTTCCGCAATCTCCTGGGTAATGGCGCGGACGACGGTCTCGGGCAAACTCTGATACACGGTGGCAGCCAATTCTTCGCCGAGCAAAACCATCAGGATGGCTGCTTTGCGCGGCCCGGTGATGACCTCGACTGTAGTAGTGGCCATAGTTGGCGCTACGCCTCACTCATCCAGCTTTGAATCACGCGGCTGGCGGCAATCGGATCGCCCTTAACCCGCGCCGCCAATTCCTTCTTGAGGGCCACAGCATCGGATAACTCAGAATGCACCTCGGATGCAGGCAGTGCCGCGGTGAGGCCGGCACCGAGCGTCCCTGCCGCGGCACTCGCCGGCAAGTTGCTCGGCGGCGGTTGGAACATGTGCAACACTTGCCGCTTTACAGGGCGCAGGATCAGCACATACACCATCAAGAAAAGCAGCAGCAGCCCGGCGTAACGCAGCAACCCGGTCCAGCGCTCGGCATAGGTCATGAATTTTTGCACTTTGCCCGGAGGAATAGGCACGTCAACCACCGGAGCGAGGAAGGAAATGTTTTGCAGTGAGAACTGGTCGCCGCGCTTGGCGTCAAATCCCACGGCAGCTTTGGCCAGCTCTTCGATCTGTTTCATCTCTTCCGGAGTGCGTTTGCGCCGCGTCTCTTGGGTCTTGCCGTTGTCAGTTTTTGTTTCGATGGCGTCGTCGACCAGAATGGCCGCAGCCACGCGGCTGATGCGCCCCGCCGGTTCGAGCACGTGGTGCGTGGTGCGGCTCACGGCGAAGGTTTTTGTTTCGCTGCGAATGGCTTGTGAAGAGGCGGCCGTCTTGGCTTGTGTGGCGGCGGCAGTGGTGCCCGCAGAGTTTGGCGTGTTGCTGGGCGTCCCCGGAATGCCGCCGGGAGTGAGATCGCCCGCGGTTTCATCGGAGGTTTGCGAACTCAGCACCGCGGTGTTGGCCGGATCGTAGAGCTCTTGCGTGCTTTCGCCGGTGGTTTGGTCGTAATCGATGGTGATGCTGGACTTGACGTGCTCTGTGCCCACAATCGGAGCGAGCGTTTGCACTACGCGTTCCGCCAGCGTGGTTTCGAGCTCCTGATCGCCGAGGACATTCAGCGCGTTGCGTCCGTGACCGGACACCGGCATCTGGCCGTCGGTGGTGACCACGGTGACATTCATGGGCGAGAGATCGTCCCAGGCGCTGGATACCAGGTTGGCCACGGACGCGGCGATGGGATCGGTCAAACGCGTGCCACGCAGCTTGAGCACCACCGCGGCTTTTGCCGGACGCTCGCGTTCGGTAAATAAGGAGTCTCGCGGAAGCACCAGGTGCACACGAACGGCTTCGACGCCGTTCATGGTTTGGATGGTGCGTTCGAGTTCCGCCTCGAGTGCGCGCTGATAATTCACTTTCTCCGAAAAATCGCTGCCCGACCAATTCGGTTTGTCAAACAGCTCGAAACCCATGCGTCCACTGGCCAGCGGCCCGGCCGAAGCTGTCTCCACGCGGGCGCGGTCCAGCTGATCGCCGCGCACCATGACGGCGGTGCCATCGGGACTAATTTCGTAGGAGATATTGTCCGCCACCAGCCGCTGCGCGAGAGCTTGCGCGTCCGCCGGAGCCATCCCGGAATAGAGCGTTTTGTAGTCCGCGCCACCCAGCAGACGCGTAAAAATCCAGAGCGTGCCCGCCACCAACACCACGCTGCCGCCCAGCACGATTCTTTGCCGGGGGCTCAGGCCCTTGAGGAAAGCCATGACCTGCTGCTGGATTTTATCCATGGAGACCGGGTGACCTGTTGCCCATCAATTTGCCAGTTGATTCGCCGATTAAGGCGAGAGAATTTCGTTTTTTTGATTGCCGGAACGGTTCGCTAGAACGGAATACCGGAAACCTGCTGATAGGCTTGCACAATTTTGTTGCGTACCTGGACCATCATTTCAAACGCCAGATTGGCTTTCTGCACGGCGATCATGGTGGAGTGCACATCTTGTCCGTTTCCGGTGAGCAGTTGCGCCACTTTTCCGTCGGCTTCGGATTGCAGTTCGCCGACTTGATCCATGGCGTTGCGCAGGGTGCTCATAAAGTCGGTGTCGCCGGCGGGGCCACCGCCAATGCCGGCGCCGGAGCCGGAAGAAAGTCCCGGAGTGCTGGGCACTAATCCTGGTATGACGTTGTTCATCGCAATCCTTCCTTAGTTGCCGGGCCTTGTCACTGGCCTTATGCCGGTCTTGACTGCCGGGCCTCAACTCAAGATCGAAATGGCGGTCTGAATCATGTTCTTGGTGCTGGCAATCGCCGAAGCGTTGATTTCGTAGGCGCGCGCCGCGCCCATCAGGTTGACGGTTTCTTCCGCGGGATTGATCGCGGGGTACGCGGCGTAGCCTTGCGCGTCGGCATCCGGGTTACCCGGCTCGAAGCGCCGCACCGCGGGCGTGGGGTCCGTCATCAGTCCCACGACGTGGACATCTTCGGCATGCAGGTCCGCGAAGGACGCCAGCATCATGCCGAAGCCGGTGGGCGCGGTGGGCCGCGCGCCAAAAACCACGTGCATGCGTTGGTACGGTCCACCAGCATCGGTATGCGTGGTTTCCGCGTTGGCCAGATTGGAGGAGATAATTTCCGCGCGCATGCGCTCCGCCAGAAGCGCGGAACCGCTGATTTCGAGGACGCGAAAAAGATTCATGCGGCACCTTCCTTGATGGCCGTGGCGATTTGCGCAAATTCGGCGCGCAGCACCGCGGCGGCAGCTTTAAATTGCAGTTGCACTTCGGCGAGCAGCAGCGATTCTCGGTCCACGCTGACGTTATTGCCATCGGGCCGCGAGATCAGGCCGGGCACCGGCAAAACGAACGGGCTGGTGAGACTGACATCCGCGCCCATGGCCGCCCGAGTCAGCTCGCCTTGAAAATCCACGTCGCGCGCGTGATAGCCGGGAGTGTCCACGTTGGCCAGGTTGGTGGTGACGAGTGTTTGGCGCATGGAGTTCACGTCCAGGGAACGCTCGAGCAACATGAGTTGCGGCGTGTTCAGCCAGCTCATGAAACCCTCCGGGCGGGCAAACCGAATTCGCGAATCTTGTTACGCACGGTGCGCAGGCTGACGCCCATCAATTCCGCGGCGCGCGTGCGATTGCCGCCCGTAGCTTCGAGTGTGGTTTCGAGGAGGCGGCGTTCCAGAGCGATGAGCGTGTCGCCGGACTTTACGGCCGCGGAGAGTTCTTTTCGTTCGGCGCCGGATTCGCCCCCCGGTTCCACCTCGGCTTCAAGCGGCATGGGCTGCAGCGTGGTGCCGCAGGCCAGCGCCAGCCCGCGGCGAATAAAATTCTCAAGTTCGCGCACATTGCCCGGCCAGGGATGCGCGCTAAGCTGCGCCGCGAGCGCCGGTGCGATGGTAAATTTTCCGCGTTGCCCCGTGGGTTCGTACTTGCGCAGAAACAGTTCGGCAAGCGGCAGAATGTCGTCTTGACGCTCGCGGAGCGGCGGAAGCGTGAGCGGCACCACATTCAGGCGGTAGTAGAGGTCGGCGCGAAAGGCGCCGGCGGCGACTTGTGCGCGGAGCGACCGATTGGTGGTGGCGATGACGCGGACGTTCACGCGGAGCGGGCGGGTGTCGCCCAGGCGATCGATTTCGCGCTCTTGCAAAACGCGCAAGAGTTTCGGTTGCAGGCTCAGCGGCATCTCGCCGACTTCGTCCAGCAGCAGCGTGCCGCCATCGGCGAGTTCAAATTTGCCGGGCTTGGTGGCGTGCGCGCCGGTAAACGCGCCGCGCACGTGGCCGAACAGTTCGCTTTCGAGAAGATTGTCTGGAAACGCCGAGCAGTTTACGGCTACGAATGGACCGCTGGAGCGGCCACTGGCGCGGTGGATCAGCCGGGCTAGCAACTCTTTGCCGGTGCCGCTTTCGGCTTCGATAAGAACGTCGGCATCGGTTTGCGCCACGCGGCGGGCTTTTTCAAGCACTCCGCGAAAGGCCGCGGAAACGCCCACGCCTTCGCACTGTTCGTCACTCGCGGCTCGCTCGACGCGGGAGGCGAGAAAGCGCTGGGCGGTGGCCGCAAGCTGTTCGAAGGTTACGGGCTTCTGTAGATAATCGCAGGCGCCTTCTTTAATGGCTTGCACCGCGTCCGGCACGTTGCCATAGGCGGTCAACAAAATCACCGGAGTTTCCGGCAGCAGCGTGCGCACCCCCTGCATCACTTGCAGCCCGTCGCCATCGGGCATGCGCATGTCGGTAACCACGAGGGTGGCCGGCGCGGCGCGAAATTTCGCCAGCGCTTCGCCCACGTCCTGCGCGGTGCTGACTTTCCAGCCGCGGCGGCGGAAGTTGGCTTCGAGCGCCACGCGCATGGCCGCTTCGTCGTCCACAATCAGCACGTTGTTGGCGGCGTTGCTCGCGACGTTGCCGGAATGATTCGTGAAGTGGTGCGGGAATGTGCTCAAGCGCTCGCTCCTGACACCGGCAGATAAATGGAAGCCGTGGTGCCATGTTTCGGTTTGCTGGACATGCGCATCTCTCCGCCATGCTGCTCGATCACTTTTTTGCAGACGGCCAAGCCCAGCCCGGGACTTCCGGGCGTGGTGGTAAATCCCGGCTCGTAAATGCGTTCGAGGAGTTCCGGCGAAATGCCGCGGCCATCATCGTGGAAATCGATTTGCGCGAGGCCGCCGGGAAATTGTGGCGCCCAGCGCAGATCCACTTGCAGCTTTCCGCCGGGCGGCATGGCGCGAAAGGCGTTCAGCGCGAGATTGAAAAAGACTTGCTTCAAACGGTTGGCATCGGCATTGGTGGAGATTTTTCCGATAGTGTTGTGGACCACGATTTGCTGGCCACGCTGGCGAGCGAGCGGCAAAAGAAAATCCATGGTTTCGCTGACCAGGCGGTCGAGTTCGGTGGGCAGCATCTGCGCTTCGGGCTGACCGTGGAAGTGGAGGACGTTGTTCACGGTGGCGGAAAGAGCGCGCAACCCGGCTTGCAAATGCGTGACCCACTGTTTCGTTTCCGGTAAGTGCGCGGTGGCATCGGCAAGCAGCCCAGTGAAAAGCTCCATGCTGCCGAGCGGATTACGGATTTCGTGCGCCAGCACGGTGGCGACTTCCGCCAGCGCGCGC
>Ga0209139_10000686_pt1 | contig 12043 bp, 9 predicted proteins | sample BogFormECP14_OM3_FD_188246 | JGI IMG/M metagenome (GOLD analysis project Ga0209139, IMG submission 188246) | Bog forest soil microbial communities from Calvert Island, British Columbia, Canada - ECP14_OM3 (SPAdes) (version 2) | ecosystem: Environmental > Aquatic > Freshwater > Wetlands > Bog ...
GGCTATCAGGATTCGGACGGCTATTTCTACATCCTCGACCGCTTGAAGGACATGATTGTCACAGGTGGCGAAAATGTTTATTCCGGCGAGGTCGAAGCCGTCATCTACAAGCATCCCGCAGTTCGTGAAGTAGCGGTCTTCGGAATTCCCGACCCACAATGGGGTGAACTCGTGATGGCTTGCGTCGTGCTGAAGGTCGGTATGACACTGAGCGCGAACGAGCTCTCGACCCATTGCAGGCAATTTCTGGCGAACTACAAGATCCCCCGCCGTATCGAGTTTTCAGATACCGAACTACCGAAAAACGGTTCCGGGAAGATCCTCAAGAGAGTTCTGCGTGAACATTTTTGGGCTCATGAGGAACGGGCTGTGGGTTAGCCGACCGACTGAGCGCGTAACAGTCGAGCGAGTCGTATCAGTTCTTATCTTACGAGGAGAGAACAATGGAAGGCTACCAGGTTGTCGCCGCGATACTCACTGTGGCGCTCTGCTCGACTAAACCACGCACAACTTCACGTAGACTGGCCGCGGATCAGTGGCGAAATGTGTTGCGCGACTACAACAAGTTTCTTAAGGAACTGGAAAGAACAGACGAGTCCATTGACAGGCGCGGAATCAATCCAGATTAAGTCAGGGAATGGCATTCGCGACCCGAAAGCGATTACTCGAAGTCCCTGTCGCGGGCATTCTTCGGTTTAGGCGCTTTTAGAACCGCTATGTGCTTACGATATTTTCTCCGCGCTGAATCCAGGACTTTCTCGAGCCAAAAGCTCAGCCAGGGAAATCTCATTCGCAACTTGATTTCCGAAGTGGGGCCTGCAGTGCACCGGGAACTTTTTGTTAATTTCGGCCAGGCGCGACCGGTAGTCCGTGCTGCGATCGTATTCATTCTTTCGCACAGCGCGAGCGTCGCTCTCGCGCAACGTGCACCTTTGTCACCTGACCATCCCTGGCATGGACTTGGGGAAGCGAGGATCGAAGCGGCCGCAAGAAATTCCACCGAACCCGAACTCGGCCTCGATCGGGAGAAGACCTACTCCTTGGCGGAGTTAATTGATCTTGCGGAATCGCACAATCCGGAGACGCGCGTTGCGTGGGAGCATGCCCGCGCGCAAGCCGCCGCTTGGGGCATTGCGCGCAGCGAGCTATATCCCACACTAGCAGCAGCGGCACTCGCTGGGATTGACCGCGAACAAGCTTACCTGACGGACCGTTTCTTCCGTCAAACCATTGGCGACTTTCAGGTCGCGTTGGATCTGAATTACACCATCTTTGACTTCGGAGCTCGGGCCGGCCGAATCACGGCTGCGAAAGCCGAGTCGCTCGCCGCAAACTTCGCGTTCAACGACACACACCGCAACGTGATTTACCGAGTTGAGCAGGCCTACTACCAACTCTTAAATGCGGCTCGCCACGAAGAAGCGGCCCGCGCAAATCTTTCCAACGCGCAGGCGGTGCAGCAAGCGGCCGAAGAACGATTGAAAAATGGCTTGGCGACTCTTCCTGACGTACTCGAAGCACGTAGTGCGACCGCACAGGCGGAATACGAACTGCAGGCAGTGCTGGGAGCCGAGGAGATTGCTCACTGGAACCTAGCAAACGCTCTCGGAACGAATCCACAAACGTCCATACGCGTCCAGCCTCTACGAGAGCTGACAATTCCGAGCAAAATCGATGACACCGTCAACTCTGCGATGGATCGCGCTCTGGCGCAGCGCCCCGACCTCATGCAGCAGCTCGCTGACCTCCAGGCAGCAAAAGCGAGGGTCAAACAAGAGCATGCAGCCTACTATCCATCACTGAATTTCGCCGCCAGTCCTACAGCGCAGTCACTATACGGGTTGCAACAGCAGCTTCCCTGGGGACAAACGGCGGGCTTGGCGGGCGGCATGGCCTTTAAATTGAACTGGACCGTGTTTGATGGAGGGGCAAGAAGAAATCGGCTCGCGCAAGCGGAATCCAACGTCCACGAGGCTGAGGCGCAAATTCACGTCTCGCGCGATCAGGTCGCCAACGAAGTCTGGGCGGCATACTCCGATTTGAATACGGCCTTGCGCCAGCGCGAAGCCGCGACTGCGCTGCTTGAGGCCACTAGCCGTTCCTACGATGCCGCTCTTGAATCCTATAACTATGGGCTTCGCAATCTGCTGGACGTGACCGCAGCACAGAGAACACTCGCACAAGCTCGCTCGACCGATGTCCTCGCCCGCACGCAGGTCCTTACGACTTTGGCTGCTTTGGCTTTCAGAGCGGGGGACTCCATTCAATCGAACGCAATGAAACCCAGACCATGACCCTCCTTCGAGATTCCCGCTTCGTAAGGCTTCTGCCCCTGCTGCTGGTGGCGCCGTTATTGTCGGGTTGCTCGCGGGCACCGTCCATAGAGGTACTAGGTTCATTTTTCCCGGCATGGCTAGTGTGTGTCATTGCGGCAATTGTGCTGACAGCCCTCGCCCACTTGGCATTGTTGCGCTTGCGGATGAAAGCAGAATTGCCGTTGCTGGTTTACCCGAGCCTGACTACGCTCCTCACTTTCCTGCTCTGGCTCCTCTTTTTTCATTAGCGATTTCTGTTGAATTTCTTGCATTGCAAATTCTTAGCAGCGAGGCGCAAAGATCATGGAACCCGAATCCACCGCGACAACCACAAAGCTGCTTAGCCGTTGGGTAACCATCGGCATTCTACTAGGGGCAGTCGCCCTGGGCCTCGTTGTGCTCTACCACACAAATCACTCTCCGCGAACCGACGATGCCGAAGTATTCGCCAACTTTATCGGAATCGCTCCGCAGGTCGAAGGTCCCATTGTCCGCCTGAACGTGCGAGACAACCAGTTCGTCAAGAAGAGCGAACTGCTATACGAAATTGATGAGCGACCCTATCAGTACACGCTCGAGCTGGCTCTTTCGGAGCAGGCCGCCCTCGAAGGACAAATCGCTGACGAACAGCGGAAAATCAATGCGCTGGTGAGCGGCGTCTCCGTTGCCAAAGCGAATGTTTCGAGTTCAGAAGCTGACGTGGCACGATGGGCGGCAGCCGTCGAACAAGCGAGGGCGGATGTGGCCAATGCGGAGCAAGGAGTTAGCCGGGCAAAAGCAGAGTGGACGTACGCGAGCAACAATTTGCATCGTCTTGAGCCGCTTCTGGCAAAGCAATTCGTCACCGTTGATCAAGTGGACCGTGCACGGACCTCTGAAATCTCGCAGTCGGAAGCACTGAAACAAGCGGATTCGCAATTAAGGCTTTCTCAAGCAGGCCTCCAATCCGCGCAAGCACAGTACGCGCGGTCGAAGTCGGCAGTCGAACAGAGCAAGGCGCAACACGAACAAGCACATAACGCGGTCACCACACTCGAGCCTCTGGTCAACCAGCGAGGCGCGCGTGAATCCGCCGTGAAGGGCGCCCGCTATAACCTCAACAACTGTCAAGTGTATGCGCCGTTTGATGCTCTTGTCACAAACCTGACGATTTCGGAAGGCGCTTATGCGCACGTGGGCCAAGACGTTTTCACTCTGATTGATGCTCGCACGTGGTGGGCCATTGGGAACTTTCGCGAAGGACAACTGTCGCACATTAAACCGGGGATGCGGGCCGATGTTTATGTCCTGTCGACACCCAATCTCCGATTCACGGGCGTCGTCGACAGCGTAGGGTTTGGAGTCACTCCTGATCCTGACGTCATCGGAAAGCTGGACAAAGGCCTGCCGGACGTTCAGCGAACCCTCAACTGGGTACACCTGGCATCTAGATACCCAGTTCGCGTGCGGGTGGAAAATCCGGCGCCAGAACTCTTTCGAGTTGGCGAATCTGCGGTCGTCACGATTCGTGGAAATTGAGCATGGCCATAACCGCACAAAGCATCTCTACGATGCCTTCTTCGCTGTCTTGGTTAAAACAGTTTCTTAAAGACGAACTGTCACCGTACCGGGGTAGGTCAGCGCTAGTCACACGAATGGTAATTGCCGCGACCCTCGTCATGGCCATCTGCATGACATTCCGCGTCCCTTACGCGTTCGAAGGAGCAATTTACGCGCTCACCGTTTCTCGAGAGAGCTCTCAAGCTACGTTCAAGTCGGCTGCGTCGATCCTCTCCTTGACCGGAATCGGCGGCGCATATCTCTTGGCTTCAGCCTGGTTCGTCATCAGCATACCAGCGCTGCATCTTCTCTGGGTCATAGCTTCATTTTTTCTGGGATTTTACGCGATCAGCACCGTCAAGAACTTCGGTGCCAGTTCCACTTTTGCGATCATGATTTGCATCGGAGTCCCTCTTTGGGACCGCCATGTCTCAGCTGAAACGAATGTTGAAGATACACTGTGGCTCTGCCTGGCATTGGCAATTGGAGTTGTGGTTACAGTAGGGGTAGAAATATTGTTTTCGCGGATCAAGCCCGGCGAGGACATCGTCGCGGGCGTCGCGGACCGACTTGCCACCGTAGAAAGCTTGTTAGTGTGTTTTGCGCAGAACGGCCCTGTTGACCAACCAACGCAAGCAAATGTGGTGCGCCTGGCCATGGTTGGAACGTCCATGTTACGGCGTATCTTACAACGGTCCGCCTATGCACCGCTCTACGCCGAGCAAATGGGAGCAGTGATCGCTCTTACGGGAAGAATCGTAGATCTTGCCGCCAATTTGAGGAGCCCCATCCACCTGTCTGGTGATGATCGCCAACAAATTCACCTTCTGGCCGAGAAGGTCGGCAACGTTCGTTCGGCCTTGCTGGGGGAAGGAGCTCCACATTTGAATTTATTCCATGTGACCCGAGGGAATGTTCCACGTGCCATTCCGTTCGTGGCCGAGATGGAAAAAACGGTCCAGCTCATGAAGGAAGTTCTTACGGGCTCCGCTTCGCCCAGTGTTTTTGCACCACGCCCTTCAAGTGGCGATCCAACCGCGACATTTTTCGTTCGCGATGCGCTCACCAACGTTGCACACATCCAATTTGCCCTGAAAGGCTGCTTGACGGCCAGCTTGTGCTACATCATTTACAATGGGGTGGACTGGCCAGGAATCAGCACTGCGGTCACGACCTGTTTCTTCACGGCGGTTTCTACCGTCGGTTCGTCTCGACAAAAGCAATTGTTGCGGATCTCCGGAGCCATGGTGGGCAGGCTGGAAAGGTTGATTGCAATCAGTAACCGCTGGATGGGCGTCCTCTCAACGCCACTCTCAGCCACAGGCCAGCCTTCGAAGAACAACGATGGAAAGGATGGCAACATGACTTCGACAACAGAAATACCAGAAACCGCGCAGGCGTTTGGAGGAATAAAATCATGGACCAATTCGAAACGGGAAAATCGGGAGAATTCAATATGAGTCGAACTGAAGACCACGACCATCTTGAGTTAACGCGCTTGCTGCAAGAAGCGAAGCCACTCACAGAACCACTCTTTCCAGACCAACAAAAGAAATGGGCGGCTGAAAGCCCACTCGCTCAAGAGATTTCTGCGATTCTCGTGAAGCATCCCGAGTATTACGACGAAATCCGCACGCACGTCGGTGAAATTTTCCCTAACCCAAACGGTTAAGCCCCAAAAGGCGACACCAAGCGCGCGAAAGAGAGCTCAGGGTTCAGGCTTCCGACTCTACGTTTGGGTACCTCGCACACTCTGGTGCCATAAGCTGCGGACCCGTCTATCCCTAACATATGGCGTATCGCAGTGAGGAGAACGGTTTCGAACAGCGTTGCACTCCGGAGCTCAACGGTTGCACAGATCGCTGTGGCTCGCGACCGTTACCTTACGGCCCAAGGTGATGGTTCCCTAGACCGTTGTACGTATTCTTAGAACATCTGACAAGGTGAGGTTTTCCAAACCGCCGCCGACCCGGATGGCTCTCACGGATTTATGTCTCCGTGATAGGCGGGAACCGATCGGAGCAGTTTCGCTGTTATTTCACTATGGGGAAAATTCGGGGGACTCCATGCATCCGGAGCCACACTTCCGTAAATGGCGTCACTACCAAATGTTTTTCTAGCCCGTTTATTTTCAAAACTAAGATTGAAAAGGGAGGACTTCCGAGAGACAGCACGCCTGACTTGGGCGCGCGACACTCGACTCTAACAACTCCGTCCATTACTTCTAACTAGTAACGTTTCCAACAAATCGGGGAAAACTCCCTTTCGCTCAAAAATAACTCGAATGGATTGAAAACGGCAACAGCGCGTGACGCGTAAAGCGAGAGTCAATTCCCATCAAGCCAAAGAGGCAGATCCAGAAGACGATCCACCTCTAAACATGCGTCGTAGACGAATCACCCTGAGCCAACTACTCGAGTTTTGCGTCGACGCGTTGACGAAAACGCTAAGCACGTGCCTTCTGCAATTCGAATCCCGCTGTTGCTCCGTCCGCCAAAAGCCAAGAGCGTCCGTGCTTCTTGTTGATAACAAAGGTAAAACCTCACGCGTGCGGAGCTCTTTCCCTTTGGAAGTGCAGGTGCACTCGCGTAACTAGCCCGATGCCCCATGGCAGCGATCCATGCAGGTATTTATCAAATCTGTGACTTTTCGCTCGCCCCTCCAAGCGACCCTGCTCTTTCGATGGGGTGCGCGAGCCTGCGCCGTCGAGAAAGTGTTTTTCGTGCTACTGGCATTCTGCTGGCTCCAACCTTTCACGACAAACGCGCAGCCGAACCCTTCGACCGGTACGGTGCGAGGAACACTTTTTCTTCTTGGATCGGACGGCCCAGCATACGTTCCGGGCGGAACGGTTGTGCTGACCGGACTCGAGACGCAAAAAACGGAAGCGGATCAGGAAGGCCGATTCTCGTTCGAAGCCGTAACTCCGGGCACGTATCGAATTGAAGCCGTCGCTTCCGGACTCCGCGCCCAACAAACCATAACCGTCGAAGCTCAGAAGGTCACAGATTTAGACCTTCAGCTAAAACCCAGTGAAATAACGAGCACGGTCACAGTAACCGCGACTCCGACTGGCGGAAATGCCTCGGCCTCAGAGACGATTTCCGAGCAGACACTGCGCAACGCTCCGAACGTGAACGAGGGCTTTGAAAGCACCCTGCCACTGGTTCCAGGAGTCGTTCGTGGACCCGACGGACACATCAACCTGAAAGGCGCGCGCAGCACGCAAAGCGGGGCGCTGGTGAACAGCGCGAATGTCACCGACCCCGTGACTGGCAGTCCAGCCCTCAATCTTCCGATTGATGTCGTGGCGTCGGTGCAGGTCATCTCCAACCCCTATGATCCCCAATACGGCAAGTTCACTGGAGCGGTTTCCACTGTCTCCACAAAGACCAGCGACTATGAAAAGTTTCACTTCTCCATCCAGAACTTCGTACCTCGGCTGCGAGATCGCGACGGCTCCATTATGGGCATCGGGGCCGCCACGCCACGAGCAACGTTTACCGGCCCAGTCTTGAAGGATCGCGTCGCTATAACCCAGTCCTTCGAATATCGCTATGTGCGCACGCCGGTGAATAGCCTCCCGCCGGCGGAACGAGATACGAAACTCGAGAGCTTCGATAGTTATACACAAGTCGACTTCACGCTCTCGCCGAAGCAGACAGCCACAGCTTCGATTGCGCTGTATCCGCAAAAGCTGGATTACCTCAGCCTTAATACTTTTACCCCGCAGCCGTCGACGCCGGATTTTCATCAGCGCGGTTATCAATTTAACGCGCAGCATCGTTATCTCATCGGTAAGGAAGGTGTGCTGACTTCGCAGTTCAGCTACAAGCGATTTGATGCCGACGTTACCGCACAGAGTAACGATCCATACCAATTGATGCTCGAAACCACCGAAGGCGGTTTTTTCAATCGGCAAGAGCGTCGAACTTCTCGTTTGAGCTGGGAGGAAAATTACAGTTTTGCACCCTGGCAATTCGCCGGTTCACACCACTTCACCGTCGGACTTAGTTACGAGCACTCTGCATATGATGGGCAGCAGACGTTCCTGCCAGTTCAGATTGACGGTGTTTCAAATGCCCCTGTGGAGCTCATTTCATTTACTTCCCCGACATCGTTCGGCATCCATCAAAACGAGACCGCCTGGTTCGCTGGCGATCAATGGGCGATCATCCCGCGTTTGACTCTAAGCCTCGGCGTCCGTTTCGACAATGACACCATCACGAGCTCCACTCATGCCGCTCCGCGCGTGGGATTCCTGCTGGCGGTGACCGGGGACGGAAAGACGCTGCTCAAGGGTGGCGTCGGCCTTTTTTACGACCGCGTTCCGCTCATGGTTGCCGCGTTCCCTGATCTTCCAGACCGGACCGTCACCATGCTGGGTCAGGATGGTGCAGCAAATAGTTCCCTGTTCTATCAAAACGAAATAGGTGGCGAACTCCGAAACCCGCGTAGCACATCGTGGAGTTTGGAGCTCGATCGCCAGATTTTCGCAGGCCTGTCGCTACGTGCCGCCTACGAACAACGGGAGACCGCCAACGACTTCGTTGTGTCCCCGCTTTTGGCTGGTACAACAGGAGTACTCAGGCTCTCCAACAATGGCAGCGATTCCTACCGGGAATTTCAAGTGGCGGGCCGCTATAAGATTCGTCAGAGCGTGCTCAATGCTTCGTATGTCCGCTCTCGGGCTTTTGGCGATCTTAACGATTTCAATCAGTTTTTTGGGAATCTTGCGCAGCCGGTCATCCAGCCGAATGCCCGCGCACGATTGCCCTTCGACGCGCCTAACCGCTTCTTGTTCTGGGGCACGTTCACCGGCCCGCTGAAACTAACGATCGTTCCTGTATACGACTTGCATACCGGATTTCCCTACTCCATCGAAAACGAATTCCGGGAATATGTTGGACCGCGAAACGTCGATCGCTTCCCGCGTTTCTCTTCTTTAGACTTGCAGGTTACGCGACCGATCACCCTCCACTTTGGAGAAAAGCGCATACACGCGCGCGCCGGAGGCGGGGTCTTCAATCTTTTCAATCACTTCGATCCACGGGATGTGCAGAACAACCTTGCCAGCGCCAGGTTCGGGGGGTTCTTCAACTCATCTTGGCGTGAATACCGCGGAAAATTTGTCTTGGAGTTTTGACTATGAAGAATCACTTCTTGCTTGCTGCATTGTTTCTACTTCCGGCGTCGGTCGCTACGGCGGATGAATCCCCATCGCTCCCGACTGCCACGGAAATCGTGACCCGCATGGGTTCCCGCGATCTCCAACGACAGGTCTCCATGGGGGGATACGCTGGCATGCGGCGGTACGTTCTCGATAATCAGAATTTGCATAAACGCGCGGAGATGCTCGTGCAGGTGCAAGGTGACCCGGACGGCGCAAAACATTTCGAGGTCGTGTCTGAAGAGGGCTGGAAAGCTGCGCACAAGCACGTTTTGCACAAAATGCTGGAATCGGAATCGGAAACGTCGCGTCCCGAGATGCGCGCCAGCACTAAACTCAACCTCGATAACTACGACTTTGAAGTGATTGGCACTGAAATGTTAGCCGATCGCCCGGCCTATGTTCTCGAAACTCATCCCAAACGGAACGAAAAGTACCTGTTCCGAGGCCGCATCTGGGTTGACGCCGAGGACTACGCGCTGGTCCGCGCGGAGGGCAGTCCTGCCAAGAACCCCTCGTTCTGGACGAAGAGCACCCATTTCGTGCAGATATGCCAGAAAAATGGCCCTCTCTGGTTTCCCCGCTCCACGCGAAGCGTCACGGAAGCTCGCATTTTTGGCACAACAGACGTGAACATCGAATATTTCGATTACGCGCCCAAGACGACGCACGCTCTCGACAATTCCGTAATGTCCGCGAAGGAGATGCCGAAGCAATGAGAAAGACAATGAAAACTGTCAACGAGTGCCTGATTCTCGCTGCGGGCAACGGGAGCCGGATTGCCTCGGTGTCCGGCGGCGTACCCAAACCTCTGGTGCCCCTGCGCGGCATACCACTTCTCGAGCACGTCATCACCTCGTGTCGGGAAGCTGGAATTACGAGATTTGTGATTGTTGTCGGGTACCGCGCCGACTTAATCCGCCGCTGGTTTGCCGAGCGACCGTTTGACGGCATTTCTGTCACCTTGATCGAAAACTCCGAATACCATAAAGCCAACGGAGTCTCTGCCCTGGCGGCCAAAGATGAACTTCAGAATCCATTCTTGCTTCTCATGTCCGACCACATTTTCGAGCCAAAAACAGCCAAGGCACTAGCCCAGCAGCCACTCGCACAAGACGAGGTCATTCTGGCAGTCGATCACAATGTGCATGATGTCTTTGACCTGGACGATGCCACGAAGGTCAAATGCGAAGCGGATCATATTGTTGATATTGGCAAAAACCTTGACCGCTATGACGCCCTCGACACAGGAATGTTTTTGTGCGGCCCATCGCTCTTTCACAAACTCGAAGCAGCGAAGAAAAACGGAGACTGTTCCTTGTCGGACGGAATGCGTCAATTGGCGCGAGAGCAGAAACTGCGGGCCTTTGATATAGGCGACGCGCACTGGCAGGACGTCGACAGCCCCGAGGCTTTGGCTCACGCCGAGACCATCTTTGATCTGGAGTTCTGCGAAAACCCGTTCGCAGAGAGTCTTGTCGATGCTTAAAATCCCATCAAAAGCGGAACTACCACTTCGGCTCTTCGCGATCGCCATGAGCGCAGGCTTCTTTGTTTACCTTATCTGGCGGGCTGGTCCCAGCAAGCTATGGAAAAGCCTCTCGGAACTCGGTTTTGGGATCATATTAGTGATTGCCCTCGCGGGAGTCTCGCACCTCGCGAGGACGTGGGGTTGGCGTCTGACTCTGGGTGACGACCAGCATAAGGTCTCATTCGTGCGCATGGTCGGGCTTCGGCTGGGGGCGGAAGCCGCCGGGCAGCTCGGTATCCTCGGGCAGACCCTTGGAGATTCGGTCCGTGTCTCTCAGATGAGGTCAGAAATACCCGTCGCCACTGGTCTCGCCTCGGTGACTCTCGATCGCGGCCTCTATGTCGTGACCGCGACCGTGACCACGATCGCGGGGATTTTGGCCGCCCTGCCCCTTGTAGGGCTTTCCCATGCTCTGCGCCTGTACGCGAGTCTGTTCGCTCTTGCACTGATCGCCTTTCTAATGCTGACACTGTTCGCGGTCCGAAAACGTTGGCCAGTCCTTTCGTGGAGCGCCCGCAGCATAGCTCGCATTCCCTCCCTGAAAAGTTGGGTCGAAAAAAGGTATCTGATGGTGCAGTCAGTTGAGAATGCCCTGTTCGATTTCCATCACAAGACCCCCTGGGCATTTTGGGGGAGTTTCTCTCTAAATCTGGCTTCTCAGTGCCTGGCTGTATCGGAGGTGTGTTTAATCCTCTGGCTGATGGGCGTGAAAATGGGTTTCTTCAGCGCCCTGGTCATCGAAGCATTGACCAAACTCGTGAACGTCCTAGGCAATTTCAATCCAGGGAACATCGGAACCTATGAAGGTGGAACCATGTTGATTGGCAAGATGTTTGGCCTGAGCAATGCGACTGGATTGGCTTTGGGATTATCAAGGCGCTTGCGGTCCTTTTTCTGGGCTGCGGTTGGCGCGATTTGTTTTATTTTTCTGACGCGCTCAAGAAAGGACCGTGAATCCAAGATCCTCGGGAGCACACGCGCAGGGGTCGCGAAATCTCCAGGAGCGCCAGCGGATTCTTCTAGCAACACTTCGCCAGAAAACGAAATCGTGTTCGCCATTTTCCTCGCCGATGGAGAGACCAAGAGCAGCCAATTCAACGCTTCACTCTCTCGAGTCGGCACGCTTCCGATCGTTCTCAGAACCATACTTGCAGCGCAAAAGGCCGGGGCTACTCGCATCATGGTGGTGGCCGATCCCGCCACCAAGCGAAGAGTACAGCGCGCGTTGTTCTTTACAGGGCGACTTCCCGAATCTGTCGAGTGGATAGAGGCCGCCGTTCGTACCTCTCTTTCCCAACGACTACTTCTCATTGCCAATCAGGCGCCCAGCGAACGACTGATTCTGATAGACGGAAATAGAACTTACCATCCGTCTTTACTCGCGAAGGCCGCTGCGTGGACTAACCGAAATACGGCGTTGGCGTTGGGAACCGGCGACGAACTCGCCGGCATTCTTGCGCTACCTGTCGAGATGCTCCTCGATTTCGC
>Ga0209139_10000687_pt1 | contig 12041 bp, 9 predicted proteins | sample BogFormECP14_OM3_FD_188246 | JGI IMG/M metagenome (GOLD analysis project Ga0209139, IMG submission 188246) | Bog forest soil microbial communities from Calvert Island, British Columbia, Canada - ECP14_OM3 (SPAdes) (version 2) | ecosystem: Environmental > Aquatic > Freshwater > Wetlands > Bog ...
CACCTTATCCCGAAGTTACGTGAGTCAATTTGCCGAGTTCCTTAATGATTGATTACTCAAACGCCTTCGTATTCTCTACTAGCTTACTTGCGGTAGTATCTAGGTACGGTTTTACATATATATCTAATATCCTTTATTAAAGAATATTAGTTTTTAGCCTTTCCTGAACTAATTACACTAAAAATTAGTTTTTGGCCTATTGTTATTCCTCATCGAAAAAAAGTAGAGACATATTACCTTCTCACCGTAAAGGCTACTTTTTATGAAACTTAGAGGCCGTAAATTTAATTAAATACCATAAGCTTTAGGCGAGCAATATTTTATTTCTTTTTCGTTACTCATATCAGCATTCTCACTTGGATTATATTTATTCTTTAATCTTAAAAAGATTAAATCTTATATTTATCCAATGTTCCGCTACCCCAAAATAAACATAAACACGTTTACTTTGGACAAGGTTTCGGTATATTGTTTAGATCCGTTAAATTTTCGGTGCAATCCTTCTAAAAAATAATCAGTGCTCTGTTACGAGGTCTTCAAAAAATGGCCGCTTCTAAGCCTATTTCCTGATTGTATTCAAAGGCACATCCTTTATTTCACTTAACAATAATTTTGGAACCTTATTAACTCTTGTTCTGGGCTGTTTCCCTTTAGACATACAACCTTATCGCTCTATGTCCGATTGTTTAAAATTCATCTTAACCCTTTCGAGTGCAAATACTCTCCGATAAAATCTTCACGATCTCCCGATGTATACAAACATTTAGTTTGATCGAGATCACAGTTCTGTACCTGCTAAGATGTAATTTAAATTACCTACTTATATAGGTTTCGCGGAAACAGATTCGACCTCTTTAGCTTTTAAGCTGAGTTGAGGCCCTTCTCCCTAAATAGTTATCATTAACTATCCATTTAACAGATAAAAGTACTTATTCTTTTAATTTAATTATATATTTGTTTTTTAAAATTTTTCCTGATTTTATATTATTGGCTATGGTTGTTCTAGATACATCTAGGTTTATTGCTGCATCAGTTAGACTTGCGTATTCTTTTGTTTCACCTGTTTTTATATTATATATAATAACAGCTAATCCATGACTAGCTATATTTATATCTGAAAGTTTAGCACGTGTATTCATTGAAAGTTTTTTTCCCTTATGGGCCGATGAAATCTTTTTCTTTACCTCTTCAGATAATACACGACCTTGAGCTGATTTAGATAGATTAGCTCGCGTTTCGCTTGAAGCTACACGGAGTTTGAACTTATCTAAAGTTTCTTGGCTATGTTTATAACCAAAGCTTGAACCTGCTTTTGTTAATACATTATATTCTGGCTTTAAAAGATCTAAATAATATTGTTCTCTAGTTAGAGTTTTATCTACATCACAATATTCTAAGATTTCCAATCTAAAATTTGAATAACCATGTTTAAGTATTGCTTTATAAATTCCCATTTTAGATTCTATTAAACGTTTAGCGCTGAAATATACATAAAATCTTGTTCTTAAATTAGTAGCTGAACCTATATAAGTTTTACCATTAAGTTTATTAACTCAACGATATACACCTGCTTTTGCTATACTGTTTTTAAGAATAGTTTCTTTATCTAGATCAATGTTATCATATAAGATAACGGGTTTAATGCTTGTAGTTTGAAAGTATCTTGTATTACTTTTTTTGTGTGTAAAGATTATGTTTTTCATGTTTTGATTAAAAAATTCTGTTAGAATAGAATATGAAATATATTGATTTAGCTTTATACTAAAAAGATCTTGGAAGATTTTGGGTCTTTTATATAATTAAATTGTACTTTTATCCTGCACTTTTTCAAGTGAGGCTTGACTATATCTTAAGCTTACGCCAACCAACATTTAGTCGATGAACTGCACACCTTTTTAGGCGCTTGGCTGCGGATTATCCATTTCCTTTCGTCATTAATTTTGATTTTACCTTACCACGAGTCATTACCTGTGCCACGATATACGTTACCGCCATCGTTTGGTTAAAATTACTTTAGGATGTCCCCGCAATTTGATGGTTTATTGCAGAAGGTTTACTTCTACATTCTGGCCAAAAATATTTCTCAGATATTTTTTATCGACCAGCTAAACTAGTCAGTTTTGTCTTTCACTAACTTACCTTTATTCTTCGGATATCTTTACAACGATAACCCGTTCGGACTTTTATAATCCTGATAAAGGTAAGATCACTAGTCTCCGGGTCTAATTTTAAATACTATTACATTTTTTCTTGTTCGATTTCTCTAGGCAGCTTTTCACTACTCGTATCTAATATTAACTTGCTGACCCATTATGCAAAAGGTACGCTTTTGTTATTTATTTAAAAATATCTCAAGCTGCTTATAAAACTACTATTAAACGAATTTCCTCACGGGACTATTCACTATTGCGTATAACACCATATTTAGCTTTAGAGGAAGGTTCCCCTTTTTTCAAACAGATTATCCATTTTACTTTGTTTAACAATTTGTTAAACATTTAGCTGTTCTACTTTACTTCACATTATATGTAGATTCTCGTTTGATTTGTTTTCCTAAAGTTACTTAGATATTTCAGTTCACTTTGTTTATTTTTAGATTTTTCTTAGTTGCTGTTTTTACAACTTTGGTTTATAGCTGTCTATTCATAATAATTCCTTTTTATACTTAAATTAAAAGGCATATACCTTTTAATAAATAATATGTTCCTTATTAGTATAACTATATATAAAATATAGTTACAGGATATATTGTTTATATATCCTGTATTTTCAGTTTTTTGTAGTTTTTTACTACTCCGCTTATTAATATAAACGAAAGCTATAGATACAAAATATTAAATTTTTATATGTTAATTTTTAATATATATAATTTGTTTTCAGTTTTTGATTTGGATACTACTTATCTGTCTACTATCTATTTTTAAAGCGTTTTTTCCTAATTCAAACACAAAACCTAATGTTAATATTAAAAAAAATACTAACATTATTATTAAACCATATATACCATTAGTATAAGCACTTACAACGTATGGGTATACTAATAATATTTCTAAGTCAAATAATAAAAACAAAAGTGCAAAGATAAAAAATGAAATGCTAAATTGGGTTCTGTTTTGACCTAAAAATGAATGAAAACCACATTCAAAGGCACTGTTTTTTTCTTGATATGGATTATGAGGAGATAGTAAAATATTTATTGTTAATAATATTAAAGCTAATATCGGTATAAATAAGAAAAAAAATGTTAAGCTTGTCATGTTTTGTTAAAATAATTTATATTAGTATGATTTATGAAATATACAAGTTTAGTATTTTTAGAATTAAAAACAACTTTCATAATGAAAAATCAAAGAATTAACCTCCTATTTGATCATATAGTCAAAATAAGAATTTACCTAATTTTACCGATTGTATTGAAATTGGCATTGAACTATGTAATATACCACATATTTCTGAACATTGCCCAAAATATGTTCCTTCTCTATTTAAATAAACAGAAGATTGATTTAAACGACCTGGATATGCATCACATTTTATACCTAATGAAGGACATGCATATGAATGAATTACATCTGCACCTGCAACTACAAATCTTGTGTGTGTTAATTCCGGTATAATAACTCTATTATCAACTTCAAGCATACGAAGTTTACCTTTTTCTAAATCGTTTTCTGGTACTATATAGGAATCAAACTCTACAAATTCTTCATTATTATTTGTAAAATCTGGATATTGATAGCTTCAATATCATTGGTGACCTTCACCGTAAATTACTAATGATGGATCAATTACTTCATCCATTAAATATAATAATTTAAAAGAAGGGAATGCAATTAATATTAATATTAAGGCAGGTGTAATAGTTCATATTAATTCTACTAATGTCCCATGGTTAAGGTATTTGTTTGATATTTTTGATTTAGAGTAATTTAATATTATTGACAGTAATATTCATGTTACTGCAAACAATATTATAGCTAAATAAAACATAATATTATTATGTAATTCTTCTATTCCTTCCATCTGTGGTGTTGCATTATCTTGAAAGAATAACCCTCAAGGCTCTGGTGTATCTAAATTTAAATAATTTATTTCGGGATTCTCTCTCATTCCCTTTTGAGATAATGCTTTTCTTTCTTCTGTTAATACAGGTGTAAGGGATATAGTTTGATCTCCTACACAGTAAGGCTCATGGTTGGGATCTGAAGGTGTTCTTGGAGCTAATCTACCATGAAATTCTTTTCATACTGATTTACCTTCAACGATATCATAACCTTCAAAATGAAAACATCCATCTATGTCAATGTATCCTGGAATATGATTAGAAGCAGAAATATACTCATGTGCTATACCGTTTCACATAAAAGTACGTTGTTGTTCAGTTATATTTCCTTTTCTGCATTCTTCAGCAATTAAATTAATGAAATAGTGTTTTTGAGAAAGACTGCCTTTAATATAAAAAGGTCCAATAGTAAAATGGTTTAATAAAGATAAAAAATGAGGATTCATAATTAGTTAAATTAAATTAAAAAAAGTTAAGGGTAAATTGTTATATAACAATTTATAATAAAGGTGGGAAAAATATAAAACAACAAAATTGAAAAAGTATGAAATTTATTTGAACAAATTTATTTTTGATTAAAAAAGGTAACTTTAATTAGAATATCTAAAAACTAGCTTTTAAATATTTTTTATTACTAAGATCCTCAATAATATACAGAAATGTATAAAAATAATCAAACCACATCTACAAAATGTCAATATAAAATTCCTGATTCAAGGCCAAGATGATGGTTTTCAGTTAGTTGATAAGCTAATAAACGTCAGAAACCTACAGTTAAAAATGCTGTACCAATAATAACATGTAAACCATGAAATCCTGTACCAAAATAAAAACATGAACTATAAGTTCCATCAGATATAGTAAAAGATGAAACTGTATATTCTATACCTTGAAAAGCAGTAAAAACTATAGCTAATAATACAGTATAAACTAATCCATATAAAGCCCCACTTCTGTTTCCTTGAATTAAAGAATGATGTGCAAAGGTAACTGTTACCAAATTTCTGATAATTATCCTTTCTTAATAAATAAGGAAATTCTAGATTTTTACATCTAAAGAGAAAATATTATTTAAATTTTATTTAAATAAGTTGTAAGTTTATTTCTCTATCCATGCTGTAATTATACCATAGTATAATCCTTGCGTATTATATATACATTTACTATAATCTATAATAGAAATCCCGACTGTACATTAAGCAGCATTTCAGCCACCCACCAGTGGACCAGTCTGTAGCGACAAATCAATTTGCCGACGGTCTGAAGATCTTACTATCTTTTTAACCGTTTTCACTAGTATTGCCACACTATTACTGTTTATTACCACTTCTCATTGATGATTAATGTGGTTTATAATAGGGACTATATTTTAAATCAAATATATATATATCTATAACGATATCAAAAAATTAACTATAAGTCATACAACTTATATAACATAGATTCATGTATATGAGGTCTCACTATTTTTATTAAAGTCTCCATAGAACTTTTTGTAACGTAAATATTATACTGGTTAACTACACCTGTTTTAACCAGAGAGGTTTTTAAACCATATTTATTACTCAAGATAGATGACAATAATTTAACATCTGTTAAAGTATAACCATTAGTACAAAATTTGAATCCTTTGTTTTTTAATTTACATCCGTCATCCTGTACTCATATAGCTAAAGCTAAAGGAGTTAAATATTTTTCAATACAAGCAGGTACTCTTTTTTTACCTTTAGGGTAAAATTCTTCTTGAATTCAATTAAAACTAGTGTGTGTAAAACTTTCAAATCTAATGTAATAACTAATAGTTCCATCTTTTAATATACGAGAACGTAGTATAGGTGGATTCTTTATACAGTAACCTAAATAAGCGACTTTACTGTGTAATCATAATAGGTAATTACTATTAGATCCACCCTGATAAAATTTCATACGAGAACCTTCTTTTTCTTTTACCATATGTCCATCTCCTAATAAAGATCCAAATATAATAGATAATATTTCTATATTATGAGGACCTATACGACGTCTTCCTAATATTCTAGGAGAAATAAAAGGTATTTCATATAAATCAAAATCTGCACTAGTTTCGGATAACTCCGTGATATATCTACTACTATCATTATACAAGGTTAATGGATATAAAAATATATAACAATATGCGCTATATATTTTTGCTCAAGGGTAATTTAAGATATCTATGTATATATTTGATTTAAAACATTTTAGGCATAAAAAAATACCTGAAGACAATAAAATTATTGTATTTAATAATGGTAATTCAAAAGGATTAATTGCATCTATTCCCATTGGAGGTCATTTGGCTCCTAATTCTATTGTGGGTGATAAAGCACTATGAAAAAAGGCTCAAAAAATGGCTAAAAAAAATAAAGCTTCTGAAACTATAAATAACGCTACTCCCATGTTTAAACCCTTTTGTACAGCCAGGGTGTGGTTTCCTAAATAAGTCAAATGTATTATTATTCAATATATTGCTATATTGTTTGGACCATATCTTAATTAATTTAAACAAATTATATTAATTCTTGATGTTTGGCCTCTGAAGATTCAAAATAAATTTTATTAAGCTTTCCTGCTGATTGTCCTATTTATATATTAGGAGTTTCCAGCAATTTATCAAGTTTAAGGAGGGCACTTTATTTAGGAAACTTTATTTTATATGACTTAAAATTATATATAAACCTCAAGTAGATATACTAAGATTTATTAGAATACATACTAATATAACATAAATTCAAATAGAACTAGTTGTTTCTCATCATTTAAGTATTTTTATGATTAGATATTGTAATTTATTACCATACGGTAATTTAATTATAAAATTGAATTTTAAGTTTAAAGTACTAATATATTTCATTAATAAAAATATTATTGCCATAATTAATAAATATATTAATATTAAATCCAAATGAAAAATTAATTGAAGCTGTTCAATATCTAACGATGATATTGTATTATCATTATTATTAGATTCATCTATTAATTTACTAATAATATTTGATTTATTGTTATTTGTATTTGTTACACTAGAATTTATTTTTTTTATACTAGCTGTCATACTACCTGTATTAGGTATAAGACTATTTTGTACTACTCTATAACCAAGTAAACATGCTCCGCCTAAACCAAGAGTTGTACCTAATTTAGCTACTAATGGTATAGAGGTATTTTTAATAATTCTAGCGCCAGCCGTTATACCTGCTATATATATACTACCGTCTCTTAATTTATCTACTTGAGGACTTAAACCTTCTATTTTTACTTTATCTAATTCTAATGTACCTTTAGATTCTTTTATAAATAGTATTATATCTCAATTAAATAGATTAGTTGAATTTAATAATATTAAATATATTAATATTATTAATAATATAATTAACATTATTTTTCTTAAATAATTTGATCATATTTTAAATGTATTATAGTTCCCTTTTTTAGTCTATAAAATTTTTTTGTCTATATTTTTAATATTTACCCTCCGATATAACGTCTCTAAATCATAAACTCATACAAGATATTAAACTTATTAATGCAATCATTAAAATATTTATAGCATGAGTAAAACTTTGAAAACTAAGAACTGCGCTAAATGTTACAGCTAATAGACAAAGAGAAGTATTTAAAGGTCAAGGACTAGGTGAAACTAAGTGAAAAGGATGAGCTTGAAAATTACTACGGGTTAAATTTGTCAATAATATATTTTTTATATAGTTATACTGTTAATTTGATTAATTAATGTTTTTTACATTATGTCTTTTGAAAAACAAATGTCTGCTAACAAATTACATAGGTTTATTATTTGGTCTGGCATTAATATAAATGAAAAAGTAGCTAATGATAATATACCTATTGATATAGAATATATATTAGATAGTGAAATTTCAATAAAATAAGGTCTAAAATATTCAGTCTCGTCAAAATATATTGTTTTTATTACACTTAAGTAATATACTGCCCCTATTACGCTAGTTAATATTGCTACTATAACTAAAATATCTCTATTATGATCCAAAGCTGCAGTTAATACCATTTGTTTGGCAAAAAAACCTACTAAAGGTGGTAATCCTACAAATGAAAACAATGTAATTACTAAAGTTAAGGCTAAAACGGGATTTATTGAAAAATAACCTTTTAATTGACTAATTAATTGTATTGGTGAATTATTTTTTTCTGATAAGTTATTGTTTTCTGATGTATTTGTTGAATACAAATATAAACTATAACCTATAGCAATTAATATGAAAAATGCATTTAAATTTGTAAATATATATTGAAATATATAAAATATAAATGCCTGATAGGATTCTATACTATGAACTGTTAAAGCTAATAACATGAAACCTACATGAGAAATTGTACTATAAGCTAACAATCTTTTTATTCTTGTTTGTGTTAAACCTAATAAAGTACCTATTATTAATGAAAAAAAACAACTTATTGTTAAACTTGTCGTTCAAGAGTATAATTGTATTGTTGAATATAATAATGAACTAGTATAATGTACTAATTCTAAAAATAATATTAAAATAGCTATTTTTCCTAATATAGCTATAAAAGTTGTTACAATTGTTGGTACTCCATCATATACATCTGGAGATCATCAATGAAAGGGTGCAGCTGCAATTTTAAATAAGAATCCTACCGATATCAATAATAAACTGTAAAATATATAACTATGCATATATCAAGTAGAATAATAAACATATCTTTCTGAATCCGATATTATAGAATACATTCCATCTAAATTAGTTAAACCTGAATTAGCATATATTAATGCTATTCCTAATAATATAAAACAAGACGATAAACCCCCTAATAAAAAATATGTTAAAGCTGAACCTGTAGAAGATTCAGAATTTCTGTGTAGAGATGATATTATATATAAACTAAAACTTTGTAATTCTATACATAGATATATTGAACCCAAGTCTGCGGATGTTAATAACAATGTTGCACCTGTTACTACAAATATTATTATTAATGCATATTCTATTATAGTAAATTGTTCTGATACTTTATTTAAGATATTAATGTATTGTTTTACTTTTTTGAATAATGTATCAATTATTGATGTAGAATCTCCTATATATTTTTTTCTTGGATAAAATGCCGTTAATAATAATATTATACCACTTATTATAAATATGAATATTTGAAAAGTGTGTGTAATAGACGTAACATTAAATAACCCACCATATAAACCTATACCCTTTTCTAAATATGTTATGTGAAAACTTGTCATTGCCGCAATTAAACTATAAAATATAATTAATATAGCAAAACGCGAGTACAGAATAGATGTGTCAGGTCTTGTTGTTAAACCATTTGAAAATAATAATAATAAAAGAAAAGTTAAAATCATAAATTAAAATTTGTTAAAGTAATTATGAGTTAAGGAAAACTATTACTCAATAGTTTAAGAAAAACAATAAAAATTTATTAATAATAAACATTATTAATTGTGTTACAAAATTACTATTTTTTGAGTTTTTTACACTTTAAATCTTTTTTAATTAAATATATAAAAAACTTATATATATATATATGTTTTTTAAACATTTGTGTTTGAATTAAATCAATCATAACAAGATTCCTTAAGAAACTTACTTAAAAATATCTGAAACAACGTATTCATTAACTGAATACAAATGTAAACTATCATATGTTATATTGTCTACTATAAATAATAAACAATAAGTTGAATAATGTAAACCATCTAAAACTATAGCAGGATAAATACCTAATATAACAGTAAATAGAACTAAAGTTAATAAAATGAAAAATTCTCTTTTATTAAGATCAGGTAAATATCTGTTTCAATAATTTGCAAAGAATGCACCCCCAAATGCTATTCTATTGTACATAAATATTGTGTAAGCAGCTGAAAATACTATAGATGAAGACGCTAAAACACCAGACATAGGTAGTCTTTCAAATATACCATATAAAGATAAAAATTCTCCTAAAAAATTAAAAGTTAAAGGTACTCCACAATTACCTAAAGATAATATAAAAAATAATATACAAAAAATAGGCATTATTTGGGCTATACCTCTATAATAAGTTATTAATCTTGTTGAAGATCTATCATATAAAACACCACCTGCACATATAAATAAACCAGAAGATACAAAACCATGTGCTAAACCTAGGCTTATTGCACCCTGTATTCCCTGAAATACATTACTAAATGCACCTAATAAATAAACAGCTGCATGTGATACAGATGAATAAGCAATAAGTTCTTTAACGTCAATGGTTCTAAGAGTACTTAAACTAGCATATATAATTGTTAAAACTCCTATAATGAAAATTATATATGTATAATATATAAATGCTTTTGGTAATAAGACCAAAATTAATCTAAAAATACCATATAAACTTAATTTTAAAACAATAGCGGCTAATATTATACTCCCTGAAAGTGGTGATTCTACGTGAGCTTTTAATAATCAACTATTTAAATATATCACTGGTGTTTTTACTGCAAATGCTATAAAAATACCAATAAACATAAATACTTGTGTTATGAAAACAAAGTTTGTTTTTGATAAAATATCAAAAGATGTTGAACCTATTAAAGATAATACACTTATTATAGAAAGTAACATAAATAGAGATCCTATTAATGTATATAAAAAAAAGTAAAAACTAGCTCTTACTTTTTCACTAGATCCATAAAGACCTATTAATATAAAAAGAGGGGCAAGTATACTTTCAAAGAATATATAAAACATTAATAAGTCCAATATTAAAAATACAGTTAATAAAGATGCTTCTAACATTAGCATGATTATTAAAAAAATAGTTGTATTTTTTTTAATGGATTTTCAATTAGATATAATTGAAATAGGCATTATTAATGTTGTGAGTAATACAAAATAGATGGATAAACCATCTATACCTAAATAAAATTCATAATAACTTATTTCATAATGTTCTTGAATAAATTGAAAATTTTTGTTACTATTATCGTATAATATAAATATTATAAGAGAAAGGATTAAATCTACAATAGTTGCAGCTAAAGCAGTAACTTTTAGCAATTTAGTTTTATCTGTTGTTGTATTATATGTTAAAATGGCTGATAATAGGAAAATACCTATAAATGGGACTAAGATTAAATTTGTTAATAACATTTTCTATTAAAAATTAAAAATTACCGCTATATTGTTACGCCAAACATATCTGTCAGCAATAATTAAAAACCAAATATTAATTTTACAAGTAAAAACCCTAAAAATAAAATAAACTCTTCAAAGTTAGAATTAAACTATATTTTTATTTGAACTATTAAATACAACCTTTGTATCTGTAGCTAAATCTATTAAGCTATTTTCTAATAAAGTAATAAAAGGTACAATAATTAAAAAATGAGAAAAATAAAGAACAGTAGAAATCTGTCCAAATTCTATAAATGGAGATTCTACGTGTTTAGCACCTAATTGCATTAAAATTAAGAAATTAGCTATAAATATAAAAAATGCAATTTTACTTAAAGGTCTAAATTGTATACCTCTTAATTTAGATAAATCTGAAAAAGGCATAACCATTAAAGCTAAAAGAGCAGAAAACATAGCTATTACACCTAATAATTTATTAGGTATAGATCTTAAAATGGCATAAAAAGGTAAAAGATATCATTCTGGAACTATAGCAGGTGGAGTTTGCATAGGATTTGCCATTACATAATTTTCACTGTCTCCTAAAATATTAGGCATGAAAAATACAAAGATTGATAATATTATTATAAATAAAAATATTGTTATTAGATCTTTAAAAAGAAAATAAGGGGCCATAGGTAATCTATCATAATTACCTGAAACACCTAATGGATTACCCGATCCAGCTGCATCATGTAATACAATTAAATGCATTAAAGCTAATGCAGCTAAAACAAAAGGTAGTACAAAATGTAAGGCAAAAAATCTGTTTAAAGTGGCATTACTTACAGAAAATCCAC
>Ga0209139_10000688_pt1 | contig 12030 bp, 11 predicted proteins | sample BogFormECP14_OM3_FD_188246 | JGI IMG/M metagenome (GOLD analysis project Ga0209139, IMG submission 188246) | Bog forest soil microbial communities from Calvert Island, British Columbia, Canada - ECP14_OM3 (SPAdes) (version 2) | ecosystem: Environmental > Aquatic > Freshwater > Wetlands > Bog ...
TGCCGGGCTGCACTAACTGATTGGCGACACAGTTCTGCCCAGTAGCGAAAGGGTCGTCGACTCCATCGAAACGGTTCGGAGCGGATCGCGGTGTCGCGGAAGGATGAGGCATGACTGCGCCACGGGTGCTTGCCGAAGGGCTGCGATTCGGGGAGTCGCCACGTTGGCACGAGGGGAGGCTCTGGTTCTCCGACTTCCACGACCATGCCGTCAAGACGGTGGACCTCGGAGGACGAGTCGAGACGAAGGTCGAGATCCCGGGCCAGCCGAGCGGCCTTGGATGGCTCCCAGACGGCACGTTGCTCATCGTGTCCATGCTTGACCGAACTGTGTTGCGGCTTGAGAATGAACGACTCCTCGTGCACGCCGACCTGAGCGGGGTAGCGGAGTTCCATTGTAATGACATGGTGGTCGACGCCCAGGGCCGTGCTTATGTCGGTAACTTCGGCTTCGACATCCACGCTGATCTCGAGCGACGCGGCTTTATCCCGATGCTCCGCGATCACCCGCTCTCCAATCTGGCTTTGGTCGCTCCCGACGGAAGCGTGTCGGTCGCGGCCAGTGACATCGATTTCCCGAACGGTTGCGTTCTGACCCCGGACGGGAAGACGCTGATCGTGGCGGAAACGCTCGGCCAGCGGATCACGGCTTTTCGAATCGGTGCCGACGGGATACTCACCGATCGCCATATCTTCGCCGATGTGCCGCGCAGGGGACCCGACGGGATCTGCCTCGATGCCGACGGCGCGATCTGGTTTGCCGATCCGCTGACCAGTGAGTGTGTGCGCGTTGGCCAGGGTGGTCAGGTGCTCGACGTGGTGACGACTGACCAGTCATGCTTCGCGTGCATGCTCGGTGGCGAGGACGGGCGGACGCTGTTCATGATGACCGCGGCGGCGCCCACGGCATCCGAGCAGCGCACCGGCCACATCCTTGTCACCGAGGTTGCAGTGCCAGGCGCCGGGCTGCGCTGATCCGGGCCGCCGCGGTGGCCCCGGAAGCGATCCGGCCCACCCACACCCGATGGTGAGAACGAACCACGGCACGCAGACCCTGCCCGGGTAGGTGTTCTACGCAGCGGGCAGGATCGGGCACCCTGTCGGCCTGGCCGGCCAACGGGGGATCACGCGTCGAGACGCTCCAAAGCGGTTCGCTTCAATCTTCTGTAGTCGACTTTGCCGTTCGGTGCGCGACCGATGGTGTCGACGACGATGAGGTGGCGCGGCGCCTTGTAGGCGGCGAGCTTCGACTTCACATATTCGTTGATGTCAGGCAACGTCACGGTCGCCCCGCCTTCGGTCTCCACGATGGCACAGACTGCCTCGCCGAAGCGAGCGTTGGGGATGCCGACCGCGACCGCGTCACGGATCGCCGGGTGCGTCCGCAACGCTATCTCGACCTCTTCTGGGAAGACCTTCTCACCGCCGGTGTTGATACACAGCGACCCTCGCCCGAGCAGGTTGACTGTTCCGTCTTCGTTGACCGTGGCCCAATCGCCGGGCACGCTCCAGCGCCGCCCCTCGAACGTGCGGAACGTTGCCGCAGTCTTGGCCTCGTCCTTGTAGTAGCCGAGCGGGATGATTCCGCCGACCGACACGAGCCCTTTCTCACCGGAACCTGGCTTCACCCGGCGGCCGTCTTCGGTGAAAACGCCAGCGCGCGGGCCGATGACGAACCGCGCCGTCTGCTCAGTGCCCTTGGCGCTGGACACCGAGCCGCCGAGACCGATCGCCTCCGACGAACCATAGGAGTCGAACACCAGCGCCTGCGGGATGTGCCGCAGGATGCCGTCCTTGCTCTCTTGGCCCCACATGGTGCCGGAGGACACGATCAACGTGAGACTGGATAGGTCGTACTTGCCCGGCGACGCCTCGAGTGCGTCAAGAATCGGGCCGGCGAACGCTTGGCCCACGATGATCACGTCCGTCGCGCGGTGGCGCTCGATAGTTGCCAGCAGTTCGTCGACATCGAAGCGGCGGCTGGTGAGGGAGACGATCGTTCCGCCGACCGCCATCGATTTAAGCGCCGAGAATTGCCCGGTGCCGTGCATGAGAGGGCAGGCGGGGATCAGCACCTGGCCCGGTGCTGCTGGGTCGACGCGCGCTGTGAGCTCCTCGAGGTGCGCCGCGGGCGGCGTACCGAAGACCGTGCTGCCGCCCGCGCCGAGAGCGTTGAATAGGTCATCCTGGCGCCACATCACGCCCTTGGGCATCCCGGTCGTGCCGCCGGAGTAGAGCATCAAAAGGTCGTCGCCGGTACGCCCCCACGGGGTTGCCGGCGGCGTCAGCGACCCCGTGGCGACCAGCGCTTCGTAGGGTGTGGCCCACGACGGTTCCGCCCCGGAATCATCTGCCACGACGTACCAGCGACGCACGTGCGGCAACTTCTCGCGCACCGAGTCGGCCAATTCGCTGAACGTGGCGTGGAAGACGACAGCCTCCGCGTCGGCGTTGTCCAACAGATAAAGGATCTCCTCGGTGCCATACCGGAAATTCAGGTTGACGGGCACCATCGCGACTTTGAACGCCGCCATCATCGTTTCCAGGTACTCGGGACAGTTGTGCAGGTAGCACACCACTTTCGACTGGTGGGTCAGACCCGCCTGGAGAAAGTCGGCGGCCAATGCGTTGACCCGGCAGTCCAGTTCGCGCCATGTGATGACCCGGCCGCCCTGTGTCTGCGCCGGCCGCTCCGGCACCCGCCGAGCGATGGCCTCGCAGATATCCGCAAAGTTCCAGTCGGTTTCTAAGGATTCCTCATCCATGGGTGCGAACTCATCCATGGGGTGCGACGATATCAAATAGGGACACTCTGCGATAGAATATCGAATTGTGCCTTCTGCGACCGCGGGAGGCTGGCTTGGAACGTGCCCAAGCTCCGGGAGGCTCGATCAAGCCGGTCGGAGTAGATGGCGGTCCGGGGATTCGAATGCGCTCTGACCTGGCTGGACACCCGCACTCGGCGTCCTGGCTTCAGCGGACTCGCGCAGGGTGTGTATGCCTTGACTCGCTTTATGATGTTTTATAAGCTCACCCCAACGGTACCGGCCTATGTTTCTCTGGCGCAGATTAGGGAGTTCGCGGATGTCACAGGACAACTTGACGATAATCTCCAGTGACGGTCATGCCACTGCTCTGATGGCCGACTATGAGGAATACCTCGATCCGGAGTACCGCGAGGAATTCCGCGCTTTCTTGGTGGAGTGGGACAAGCACGGTTCACGGAACTTCGATCCGCCCGCGCTGCGGCGCCGAATCGAGGGGGAGTACGTCGATCAGTGGCAGGAAAGGATCATCGACACCGGCAAGCTGGACGGGAACTGGAACCCGACCCGACGCCTGGAGTTGATGGAGAAGGAAGGCGTGGTCGCGGAGGTCCTGTTCCCGGATTTCGGGTTGCCCTTCGAGTTGTATTCGGTCTCCTTGGCCTCCGCCCTGGGAGTTCCGCCGCTGCGGCACGATCAGGTGGAGGCGGGGTCGCGGGCGTACAACCGGTGGCTGGCGGATTTCGTGTCGGCCGCTCCCGAGCGGTTCGCGGGGATGGGTCGTCTGACCTGGTCAAACGTCGATGACACCATCAAGATGATCCACGAGTTGAAAGCGTCGGGTCTCAAAGGAATCCTTTTGCCGGCCTTCTCCCGGCAAAAGCCGCTGTTCCATCCCGACTTCGAGCCGGTGTGGAACACACTGGAGGATCTCGAGATGGTAGCCAACAGCCATCTGGGCATGTCGTCGACGACGGACCAGCCGGTGTACACCCCCGGCGTCCCTCATGAGGCGGTGGAAATCCGGATTTTCGTCTCCGAGGTGACTTTCAACTGCCACAACATCTTGGACCACCTGATCTGGGGTGGCGTGCTCGAGCGGCATCCCCGCCTGACAGTGGTGTTCACCGAGCAGGGTTCGGACTGGGTTGTCCCGGAGTTGCGGTCGATGGACTACTCCTACACCGGCAGCTATCACCGCTCGGATCTGCGTGAGGTGATCCGCTCCAAGCCCAGTGAGTACTTCCAACGGCAGTGCTATCTAGGGTCTTCCACATTCTCGCGGGCCGAGGTGGAGGCACGCCACATCATCGGTGTGGACAAGATGATGATCGGGATGGACTATCCCCACCATGAGGGGACACTGATCGAGAGTTCCCAGGACTACCTGCGGGCCACGATGGGCGCAGCCGAAGTACCGGTCGACGAGGCCAGGGTCATGCTGGGGCAGACCGCAGCACGGGTCTTCAACTTCGATTACGACCACCTCAGTGCGATCGCCGCCGGGCTGCACGCCTCCCCTGCGGAGCTTCTCACCCCGCCCGAGCGCGACCTTTTCCCACGCGGCGACGTCCACAAGCCCGCACGGGTCTAGAAGTTCCCCCGCCGCTGCGCTCCACCGCGATTGATGAGCATGGCCGACCGCGCTATTCGATCCCTTGGCGTCATCGGTTGGGGCGAGTCCGGAGCCGTTGAGCGGGGGTGGGGGAGCTGGGTGTGATCCGCTATTTGAATGTCGGTGACTGACAGGCCCCTATGGTCGGTGCATCGGCTGCGGCAGTGATCGGTGCGGGCGCCGTGGTCGCAATGGGTGCTATCACCAACGCCTAAGGGAACCACGAGGTCGGTACACGCACTGCAAGTACTCATGGCTTGCCTTGCCGATGGCACGCAGATCGACAACGCGGCAATGTAGGACTGCCCGGCGATGGTTTCACCGTGTTCGGTGGCAATGTCGTGGCGTCGCGCGCTGAGATGAGCTGCGCACGAAGGATATTGATGTCGGATACCGAGTTTTCCGTCAGAGCCGGCAAGCCGTTTCGGTCGATCCGCTCTTGCACCTTCGGCCAGGGGAGTTGTGCCATGAGTAGCTTCCCGAGCGCCGACGCGTGACGTGAGATGTGAACTTCGTCGGCGAGGACTCGCTCGGTGCGGTTCCCTGACGCACTGGCAATGCAGACGACGCCCTGGCCATCCCACGCGCCGAGGGTGACGACGGCACCCAGTTGGTTGGCGACTTCAGCGACGATGTTGCGAGTTTGAGCATTGAAGCACGTCGAGGTCATCAGTCGACGACTAATTACCAGCACTCGCCATCCGAGTCGATATCGGTGTCTGAAGTTTGTTGCAGCAGGCCGATTTCGGCAAGACTGGCCACGATGTCAAAGGTGGTCGACGTTGGCAGCTCCAGTGTCGTCGCCACCTCCGTGACACCCCACTCCGGCGTCTCGGCCGTAAAGAGGTTGAGCACTTTGCCGGTGCGGTCAATCGTGTTCAGCAAGTCCCCAGCCTTCCGGGACAGGCAGGCATCGCCTGTTTCCGGGGATACAGATCCGATTTCGCTTCAGGCCGAGACGCTTCCACCGCCGGCAGGGTCGGACGGGCTGACCTTGCCCGCGTAGTCCACGAGCGCACGAACGATGTGGTCGCGACTGCCACATCGAGGAGTCGCCCGGTCACTGCAACGTGTCGGGGCCCATCAGCCACGGGGCACGTCGCGCCAGGGAATGCGGGTATCGACGCGGATGTCGCCTGGTAGGCCTAGAACCCGTTCGCCGATGAGGTTCCGCAGGATCTCGGCCGAACCGCCCTCGATGGTGTTGGCCCGCGAACGCAAGTACCTGCGCTGCAAGGGCGTCGGGTCGGCGCCGAACTCATAGGCGTGTTCGTAGGAGCCATAGAGGCTCGCCTCGACGCCTAGCATGTCCATGCAGAACTCGTAGACGCGCTGGTTCAACTCCGCTCCGTACAATTTGCCTATCGAGCCGCGCGGGCCGGCGCCTTGTTGGCCGTGCTCGACCCTTTCCCGATCGCCGAAGAGCCGGTTGGCGTCGGCGTCGACGACCAGTTGGGTCAGCCGGGCGCGCAATCCGGGCGTGCGCAGGTCCGGCCGCTCGCGCCACAACTGCAGCGCATCGGCTATCGAGCCCGCGTTGCGCACACTCGGCCCTCCGCCGATGGCGTTTCGCTCGTTCATCAGGGTCGTCGTCGCCACTGACCAGCCGGAGCCGACCTCGCCCAGCCGCCAGTCATCGGGTATGTAGGCCTCGTCCAGGTAGATCTCGTTGAACTCGGATTCGCCGTTCATCTGGCGCAGCGGCCTTACCTGGACACCAGGCGCGTGCATGTCGATGACGAAATATGTCATTCCCTTGTGCTTAGGCAGATCCGGATCAGTTCGGGCCAGCAGGAGCCCGTATCGCGCACGGTGGGCGGCACTCGTCCAGACTTTCTGGCCCGCGACCCGCCAGCCGTCGTCGGACCGGACCGCTCGTGTGGCGAGGCCTGCCAGGTCGGATCCCGCTCCGGGCTCGCTGAACATCTGACACCAGATCTCGTCGCATATGAAGAGCGGACGCAACAACTTGCGCTGCAGTCCGAGCGAAGCGTGCGCGACCAGAGTGGGGGCGGCCATTCCGTAACCCATCGGGTTGAGCCAGAACACCTCTGGGCCTCCGGCGGCTTGCAGGATCGAGTCGCTCACGGCCTGAAGGCCCGGCGCGACGCCCAATCCGCCCAGGCCGATTGGGAATTGCACCCAAGCCAGGCCGGCGTCGAAGCACGCCTCAAGGAAGTTTCGTTGCGGCACCCGGGTCGGCGGGAACTCGGCCACCACCCGGTGAGCGGTCGAGGCAACCAGATCCCGTTCGTCCATCTCGGCCTCCCTCGTGAGTGCAGAACGTTCCTCTGGGTGCTGCTGTGTTGGGAACGCGACTTTCAGGTTTGTTCTTCGACGTGTATTCGGTGCCACTTCGCTAGCCCGCGTTGGGGTGGGTTGGGGTGGTGGCGCGGGCGATGAGTAGGGGTGAGCCGGCGCTGAGTCCGCCGTCGACGCTGAGGTGTTGGCCGGTGACGAACTCGCTGAGTTCGGAGGCCAGGAACAGGACGGCGCGGGCGAGGTCGAGGGGTTCGCCGAGGCGCATCATGCGGGCGTTCGCTTCGTCGGCGAGGGTGCCCTTCTTCCAGATTTCCTTGGCCGCGTCGGTGCCGATCATCCCCGGGGAGATGGCGTTGCAGCGGATCCCGTCTTTGAGGTGTTGTACGGCGATGTATTTGGTCAAGGCGACGACGGCGGCCTTGGTGGTGCCGTAGGCCGAGGATCGGGGTTGTCCCCAGGCGGCTCCGGTCGAGGCGATGTTGATGATCGAGCCGCCGCCGCCGCGGATCATCAGGGGCAGCGCGTGTTTGGTGACGAGCATGGTGCCCCGGCAGTTCACCGCGTAGGCGCGATCCCAGACCTCGACGTCCATGGAGATGATGCCGAGGTCTGCGCCGAGTGCAGGGCCCAGGACGCCGGCGTTGTTGTCGAGAATGTCGAGCCGGCCGAAGGTCTGCTCCACCTTCTCGATGAGCTCTTTGACCTCGGCCTCGCTGGAGATGTCGGTGCGAACGGCTTGCGCCGTGCCGCCCTGTGACCGGATTTCCTCGGCAACCGCCTGGGCGCCGTCGATGTTGATGTCGGAAATCACGACCGCCGCGCCCGCGGTGGACAGCAGGCGTGCGGTTGCTGCTCCGATACCCCCCGCCGCGCCCGTGACTACGGCGACTTTGTCAGCTAACGAAATCACCCAGCACCCTTCTTTGGATCTTTTATATTATTTGACTGATAGAGGTGACAACTCCAGGCCACCCCCGACGGGGGTCGGTTGAACCGCGGCGGATAACACGATAAACTATATCGGTGCTCATCGGAAGGGCGCGTCCCTGGCGGGCCACGGTCTGAATCCGCTGGAAGACTGCGTCGCATCGCTGGTGAGGTCGAGGTCGGTTCCGGCGTGGCTCCACCAGGGGCCGCCACCCCGACCGCTTCAAGGTCAGCCACCGTTTGGGGTGCGCTGGGCAACCGATCGAGATCTGAGCGAACGGGGATTTCAAGTGAAACGGCATGTTCTCGGGCAGGGTCTCGAGGTATCGGCCTTTGGCATCGGGTGCAATGCGATGGCCGACGAAAACTACGGTCCTACCGACGAGGCCGAGAGTTTGCGAACACTGCACGCTGCCCTCGACATGGGTGTCGGCTTCTGGGACACCTCGGAGACCTACGGCCGCAACCATGGCAACGAGATCCTGCTGGGCAAGGTCATCGCCGAACGTCGTGACGAAGTCATCATCGCCACCAAGTTCGGTCTGCAAGTCGACCACATCGCCAGCGAAGACCGGGTCGCTGCGGGCTCCGCGGGAGAGGTGGCCGCACCCTCTGGTGACGCACTCCGGATCTCGGTGAACTCGCGGCCCGAGGTGATCGGGCCCTCCTGTGATGCGTCGCTTCGCCGTCTGAACGTGGACTACATCGACCTGTACTACCAGCATCGCCTCGATCCCGACGTACCGATCGAGGAGACCTGGGGGGCGTTGCACGAGTTGGTCCTGGCCGGCAAGGTGCGCTATCTCGGCATGTGCGAGCCCGGCCTGCAGACGCTTCGCCGGGCCCATGCCGTGCACCCGGTCGCAGCAGTCCAGAGCGAATACTCCCTCTTCAGCCGAGACCCCGAAGGGGAAGTGCTCGACACACTGCGAGAGCTGGGGATCGGACTAGTGTGCTTCGCCCCGCTTTGCCGAGGCTTCCTGTCCGGACAGTTCCGTTCACCCGATGACTTCGGACCCGGTGACATCCGAAGCTTCCTACCCCGATTCCAGGGCGAAAACTTCTACAAGAACCTCGAACTGGTAGGCCGGATCACCGCGCTAGCCGCCGGCATCGGCCTCACCGCAACCCAACTCGCCCTGGCCTGGCTGCTCCATCAAGGCAACGACATCGTCCCCATCCCCGGGATCGAACGCCGCGACCGCCTGCACGAAAACGCCGTAGCCGCCGACGTCACCCTGTCAAATGTAATCGCCACCGAACTCAACGACATGTTCGCCGACGGCGCCGCCGGTGGCCGCTTGGTACCAGGAGACGAATCCACCCACTACGTCGACACCGCCGTGAAAACGGCCCATTGACATCCCATGCACGCATACATCACCAGCACCGACACCCACGGCCGCTCATCAATCCATCGTGTGGTCGACATCGACCCGACCGGGGTCACCGGTCTGTGGCCGCACGACGCGGTGAACGCCCTCGTGCCGCCGACAGACCCGCCGATCGACATCGGGCTGAGGCCCGGGGATGCACGATGCGCCACCGTGTTCTTCCCGCCTGGATCGGGCGTGCCCGTGGGGTCACCACGACAGCCGTCGATGCACTGGACCAAGACGATCGACTTCGTGGTCGTGCTGGCCGGTCAGATTCGGCTGATCGTCGACACGGGCGACGCGACGATGGACGTGGGCGATATCGCCATCGTCGCGAGCGTGACCCACGATTGGCGAGCGGGCTCGCAGGGCTGTCTGTTGTTCGTCCTGGGCATCGGGTCGGCCTGATTGCCGGTGATTCTGTCGGAGGTCGCCGTGCGGTGGGTCACAACCTTCCTTGACGGTGTTTCTGATCACATATAAGATATCTCATCACGTATAGACCTATACATCTAGGCCAGGCTGGCCTGAGGACAATGGACTAAGGGGTCGTGTTAATGGGTGATGTGAGACAGATCGTGGACGTCGATTCGCACGAGATGACACCTGTCGAGTTTTGGGAGAGCACCTTCGGGCCGGCGGCTAACGAGATCGGCCGCATCCTGGAACCGCTACTTGCCCATGTCGCCAAGTCGGGACACGACAATCAGTTTTCGGGTCTGGGCATCGACGGTGACGACATGGTTATCGACGATAAGACGGTGTGGAATGTCAAGGGTCCCCTCGCCCCCAGTGCCTTCGACATGACCCGCCGCTTGGCGGCGATGGATCAGATGGGGGTGAGCAAACAGCTCGTATTTCCCACCTTCGCACTGTTCGCGCTGACCATCATGGATCCCGGATCGTGGGTGCAAAGCTTCCTGCGGGGCGAGGGCGGCGCCAAGCAATCCGACGGGGAGTTGGCGGCCCTGGGGCGGGTCGGGCTCGACGAGTACAACGACTGGGCGCTGCGGATGACCGAGATCGACCCCAAACGCCTGCGCATCGTGTCCTACCTCGCTCCAGCAGACACCGTGGAAGCGCTGATGAACCAGACGATGGATCTCATCAACAAGGGTGTGCGGGCCGTGCATCTAGGCCATGGCGTCCCGCTGGGCGGCCGGTCTCCAGCGCACCCGGAATTGGACCAGTTCTGGAGCGCCCTGGCCTCCAACAACGTCGCGTGCACGACCCACCTGCTCGGCGAGGCAGGGTTCAAGCGGTCCAACGCATGGATCGACGCCCCAGCGTTCGCACCCGGCAAGAAAGAGAGCCACGAGGTCGGCCTGGAGCCCTACTCTTTCGCGACGTTGCATCTGGCCATCTCGAACTTCTTGGCCTGCATGACGCTCGGGGGCGTATTCGAGCGACACCCCGACCTTCGCTTCGGCGCCATCGAAATCGGCGCTGGATGGCTCGGACCCCTCGCCGACAACCTGGACATGTGGGCACGAGACATGTACGCCGAACGGCTCAAGCCATTCATCTCACAGCTCCCGTCCGCCTACCTACGCGACAACGTGCGAGTAGCCCCCTTCAACATGTTCGAACCCGTCGATCAGTACTTCCGCCAATACCCACACCTACGCCAAAGCTACTGCTTCTCAACCGACTTCCCCCACGTCGAAGGCGGAAGGGAAGACACCAAACAGAAACAATACCAAAAGCTGGGCGCACTCGGAGGCAACGAAGTCGACCTCTACTTCACCGACAACGGCGAACTGCTCTTCCCCTAACCGAAACCACCACCAAACCCACACCGGCCCCCACTGACCTCACCGAAACGAAAGCAACCCGAATGACCCCGCCCCAACCCCGAAGGTTCCGCTTCGGCGTTTCGGTGCCGCCGCCCGCTGACCCGCAGCAGTGGGCGGAACTGGCCCGGAGGGTGGAGGGGTTGGGCTACGACGTCCTGTTGGTAGGCGACCACTTCACGGGCCGGACCGCCGGCCAGCTGGCGCCGGTCCCGGCGATGGTAGCGGCTGCCGCCGTGACCCGGACGCTTCGCCTGGGCGCCTTGGTGTTCGGGAACGACTTCCGCCACCCGCTCGTGCTGGCCAAGGAGCTCGCCAGCGTGGACGTGCTGAGCGGTGGTCGCCTGGAGCTCGGCATGGGTGCGGGCTGGATGCCAAGCGACTACGAGCAATTGGGGATCGCCATGGATTCGGCGCGGGTGCGGATCGATCGCTTCGGCGAGGCTATCCAGATCATCCGGCAGGCGATGGGGCCAAGTCCATTTTCCTTCGCCGGCGAGCACTACACGGTCACAGGGTACGAGGGGTTCCCGAAGCCGGTGCAGATGCCCGCGCCGCCGGTGCTGATCGGGGGTGGGGGGGAACGGATGCTGCGCATCGCCGCCCGCCAGGCCGACATCGTGGACATCAACCTACAGCTCCACGCTGGTCGCCTCGTGCCGCGCAGGACGATCATGGCCGCCGAGGGTATGGATGCAATGGTCGAGCTCGTACGCGCCACCGCGGGAGAGCGTATGGAGCGGATCGAGTTGAGTCACCGCGCGTTCCACGTGGACGTTTCGGCCAACCGGGCGGAAGCGATCGCGAGTGCGAGCCTGCGCTTCGAGGCTCCAGAGTCGAGGATCATCGAGACGCCGTTCGCCCTCATCGGGTCGCGGGACTCGATTGTCGAGGATCTTCTGCGAAGTCGCGAGCGATGGGGCCTGTCGTACGTGATCGTCGGACCTGATTGCATCGACAGTTTCGCTCCGGTCGTAGCGGTTCTCGGCGCACGCACGCGTCCGGTGGCTGCGGGTGGGTGAATGGGAGGCACTGGCCCGGCTCGCGGCGACGCAGGTGATAGGCGACCCGATCGACCCGACGAGGAACTTCGGACCGATGGCCAGCAAGGTGCACTACGAGAGTGTGCTGCACTCGATCGAACAGGCCACAGCCAACCAGGACGGCGAGTTGCTCACTGGCGGCAGCGCGGCGGACCGCGAGGGTTTCTTCGTAGGGCGGGACTCCTTAGGGTCGAACCAACAATCGGCCAACGTTGTCCGCGCGATGATTATCAGATATCATATAGGGTGG
>Ga0209139_10000690_pt1 | contig 12014 bp, 7 predicted proteins | sample BogFormECP14_OM3_FD_188246 | JGI IMG/M metagenome (GOLD analysis project Ga0209139, IMG submission 188246) | Bog forest soil microbial communities from Calvert Island, British Columbia, Canada - ECP14_OM3 (SPAdes) (version 2) | ecosystem: Environmental > Aquatic > Freshwater > Wetlands > Bog ...
GACGCGCGGGCCGATGAGTTTGCCGAGCTTTGTGCATGATGTGGCGTGGGCTTTTGCGGAGTGGGTGAATGAGGAATCTTACAAATTTGCAGCGACGGGCGCGGCGGAGTATCCGATGGTGGCGCCGGAGGGCGGGAAGGAGCCGCTGCGGGCCGAGTATTCGGCCTACACGATGGGGAGCGATCACGATGTGTATCAGGATTCGTCATTTGGGATACCCGCGATTTATTTGAACGACTGGCCAGACCGGTATATTCATACGAATTTTGATACTGCGGCGAACATTGATACGACGAAGTTGAAGCGGGCGGCGTTTATTGGGGCGGCGAGCGGGTATTTTTTGGCGGGGATGACAGCGGATGATCGAACAGCCGTTGAATCGGAAATTACTATCGGAAGATTCTTGCGAGACGTGTCATTGCGGGAAGGCCTGCGAGGTCAATCGGCGACAATTGCTTGCACTGGATTCCGGCGGCAGGTTGATTACGAGTCTGAGGTGGAAAGAAGTTTTCCGCGATTTATGTCGATTGATCCCGGGCATCGTACGAGACAAGAGCGTTTTGGAGAAGACTGCGTCCCATTGACTGGATCATGGGAACCGCGGGTAATACCGCATGTCTATAGGCGAAAACCCGGGTTGAAAGGACCACTAACGGTTTTTGGCTATGACTATTTTGGAGATAAGGGGAAGGTAGCGGGAGTCGTTTCGCCGAAACTCTTGAGCTATGAGGGCCGCTGGGGAGGCGGGGAAGAATATGCTTATGAAATTGCGAATTTTGCGGATGGGAAGCGCAATGCGCTGGAAATATGGGACGCGGTTTCGGCGGAGTATGGACCGGTGCCGTATGAGTTGGTAACGGAATATTTGACAGCGCTGGAGAAGATTGGTGTGGTGGAAGAGGTGAAGTGAGGTTGCGGGAATTTACGTTGAGACGCTGCAGACGAGAAGGCGCAGAGACTGAAATCTGTGCGCCTTTCGCACCGACCGCTGAAGCATTGTTTAATCCTTTTTGGCGACGGTCGCGGTCTCTGTGGAACGAGCTGTGCCGATCATTTTGACGATTTTTTCGGCGAGAGTGGGTGCGGCGAGGTCGCCGCTCGCGGCAATGACCTGGTCGGTGCCGAGCAACATGCTGGTGCGCGCGTCCTGCACGGCAACGGTAAAGGTGTAGGTCCATAGCGGGCGGTCGACCTCGAGGTGCAGGTCTGCGAGTTGGGGGTCTCGTACGACGGTAAGGCCCCAATCGCGAAAGTTCTGCTGCTTCATCAACTCCTTTTCGAGCGTCGCGGTGGTAAACCAAACGGTGCGAGAGCTGATAAAAACAGTGCGCGCCTGACGGAGCGAGTTTGCAGGGATTTCACGCGCGAGGCTGGCGCTGGAAAGAGGCCTCTCTGGCTGCTGGGGCTGAAGGTCGCCTCCGGAAGGAAGTGCCGTATGCTCGGAGCCGCTGGCTAGCCCAAATACGGCGTCTATGGGAACGGCGAAATTGAGGGCCTGGCCTTTCGCCGAGAAAACCACAATGCCGAGCACACGACCCTGGGAGTCCACGACAGCGCCGCCGCTCGAGCCCGGCGAAACCGGCGCGGTGAATTGCAAGACGCGATAACCGCTGTGTGTTTGCGCCACTTCCTCGACCGGCCGCACGGCGCTCAGAACACCGGTGGAGGCGCTCCAGGTGAGCCCGGAGGGATTGGAAACGACGGAGAGCGGCTCGCCCAGCCGGGCTGCATCGAGCGGCGCGATTGCCAAAGCAGGCAGGTTTGCCGCCGGAATACGAATGGCCGCCACGTCGCGGCGCTCGTCGACGGCGAGAAGTTCTACGCGGTCGTAGATCTCGCCGGTCTTGAGGCGGACTTGAACCTCGCGCGCGTCTTTAATGACGTGGTACGCCGTGAGAAGGACCCCGTCGGACCGCACGATGACTGCGGAGGCCACACCGCTCAGGCGACCGGCGCCCACGCCGGTGAGGACGACGGCCACGGAAGGGGTAACACGCGCGATGAGCTCTTCGGAGGAGAGCTCAGTGGGCGGCGGAGCAGCTTGGCCCGCAGTAGCATGAGCAAGCACGAGCAAGGCGAGACTCGCGCACAGGTGACGTACACTCGCGGTTTTTTTCGTGGTCATCTTGGTTGATCCTCGTTTCCAAAGGTTGCGGCACTCGTTGCTCGGTGAGCTGAATGCAAGATTCGTTGATGGAGTTTCGTAGGTGCCGATACATTCGTGGGAGCAACTCCATGGCCAATAGAACGCAATGACAAGGTGCCAGGCAGGTGTTGAAAACAAACGAGAAACGCGGACGGGCTATTCGGATATCGCAGTGGTGTCAGGTGGTTACTGCAGCGCTGTCTGTCTGGCCTTGCAGGACAGGCGCTCGAACATGTTGGCAAATCTGCAGGGATGCCGACGAGTTGGCGTTGCTGGGGAAGGATGCCGCCCTAAAGGGCGGCGCTATAACGGCATGGTTGGGTGGGCGTGCTGGGGAAAAGTGCACAGACTGAAGTCTGTGCTACGAGGAGCGGACTCGGCGGCTGCGATTTGGGGTTCGTTGACTTGGGTTTGGGTGCAAACTACTATTGCTTGCGCATGCCTGCCGGGAATTCCTGATGAGTGAGACTATTTCGCATTACCGCGTCGTCGAGAGGCTTGGCGGCGGCGGTATGGGCGTGGTGTTTGAGGCGCTGGACGTGAATCTGGGGCGTCGCGTGGCGCTGAAATTCCTTCCTGACGAATTGGCGAAAGATTGGCAAGCGCTGAGTCGTTTTCAGCGGGAGGCCAAGGCGGCATCGTCGCTGAATCACCCGAATATTTGCACGATTTATGAGATTGATGAGGCCGATGGGCGGGCGTTCATCGCGATGGAATTGCTGGAAGGCGTGACGCTGAAGGAGCGGATTGCCGGAAAGCCGGTGGAGCTCGAGGTGTTGCTGTCGCTGGCGATCGAGATTGCCGATGCGCTGGATGCGGCGCATACCGAAGGCATCGTGCACCGCGACATTAAGCCGACGAATATTTTTGTGACGAAACGGGGGCACGCCAAGATTTTGGATTTTGGGTTGGCGAAGGTGGCGCGTCCGAGTAGCTCGGTGGCCGCGGCGAATACCGTGATGGAGGGCGACGCCAGTCAACTGACTAGCCCGGGGATGGTGATGGGCACGGTGGCGTATATGTCGCCGGAGCAGATTCGCGCGAAAGAGCTCGATGCGCGGAGCGATCTGTTTTCGTTTGGCGCGGTGTTGTATGAGATGGCGGCGGGCAGTGTGCCGTTTGAAGGGGCGAGCGCTGGAGAAGTGTGTGGGGCGATTTTGCACGAGACGCCGCGGGCGGCGTCGGAGCTGAATCCGCAACTGCCGGAGCAGGTGCGGGCGATTATCGATAAGGCGCTGGAGAAAGACCGCAACCTGCGGTATCAGAGCGCGGCGGAAATGCGCGCGGACCTGCGAAGGTTGAAGCGGGACACGGAGTCGGGTTTGTTCACGGGCGCGCGAGCTTCTGGGGGCTTGCCGAGCGAGCGAGCTTCAGGGACTACCAGAGCGTACAGCGCGGCGGCGGGTGTGGGGACGACAGGCGGGGCAACTGCCGGCAGTGCGGCGCGGCCGCGTGGAAAAACATGGGCGCTCGCTGCGGGCGGCGTGGCGCTGCTTTTTATTGCGTTGCTTATTTATTTTCAGACGCGCCCGGCGATACAAGCCAAGGTGTCCGGCTATGTGCCGGTGACGCATGACGGAAGTCAGAAGGATTTGGTGGGGACGGACGGGGCGCGGCTGTACTTCAACGAATATGCGGCGGCAGGCTGGGGAATCGCGCAGGTTTCCGGGACGGGGGGCGAGGTGGTGCGGGTGGCGACTCCCGACGCGAACATGGGGCTGCTGGCGGTTTCGCCGGATGGCGCGTCGTTGATGGTGACGCCGGGATTCGACAATCACGTGGTGGTGGGCGCGAACGAGGATGGGCCGCTGTGGAGCGTGGCGGTGCTGGGCGGGTCACCACGGACGCTGGGTGAGGGACGGGCGGCGGCGTGGTCTCCCGATGGGCAAATGATGGTGTACGCCAAGGGACACGATTTATTTTTGGCGAAGAGTGACGGTAGCGAAGCGCACAAGTTGGTTTCCGCGGCGGATCGCACGTTTAGTCCGGCGTGGTCGCCGGATGGCAAAGTGATTCGATTTAGCGTGGGGGATTATTCGATTACGCAGAGCGCGCTTTGGGAAGTGGCGAGCGACGGGACGAACGTGCACGCGCTGTTTTCCGGCTGGCACACGCCGCCGGATGAATGTTGCGGAAAGTGGACGGCGGACGGGCGGTATTTTGTTTTTCAATCTAAGGGAAATATTTGGGCGGTTGAGGATAAAACGGGTTTGCTGGCGAGGAAGAGTGATGCGCCGCTGCAACTGACTACCGGGCCGATGACTTTTTCTTCGCCGCTGCCCAGCAAGAATGGCAAGCAGCTTTTTGTGGTGGGAGCGCTGGCGCGCGGGGAGTTGGTGCGGTATGACGCGAAATCGGCGGCGTTTGCGCCATTTCTTTCGGGGATTTCCGCGGAGAGCGTGAGTTTTTCGAGAGATGGGCGGTCGGTGGCGTACGTGAGCTTTCCGGAGGGAACGCTGTGGACGAGCAAAGCGGACGGGAGCCAGCGGATGCAGTTGAGTTATCCGCCGCTCTATGCGATGCAGCCGCAGTGGTCGGCGGATGGCAAGCAGATTGTTTTCTTTGATTTTGCGCCAGGGAAAAAGGCGAAGTTGTATGCGGTTTCGAGCGATGGTGGCGCGCCGCGCGAAATGATGGCGGAGGATGCAGAGGAACAGCTGGACCCTTCGTGGTCGCCGGATGGGACGCGGATTATTTTTGGCGGGGCTTCGTCGGATTCGAACACGACGATTCGGATCTTTGACGTGAAGACGCAGAAAATTTCGACAGTGCCGGGATCGAAGGGATTTTTCTCGCCGCGGTGGTCGCCCGATGGACGGTACGTGGTGGCGTTGCCGCGGAATCCGCACATTCTTTCGGTATTCGATTTCACTAGCCAGAAGTGGACGGACCTGACGAAGGTGGCGGGGGATTTTCCGGTTTGGTCGAAGAGTGGCGAGTATGTTTATTTTTTGCATGAGGGGGACCAGCCCTCGTTGATGCGCGTGCGGGTGCGCGATCAGAAGCTTGAGCGTGTGGCGGATTTGAAAGATTTTCGGCAAACGGGTTACTTCGGATATTGGCTGGGGATTACTCCGGACGATGCGCCTTTGCTGCTGCGCAATGCGGGCACACAGGAGATTTACGCGCTGGATGTGGATTTGCCGTAGCGGGATTAAATAGCGAGAATTGTGGAATTCCTCAGGCGCTAAAGCGCGTTGGTAGCGAAGCATTTAATGTCGGAGCTATAGCTACGACCCCCCAAAACCGAGGCTTTCTGCCGCCTGTGAAGTTTATGCCAACAAAGGCGAGCGCGGGGATGCTCGCTTCATTCAGGGGGCTTGGATGCGGTCGGCTAGGTGCGGGGCGATGGCGCGGAAGTGTTTCAGGTTCCAGGTGTAGATGACTTGGGCGTCGGATTTGGCGGCGCAGGCGAGGAGTAAGGCGTCGTAGATTTTGCCGCTGGTGAGGCCGCGGGCGGCGGCATCGCGGATGGTCGTAAAGTATTCGTCTGAATTTAGCTCCACTGGAGTTAGGTGCTGCCGGACTTCTTGAATGAAAAGTGCCGCCTGATCGGGAGAAATTCGCGGGCGCAGGGGCAGCGCGGTGAGGGAGCTATACAGTTCTGCAAAGGTATGGAGGGAGCAAACGGAATTTTCTGGTTGGCAGGCGGCGAAGCGCTTGATGCTTTCGAGATGGTGGGGATGGCTGGCTTCGAAGGCGGCAACCAGCACGGAGGTGTCGAAGAACGCGGTCACTCGAGAAACTCGCGGGCGCGCTTCTCGCGCTCTTGGTCTATGAATTCAACGATGTCGAAGTCGGGAGGGAGGGTGCCGTTGTGGACCCAGATCCCAAACTCTTTGATCATGGTGGATTGCGGACGGACGGGTCGCAGGGTGATGGTGTCGCCGTCGGACTCAACGAGTAGGTTGTCGCCGGCCTCAAGACCGAGTCTGTCTCTGAGGGGCTTCGGGACAACGACGCGACCGGCCTTGTCGATGGGAACGGTGGGCATAAATGGTAGTTTACGATGGTAGATGGTATTTGTAAATGGCGCTCTTGCGAGTGGCGCAGCTTGCCGAGGGCACGGCATGTGTGGCCCTGCGTCGGAAAAGGCCCGGGCAACGGTGCGACGACCGTATGCTAGGATTGAACGGTTTGAGCGGTGAGACGGAGTCCTACTGAATGGCGACTACGATGAAGGCGCTGCGGAAGGTGCGGGCAGCGAAGGGGCTGGAGATTGCCGAGGTGGCGGTGCCGGCGATTGGGCAGGCGGATGTGCTGGTGCGGGTATCGGCGGCGTCGATTTGCGGGACGGATTTGCATATTTATGGATGGGACCGGTGGTCGCAAGGGCGGATCAAGCCTCCGGTGACGCTGGGACATGAGTTTTGCGGGGTGGTGGAGCGCGTCGGGGAGGAAGTGACGGCGGTACGCGCAGGGGATTTTGTCAGCGCGGAGATGCATGTGAATTGCGGGCATTGTCACCAGTGCCGGCTCGGCGAAGCGCACATTTGCCAGAATTTGAAGATTATTGGGATCGACCAGGACGGGGCGTTTGCGGAGTTTGTGAAGATACCGGCATCGAATATTTGGAAGTTGGATGCGGCGATTCCGGAGCGGTATGGGGCGATCCTCGATCCGCTGGGGAATGCCGTGCATACGGTTCTAGCGGGGCCGATTGCTGGGCAGACGGTGCTGGTGACCGGGTGCGGGCCGATTGGGTTGATGGCCATTGCGGTGGCGAAGGCGTGCGGAAGTTCGACGGTATTTGCCACGGAGACGAATGCGCAGAGGCGGGCAATGGCGTTGCAGATGGGCGCGGACGCAGCGATTAATCCGGCGGCAGAAGATGCGGTGGCGCGGATTTTGGGCGAGACTGGCGGGACCGGCGTGGATGCGCTGCTGGAGATGTCTGGAAACCCCACGGCGATTCAACAGGGGTTTGCGGCGCTGCGGGCTGGGGGACGAGCTTCGCTGCTGGGGATCCCAACGGAAAATGTGCCGCTGGATTTGGTGAAGGATGTGATCTTTAAGGGCGCCACGGTACAGGGGATTTATGGGCGGCGGATGTATGAAACCTGGGTGCAGATGACGGCGTTGCTGAAGGCGGGGCGGCTGAATTTGGAGCCACTGTTTGGGGAGAAGGCAGCCTTGGAGAACTTTGAGGGGGCGTTTGCGAAGTTGCAAAATGGATTGGCGGGGAAAGTGTTGATGTTTCCCGGAGGGATGAAGTAAAGCCACGAAGTACAGAGGTAGGGAAATAGCGAAGCGGCAAAATTCGAAGTAGCCCAGCGACAATCTCACTACAAAGATCGGACAGGAGCGTTTATGAGTGAAACGGGAACAGCGGCTATGGCCATGAGCGGTACTGGGAAGGGCGGCGCTTTGCAGTATGTCAGCGATGCACTGAACGATCTGCGGGCAAAAGGCGTCGCGCCGAAATTGCGCGTGCTGGAGGGTGAGCAGAAGGCGGTTTGCAATTTTGATGGACGCGAGGTGATCAATCTGGCGTCGAATAATTATTTGGGGCTGGCGACGCACAAGGCGCTGCGCAAGGCCTCCGTGGACGCGGTGAAACGGCTGGGGGTGGGCGCGGGTGCGGTGCGGACGATTGCCGGGACCTTGGCGATACACATGGCGCTGGAGGAGCAGATCGCCCGGTTCAAGAACGTAGAGGCTTGCGTGGTGTTTCAATCGGGATTTGCGGCCAATGCGGGGACGGTTTCCGCAGTGCTGGGAAAAGAAGATCTGATTGTTTCCGATGAGCTGAACCACGCGTCGATCATCGATGGCGCGCGGCTTTCCAAGGCCACCATCAAGGTGTTTAAGCACAAGGATGTCGCGGACTGCGAACGCATTTTGCAGGAACACGCGAACTTCCCCGGGAAAAAGCTGATTATTACGGACGGTGTTTTTTCCATGGATGGCGATATTGCTCCGTTGCCGGCATTGTGCGGGCTGGCGGAGAAGTATGGCTGCATCATGATGGTGGATGATGCGCATTCTTCGGGAGTCTTAGGGCGGGGCGGACGCGGAACGGTGGATCATTTGGGTTGTCATGGGCGAGTGCATATTCAAGTAGGGACACTGAGCAAGGCCATTGGGTCGATGGGCGGCTACGTTTGCGGATCCCGCGACTTGATTGATTATTTGTATTTGCGGGCGCGGCCGTTTTTGTTTTCGACGTCGCATCCGCCAGCTACGGCGGCGGCATGCGAGGCGGCGTTTACGTTGCTGGATTCGGCGGAGGGCGAGCGGCTGGTGAAGAGATTGTGGGCGAATACGAAATTTTTCAAACGGGAATTGAAGAAGCGCGGGTTTCAGTTCAAGGTTAGTGAGACGCCGATTATTCCGATTCACGTGGGGGATGCGGCGAAGGCGTTTGAGTTTTCGCAGAAGGTGTTTGAGGCGGGAGTGTTTGCGCCGGCGGTGGGGTACCCGACGGTGGCGGAGGGCAGGGCGCGGTTGCGGGCGATTGTCAGCGCGGCGCACAAGCGGGAGCAGTTGTTGAAGGCGGCGGAGATTTTGCATGCGGTGGCACAGCCGTTGGGGATCGTTTAGGGCCACAGCTATCACTGGGATAGGCCTCCGATGAGTATAGTCATGTGGTTTTGGTGTGAAGGTGGGGCGTTTGGAGATTGGTTGTGGAGAGTCAAAGGAACGGGTCTGAAGACCCGCCACTACAACAGCGCTCGCTAGCGGGTGGCAGGCTGGGCCAAGGCCGGTTCAGCGGGTAAAATACGGGTACCGGAACGCTCAATTTTCTACGGTCCGCCTACATTATTCTCGGTAGAGTATTGAAAAATAAGGGTAGTGTAGACTGGTGCGTGGAATGCAACGAATACTCGCCCGGCATCCGGCCCGCAGGGCAAGGGGGGAGGCCGCGATGAAAAATACATGGATTATGATGGGGATCGCGGCGCTCATGTTGTCTGGCGCGGCGGCGGCACAAGAACCTTCCGCAACTTCGAACGCGACCTCGAACGCAACTTCGAACTCGGCTACAACTGAGACAAAAGCTTCGGCGACGAAGGCGGGAGTGGTGTGCCCGCTTAGCGTGGGCACGGCGTTTAACGCCAAGTTGGTGGAAACGGTGGACGCACGGCGGAACAAGGCCGGGGATAAGTTCACGGCGGAGACGACGGAAACCGTGCGCTACGGGCGCAGCGTGATCTTGCCGCGCGGAACGATTATTGAAGGGCACGTGGTGCGCAAGTCGATCTCGACGCACGGGCCGGATCGGGCAGCGCTGTTTCTGCAGTTTGATAAGGCGATTTTGAAGAATGGGCAAGAAACGGTGATGAATGCCGGGATTCAGGCGATGGCGGTAGGGCCGAATCCTTCAGGGGCAATAGAGACGGCCGCGACAGGGGACGATCCGGATGCCGATGCGCCGCCGGTGCGCAATGAAGTGCCCGGAGCCAACCGAGCATTCCCGCTGGATGCAAATCTGAATGCGGATGGCACGACGAAGAACATGGTGGCGGTTTCGCGCGCGCCGGATGAGACCCGTACGGCGATTGCCGACGTTCCGGCGGCTGACTTGCCGGTGACACAAGGAACTTTCACCAAGCACGGCTTGCTGACTTCGGACAGCAAAGGGGCGCTGGGTGCGCCGGATATTCGGATTTACACGCCGCTGTCTGAGGGATCGGACGGCACGGTGATGATGTCGACCAAAAAGAACGTACATCTGGAGCGCGGCACGCGCATCCTGATCGTAATTCAGCCGCCGCGCGTGGCGGACGCCCCTTCGAACTGAGTTCGGCTCACCATCTTATTTCTCCTAGAGGCGCGGTTCGCGCCTCTTTTTTTTGCGCCATTGTTCGGATTGTGTAGTCGCGCACTCGGTCGGCCTGCGGGTGGCAAAACGGCCTGCTGATTTGCGCTGCGGTATACTCGACCGATGCCTGTTGCCCCGAAGAAACTATTCCTTGTGGACGCCATGGCGCACATATATCGCGCTTTCTTTGCGCCCATGCCGCAGCGGCTCACCGGTCCCGGTGGCGTACCCACGAACGTGCCCTTTCTATTTGGAAATATTTTGCGGCGGCTGATCAAGGATCATCAGCCGGACTACATTGGAATCGTATTTGATCCGCCCGGAGCGACGTTCCGCGACAAGCTTTTTGAAAAGTACAAAGCGCAGCGCCAGCCCATGCCGGACGAAATGCGTGTGCAGCTGCCTTTCGTGCGCCGGCTGTGCGACGCACTGCGCTTGCCGATGCTGGAAGTGCAGGGTTACGAGGCCGACGATGTAATCGGAACGATGGCGGTCAAAATGGCCAGTAACAATCTTGAGGTGCTGATCGTCTCCAACGACAAGGACATGATGCAGCTGGTCGGCAAAAGCGTGCGAACGTTGCGGACTGGTTCTGGCGGCGCCAAGAGCGACATCATCGTTGACGAGAAAAAGGTCGAGGAACTCCTGGGCGTGCCGCCTGAAAAGGTAGTGGACTACATGGCGCTACTCGGCGACACGATTGACAACATTCCCGGCGCCAAGGGAATCGGTGAAAAAGGCGCCGCCGAGCTGATCAAGAAATACGGGAGCGTGGAAAGCGCGCTGGACCACGCGGACGAAGTGTCCAATAAACGATATCGCGAAGCTTTGCAGCAGCAGCGTGGGCAAGTCTTGATGTCCAAGCAACTGGCGGCCATTGCGACGGACGCTCCGATTGAGGTGAAGCTGCAGGAATTGGAAGTGCGCCAGCCCGATGGACCTGCGCTCGCCACGCTCTACCGCGAGCTGGGATTCAATTCGTTGCTGAAAGAGCTGGGAACGGAGACAGCGGCGCTTCCAGCGTCAGTGAATTCAGAAGCTACGGCGAAAACAGACTACGCACAGTTCGCGACCGTCGCCGAATTTCGGGAGTACCTGGAGAGACTTCCGGCGAAGCAGCCGTTGGCCGTGTGGTTCAACCTGGAGGCGGGAGAACGGGAAGCAGAGGGATTTGGCACGCGCATCGCGGGGATTGAGGTTTCGACGAAGCCTGGCGAAGGCCGTGCGGTATGGATGGATGCACAGGGCGAAGCGTTGCAAGCGCTGCTGCCGGTGCTGCAGGACGCCAAACGCCCGAAGATCGTGCACGATGCGAAGCTCTTTCAATTGCTGGCGGGGCGCGGCAAGAATTTGCAGGACGCCACGCAAATTTACTCCTACCTGCTGCGGCCGACGACGGGAAATCACAATTTTGCAGACGTGGTGATGCGGCAGTGGAACACGATGCTGGGCGGCGGCGCCGGCGAACGCGCGGACTATTTGCAACGGCTGGCGCCGGGGCTGCGCGAAGCGGTGAAGCAGCAGGAGATGACGGGCGTTTATGCAGACATCGATCTGCCGCTGACCGCGGTGCTGGCGGAGATGGAGCGCGTGGGCATTGGCGTGGACCCGAAGGCGCTGGCGGTGATGTCCGAATCGATGGAGCGAGAGGTGCGCCGGCTCGAAAAAGAGATTTGGGAAATGGCCGGCGTGGAATTCAACGTAAATTCGCCGGCGCAGCTGGGCGAGATTTTGTTTGACAAGCTGGCGCTGGCACCGGCGGTGAAGCGCGGGCGGGCCAAGGGGCGCTCGACGGCGGTGGAAATTCTCGAGGAATTGTCCGCCAAGCATCCGCTGCCAGGGAAAGTGATCGAATATCGCGAAATAGCGAAATTGAAATCCACGTACGTGGATGCGCTGCCGAAACTGATTCATCCGGAGACGCGGCGGCTGCATACCAGCTTTTCGCAGACGAATGCGGCGACGGGGAGGCTAAGCTCGTCTGATCCCAATTTGCAGAATATTCCGATCCGCACGGAGCTGGGGCGGCAGATTCGCGCAGCGTTCGTGGCGGATCAAGGGAAAATTCTGATTTCGGCGGACTATTCGCAGATCGAACTGCGC
>Ga0209139_10000691_pt1 | contig 12013 bp, 12 predicted proteins | sample BogFormECP14_OM3_FD_188246 | JGI IMG/M metagenome (GOLD analysis project Ga0209139, IMG submission 188246) | Bog forest soil microbial communities from Calvert Island, British Columbia, Canada - ECP14_OM3 (SPAdes) (version 2) | ecosystem: Environmental > Aquatic > Freshwater > Wetlands > Bog ...
GGAAATCAGTAGTGTTGAATAGTGGATAGCTCGCTAGCGGGAGCTGTGAGTCTCCGACAACGGCATCGGTTGCCCGATCCAGCTGTCGGTCGAAGGTGTCTTGAGCCAGCGCGGAAGTCCAGGACTCGCCGAACCACTGCTCGAAGGCGCCGCCCTGATAGGTCCAGTTTTCATGATAGTTGCTCGCGGTCACGACCGCACACAGTCCGGCGAGATGCGGTGGATGGGCGATCGCCGCCAGCATCTGCGTTGCGCCAACGTACGACCCGCCCCACATGCCGACCTTGCCATTGGAATAGGGTAGAGCTGCGGCCCACTCCACGGCGTCATAACCGTCCTCGGATTCGTGCTTGAACACGTACCACTCCCCTTCGGACGTGTAGCGGCCACGCACGTCCTGGATGATCATGACGTAGCCTCGGGCAGCTCCTTGCAGACCAAAGCTGACGCCATTGTTCTTGTCATACGGAGTGCGCTGCAGGAGGACGGGAAACTGGCCATCTGCCTTCGGGCGGAAAATATCGGCGTAGAGTGTCACGCCGTCCCGCGTTTTCATCGCGACATTGCGTTCGAAGGTGACTGCATAAGGATCGTCGGCACGGGCGGCACCGATGAGCAAATTGGCGACAACCAGAAATAGGAGCGAGAGCCCGATTCGATGCATGGATCAATTTCTCCCGCAGGCAATTGTCGAGGTGCGCAGCACTAAGTGTCGCGGAGCTATCCTCATTCATCCAACCTCTTTAGCTTATCGCACGCGGCGAGTGTCCGCATAGAGACTGCCATTTCCGCACCGTTGTCTGCAGGAGCACGGCTCGCATCGCAAGCCTCCTGCCGCCTCGAGACTGCGCCTCCGCGGCGCCGGCCGTGTATCCCGGCCGCTCGGTTCGATGCCAACCCTACTTCTTTGCTTTGATCGCTTCGATCGCGTCCATGATACGGGTCATGCGTGCAGCCAGTGCCTCATAGGGCGCTGGCGTCGCCATGTCGAGACCGGCCTTCTTGTACAGCGTGTAAGGGTAGTTCGAACTGCCGGCCTTCAACATCGCTATGTAGCGCGCTCGCGCCGGCGCGCCTTCCTTTTTCAGTGCGTCGGCAAACGCGGCGGCGCCGGCTATCGAAGTCGCATTTTGGTAGACATAGAAGCCGTAGTAGAAACTCGGGATATAAGTCCATTCCACGCAGTAGGCGGGGTCCACCTTCAGCACGCCCTGCGAGTCGCCGTAATATTTCTTGAGTAAACCACAGTACATGTCCGTCATTCGTTCGCCCGATACCGAGTCACCTTTTTCCATCTCGTCGTGAATAGCAAGCTGGAATTCAGCAAACAGGGTCTGCCGAAAGAAATCGACGCGAATCAACTCCAGAGCCTTGCCCAGATAAAAAAGCTTCTCGGCATCGGTCTTCGCATGCGCCACCATGTAGTCGCTGAGCAGCATCTCGTTCGTGATCGATGCAGTTTCGGCAATAAAGGGCGAATAGCTCGCGTACTCGAAAGGCTGCGCCTTGTTCGCGAGCAGTGAGTGAACGGCGTGCCCCCATTCATGCACGAAGGTCGAGAGCGATTCGAAATCGTCGTAGTTATTGAACAGCAGCGCGTCCTTGTGCAGCTTCAGATACCGATACAGCACCGGAAGGTGCCTATTCGCCTCGGACACCAGCATGCGATAGACCGACTCCGGCATGTCGTCGCCTAAGATTGCATCGGCTAGCGCGCTCGCGAAGTGGCGCTCCTTGGCGTCAAATTCTTCGCCCATCACCTGCGTCGTCAGCGTGGCGCCGAACGTGCCCTGGTAGGCGCTGTGCACGGCCCAAAATGCATCGAAGACCTTCTTGCGGTCGGCGCGATTGGTCGCCTGGCGATATTTGATGTAGGCCGCGTCGTCGAGCCTCACGACACTGCCGCCCGACAGCGTGACCGTCGGGAATGGAAGTTCGCCGTTAGACAGCTGACTGTAGATTATATCAGGCTGGTTCAGCACATTGGCCGCTGCCGCCATCACCCTCTCCGCCTCCGTATTCAGGGTATGTGATGCGTAACGCAGCGAATCTTCGAGAAAGAATCCGAAGCGGTATGCGAGCTCCGGCGAATGCCGCTCGAAGGCGTGAACCTTGTCGGGGCCCAGCTTGAGAATTTGGGGCCTCAGCCAGGCGGTCTTTTCGCCGATAGCGGTGGCGAGCGCCTGCGCGGCCTGCACCCGTTCCTGGTTGACGCCGATCGACACATTCTCATCGCCCATCAGCGAGGCGTAGGTGCTGAGGCGTGCCGATTCCTTTTTTGTTGCGCTGATCGCGCGCAGGGCCGTGAGCATGTCCGTTGCGTTCTGGCCAAGCGTATCTTGGTATTTGTCGAGCGCGCCGGCCTGCGCCAAGATCTTATCGTGTTCCAGCGTCCAGTCCTGCGGCGAGGGATAGAGTTCGCTGAGATCCCATCCGTACTCGGGGTCGTCGGCCCGGGGGGTGGTCGCGCCGTAGGTGGTCAATGTCATCATAGAGAGGACCGCTGCGGCAAGCCACCGGGTGACAAAACGGGTGTTCACGGGATGCATAGTGCGTGCTCTTTCAATGCGCCGCGTTGCGTTCGGGAACGACATGCAGAGTGGCATTTTATTGATCGTCATGATCTGCAGGCTACCCCACTGATACTCCCTCGCTTGGGTCAGAAATGGGGAAGTTGGCGCAGGCAAATTTGATTCTATGCCTGGCTAGCCTACCGTAAGCTTTAAACGACTGCTAAGTGGCAATGAGTTCAGCGCATTCACTGACCGGTCGTGGCCGGTCGGCGATCTTCAATCCTGGCAGTGCGATCCCGCAGGCCGATTGGAGAGTAACCGATGATGGCCTTGGGGTATCGAAGAGTGGATTCCCCTTGACGACCGTAATGTCGGCAAGCTTTCGGGACTCGATGGATCCGAGAGCGGTATCCTGGCGGCTGCTTGCCAACCTATAACGACAGCCTTGGTTTGACGGCTTCAGCGATGGTCAGCATCGAAGACTTGACCTCTGGACAAATTAGCGACACGCGTTTTACTGGATCGGCGCACCGCGCGCTGCAGCATCCACGTCCACCTCCAATTGCAGGGTATGAGTCTCGCCTGCATGCAAGCCGCGTTTGTCCGTGTTCTGCAACGCATTGCCGATTTCCGGATCATCCGGCGCGCCTAACTGCCTGTGTCGACCGTCTTACAGCGCGCTTTTATAGCTGCAATATGTAAAGCGCCGGTGACCTGAGCCTCTCGCACACAAGAACTGCGCTCCACTTCAGTCCTCTCGGTCAGAACCGCCGCCGCTGGACCAATGGCCAATAGACAATTCATCAGTGGGCCGTGAGCATCAGCGTGCCGAAGGGAAGGGGCCGCTAGACCAAATCGGTAAATTCTGCGCAGAAAAAACCCGGGCGGAGAAAAGGGGTGCACCGGAATCCTGTCACTCACGAGCTTCTCATGCGCGAATCAACCGATCGCGTACAAAAAGCGCTATACAGCGACAATGCCGACGAACAATTGGTCGCCATGCGGCTATTGGAGAGCCCGGCGGCGTTTCGGACTTGGGAGAGCGAACATTCCGGGCTGATGCACGAGGTTACGACTGGCTTCAGGCGCACACAGGCGGCCCTTCTTAAAAAAGCTGCATTTCGCCTGATCCACCGCAAGGCGCTGTTTGAATACCTGCGCGACAAGCGAGTTCGAGGCGGCGCGCGGCAGCGCATCGTCGCCTCATTCCATCCGACCCAAGATTACAGCCGTTCCGTTATTGCGGAACATGGACTGTATCTTCGCAAGGCCTGCAGCTTTCTGTGCACGAGCCACGTCGGTGCCGAAGTGGTGCGCGATCCGGGCTTTTATTTTCCAATGCACCGCTATCAGGCCCTCTACACGGAGTATTTTCAAATCTTTTGCAGTACGCATTTCGGCACGGACTCCACGGATCCTGAACCGCAGGGCGAGTTACTGCCGTTGCTGAAATACCAACTCGAAGAGTGGCGCATGGCGATCATGAATCCCAAACCGGAAACGGAGTGGCTAATCCGCGAAGCCGAATTGCGCGAACCCACCGGCGATACTGTCCGCCTAATCCGGCCGAGCGGTTCGCAGCGCAAGCGTTAGCCTCGCTTTGATTCGCCGCCTGCAATATAGCGGCAATAATTTCCGCACCAGACGAATTCACTCCTCGACTAGCTGCATCGCATCGATGCAACCAGCACGGTACGGCAGCGCACGGTGTTGGCTCCCGTTTTCGCGGACACTCACGGATTGCTCCCCGTCCGGTCGTCGTTCGGGCCGCGGAGAAGTTTCCAATCGAGCGCGTCACTGCTGAAGCTTTTTCATGGATGAGCTTATCGCCCTCCTTGATTTCATCAGCCCCCGCCGAGGTCATTTCCTCGTCGCGCCGGCGCAGGCCCGACACTATGAGCCCAAAGGCATGAAGGCGTCCGCTTGCCAACTCTTGAAAAGACTCGAGGTGCGAATAGGAAGGCGACGTTTTTGCAAGCTCGATTCTTTGGAATCGCCTATCCGCCTCAGCCCAAAAAGGCACAATCTCGCGATCCAGCCAATTCGCGTAAGTTTCGTCACTCCAGTGCAGAGTAGTCGCGAGATGCCTGGAGCCATGCCAGAGAGATAGGTTGGCATTTTCGCGCGGAGCATACCAATGCAGAGTTTGCGCAAACAAACCTTGGCCTGTGAGACGCGTCGACTCTACTTTTGCACTCCACGCGCCACCGGCCAGCACACACGCCGCCAGTGATACTCCTTGCGCCAGTCGACGACTGAATTCACCCGTACTTGATCGTCTTCCGGTGATCGGACGACACACAGCCAGTCCCGTCAAGAATCCCGCTGCAATGCCGCCGATGTGAGCGGCATTGTCCACACCTGTCTTCGAAAACCCCGCAAAAAGAGTCAAAGCGATGTAAAGGCTCGACGTGTAACGCAGCGGCCGCAACACGTTCTTAGGAATACTGCTCCCGTTGTGCAACTGCGCCGCCATGAGTGCACCGAATATCCCGAAAATTGCACCCGAGGCACCCACACTATTGATCGCGGGTTGCCACGAGACACTCGCAAGACTCGCCGCGATCCCCGCTACGAAGTGAATGGAGCGAGGCGCGAAAAACAGGACGTTTTTCCCGCAGGCCCCAGGGCCCGGCATCACATGCTAGCAATCAGCGTCATCATTTCAGGGTAATTGTAAATCGCACTTTGCGCTGGAGGGTGCAAAGCGGCAGCGACCATCGCTTGCGCAACCTCCGTCGTCCGAATAGAACGAAACTTCGCCGGCGTCAGCGGCGCAAAGAGCGGCAGCACAGCTGAGAGTAGCCGTGGAGTATGCTGAGAGCCGATAATCATGGCTGGACGAAAGATGCTCACAACGGCTGGACCCTGACTCCTAACGGCCGCTTCAGCCTCGCCTTTGACGCGGGAATAGCGAGCCATTCCCGCGGCACCAGAACCCGTAGTTTTGGCATTAGGGTCGGCGCCTATTGCCGACATAAAGGCCAGGTGTTGAACTTTCCCTGATGCCTTTAAGCCTCGGGCAAATGCAGCATTGAGTTCGACATCGACGGCACGGTGCCCTTCTAATGAAAGCTTGGCAGTGCCAGCCCCCACTCCCAAAACACTGAACCCAACCACATCGCCGCCGAGCTCGCGCAGTGAGTCGATGACCGCTTGGCTGAGTTTGTTGGGCTCCATATCTGGCACTAGCCGCTCTTCCACATGCGCGCCCAATTGCAAATTGAGCGGCCGCCGCGTGAGGATGAGTATCCGGCTGAAACCGGCACAGCGTACTACTTCGGCGAGGAGGGCCTGTCCAACGTAGCCCGACGCCCCCAAAATAACAGCGGTCCTACCAGCCATATTTTTCTCCAATCGAAAGGCGAATACCCTTTGGCAATATTTGACTCATGGCTTCGCGGCAACGCCTGACAGAGGCCTATTCCCAATCCCCGGTGAAAACGCCGAATCACTACTTTGCTTCTAACTCAAACAACGCCCGATCCTCTGCCCGAGTGATAGCCGGATCCAACCACCTCTTCAGAACCGCTTCCTCCAAACTCCCATCCTCGACTTTGGCCAGAACGATAGCCCCCACCAAAATCTTTCGCCGTAGTTCATCGCGCCGCGACCGGTGCAACGCCACGCTCCGCGCCCGAGCCTCCTTGCGCTGCTGTTGAACCTTCAGCTGCTTGAGCTTCGTTTCAAGCGCCTGAATTCGCTCTCGCTCGCTCACTTTAGGCATGAGTTGCTTCCTCTCAACACCAGTGGGGACGCGAGCTTGCGGGCCGGGGCGTGAAACGCAGGGATGCGTTTCACGCAGCGTCCACGGACGGATTCGCAGCGGCCCGGACCGCGAGTCTCCGTCCCCACCCCCCGACCAAAATCTTGCGCCGCAATTCGTCGCGTCGCGACCGATGCAACGCCACGCTCCTCGCCTTCGCTTCCCGGCGTTGTTGGAGCGTCTTGAGCTGTTTCAGTTTCTGCTCGAGCGCCTGAATGCATTCCTGCTCACCCACTTTGGGCATTGGTACATCCCTGTGACAAGTCACTGCCGCAGAGCATAAATCGAAGCCGCGAGATCCGCCCGTCCAATTTCTCCGCACCACCTTAAGATTTTAGTGGGCTACAGCCCCCGCGTTGCCCGCTGCCTAATAGCTATTTCGGCTTCTGATTCCACCACCGATTCGGATTCTGCTCATCGGGTTTTGTCGACCGGGGCTCGCCAAACTTCCTTTCCGCATTCCTGCCGCAAGCACCCAGATTTCGCGGACGCCGTCCAAAAGCGCCTCATCGCCGGGGTCGGGTCCGGCAATCGTCTGCTCGCGAATTCGGCCGGCATCGCCCAGCAGACGAAGAGGGTGCCTTTGGGGATCGCGAGAGCAATCAATCTTGCCGTAAGGAATTAATCAGCACTTCATTAGCCCGCCATCAAGCGCGCCGCGGCGCACCGCACGCAAAATCCCTGCCGCTCCGCAAGAAGTCCCACGGATCAATCGTCCACACTGAGGGAACAAGAAATGGCCAGTCGTCACTTGCTCGTAGGCGCTTCGGTCGAAATTCTGGCCGTTTGCTTTATGGTAGTCGATTAATGAAACGCTTCACGGTTCTGGGGTTAATCATCTGCCTCATCGGATGTACAACGCTGCAGCCCGTGACCGAAAACCCTGCCTCTCTGCAACAGCGCATCGCCTCTGGAGAGCTGCTGAAGCCGGGCGATGACGTGGACATTCTCACGAAGGATGGCAGAACGCACGTTTTCTCCGTCAAGTCCGTTAACGCCAGTACGATTGACGGTCAGAACGAGTCGATCTCGATTGACCAAGTCGTCCTTGTTAAAAAGCGCAAATTAAACGTGGGAGAGACCGTGCTGGCCGTCGGACTGGGTGTCGTCGTAGTTGCTGCTGTCGTTGTCGTCGCTGTGTGCTGTGTACGAAGATATGGCGGAAACTATGGCGGCCGGTCGGCCGGCCACGCGTCTCGAGCCCCTCGCGGCTACACTCAACCGATTTCGCCGTCGCTGCCACAGCTCCCGACTCCTTCCGAAACACCGCAGCCTCAGACTTGCCCCGGACCCGGGAGCGACAGTAAAACGCAAAAGGAGTGCGGCTGAGAAGGCGCCGTTCTCCGATGTCCGGGGTATTCCCCGTCTGGTCGAGCTGTTCGGGCATCCCTGCCCTCGCTCGACACCGGCGAACCAGAGGCGCGACTCCGGTTCGCCTCACGGATTCTAGGCCAAATGGCCTACGAATCCGTTGTCACATCCCTGTGACAAGTCACGCCGCATACGTTATTGCTCGCGCGGCAACGGCGAACCAGGGGCGCGCCGCTACGCTTCGCATCCAGGTTCGCTAGCGGACCGGCCCGGACTATCATGTCCGGGCGTTCGACGCCGTGCGGTTCACCCATGGCTCCGCTGCGGTCCCTATCGATCCGCTTAAACCATAGTTGGGTCTAAGGCTTTGTGCAACGTCGAACGCAGAGATAAAATACTTGTCACGGCAGTAAGCGGCTGCACACCTTAAGCGATAGATTGGGTCAGTCTTGTACCTTTGCGGAGAACTCAATGTTAATTCGCCCTTTTCAGTGGCTGCTGCTTGTTTGTCTAGTGACGGGCACAGTACGGGCCGCAAACGATCCCTTCATAGGCAAATGGAAGGTGAACCCATCCAAGAGCAAACTCTACGACGAAATGAAGGTTGAGGTCGCAGGAGCAAACCGATACGTGCTCACCTTTGGCCCCGGCCAAGTGGACACAGTCGTAGCCGATGGGACTGACCAGCCCGCCTTAAGCGGAACCACCCTGTCCATCACCGTGAAAGGGCCCAACAACTGGGAGGTCACCCGCAAGATGAAGGGCCGCACGCTCCTCACGGCGCATTGGACGCTTTCCGAAGACGGCAAAACGCTGAACGACGCCTTCACGCAATACTTGCCCGACGGGATGACGTTGTTCTCGCAACCGTTGCCCAATGGTTCCACGTTGTTTTTGCCCTATGTGTACCAGCGGACAGCGGGAGATTCAGGTTTTCTAGGCACATGGGACAGCGAGAGCGCGACGTTGAGGGCAGGAATCGAACTTGCGATCCAGCCCTACGAGGCTGACGGCCTGTCATTTAAACGATCCGATGAAGAAACCCCTAAGATGATCAAGTTAGATGGAAACGATTATCCGGACCTCGATCCGAGAGGCGGGGATAAAGGCACTGCATATTCGGGCCGCCGGGTGAACGAGCGCAGTCTGAAAATCACCGAGAAATCCAAAGGCAAAATTACCGGCACCCGGCAGATCGAGCTCTCTCCGGATCTTAAGACCTTGACGGTGACCGAGCGCCTGGTCGGTCAAAGCATGCCCCAAAGCATCCTTGTGTTTGAGCGGGAATAGTTGCGCGACCACGGCTAGAAGGATTGGCCAAATCGGCCACCCAGAACGTCAACGGCGTGATTACCAATCCGTCGGTCACGGGAACCTATGCGGTGGCGCCAGTCGACTCCATCCCGACATTGACGCTGAATGGCACAGACATCGGGGCCATGGAATTTAACGCCAGCGCGGTGGTGGTGCTGGCTAATGCCACCGGAGGCCCGCTTCCCGGCTTGTTTATCGGCGTCGAGCAGGCGCAGAACGCTTCGATCTCGACCATCAATGGATCCTGCACCAGCGTATCGCTGGAAAGTACATCGCCGACCAGTGCATCTTTGGCGACCATTACCGCGCTCAATGGAACCGGAACCTTCAGCGCGGAACAAAGGAATACGAACGGGACAATTTCCTCGCTACCGGCGAATCCCGCGGGTACCTATACCGTCACTTCCAGCGGCGCGATCGCGGTCGGAACAGGCGGCAATGGTATCAGCGGTGCGGTCAGCGCCGACGGCGATCTCCTGGTACTGGCACCGATCACCAGCAACGGCTCGACCCCTGGCATATATGTTGCCGTCAAGCAAGGCACTGGCGTCACTGCGGCTACGATGAACGGCATCTACACCATGGTGAGTCTCTCGACCTCCACCGCCACCGGAACAATTGGCGCGGCGTTCACTGTGGGCGTCGCCGACGGCATATTCAATGGCGGCTATATCGAGAATAATGCGGGAGCGTCTTCGACCAATACCATCTCTGGCACTTATACGACGACCGCGAACGGTACGTTGACATGGGTGGTGACGGGCGGCGCGACTCTGACGGGCACAGTGAGCGCCGATGGAAATGTATTTGTGCTCACCGACCTCACCAGCGGCGACGCCCCGGTCCTGCTCGTTGGCGTCCACCAGTGATTCATTCTTACCCGCGATCAATGCACCCAGCAGCGCGAGAATCCGGCACTCAGACCGAAATGAAACCGGGGACCTTCAGGGCTCTGCCATCGAAAGTCGCAGTGGCGCGACAGCCCAGCCGGCGATTGCGGGCTTCAATCAGGCAATCCGCAAAATCGGCGGCCGAATTCTTCCAAGAATAGACGGCATTCTCAACAGACGGCTCGTCCTCTAAGGCCAGATCGGCGGTGTCTAGGAGCGCAGAGAAAGCCGTGACGATATCTTCCTTCGCCAATTCGTATCGGCTTCGAAGGACCCATTCCGTTTCCAGCAAGACCAACAGACTCAGCAAGACCGGTTCGCCCTTAGCCAGCTCGCGATCGATCAGTCGACGTGCCTTCTCATACTGAGACTTGTCGTCTCGTGTCAGGTACCGGACGAGAACGTTGGTGTCTACGCCCAGCATCAGCGTGAAAATAGCTCGACGCGCAAAGGCTTCCTGCCCTTTTTGTGCAACAGCCCCGCAAGTTCGGCCACACGTTTGTTTTTTACTCGCATGATGACAACGCCGTCCGGCATCAACGTGAAGCTCATTCTGTCCCCAGTCTTCATACCTAGACTGTCGCGAATCGGCTTGGGGATCGTCGTCTGACCCTTGCTGGTCAAGGTTGCTTCTGTGCTCATGATTGGCTCCATAATCCTTACCGAATCAATTATAGTAAGGATTGGATCCCTGGACAAGCAAGCAGCACTTAATGGCGAAGTTTGCGTGCCGCAACCTGGTCTTGGACATCAGCGGCGGTGAGCGAGACGGGCACGACTAGCCGGTGTCCGGCGACTTCCGCAAATGGGCAGTCAATCGCGCTCCTCCTGCGTCTCAAGGTCGAAAATGATGTGCGAGAATGCCTCCATGCCGGCTGTCGGCTAATTTAGAGTTATTAAACGGAATATGCTTGCCCCGCGTTCTTGGCACGCCGCATAACGCCGCGATGTCAGCGATCTCCCGCCTCGCGGCCCTTCTTGCCGGTTCGGCGCGAACCGTCGTCTTTACCGGCGCCGGCATCTCGACTGAATCCGGCATTCCAGATTTCCGTAGCCCGGGCGGAGTCTGGAGCCGGATGAAACCGATCGACTTCGACGCATTCATGCACAACGAAGACGCGCGGCGCGAGGCTTGGCAGCGCACCTTTTCAGGGTCGGCCGGCTGGGTCGGCGCCAAACCGAATGAAGGTCATTTTGCCATTGCGCGCCTGGTCGACACCGGCAAGGTCGGCCATGTGATCACGCAGAATGTGGACAATCTGCACCAGGCTGCGGGCGTGCCCGCGCATCAGGTGATCGAACTTCATGGCAATGCCGGCTATGCCACGTGCCTTATTTGCGGGCTGCGACACGAACTGGCGGACTTGCGCGAGCCGTTTCTGAAGCAAGGCACGCTCCCGGCCTGCCGAGCGTGCGGCGGCATCGTCAAGTCGGCGACAATTTCGTTCGGTCAGCCGATGCCCGTCGAAGCGATGCGCCGTGCCGAAGCCGCTTCTCTTCAGTGCGACCTGTTCATCGTGCTCGGCTCGTCGCTGCTGGTCCATCCCGCTGCGGCACTACCGATGGTCGCAAAGTCGAACGGCGCCGCGCTCGCCATTATCAACCGCGAGCCGACCGACATGGACGGCAGGGCGGATGTGGTCATCCACGCTGAAATCGGCGAAGTGCTGCGAGAAATAGTGCCCTGACGCGGGTATAGCTAACGGTTGCGATGGGTACCGAAAAAGGACTTGCCCCCGGGGTGGTTCCCAGGTGTGCTCGTGAGAAAAGGGCTCCCCGCCCATACCGTCTCAAGGATATGCTGCATACCAAAGCGAGGGATCTACGCTTAGTACGATCGAGAACGGTTACGGTTCTGGTCGTTTGGGAAACGAAAAATGAAATCAGTCACGTCGCGACCGACGACACTTGTCGCGATCTCGATCTTTGCGACGCTATCGCAGACGTCCACTACGATCGCTCAAGTGACTACGGCGACTGCCAGTGGAACGTCCGCAAATGATTCCAAGGGATCTGAGATCCCAGAAGTAGTCGTTACGGCACGTAAATCGACGGAGCGCTTACAAGATACCCCGATGAGCGTTGCGGTAGTTACCGCGGATACAATTGAGAAAACCAACGCGACGACACTGGAGGACCTTGGAAGACAAATACCGGGGCTCACCATCGTTTCCGCAGCGCCGGGCCAAAATACGATCACCCTGCGCGGCCTATCCGGC